>Ga0265297_10000086_pt1 | contig 338969 bp, 347 predicted proteins | sample Munlanlwell13791_FD_192502 | JGI IMG/M metagenome (GOLD analysis project Ga0265297, IMG submission 192502) | Leachate microbial communities from a municipal landfill in Southern Ontario, Canada - Leachate well 137-91 | ecosystem: Engineered > Solid waste > Landfill > Unclassified | place... | reverse complement strand
CTTTTAAAGACGCTGGGATATAAAAGAATAGACATTTTTGGCGCAAAGCTTGGGGCATACTCAAGAAACGACAAACTGACCACTGACGATTTCGAAATGCTCGTTGTCGCGGAAAAATGAAAGAAGACAAGAGAAAGATCTTCATTCGGACTCTGGGTTGCCCGTTGGGTCCGTTACCGCAAGACGATTTTAGGCATTTTAAAGGGGTTAAGTGATTTGGAATGAAGGAGTTATGACAATGGAGGCTAAAAAGTAGAATCTTTTTGATGTGGTATAATGTTACATAATGTGACGCGTTGTTAGTATAGTTAAGCTATAACGAATGAAAAAAAGAGAGATTTTAGGAGTAGAATTGCCCAAAATCATTTGGTGTAAAAAATGATAAGGTTTAAAACTGGTTTTATATCGAGAATTTTATCAATTGGGGTTTTGTTTTTGTGCAGCATTTATCTATCCCCGGATGCGTTTGGAACAGATGATAAGATACCCGTAAAGGACATCTTTGTTGATACTCAAGCAGTAGCCTATGTGATATGGCCTTGCAAAATTGATGATAATCTTGTGAAAGAAACCGGTCAAATCTCAGAAATAGATTTACTGGCTCTTAAACGACCTTCGGTATTTGGGAATAAAGAAACTTATCAAAGATGGTTTGAGCATTACCCTTGCTTTCCATTTGATTTCAAAACGGATGGGAAGAAAAATTTCATTAAGAACCTAAGAAGTAACGAATTGATTCTCAATAATTCAGTTTATGAAGGACTGGATGAGTGGGGAAATTTCATTGCTTGCCGAGGGAAACAATTTCCAGATATTGAAGTAAGACGGTATCCGACATTTGTAACTTTAATTTCTAATAGAATTGATAAGCCACTTAGCTCTAAACATGACTATTCAGTTGAAATTGATAGTTTATTAAAAGCGTTTAAAATATATTTTCTTGATGATAACTCTATTTCTAACTTATTTAATACAGTAAAAGACTCTTATGCTATATACAAGTATCCCGTAGTAATTGTTACGCATATAAATAGCCATGAAAAATTTGATTATTTAGGACATTTAGTTGAAGGGATGAGGGTGGACGAATATTGGACTATTGAAGAGCTTATTCAAATGGGAGTTGTTCCGCACGATGGCTATAATTTCACGATGTCGATGGGTAGCGATGCCTTTATTGCTCATCATCAAATAAATGGATTAGTTAGAATTATAGTTCTTTATAAGCCGCCTATGATAGACATGAAACATTGGAGAATGGCGAATCCTATCAACCGAGATGTGGAAAGATTAATTCGTTTTTTATCTTTTATTCATGTTGTTTTACCTGAATATATCAAAGGCAGCCAAAGAGAAAATGATAAGGATTTTGATAGCCTAATAAGAGCTTTAAGTATAAATCCCAGTAAAGCGAATATAGATAAGACTGTTAAGAAATTTAATACTATTATTCAGGATCAAGAAGGACTACTGCGTAAGCTTAAAATTTTAAGTGAAAAAATTGAACAAATTTGTACAATCTTAGACGATGCTACTCTTTGGGAATCAAAGGCAGTAAACAAAGGCGATTTTGATTTTTATACAAAAGAGTTTGGCAAGAAACATAATGTTCCTTTACGCGAAGCAGATCTGGAAAGCGTTTTTATACGTTTTGCCTTACGATATGATATAGGGCCTAATCATGAATATGATACTCGAAAGATATTGAAAGAAAAACGAAACCAAATTAAAGATCAAATAGTAAAAATTGAAACCAATATAGAAAGAAACATTAAGCCAAGATTTGAACAGCAACTAAATTTTGCGACAGCAACTTATACATTAAAAGAGAATATCAAGTGGTCTTTGATAATTCTTGCGTTATCTCTTATTTTTGGCAATCTTTTATTTACTATTTTTGACGAAGATCTTAAAAGGAAAAATATCTGCCCTAAACTATTAAAGTTATGGCAAAAAGGTATAACTAATATAAAAAAGTTGGAAAAATTATTGATGACGAAGTTCAGAAAACCTAAGAAAAAATGGAAAAACTCGGTATTATTCACATATCAAATCTAAGCAGAGGTGCGTATGGACGATTTTAAAAAATGATCTGGTTCTTTATAACAAGAAAGGCGAGGTAATAGCAGTCTATCCGCCTGGCAGCGAGGAGCATTGTAGATTTTACAGGGTTCTAGAGATACTGATGGAAATGGACAGGCGATATTTAGAGAAGCTGCTAAATAAAAAGAGAGAACGCGAAGAACAAGTAGAACAGATATTAGATACGCCGGATAAGAAAATCATCCACAGGGCCAAAAAGAGAAAACTTAAAAGATACAATCTGTCACAAGCAGCAAAGATACTTGATGTACCAAGGCAAAGCTTGTATTACTGGATAAAGAAAGGCTGGGTTAAACCCTGGCGCGATTGTAGAAAATATCCTGTTTTTACAGTTTTTGACATAGAGGAAATTATAAAATGGCGTAGTACGATAAAATAGGCAGGGAACCGAATGTTCCGATAAATTTTGATATTTTCCTTAACAACTTAAACCATAAAGAGATATGACAAAAACATTTTTTAACCTTACAGTTTTTGACACCCCTTTTGTGAGAACCAAAAATATTTATAACATTTTGTGGAAGAATAAGTTATGACAAAAAAAGTATACATTAAAAGTTTTGGATGGCCGTTGGTGTAAGTGGCGCGAGATGATTTTGGGGATTTTAAAGGGGTTAAGTGATTTAGAATTATAAGGTTATGGAAAATTGGGTTGAAAATTCAAAATCAAAGCAATGTGTCATAATAGGAAGCAATAGGAAACAATGTTGCATAATGTTAAGTAATATAATCATGGATTTTCATAGAAATGTGGTGAGTTAGATAAAACATGGATTCGATTAATCGGCAGAATAAACGAAATAAAATTGGTCCTTATTTTATTAGTTTAGCTCTTATTTTTGCGACTACCCTTTTTGGGGAGTTTATCAAGAAGCGTCTTGAGCCGACAAATATTGTCATGTTCTATCTTTTGATTGTCGTTTTTGCTGCTATACGATGGGGCAGAGGGCCTGCAATTGTGACTTCGATTATAAGCGTTTTGGCATTTGATTTTTTCCTTGTGCCGCCGTATCTTACTTTCAGTGTTGCTGATATTCAATATATCTTTACTTTTATTGCTTTCTTAATTGTGGGAATTGTCGTCAGCACCTTTGCATCAAAGGTAAGAGAACAGGTTATTCAGCGTCAAACAGAAAAACTCCATTCGGCTTTGTTGAGCTCAATCTCCCATGATTTAAAGACCCCACTTGTCTCGATAACCGGTGCTTTAACTACACTTCTAGATAGCAAATCAAATTTAGACCAACAGCATAAGAAAGAGCTTTTGGAAACAGCACGCGAAGAATCGCATCGACTTAATCGAATCGTAAATAACATCTTAGATATGACAAAGATGGAAGCGGGGGTATTGCGAATTTCCAAAAAACCCTGCGATTTAAGGGATCTCATAGGAGCCTGTCTAGAACAGCTCAAAGACAAAATAGGTTCTCGGAACATAAAAATAGATATTCCAAAAGATTTTCCCGAAGTAACCATTGATTTTCCTTTTATGTTGAAAGCGCTTTTTAACGTTATAGATAATGCTCTTAAATATTCACCCGTTGATAATCCGGTTGAGATACGGGCTTCCCAGATTGAGGGAAAGGTAAAAATTGATATACAGGACTACGGTATCGGAATCGCCAAAGATGACCTCAAGCGAATCTTTGAAAAATTCTATCGGGTAGAAAGTTCTGAAAATGTTTTAGGTACGGGCTTAGGGCTTTGTATCTCAAAAAGCATTGTTGAGGCGCACAATGGCCAGATTACAGTGGAAAGTATGCCCGGAAAAGGATCGGTTTTCAACATAGAAGTTCCCTTGGAATAATGAACGTTATGTTAGAGCAAAGTAATTTACGAGTCCTTATAGTTGATGATGAAAAAGCGATACGGAACTTTCTTAAGACATCACTTTCTTCTTATGGGTATAGCATTTTTGAAGCAGCTACAGGAAAGAGGGCTCTTGAGGAAGCGGTCGATGTTCATCCGGACGTAATTATTCTTGATTTGGGCCTTCCCGATATAGATGGCAAAGATGTTATTGCCAGAATCCGTAAGCGCACGAAGACCCCAATTATTATCTTGTCCGTAAGAGACGATCCATCAGAAAAAATTGCCGCGCTTGATGCGGGAGCAGACGACTATCTTACCAAGCCTTTTTCTGCCGGAGAACTCATAGCGCGCCTAAAAGCAGTTATGAGGCGACTTTTGCCTTTAGATAAAGAAGAAATTCTTAAGATAGACAGGCTTTCTATGGATATTACGAAGCGTCAAGTGCTCGTGGGGAACGATGAAGTTAGCTTATCCCCTACCGAGTACGATATCCTCAAATTACTCATTATAAATGCCGGAAAAGTGTTGACACATCAGCAGATACTCCGGGAGATATGGGATAAAAACGAAAATTACGAAGGGATTCTGCATCTTTTGAGAGTAACTATTAGTAACTTACGCAGTAAAATTGAGCCAAATCCTGACCGCCCCGCCTATATTCTTACTGAGCCCGGCGTTGGTTACCGGTTACATTCAGAAGAGTAACCGCAAAACCCCATTTTGACCTTTTTTTGACTTGCCTTTCTGTTTATTCAAGGTTACCCTATTTTAGACCCATTCCAAATCTTTAAACGAATGCTATGCCAGAGAATAGGATTCTCTGGCCTTTCTTTAATATGTTTATGAGAAAATTCTCTTTTATTTATAAAGTTTTGCTTGGGATAATCTGGGAACTTGCGTACGTACTCGTAATTATCGGCGGAGGATTCCTGATTTCCTTGCTTACAGTTTGTTTAAAATGATACTTAGACCCCGTCTAGAAGACATAAAAAATATCGGTTATTACCTGGGAAAGATTATCCTTGGTTTAGGATTTACAATGCTTGTGCCGCTTATTGCTGGTCTGGCATTGTTTAAAGAGCCTCAGCCCGCCTTGGATTTTTTAATAAGCACTGAAATCACGATACTTGTTGGATTGGGATTAAGCTGGCTTTGTCGCACCAATAGGGATTTAAGTACCGCGCAGGGCATGGTAGTAATTTCTCTTTCGTGGCTGGCAGCTATGTTTTTAAGCGCTATCCCATTATTTCTGAGCGGGCACTTCAAATCGTTTCTCGATGCCTGCTTTGAGGCTATGTCTGGCCTTAGCACTACAGGATTGGTTTTGGTGCAGGATCTTGACCATTTATCCAGGACCCATAATTTATGGCGGCATTTAGGGCCTTTTATCGGTGGCCAAGGCATAGCGATTATCGCAATTTCTTTTTTGGTTGGCGGAACAAGCGGGGCCCTGAAGATGTATGTAGGGGAGGGTCGGGATGAGAAATTAGTGCCCAACGTAATTCATACAGCAAGATTTATCTGGCTAATAAGCATAGTATATTTGATTTTAGGAACAATTGCGCTAGGGATTGTTGGTCTATCTATAGGTTTAAAGCCTTCTAGCGCTTTTTTCCATGCTATATGCATCTTCATGGCGGGTTTTGATACTGCGGGTTTTGCGCCCATGTCGCAGAATATTCTCTATTACCATAGTGGTGTGTTTGAAATTGTCGCGATTGTATTTATGATTTTGGGGGCGCTTAATTTCAATTTGCATTATCAGCTTTGGTCAGGAAAGCATAAAGAGCTTTGGCGGAGCATTGAGACCAGGTCATTTTTACTTATCATTACGCTTGTTTCGTTAACTATTATGCTAGGATTTAACCATTTTGGTATTTACCCGCAGTTAATGACTATGTTCCGAAAAGGATTTTTTCATATAATCTCTGCTCATACCACGACCGGTTACGGGACGCTATATTCGCAGCAATTTATTAAGGAATGGGGAGATTTTGCTTTAACAGGAATAATTTTTGCTATGGCATTGGGAGGGTGCGCCTGCTCTAGCGCCGGTGGCATAAAAATGCTGCGCGTCGGCATTATTTATAAAGCCCTGAGAGAGGACATAAAAAAGATTATGCTTCCGGATAGCGCTGTCGTAGCACAGAAATTCCATCACATTAAGACGGTATTTCTAGAAGATAAGCAGGTAAGGGGAGTTCTTATTATCACAATCGGATATATCCTCTTATATGGTTTAGGAGCGCTTATAGGTACTATATTAGGCTATCCGCTTTTGGAATCCCTTTTTGAGTCAGTATCTGCGGCTGGCAATGTCGGGCTCTCTGTGGGAATCACTGACGCAGGAATGCCGTTGGCCTTAAAGGTTACTTATATTATTGAGATGTGGGCTGGCAGGCTTGAGTTGATGTCCGTTTTTGCCCTACTAGGTTTTATCGTGGCATTTATAAAAGGCAGATGATAATGAAAAAGATAGTTTTGTCTCAGATAATATTCATTATAGCGCCGCTTATCTTCTGTTTCCAATGCTGTGCTCAAACTATTTCAAGCAGCGAGTTAATAAAAGACGCCAAACAATATGATGGCAAAAACGTGACTTACCAAGGAGAAGTCGTAGGAGACATAATGATGCGTGGCGAGTTTGCCTGGCTAAATATAAATGACGGCTCAAATGCAATAGGTATCTGGATAAATAAAAAGCTGATTAAAGATATCTTTTACACGGGTAGTTATCAGGCAAAGGGTGATTTAGTAGAGATTACGGGAAAGTTTAATCGAAGTTGCATAGAGCACGGTGGAGATTTGGATATTCATGCTCAGTCAATAAATAAAATAGCTTCTGGAAGCAAAATTTATCACGCCGTAAACACAAAAGCTATAAATTTCACCTTGTCCTTAAGCGGTATAATACTGTTAGTTCTTTTTTTGAGGCTTCATCATTCAAGAAAAGCCATATCTGCTCGGTTCTTCTAACCAATCGAATCCTCTCTCTATCAAACCCTTCGACCTATTTTCATTTATACTAGCCATTTTTTATGCTAAAATGAATAATCGTAAAAAAAGAGGTTCCTATAACGATTTTAAAAAAGATCTGATTGTTCGTAACAAAAAGGGCAAAATAATTGCAGTTTTTCCTTACGGCAGTGAACCGTGGTTAAGGTACCAGCAATTTTTAGAGATTTTAGTTGAGGCAGATAAGAGAAAATTAGAGGAATTACTTAACAAAAAGAAAGAACGCGATGAGCAAGTAAATAAAATTTTAGATCAGGCGGATAGAAGAATCATCCACAAGGCAGAGAAGAGGAGACTTAAAAGATATAATCTTTCGCAAACAGCAAAAATTCTTAGAGTGCCGAGGCAAACTTTATATTACTGGATAAAGAAGAACTGGGTTAAGCCTTGGCGAGATTATAGACGGTATCCTGTTTTTACAGTTTTTGACATACAGAAAATCATTAAATGGCGCAATACGATAAAATTGAGCAAGGAACCGTATGTTAATAGGGATGTCGATGTTTTTCTGTAATACCTTAATTTGCAAAGAGATAAATAGAAAGAGCATTTTTTATTTTACAGTTTTTGACACCCCTTGATAGAAAGAAAAAATCGCCATAATATTCTGCAATGGATAAAGTTATGACAAAAAGAGTGTTCATTAAAAATTTTGGCTGCCAAATGAACATACGGGATTCGGAGGTGATTTGCGGCCTTTTGAAGAAGGAAGGGTATCGTATTAGCGAAAAGCCGGATGAGGCGGATATAGTCATCTTTAACACCTGTTCAGTAAGGCAGCATGCGGAGGATAAGGTTTGGAGTGAGGTTGGGAGGATTGCCAGGATGGGTTCTATTTCTCCTAGATTGCGCGCAGAAAGTACGCGAAATCTAAGCAAAGGGGATGTTCTTCCGCAGAAAAATAAAAAAATTATAGGCCTTGTAGGTTGCATGGCGCAGAGTCATAAGGAAGCAATCTTTGAACGTGCTGCGGCAGTAGATTTTGTGGTGGGGCCTTCGGATATAGATAAAATACCGGCAATTATAAAGAAAGTCACAAGGTACAAGTCACAAGGCATGAGTAAAGGCTTATATGAAAGTAAAATTTGGGAAACAGATGGGGAAAGCCGGCCGGAAGAAATTTATCATACGGGGTTTTATGAAGATAAAAACCATGCATTTGTGGTGATTTCAGAAGGTTGCTCTAATTTTTGCTCTTATTGCGTAGTCCCGTATGTGCGCGGGCCTTTGCATAACCGTAGCCTTCAGGACATATTAAGAGAAATCAAAGAGGCAGTAAAAAATGGCATTACCAGGTTCACACTTTTAGGGCAAAATGTCAATGCCTATGAATACGAAGGAGTAGGATTCGGCCAGCTCCTTGAACGGATTAATTCTATAGCAGGCCTTGGAGAATTCAGTTTTCTTACCTCGCACCCAAAGGACACTTCCGTTGAACTGTTTAAATTAATGCGCGACTTGGAGAAATTAAAAAAACACCTGCATCTGCCTGTGCAATCGGGCTCAGACAGGATATTAGAGCTTATGAACCGTGGCTATACACGCAAGTTTTATCTGGAGCTGGTTGATTCTTACCGCAAGATTATCAAAAACCCTGTTTTGAGCACGGATGTTATTGTCGGTTTTCCTACGGAAAAAGAGGATGAATTCCAGGATACTTACAACTTAATCCGGGGCAGCCGTTTCAATAGCGCCTATATATTTAAATATTCGCCGCGTCTTTGCGCGCAAGCGGCTAAGATGGCGGATGATGTGCCGCAGGCAGAGAAAGAAAGAAGGCATAGGATAATCCTGGATTTACAAAAGAAGATATCCACAGAACTTAAAGACGGTGAAGGACCAAGGACAAGTGATAAGAGGGAATAATATGGTAAGAGGCAATATAGGGCACTTCGTTAAATCCGGCTCACTCGCCGTTTATTTTTTATTCTTATCTCTTTCTTTTGTTTATTCTGCTCCTGATCTTGAGAAGCTAAAGGCTTATTTCCTGGCCGGGGACTATAACGCAGCCATCGTTGAAGGGGAGAAGATGATGGCCTTATCAGGAGGCAGCGCCGTCTATTTAGATGAACTTTATTATATCCTTGGCTTAAGTTATATGAAAACAGGAAATTATCTGCGCGCCTCGGATATATTTGAAATAATTATTAAGGAATTCCCTTCCAGCCGATTCAGGCAAGAGGCAGGGATCGGCGCGGGAGACAGTTATTTTCTAATGCAGGATTACAGCAAGGCAGAAAAATGTTACAACCAGGTATCAGAAAAGAATACCCCGGACAGCCTCCTTAACCTGGTTTATTACCGCCTGGGGCAATGCGCTTTAAAAAAGGGGGAAACTGAGAAAGCTAAGGAATATCTGGATAAGGTTAATCCGGATTATCCCGTAAGCCCGGAAATGAAACTAAATGAGGAGCGGCGCGTTTTGGTTTATTATACCGTGCAGGTAGGGTCTTTTTCTAATTTTGCCAATGCCAATAATCTAAGCAAGAGATTGACACAGAAAGGCTATCAGGCCTATATCGAAGAAATAAAGACAGAGAACAGGCATATTTATAAAGTGAGGGTAGGCAAGTTAAAAACGCGGCAGGAGGCCGTAGAGTTAGAGGGCAAACTACAGGCAGAAGGTTATCCTACCAGAATAATCCCCTAAATACAATGTCTAGATATACATATCAGATCAGTCAAAAAGAGACCCTGCTTATTTTGGCCATATTTATAATTGCCTTGGCCTTGCGGTTACTTTATCTTATTGATTACAGGAAGAGCGAGGTCTATCCCGTGTTGCCTTATTCAGACGGCCATTCTTACCTTGCCTGGGCTAAAGATATAGCATCAGGTGAAATCATAGGCAATAAGGCATTTATGAAGTGGCCTTTTTACGCCTATTTTTTAGCTGCTATATTCAAGTTTACCTCTGCCGGCCCGGCTGTTGTGTATTTATTCCAGTTTTTTCTGGGTGGGCTTAACTGTTTGCTGGTATATTTTATCGCTAGACACATATTTGACAGGAGAACAGCTTTTATATCAGGCCTTTGCTGTGCGGGGTATGGGTTGTTTATATTCTACGAAGGCCTGCTTATTTATACCTCTTTGTCCCTGTTTTTAAATTCGTTATTATTTCTTTATCTGTTATATATACGTGCTGAGCCGGATAATAAAAAATTATTCTTGGCAGGGATTTTATTAGGCATAGCCGTTATTACGCAGGCAAATATAATCATATTCGGCGTATTAGCTTTAGCCTGGATTTTAATACAGACAGGTAAGGGTTTTACACGGATATGGCGCGGTTTTCTGCTCTTTATTTTCTCTTTATCCCTTATTATAGGGCTGGTCACTTTCAGGAATTATATGCTAGAGAAAGACCTGGTCTTAATAACCGGAAACCTTGGCTTAAATTTTTACTGCGGCAACAGCCCCAAATCCAGCGGCCTTTTTTATTGCCCGCGGGAAATTACGCCTACCCAGGACGGGATGTTCAGGGATGCCAGGATTATTGCGCAACTGGCTTCAGGCAAAGCGACGCCTTTAAAAACTTCCCAGGTGTCTGCGTTTTGGATTAAACAGGCCTTTGTTTTTATAAAAGACAAGCCGGTTGAATATGCCAGGTTGTTCTTACGTAAGATAGCCTTTACTTTCAGCCCACAGGAGTTTGTCCATGACATAGAATACCATTATATACGGGAGCGGATAAGGATTTTTAGATTCTTATTCATGGATTTAAGGTTTATCCTGCCTTTTTCAATTTTGGGGATGTTTTTCGGTATGCGCAGGTTTAAAGATACCGTCTTTTTGTATTTGGTCATAGCTACATTATCATTAAGTATAGCTATATTCTTTGTTTCTGCCAGATACCGCATAATGCTGGCGCCTTTTTTGATCATATTTGCCGCATATGCCCTGGTGAATGTCTGGGATACGCTTAAAGAAGGGCGCTATCTGAAGCTGTCTTTTATTTTTGTTTTCTTAGCCTTGGTAATTTTTTTAGCCTTTAACAACCGCCTGGGGGGCAATAACCAGGCCGTGCGGTCTTCAGAGAAAGACAGTAACTTTTTATATCACCTTGAAAAGGCAAAAAGATACCTGGGAGCGGAAAATTATAAATCAGCCTTGGATGAATTGAAAAAGGCAGGCAGCATAGAGCAGCATAACCAGTTAGTAGCCCTTACTTACGGGGCAGCATATTACCAAATCGGAGATTTAAAGGCAGCTGAAGATAAATTTAAAGAGGCGGTGAGTATATCGCCTATATATGTGGACGCGTATTATAATCTAGGCCTTTTATATAACCGGATGGGCCGCTATAGCGAGGCTGTCGAGGCCCTGAAAAAAGGCTTGTCTTTTGATGGAGAGGACCCCGGGATGCATTTTGAGTTAGGCAGGGCATATAAAGCAAGGGGTGAGTTTGTTTCTGCAAGAAATGAGTTCTCTTTAGCCTTGGCAAAGATCAACCGCTGGCGCCTGACAGAAAAAAGACTTATTGAAGCGGAATTAAGAGGTATAACGCAGTGAAGAAAGAGATTGTTTTTCTTGTTGGCCCCACTGCTTCGGGTAAGACTGAGACAGCATTCTTCTTAGCAAAAAAGATAAATGCGGAAATTGTCTCTTGTGATTCCATGCAGGTTTACCGCCGGATGGATATTTTGACCTCAAAGCCAAGCCTTCTTTTAAGGGATAGCCTGCCTCATCACTTAATTAATGTTGTCCCCATAGATAAAGAATACGACGTGTCTTGTTACCGCAGGCAAGCGGTGAAGAAAATAAAAGAGGTCATTAAAAAGGGCAAGGTACCCCTGTGTGTGGGGGGTGCCGGGCTTTATATGTCCATTCTTATAGACGGGATATTTCCGCATTGCCCTGCCGATGAGGGATTACGTAAGCGTCTTTACCGGCAGGGACAAGTGCGGGGCTCAGGTTATTTGTATGGAAAATTAAAGGAGGTGGATCCGGAGGCTGCCTTAAAAATCCATCCCCATGATAAGAGACGCATCATCCGGGCGCTGGAGGTATTTTTTATCAAGGGCAAACCGATTTCTTATTTCCAAAAACGCAGAAGAGGCCTGGCGGATAAATACCGGATAAGGATCCTTTGTTTGGACATGCCCCGCTCAGAGCTCTACGCGCAGATTAACCGGAGGGTAAATGAAATGTTCTCTCGCGGGATAATAGCCGAGGCAGAAATGCTTCTTGAGCAAAAAATAAGCAAAACCGCCTCATATGCCATAGGCTTAAAAGAATTAAAAGGTTATTTTGACGGTATGTATAGCCTAAGCGAGGTCAAGGAGAAGATTAAGCAGAATACCCGTCTTTATGCCAAAAGACAATTAACCTGGTTTAGGAAAGATAAGCGGATAGAGTGGGTTTCGGTTAAAGGCAAAGATACCCCCAGAAGAGTAGCAGGGCGTATTTATGGCATGCTTATGGGGCATAAACAAAAGGTTTAGATTTATAAAATTGAAAGAAGGTATTCTATGGAAGGCGTATTACTGGTGACCATAAAACTAAAGACCGAAAGAGGCGGTTGGCCCTTGGAAGATATTGTTAATGAGATGGAAGAGCTGGTTTCCAGCTGCGGCGCCAAGATATTAGAAAGCATGACTTACATATGTGAGAGGCCGACCCCCAATTTTTTTATCGGCCGGGGCAAGGCAGAAGAAATAGCCATGCTTGCCCAAGAGTTGGGTGTGCAGGCGGTTATCTTTAGCCGTGATTTATCCGGAACGCAGCAGAGGAACCTGGAGGAAGTAATAGGCAGGAAGACTATTGACCGCACACAGTTAATCCTGGATATATTCGCGCGCCACGCGCATAGCCCCGAGGGAAAGATGCAGGTGGAATTAGCTCAACTTGAATATCTCCTGCCCCGGCTGGTAGGTAAAGGTATTATCCTATCGCGTTTAGGCGGCGGCATAGGAACCCGTGGGCCGGGTGAACAGAAACTAGAGGTTGACCGCAGGCGCATAAGAAAGAAGATAGACGGGTTGAAGCTGGATTTAAAACAGGTGATGTTTCATCGTAAGACCATACGTAAAAAAAGGAAAGACAATATGCTGCCTGCGATAGCCCTGGTAGGCTATACTAACGCCGGTAAATCTACCCTCTTAAATGCCTTGACCGGCTCCGCCCAGACCGTAGCCGGCAGTCTCTTTACTACATTAGACCCTTTATCCAGGGGGTTGGTTTTGCCTAACGGAGAAAATATTGTCCTTACCGATACAGTGGGCTTCTTGCATGAACTTCCGCATTATCTTATAGAGGCTTTTAAAGGCACCCTGGAAGAAGTGGCAGAGGCAGACCTGTTAATCCACGTGATAGATGCCAGCCATCCCAGGGTATATGAGCATTATCGGGCTGTATTTACGGTCTTAGAGGATTTAGGGATTAAGGATAAACCGATAATCACCGCTTTAAATAAGAGAGACCTGTTGGATGATAATCTTTGGCTTTCGCATTTGAATAGGGACTTTGCGGGTTCTGTCCTTATTTCTGCCAGGCTCAAACAGAACCTGGGAGAGCTATTGAATAAAATCCAGGATAATTTCTCCGGCCGCATGGCCTGCCGTACTATCTTGATTCCACATAAACGTATGGATTTGGTAGATTTATTTTATCGGGAAGGTAAGGTGGAGAAGATTGATTATCTACAAAAAGGGATAAAAATCAGGGTTATCCTGCCAAATATTATTTTTGATAAACTATTACATAGTAATGATATAGAAGAAGTCAGTTAGAATATCTAATAAATTTTATTATTTTTACTTGAAAAAATAATTATTTTATGTTATATTATATGAAAACACAAATAGCATAATAAAGAAAGCGAAGAAGGCATGCCTATTTTCGATATATATATCAGTCCGGATGAACCGGTGTATATCATCAGCGTAGCCAGTAAATTAGCTGACTTGCCGGTTTGGACATTAAGGCAGCTGGATAAATACGGGATTGTTTGTCCTAAAAGGGTGGGTAAGAAAAGCCGCCTTTACTCGCTGAAAGATATTAAGAAATTGGAATACGTCCATTATTTAATGGAAGAAAAACACGTGAATATGCACGGCGTAAGATTGATTATTCAGCAAGAACCGGAAGATTGATATACCCGCAGGGTTGATTTTTTTTAGGATTTAATTGGCAGTCTCTCCATAAGAGTGCCAGTATATTACTCTATATTTAGTTAAAGGAGAAAAATGAAACAAGATAAGTTAACTCTCAGAGTACAGGAGGCTGTGCAGGCAGCGCTCAATTTAGCCGCAGAATCAGGCAATCAGCAGATTGAGCCGGAGCATATTTTTTATACCCTCTTGCGCCAGGAAGACAGTATTATAGTTTCTATCCTGGATAAGTTAGGTGTCCCTACTTTTTCTATGGTTAAGCTTATAGAAGAAGACCTGAAGAAGCTGCCTTCGGTAAGTAGCGCGCATGCCGAAGTCCATTTTTCCCAACGTACAAACCGGCTCTTCGCTAATGCCTCTTTAGAGGCTAAGTTTTTGCAGGATGAATTTATTTCCGCGGAGCATATATTTCTGGCGGTATTGACGGATAGCCAGTCTGTTGTTTTTAGAGAAATCAATAGACTGGGGATAGATAAAGAAAAGGTATTATCGGCGCTCCGCCAGGTGCGCGGCAGCCACCGGGTAACAGATGAAAACCCCGAAGAAAGATTCAATGCCCTTGAGAAATACGGCCAGGACATAACGGCCCTTGCGCAGAATATGAAGCTGGACCCGGTAATCGGACGCGATAAGGAGATCCGCAGGCTGATGCAGGTATTGTCCCGCAGGACCAAGAATAATCCGGTGTTAATCGGCGATGCAGGCGTAGGTAAGACTGCCATTGTTGAAGGGCTGGCGCAACGTATTGCCTTTGGCGATGTCCCGCAGGCATTGAAGAATAAAAGGATAATTGCTTTAGACCTGGGCAGCCTTGTCGCCGGAGCAAAGTTCAGGGGGGAATTTGAGAATAGGCTCAAAGCGGTTTTAAAAGAGGTCCAGTCCAGGGGAGGCGAGATAATCATATTTATTGATGAATTGCATACCATCGTGGGCGCCGGAGCCGCAGAAGGCGCTATTGACGCTTCCAATATGCTTAAGCCTCTTCTTGCGCGCGGGCAACTGCGTTGCATAGGCGCGACTACCCTTGATGAGTATCGTAAATATATCGAGAAGGATAGCGCCCTGGAGAGGAGATTCCAGCCCGTATTCGTGAATGAGCCGACGGTTGAGGATACTATTGCCATCCTCAGGGGGCTTAAAGAAAAATATGAGGTCCACCATGGGGTGCGCATTAATGATTCTGCCCTGGTAGCTGCCGCTACTTTATCTTTCCGTTACCTCACAGAGAGGCATCTGCCGGATAAGGCAGTGGATTTGATTGACGAGGCAGCTTCGCGTTTGAGATTGGAAATAGACAGCATGCCTGCAGAGATAGATACGGCAAAGCGTAAGATTATGCAGTTGGAAATAGAGCATCAGGCTCTAAAAAGAGAGAAAGACAGCCTTTCCCGCGAAAGATTGAATAAATTGGTGTCTGAGCTGGATGGATTAAATAAAGAGCTGGAAGTAAAGATGAAACAATGGGATAAAGAAAAGGCGTTGATACTAAAGATCCAGGGGGCCAAGGAGAAGGCCGAAGAATTGAAAAATGAAGCAGCGGCAGCGGAAAAGGTCGGCGACCTGGGGAAGGTGGCAGAGATTAAGTACGGAAGGCTGGTAGAATTGGATAAGGTTTTAAAAGGTTATAATGAAGAATTGCATAAATTGCAGAAAGATTCACCCCTACTCAGGCAGGAAGTGGGAGACGAGGATATAGCCGAGATAATCTCGGAATGGACCGGTATCCCTCTGGCCAAGCTTATGGAGGCGGATACAGAAAAACTTCTCAGGATGGAAGAAAGGCTTAAATCAAAGGTTATCGGACAGGACCAGGCAATAGAGGCTGTTTCTTCCTGTATAAGGCGTTCGCGTTCTGGGCTTGCGGATGAGAAGAGGCCTCTGGGGTCGTTTATTTTCTTAGGCCCTACGGGAGTAGGCAAGACTAAGCTTGCCAAGACCCTGGCCTGGTTTTTATTTGATAATGAAGAGGCCATGGTCAGGATCGATATGTCGGAGTATATGGAGAAGTTCAGTGTTTCCCGGCTTATCGGAGCCCCTCCAGGATATGTGGGCTATGAAGAAGGCGGCCAGCTTACGGAAAGAATCAGGCGCAGGCCTTATTCCGTGATACTCCTGGATGAGATAGAAAAGGCCCACCCCGACGTATTCAACATATTGCTCCAGGTTTTAGATGAAGGGCACCTTACAGACGGCCAGGGCCGGACAGTAGATTTCAGGAACACCGTGGTCATTATGACTTCTAATATCGGGGCAGAGATTATTCAGCAGTATGGCTCTTTGGGTGCTAAAAAAGGCAGCAAAGATTCCGGCGCAGAGATAAAGAAAATACTACTTGAAGAAGTGCGTAAGACTTTCCGGCCTGAGTTTTTAAACCGCGTAGATGATATCCTTATATTTAACTCCCTCAGTAAAGAGGATATTCAGAAAATAATAGAGGTAGAATTGAGCCCGGTATATCTGAGGCTCAGCCGGCAGGGGCTGGAGTTGGAGGTGAGCCCTAAAGCAAAGGAGTACCTTTTGAATAAGGGTTTCGACCTTCATTACGGGGCGCGCCCGTTAAAGCGGACGCTGGAAAAGGACCTCCTGGATCGTTTATCCCTCAAGCTTTTAGACGGTTCTTTTGAGGCCGGGGACAAGGTAATCGTGGATGCGCCGGACAGCGATAGACTGGTATTTCTTAAGAAAAATTAGCATGGTTTCTAAATATAAGGGCAGAGATCAGAAGCTTTTATAAGATGGCATGATTGACAAAGCCCGTATTTATGTTAAAATAAGCGTTTAGCATTATTTTCTATATGGGATAAGATTATGGTCAGGACAGTTGACTATCAGACCAGGAGAAGGGCGGTATTAGCGGCAACTATTGAGCGCTATATCAAAGATGCCTCGCCCGTAGCTTCGGAAGATGTGGCAGGTGAGTTCGCTTTAAGCCCGGCAAGCATCCGCAAGATTTTTATGGATCTGGAAGATGAGGGTTATCTTATGCAGCTTTATACTTCGGGGGGCAGGGTCCCTACAGCCAAAGGCTACCGTTATTACGTTGATTTCCTGATATCCCAGATGAGTTTATTGGAAGAGGAAAGGGAGAGAATAGACAGCAAATACCGTTGCCAGATAAGCCGGCTTGAGGATGTCTTAGAGAATACCTCTCAGGTTATAGCGGAAGTAACGCACTATGCGGGTATTTCTTCTTTTTTAGAATGGCATGACCGTTTTTTCTATAAAGGCATAAGCCTGGTTTTAGACCAGCCGGAGTTTCAGGACCTGGGAAAGATGCGTTTTCTTATCAGGATGATTGAAGATAAGGAGCGCCTGCTAAATATAATAAACCGTGATTTCGCAGAAAAGGTCAAAGTCTATATAGGGGATGAACTGGGATGCCCGGAGATGGATAATTATTCCTTGGCAGTTTCCAGTTATCGGATTAAGGATAAGTCATGCGGGAGGGTGGCAGTGTTGGGCCCTATGCGCATGGAGTACAGCCATATAATACCGACACTGGACTATGTTTCCGATATGCTTACGGAGACCCTGGAGAGGATTTAGGCCATTATGGATAATCACCTTAAGCATAAAAAAGAAGAAAACAAGGAAGGTGAAAAGCCTGTGCAGGATAAAAAGGCGGAAGAAGTAAAAACCGTCTTGCTTAAAGAGCCTGAATTCAAGGAATTGAAGGCCCAGGCTGAGAAAGCTGATGATGCACAGGATAAGATGCTTCGCCTGCAGGCGGACTTTGAAAATAGCCGCAAGCGCCTGGAAAAGGAAAGGCAGGAGTTTGTTAAATTCGCTAATGAGGGCATTATCCTGGAATTATTGGGCGTATTGGATGACTTGGAGCGGGTGGTTGAGCTTGCCCAGTCAGGCCATCAGGACCTGTCGGCTTTTTTAAAAGGCGTAGAAATGATTTTAGCCCATTTGTATGAAATGTTGAAGAAGAACGGGGTAAAGGCGATTGAAGCGGAAGGCAAGATATTTGACCCGAATTATCATGAGGCATTGATGCAGGCAGAAAATCCCGCATTCCCCGAGCATACGGTTATAGAAGAGCTGCAGAAAGGCTACCTTTTACATGATAGGGTAATCCGCACAGCCAAGGTTAAGGTGAGCAAGGCCAAGGCAGGAGAGAAAGAGGAAAAGAAGATCAATGATAATAGCAGAGATGAAAAAACCGGTAATGGTAATATAGATTAATAATAATCAGGAGGTGGAGACATGGCAAAGGTTATAGGAATCGATTTAGGGACATCTAATTCAGCGGCATCAGTCATGGAGGGGGGAAGGCCGGTAATAATACCTTCGGCTGAAGGAGCAGGGGTAGCATCAGGCAAGGCGTTTCCATCCTACGTCGCTTTTACTAAAGACAACCAGAAGCTGGTGGGTGAGCCTGCCCGGCGCCAGGCTGCCATAAACCCGGAAGGGACAATACAGGCGGCCAAGCGCAAGATGGGTACGGACTTTAAGTTTAAAGTCTTAGGTAAGGAATATACGCCGCAGCAGATATCCGCTTTTATACTCCAGAAGATAAAACAGGACGCAGAGGCATATCTGGGGGATAAAGTGGAAGAAGCGGTTATTACTTGCCCTGCTTATTTTGACGATAACCAGCGCACCGCCACTAAAGATGCCGGTGAAATCGCCGGTTTAAAGGTGCTGCGTATTATTAACGAGCCCACGGCCGCATGCCTTGCTTATGGGCTGGAGAAGGCAGGGAAGGAATTAAAAATCATGGTTTTTGATTTAGGCGGCGGGACGCTGGACGTGACGATTATGGAAATGTGGAAAGAGGGCGGTTTTAAAGTCATGGCTACCAGCGGCGATACGCAGTTAGGCGGCACAGACATGGATAACGCGCTCATCGATCATATCGCCAAGGAATTCAAGCGCGAAACAGGCATAGATTTAAAGAATGATAAAATGGCTATGCAGCGCCTGAGGGAGGCGGCAGAAAAGGCCAAGGTTGAGCTTTCCAGCACCCTCAATACGGATATAAACCTTCCCTTTATTACCGCAGATGCCGGCGGGCCGAAGCATTTGACTATGTCTATAAACCGGGCCAAACTGGAAGAACTGGTGGGGCCTATTATTGAGAGATGCCGGGGGCCGCTGGAGCATGCATTGAAAGATGCCAGGGATGCGTTTACCAAGGAAGGCGTGGATTTTAGCGATAAGGGTATTGATAAGATCATCATGGTCGGGGGCCCTACGCGTATGCCGGTGGTGCAGAAGTTTGTCGAGGATTATACCGGAAAGAAAATAGAGCGCGGGGTTGACCCTATGGAATGCGTGGCTATGGGCGCTGCCATCCAGGCGGCAATCATCAAGGGGGAGGTCAAAGATGTCCTCTTGCTTGATGTTACCCCTTTATCTTTGGGTATTGAGACTTTAGGCGGAGTAAACACCAAGCTTATAGAGCGCAATACTACTATACCCACGCGTAAAAGCCAGGTTTTCTCTACTGCCGTTGATAATCAGACAGCGGTAACCATACGCGTAATCCAGGGTGAACGGTCTATGGCAGAGGCGCAGGGCAATGTGGAACTGGGCAGGTTTGACCTAGTGGGTATCCCTCCTGCTCCGCGCGGAGTGCCGCAGGTGGAGGTTGCTTTTGATATAGACGCAAACGGTATTGTGCATGTTTCTGCCAAGGACTTAGGCACGGGCAAAGAGCAGTCCATACGTATCACTGCGCCTAAGAAACTCTCTAAAGAAGAGATAGAGCGGATGGTCAATGACGCGGAGAAATTCGCGGCGGAGGATGTTAAGTTTAAAGAAGAAGTGGAGACCATAAACCAGGCGGACAACCTTGTATACACCACCGAGAAATCATTAAAAGACTATGGGGATAAGGTGAGCGCTGCCGAGCGTGCAGATATAGAATCCCGGATAAATGACCTGAAGACGGCAATAAAGGATAAGAACGTAGAAAGGGTCAAAAAAGGGATGGAGGAATTAAGCAAGGTTTCGCATAAACTAGCGGAGGAAATATACAAACAGGCTGCATCCAAACAGCAGCAAGGCAAGGCGCAGGCAGGCCCAGGCCCAGAGGCAAAGGCAGGGGATAAAGAGGGCGAAGGCAAACCTGAGCCCGGCAAGAAAGAAGAAGACATAATAGACGCAGAATATAAGGAAGAGGATAATAAATAGATTGTAACCGGCAATTTAAATAATGTGATGGCTACTTCCAAGCGGGATTATTACGAAATATTGGGTGTGAAGAAAAACGCTAACTTAGATGAGATAAGGAAATCTTATCGGGAATTAGCCCTGCGTTACCACCCTGACCGTGTCCCTGCAGAGCAAAAAAAAGAAGCAGAGGAGAAGTTTAAGGAAATCTCCGAGGCTTATGCCGTGCTCTCCGACAGCCAGAAGCGCGCCCTATACGACCAATATGGGCATTCCGGTATAGACCAAAAGTATGCCTATGAAGATATCTTTAAGGGCGCTGATTTTAGCAGCGTCTTTCAGGACCTGGGGGATTTTGGCGTAGGAGGAGGCCTTTTTGATGAGATATTCAGCGATTTAGGGTTTGATATATTCGGAAAGGGCCGCCGCGCGGGGAGAACAAGGAGAGGCAGGGACCTGGAGATTTCTCTGGAGATAACCCTCCAGGAGGCAGCCAGGGGAGTAGAAAAAACAATTACTGTCCCGCGTTATGAAACATGTCCGGCCTGTTCGGGGACAGGGGCTAAGCCTGGGACAAAAAAGATCACCTGTCCCCAGTGCCGGGGCGCGGGCCGCACCGTAGTCTCCAACGGATTCTTTCAGGTGGCCCAGTCCTGTTCACGCTGTCAAGGAGAGGGTTCGATTATCCAATCCCCATGCACGGAATGCCGGGGAGAAGGCCGCACCAAGGTGTCCCGTAAGATCAAAGTAAAGATCCCCGCCGGGGTGGATACAGGTTCGCATCTACGCATACGCGGTGAAGGGGAATCAGCTTCCGGAGGGAGGGGAGACCTTTATGTTATTATTGAGCTCATTCCGCATCAGTTTTTCCACAGGCACGACAATGATATAATAACTGAGATAAATATCAGCCTGGTTAAGGCAATATTGGGAGGAGAAATAGATGTCCCTACCCTTGAAGGCCAGGTTAAAATGAAGGTCCCGGCAGGCACGCAAAGCGGCAGGATTTTTCGCCTGAGGGAAAAAGGCATACCTGATTTGCATGGCCAAGGCTCAGGCGATGAATTGGTGAAAGTAAACGTAGAGATACCTACTCGTTTAAGCAGCCAGCAACGCCAGTTGATTGAAGAGTTTGCACGCCTTTCTGCAGAGGAGATAAACAGGGAAAGTTTTACCGATAAGATAAAGAGGACGTTCAAGTAGTTGTAGTAATTGATGCTTGAATGGAGCGAGGTAGGGAAGATGCCGACATATGATTATGAGTGCACACATTGCGGGCATACATTTGAGGCCTCTCAGAAGATGACGGAAAGGCCGCTTAGTAAATGCCCCAAATGCAGTAATAAACTAAAGAGGTTGATCGGTAGCGGCGGAGGGATAATATTTAAAGGCTCCGGATTCTACGCCACTGATTACCGCAAGAAACCTAAAGAGGAAAAGGGCGCGCCTTCTTGCCCTGGACAGCAGAAGGGATGCAAAGGCTGTGATAAAAAATAAGAACATCGCCCATAGGGCGTCCCTTTCATTGAACTTTTGGGTGATTTATTGGCTTCCGCCTTTATTATGCGCTGTGTTTATTTTCCTGGCTTCTTCCCTGCCCGGAGAAGACATACCTTCTTTATTTCCTTTCCAGGACATTTTCTTCCATGCAATAGAATATATTGTCTTTGCTTTTTTTCTTAGCCGGGCCATTAAGAAAAGCAGGCCAGGCCTTGCTTATAGCAGGCGTTTAGCCTGGGCGGTATTCTTGGCGGTGTTTTATGCCGTTTTAGATGAATTCCACCAGTCTTTTATTCCCGGCAGGACTGCCTCGGGGCTGGATGTATTGATAGATACCGCCGCAGGAATTATAGGAGGCGTTTTATACCGATGACAGAGATTGCGCCTTTTCAGGCAGTTCTTTATAACCAGGAAAGAATAAAGGATTTATCTTCCGTGGCCTGCCCTCCTTACGATGTCATATCGTCTTTGCAGCAAAAATATTATTATGAACTCGACCCGTATAATTTAATTCATATCCTTCTGGGGAAAGATATATCCGGGGAGGATAAATATCAGCGTGCGGATAGGACATTTAAGGATTGGTTGAAGGAGAAGGTCTTAATCCAGGACCAGAAGCCCGCAGTCTATTTTTATTTCCAGGAATACCGCATAAGGGGGGAAAAGAAGGCGCGCATGGGTTTTATCGGGCGTTTATTCCTGGAAGAAAAGAAGGCAAGTATTTTTACTCATGAGCACACCCGTCTTGAGCCTAAGGAAGACAGGCTCAAGCTTTTACGCGCGGTCAGGGCCAACCTAAGCCCGATCTTTGTGATTTTCCCCGATAAAAGACGCACTATAAATATGCTGTACAAGCATGTCAGCGCAAACCAGCCTTTTATAAACATAGAAGATAAAGAAGGTATAACCCATAAATTATGGAGAATTACCGATGTTGCGGTATTGTCTAAGCTCAAAGGCGATATGCGCCAGGCAAGCATCTTTATCGCCGACGGACATCACCGTTACGAAGTAGCCCGTGCATTCAGGGAAGAAATAAGGAAAGAGGCCGGCGACCTGGCGCATGATGCCAGCGCTAACTATATCCTTACCTATTTTACCAGTGCCGAATCGCAGGGCCTGACCATCCTGCCTATCCACCGTCTGGTTACTCTAAATAATGGCCCGGAGATAACTTCCGTTATTTCTTCTTTAAAGGACTATTTTGAGGTAGAAGAAATAAAGGATAAGGCCAGGCTTTTTTTTCTGATGGAGAAGGCCGGCAGTAATGAACACGTATTCGGGCTCTATCACGGCGGGCAATATTGGTTTTTACGATTCAGGAATAAAGGCAAGTCAGAGAAATTATTCAAGAGCCAGCCGGATTGCCTGCGGCTTTTGGATGTGTCTTTGCTGAATAACTTAGTTTTTTATAAGATATTGCAGCTGGATATCCAGGATGAGCGCCTGATAACTTACAGCAATAACCCGGATGAGCTGATACGCCAGGCCCAGGCGGATACTTTAAAGCTTGCTTTCTTTCTTAATCCGGTCAAGGTAGCTCAAATAACTTCAGTTGCTTTGGCAGGCGAAAGAATGCCGGCTAAGTCCTCTTATTTCTATCCGAAGGTCCTTTCGGGGCTGGTGGTAAATAAGCACGAAGATTAATATGGTTTTATTCGGAAAACCCAGATATACAGTCGTCAAGATCAGGAAAAAAGAGATACCCGAGGGTGTATGGACAAAGTGCGAGGGGTGTTCTCAGGCACTTTACAATAAGACCCTGGAGGAGAGCCTTAAGGTATGCCCTAAATGCGATTACCATTTTATACTGGGTGCGTATGAGCGGATTAATATACTTATGGATGAAGGGTCTTTCATTGAGTATGACCAGGGCATGTCTTCTCTGGATCCCCTGGAATTTAAAGGCCCTAAGACTTATAAGGATAAGCTCGCCCAAGACCAGCAGGCAACGGGACTGAAGGAAGCAGTGGTCACCGGGGAGGGGCTTATAGAAAAGAAGCAGGCGGTCATCGCCGTGACAGACTCGCGTTTTATCATGGGCTCTATGGGCTCGGTAGTAGGGGAGAAAATAACCCGGGCGATAGAGGCAGCGACCAAAAAGCGCCTTCCGATGATTATTATATCCGGTTCCGGGGGAGGGGCGCGTATGTACGAGGGTATGTACAGCCTGATGCAAATGGCCAAGACTTCTGCTGCCCTTTTTTATCATCATAAGGAGAAATTGCCCTATATTTCCGTTTTAACTAATCCTACTATGGCAGGGGTAATGGCTTCTTTTGCCGGTTTAGGGGACATAATAATCGCAGAACCGAAGGCCTTGATTGGTTTTACCGGCCCGCGAGTGATCGAGCAGACTATAAGGCAGAAGCTGCCTGCGGGGTTTCAGCGTTCGGAGTTCCTCCTGGAACACGGCCTTATTGATATGATAGTGCACCGTAAAAATATGAAGCCCACTTTGAACAATCTGATGGATTATTTATCCGGCAGCCGGGGTGATTAAGCATATCTTAGTTGATTTTCTGAATATTATTGCTATAATATAACTCAATCTTTTTTATTTTTGTTGTATGAGTAGTTTATCGCTGGATTTTTCTTAAAAAGACGAGGTTAATAAAATGGCGCAAGTGAGCCTGAAGAATGTTTCCAAGATATTCGCAAACGGGGTAAAGGTAGTCAATAACGTCAAATTAGGAGTAGAGAACAAGGAATTCATGGTTCTTGTCGGTCCCTCGGGCTGCGGCAAGTCTACCACCTTAAGGATGATTGCAGGCCTTGAGGAGATAAGTTCAGGTGAGATCTATATCGGGGACAAAGTGGTTAACGACATACCCGCTAAGGACCGTGATATTGCCATGGTCTTTCAAAATTATGCCCTCTATCCGCATTTTACGGTTTTTGAGAATATGGCCTTTGGTTTGAAATTGCGGAGTTATCCTAAGAATGAAATCATCAGCCGTGTAAATGAGGCTGCGGATATACTTGGGATAAGGCATCTTTTAAACCGCAGGCCAAAAGAGCTCTCAGGAGGCGAGAGGCAGCGCGTGGCAGTAGGAAGGGCTATAGTAAGGAAACCCATGGTTTTCCTTTTTGACGAGCCCTTAAGCAACCTGGATGCTAAATTGAGGGTACAGATGCGCACTGAGATACATAAGTTGCATATCCGCCTGCAGGCGACCATAGTATATGTAACCCATGACCAGGTAGAGGCTATGACTATGGGGGACAGGATCGCGGTTATGCGCGACGGCGTGTTGCAGCAGGTAGCAGACCCCATGAGCGTATATGACAGCCCAAAAAATAAGTTTGTAGCCGGTTTCATCGGTTCACCTCCGATGAACTTTATGAAAGGTACAATTATTAAAAAAGACGGCCGGATATATTTTGACGAAGGGAAAATCGCCGTCAAACTTGTGGAGTCTATGTATAGAGAGATCCTGCCTTATGCGGGCAAAGAGGTAATCTTTGGCATACGCGCCGAGGATATATATGACAAGCTGTTTGTTTCTGAAGCTCCTCCGGAAAATATCGTCAGGGTCAACTGCGAAGTGGTTGAGCCTATGGGTTCGGAGGTATACCTCTACCTTAACACCGGCAGACATACCTTTATTGCCCGGGCAGGGGCGCATGACCGGCCTAAGGTAAATCAGAATATGGATGTAGTCTTTGATATGAGTAAGGTGCATTTTTTTGACAAGGATAGCGAAGAATCAATCATATAACAAACGCAGGCCCTTTCCGCTTTTCTTTGCAGTTCCGTCCTTCCTCAGGGTAACCCTAGGCATAGCCTTACTCTCCACCCTTTGTATCTTCTTGCCTGTTTTTCTCGCCAGCAAGCTGCACCAGCCCATTTTCAGGCTGTTGTTGTTTTCCTACCTTAGCAATATATTCGTCATATATCTATTAATAAAGATTAACACCAATAAGAAGCACCGCCTGGAATTCGAAATCCGCGATATTCAGGAAAAAGGCAATATTTTAAGCGATGAGAATTTCCGGGAGCGCAAGCATAAGGCTGCCCTACAGGAGAAAATAAACCGGTATAATAACCTGAAAGAAATTATTGATGAAATAAATAAAGATTTGGATTTAGACTATATTGCTAACCGGCTGAGCGCTATTGCCTTTTCGCTCTTGGCTAATAACAGGGGCGTGTGTATTCTTTATCTTATGGATAGCCGCTTTCCCCTGTCCTTAAGTCTCTTTAAAACCAAGAAAGATGATAAGGCGCTGGTGATTAAGGCGAAAGAAGGCGACCCTCTGGATTTATGGGTTTTAAGGCATACCAGCCCTTTGTTGATAGAAGATATCCGCAAGGATTTTCGTTTTGACTTAGAGACTTTAGAGGCCCAGCATATACGGCCAATCTCCTCCCTCATTAGTGCCCCGCTTATCAGCAACCAAAAAATGATAGGGATCCTCAGGCTCGATAATTCTTTAGCCGGATTTTATTCCCAGGATGACCTTAGGCTATTGGTGACTATTTGCGATATGGGCGCAGTGGCCTTGGAAAACGGGCAGTTATTCCAAAAGACCCGCGAACTTGCTTTGCACGATGAGCTTACTTCCCTTTATACCAAAAGGTATTTCTTTGAGCGCCTGAAGGAAGAATGCAAGCGCAGCGCCCGCCAGGGTAGCCCTTTATCTTTGCTTATGCTGGATATAGATTATTTCAAGGATTATAACGATAATTTCGGCCATATCAGCGGCGATTTGGTATTAAAGAGCCTGTCGGAACTTATCCGCCTTGTTTTTAAAGACTCAAGCTGTATTATCAGCCGTTTTGGAGGCGAGGAATTCTGTATAATATTCTCTTCTACCAAGAAAGAAAAGGCATATAAGATGGCAGAGGACTTACGGGGACACGTAGAGAAGGCCAAGATTACCTTGCGCGGGCAGGAAAGGAACATTACCGTTTCTATCGGGGTAGCTGCTTTCCCTGCCGATGCCAAGGACCCCGACGAACTTATTTTTAAGGCTGACCGGGCAATGTACGAAGCAAAGCAAAAAGGGAGAAACCGGGTATGTGGGGTTTAATTATAATCTTGCTTATTCTAAATGTCTTTCTCTGGATTTTTCTGAAAAAGATATTGAAGAGGTTTCTTTATGTAAAAAGAGCAACTTTTCTCCAAGGGAAAGATAACTATGAAAAGTTGCGCCAGGAAAACGCCGTATTGCAACAGGAAAACCTCAAACTACAGGAACAGTTTGAGGCAACTATGCTTATTTACGATATAACCAGTCAAATATGTAAGACCCTTGATGAGCAGCAGGTTTTTGAATCTTTCCGCCAGGAGATAAACAAGTATATTCTTTTAAGCGAATGCAAGTTTATAAAACAAGAGGAGGAATTGGCGCAATACAAGGATTGCGTAGTGGTTCCCCTTATGGTAGACAGGCATACTGCAGGGTATTTACTTGCCCTGGGGCTTAGGGATGAGGACAAAGATAAATTCCATATCCTCTCGCAGCAATTCCTTTTGGCTATCAAGAGGGCCATACTTTATAAAGGCGTGCAGGAATTGTCAATTACCGACAGCCTCACCGGCATGTTTAATCGCAGGTATTATTTAGAAAGATATAATGAAGAAATAGCCAGGGCCAGCAAGTTTAAATATAATTTTTCCTGCCTGATGCTGGATATAGACCACTTTAAACATTATAACGACCATTACGGCCATCTGGTAGGGGATGCTATCTTACGTGAATTATCCGCTACCATTAAAGAGAATATCCGTCAGATTGACTTGTTGGGTAGGTATGGTGGAGAGGAGTTTTCCATCCTGCTTACTGAGACCGGCAAGGAGGATGCCCGTTTTGTTGCCGAACGTATCCGTCAGGCAGTTGAGTCCAGGCGTATTAAGGTTTATGATGAAGAGTTGAACGTTACCTTAAGTATAGGTATTGCTGCTTTTCCCGCAGACGGAAAAGATACGCAAGCGCTTATAGAGCATGCGGATTCGGCTCTCTATATGGCAAAAGAGGCAGGCAGAAACAGGGTATGTTTGTATCCTTGAAGATTATCCCTTGCAATTAGAGACACTTTGAGTTACAATACAGCCCTATGGCCGCCAGATTTATTATTGCTATTGATTTAGGGGGGACCAATTTGAAAATTGGCCTCCTTGATTTGAAATATAGAATCCAGTATAAGGGGATACTAAGCACGCGTAGCCTCCGCAATAAAGAAGGGCTTATCCGGGCAATTGTCTATACTGTCAGAGGTATACTAAAAGAAAAACACTTAAAGAAAGGCGATATTCTGGGGTTAGGCTTAGGTCTGCCTGGGCCTATAGATACCGCAGCAGGCATAGTGCATTTTTTCCCTAACATCCCCGGATGGAAAGAGGTAAGATTAAAAGGGCTGCTGGAAAAAAGGCTTGGGATTAAAGCCTTTTTGGATAATGACGCTAATTTAATGGGGCTGGCGGAATATAAGTTGGGCGCAGCCCAAAATACCAGATACGCCGTATGTATTACTTTAGGCACAGGGGTAGGCGGCGGATTGATTCTTGACGGAAAGGTCTATCGCGGCCGTGATAATGCTACGGGAGAAATAGGCCATATTCCTGTTAATGAGAAAGGGCCGCGCTGTAACTGCGGGGGAATTGCCTGTCTTGAGACCTATGTGGGCAATAATAGGATCCGGCAAGAGGTAAAAAGATTATTTAAGAGAGATATCCCATTGGAAGAGTTGAGTTTGCTTGCCAGGAGAAAGAATAGAAAAGCCATGCGTATATGGCAGGATGTCGGCGGGCACCTGGGCATTGCTTTGGTAGGTATTGTAAACCTGCTAAACCCCGAGTGTGTTGTTATTGGAGGGGGAGTTGCCGGGGCAGGTGAGATATTATTCAAGAAGATAAAAGAAGTGGTTTTTAAACAGGCCATGGTTACACAGGCAAGGGGGCTGCGTATACTCAGGGCTAAATTAGGCAATGATAGCGGACTAATAGGGGCAGCGATATTAGTAAGAGAGGCAGGCCAAGTATGAAGATATTCATCGATACGGCAAATGTAGCCCAGATAAAAGAGGCAGCAGAATTAGGCATTATAGACGGGGTGACCACTAACCCTACTTTGATCGCCAAAGAGAGGCGTCCTGCGGAAGGCCTGCTTAAGGAAATCTGCGCCCTGGTGGATGGTCCGGTAAGCGCTGAGGCTATCAGTATGGATACGGAAGGCATGGTTAAAGAAGCGGAGGTACTTGCGCGTATCTCTGGAAATATCGTAGTGAAAATACCCTTGACGAAGGAAGGACTTAAGGCAGTGAATATCCTTTCAGCTAAAGGGATAAAAACTAATGTCACTCTTTGTTTTTCTTCTGCCCAGGCACTGCTTGCGGCAAAGGCAGGGGCGGGTTATATATCGCCTTTTATCGGCAGGCTTGACGATATTGCTCATACGGGGATAGAACTGATTTCTGATATAAAAAAGATTTACGGCAATTATCACTTTAAGACTGAGATTATTGTCGCTTCCGTACGCCATCCTTTGCATGTAGTGGATGCCTCAAAGATCGGGGCGGATATCGCCACAGTCCCTTTTGCGGTCATTGAACAACTTATAAAACATCCCCTTACTGATATCGGCATACAAAGGTTCCTTGAGGATTATAAAAAAATTCCCAAATAGTAATCATGCCCAGTTATAAATCAAATAGAAAACATCCTTTTGCCTTATTCTGTGTTATTTTTTTTATAGCGGCTGTCTTGTTAGTTATTTCTATTTTTGTTTCTTTCTCTGCGGCAGAAACCGTCCAGAATAAAGAGGAAGAAAAACAGCCGGTTGCAGAAACCGTCCAGAATAAAGAGGAAGAAAAACAGCCGGTTGCAGAAACCGTCCAGAATAAAGAAGAAGAAAAACAGCCGATTGTGGTTAACGGAAATACTGTGGAGTATTCTACAGAAAACCGGCAGGTAACCGCCCAGGGCAATGTTTCGGTTGACTACAAAGAGGTAAAATTAACCTGTGATAAATTGACCGTTAATACCCTTACCAAGGACGGAGAGGCTGTGGGTGATGTGCGGCTGGAGGATAAACAGGGGGTTATCGAAGGACAGGGGATGAACTATAATTTTCAGTCCAAGGCCGGGGTGATTATGGAGGCGCGTTTTCGTTCCAATCCATATTTTGCCCGCGCAGAAAAGGCGGTGAAGGTAAGCGAAAACGAAATATTATTGAAACGCAGCCAGATGACTACCTGTAGTTATGATAATCCCCATTACCGGATAAAGTCAAAGAAAGTAAATTTTTTCCCCGGTGATAAGATCCAGATGCAGGATAATACATTTTACGCCGGGGGGTTCCCTCTTTTTTATATCCCCCGTTATAACCACAGCCTTAAGGAGCCGCTTGCCCACGTGCAATTGATGCCCGGTAAGAGCAAGGAGTGGGGGGCTTATCTTTTGACTGCCTGGAGGTATAATCTTACCGAGGATGTTACCGGAAGGATATATTTCGATGAACGGCAGAAAATCGGCAACGCCCAGGGGTTTGGGGTAAACTATAAGACCTTTAAATTCGGCAAGGGCGACTTTAAATATTACTATACGCAGGAAAGGGACAGGCATTTTAACGAAGGCGTACCTGCGAAATTCCAGCGTTACCTTATCCGTGCCAGGCATAAGTGGGATATTGACAACCAGACTAATGTTACCGCGCAGTATTACAAGATTGTCGATTCTAAAAGGAGCACCAAGGGGGTTGCCGGTGTTTCAAGTAATGAGGCTTACGATTTCAGTAATTCTGATTTCTTGAAGGATTATTTTTATCGCGAGTACGAAAAAGACTCTTTCCCCAATTCCTATGTATCCATACACCACGGCTTTAACCGTTCCAGTATGGACCTGGTAGTGGATAAGCGCGTCAACCGCTGGTACCCTCAGATGATAGAAAAGCTTCCGGAGGTAAAATACAGTTTTCCTACTTCTCAAATCCTGGAGAGTCCTTTTAACTTTGAAAACAATACCGCGGCGGCAAACCTTAACCGGAAAGACCCTGTTCCTTCTTCTTCTGTCAATGATTTAAGCACACAGAGGTTCGACATGTTCAACAAGATATCCGTGCCGGTTAAGGTAGCTTTTGTGCGGTTTTCTCCTTTTGTGCAGAACCGGGAGACTTTATATGACACGGACATCTACGGTTCATCCATCCCGCCCCGCACTATCTTTTATGCAGGTACTGATGCCAGCACCAAGTTTTTCCGCTTATTCGATACTAAGCCGCACTTTCTGGGGATGGATATAAATGACATAAGGCACATTATTACTCCTACCATAGCCTATACCTTTAACCATGAACCTACTATACCCAGCAGCAAATTGAAACAAATAGACGGGGTTGATTCTGTGAATAGGAATAATTCCGCATCTTTAGAGTTATCCAATAAACTGCAAACCAAGCGTAATGGCAAGAGCGTTGATTTCGTTGATTTCAGGGTAAATAGCACTTATACCTTTAAACCGAAAGACGCTACTTCAAGTGAAGGCAGCAGTTTATCGGACATACTCTTTGACCTGCGGTTTCTGCCTTATACCTGGCTGAGTCTGGATGCGGATGCTACTTATAAGCATTCCGGGGCCCGCGATGTAGAAAATTATAACTCTTTTTCTAATGTTAATTATGATGTTGGTTTTAATCTAGGGGAAGAGCGTTCTTTCGGATGGGGCCAGCGCTATACGATGAGTAACACTAGTTCTGACAACAATGAAATTATCTTTAATGTTAAGTGGCGTTTTAACCCGAAATGGAAATTTGCCTGGTATCAGAGGTATCAGCGCGGGCATGACCCCGTGTTTAAGAGAGGATTAAGGGAGCAGGAGTATACCTTGTCCAGGGACCTGCATTGCTGGACGTGGGATATAACTTATAATGTTAAAAGGGGGGAAGGGGAATCTATCTTTTTCATCTTCCGGCTTAAGGCATTTCCGGAATTGGAATTTAATTTCGGCCAGGATTATCATCAGCCTAAACCCGGCTCCCAGTCGAACCCTTAATGAGCGCATAACTTACGAGCACGTAGTGTCCCGTGAAATCGCAAAGCGATTTCCGGGATTAAATCCCCGAAATTGCGAAGCAATTTCAGGGGACGAGTAAGTTATTTGCGCGAATTAATCCCGAGCGTACGAAGAAGATTTCGAAGAAATCTTTGAGCGTTTAGGCAAGGGATATATGCTAGTTATTTGCGCGTCGTAATGAGTGTAAAGTGAGCACTCCGTAAGTTGTACGCTCATTAAATTTAAAGAGGAGATTAAAATGAATATTTCGATTATTGGTACCGGATATGTAGGCCTGGTAACCGGCGCATGTTTTGCGGAATTAGGTAATAAGGTTATTTGTGCCGACAATAATAAGAAGAAGGTTTTAAGCCTTAAGAAAGGGGTTATACCCATATATGAGCCCGGGCTTGAGGAATTAGTTGTTTCAAACGTCGGTAAAAAACGGCTCAGGTTTACTGATAATATCAAAGAGGCGGTTTTAAGCTCAGAGGTAATATTTATTGCCGTGGGTACGCCCTCCCTGGAAAACGGGGAGGCAGACCTTACCGGCGTTGAGGAGGTAGCGCGCAACATCGCCTTGAATATGAAGGGGTACCGTTTGATTGTGGAAAAATCTACTGTCCCGGTGCAGACCGGTAAGTGGGTCAAACATACGATATCTACTTTCATAAAACAAAATGCTAGATTCGATGTCGCTTCTAATCCTGAGTTTTTAAGGGAAGGACAGGCCATAGGCGACTTTATGCATCCTGACCGTATTGTTATCGGGGTAGAGTCTAAGAAGGCAAAGGAGATACTGACTGAACTCTATAAGCCCTTGAATGCGCCGATGGTTATTACCGACATCGAATCTGCGGAATTAATCAAGCATGCCTCTAATTCCTTTCTGGCGGTCAAGATTTCTTTTATCAATGCCGTATCGCGCATATGCGATAAGGTAGGCGCGGATGTCCTGGAGGTAGCCGAAGGCATGGGTTTAGATAAAAGGATAGGCCAGGCATTCTTAAACGCCGGGATAGGATATGGCGGCTCCTGTTTTCCCAAGGATGTGGATGCATTTATTCATATCGCCGAAAAATTAGGCTGTGATTTTGATTTATTGCGGGCGGTCAGGGAAATCAACATCCAGCAGAGGTCTTATCTGCTTAATAAGATAAAGGAGCATCTTTGGATTATTAAGGGCAAGACCGTAGGTATGCTGGGGCTTTCTTTTAAGCCTAATACCGACGATATTCGTAATGCCCCTTCATTGGAAATAATGAAGTATTTAGAGGGCGAGGGCGCAAGGCTTAGGGTTTATGACCCCCAGGCAATCCGGATAGACAAGGAAATTACGGGTAAGGCAAAGATATGCAAAGACCCTTATGACGCCGCTTCAGGCAGCGATTGCCTATTAGTAGTCACGGAATGGGATGAATTCAAAGAGCTGGACTTTGGACGGATCAGGAAACTTTTAAGAAGGCCGCTTATTATTGACGGGCGTAATATTTATGACCCCCGGCAGATGGAGAGGCTGGGCTTTACTTATGTCGGTATAGGAAGAAGCAGCACAAAGGCAAGGAAGAAATCGCCTTGAGTATTAAAGAATAGTATGGATAATTATCTGATTGAATTTAAGAAAAAGATCGACAAAAGGCAGGCCCGGATAGCAGTGGTAGGCTTAGGTTATGTGGGTCTGCCCCTGGCGCTTGAATTTGTCAAGAAGGGTTTTCTTGTTTGGGGGGTAGAGATAGATAAAGACAGGCTCAGCTATATCCGTAAAAAGGAATCCTATATAACGGATGTCTCAAATAATGAACTCAGGAGGGTATTAAATACCTCGCATTTTAAGGTAAGCGGTGATTTTAGTATTCTTAAAAATACAGATATAGTTATTATTTGCGTGCCTACTCCCCTGAAAAGAAAATACCACCCGGATATCTCCTATATAAAACAGGCAGTCAAGTCAATCGGCCGTAATCTAAAAAGGGGAAGCTTAGTTATACTGGAAAGTACTACTTATCCCGGGACAACTGAAGAAGTGATCCTGCCGTTATTGGAGAAGAATAAACTAAAACATAACCAGGATTTCTACCTTTGTTTCTCTCCGGAAAGAATAGACCCGGGGAATAAGGCTTACCCGGTTAATAAAATACCCAAGATAGTAGGGGGGGTGAGTTGTGAGGCTACGGAACTGGCTGCGGCAGTCTACTGTAAGATTATAGATAGGGTCATCAAGGTTTCTTCTTCCCGGGTGGCAGAGGCAATAAAATTACTGGAGAATACATTTAGATTGATCAATATTGCCCTGGTGGATGAACTGGCAATGATGGCGCATAAGATGAAGATCGATATCTGGGAGGTTATACAGGGAGCGGCAACCAAGCCTTTTGGATTTATGCCTTTTTATCCCGGCCCGGGCGTAGGCGGCCACTGTATTCCTAAAGACCCCCTGTATCTGTATTGGAAGGCCAGGCACCATGGTTTCAAGCCGCGCTTCATCAAATTGGCCTCTGATGTCATCAGCTATATGCCGTATTATATCATTGAGCGTTTGGAACATGCGCTGAAGGCAAAAGGTGTTTTTCTGAGTAAGGCCCGGGTTTTGGTAGTCGGTGTTACTTATAAAAAAGACATAAAGGACCTGCGTAAGTCTCCCAGCCTGGATATTATTGCTGCCTTAGAAGATAAAGGCGTAAAGGTCGCCTATCATGACCCCCTGGTGCCTTATTTAAAGTTTAACCATACCAATCTTACCTCCGTGCCTTTAAAAAGCGAGGCCTTGTCAGGTTTTGATGCCGTAGTTATAGCCACCGACCACTCATCTTTAAATTACAGGTTAATATTGAAAAGCGCTTCCTTGGTTTTTGACACACGTAATGTCTTTAACAGAACAAATAACAGAAAGGTAATCAGGCTATGAGCAGATTTTTAGTAACCGGGGGGGCTGGTTTTATCGGTTCTCATATCGTAGATGCCCTGGTTAAGAAAAGGCATTTTGTCAGGGTATTGGATAACTTCTCCAGTGGAAAAATGGGGAATCTCGCTTGCGTGAAAAACAAGATAGAGCTGATGCGGGGAGATATCCGTTGCCCGGGCACCTGCCTTAAGGCAGCCAGGGGCATTGATTTTGTTTTGCACCAGGCAGCGTTGCGCAGCGTGCCAAAATCCATGAGCAATCCTGTTGAATATAACGAAGTAAATATAGGCGGCACTTTGAATATGCTGGAGGCCTCTTTAAAGAGCAAAGTAAGGCGCTTTATCTTTGCCTCTTCCAGTTCCGTATACGGAGAGGTATCCAGGTTTCCTGAAAAGGAAGATTTTCTGCCACAGCCCATTTCTCCCTATGCCCTGACTAAACTTACCGGGGAATATTATTGCCGGATGTTTACCCATCATTACGGGCTTGCGACAATGTCTTTGCGTTATTTTAATGTCTATGGCCCGCGCCAGGCACTGGATGATGAGTATGCGGTAGTCATTCCAAAATTTATCCATTGCATATTGCATAATGAGCCTCCTCCGATATATGGAACGGGCAGGCAATCCAGGGATTTTACCTATATAAGCAATGTAACAGAAGCTAATATATTGGCGGCATGCACGACAGGGGCTGAAAGCGGTGTGTTTAATGTGGCCTGCGGCAAGGATTACAGCGTCCTTGAACTTATCGGTATCTTGAATAATATTATGCACAAGGACATTAAGCCGCAGTTTCTTCCTAAGAGGGCAGGCGATGTATTCAGGACACTGGCGGATATTTCCCGCATCAAAAAGAAGATAGGTTTCAGGCCGAGGATAGGTTTTACCGGCGGCCTTAAGCTTACCGTAGAGTATTTTCAGAGGCAGGAGAGGTTAAGATGAAAAAGGTTATAGTTATTACCGGAGGGGCAGGTTTCTTGGGTTCGCATCTTTGCGAAAGGATGCTTCTGGAGGGTTTTTATGTTGTCTGTCTGGATAACCTTATTACCGGGAATCTAGGCAACATAAGGCATTTGCTTCAAGATAACAATTTCCATTTCCTCAAACATAATGTAACTAAATATATACGTATCCGGGGGAAGGTAGATGCGGTTTTACATTTTGCTTCACCCGCATCACCGGTAGATTATCTAAGGCTTCCTATTCCAACGCTAAAGGTAGGGTCTCTGGGGACACATAATGCCCTGGGCCTGGCCAAAGAGAAAAAGGCTATTTTTATGCTTGCCTCTACTTCTGAAGTTTACGGGGACCCTTTAGTCCATCCCCAACCTGAGAGTTATTGGGGGAATGTTAATCCCATAGGTCTGCGCGGCTGCTATGACGAATCCAAGCGTTTTGCCGAGGCAATCACCATGGCATACCGGCGGTTCCATAAAATGGATACCAGGATTGTCAGGATTTTTAACACATATGGGCCGCGGATGCGCATTAATGACGGAAGGGTTGTCCCGAATTTCATTTACCAGGCCCTGCACAATAAGCCTTTGTCCGTGTATGGCAAGGGCAGGCAAACCCGTTCTTTCTGTTATGTCTCTGATCTGGTAGAGGGCATATACAGGCTGATATTCAAGCGCACGCATGAGCCGGTCAATTTAGGCAATCCCGAGGAGTTTACTATCTTGGAATTTGCCAGGTTAGTAATCAAGATGGCAGATTCAAAAAGCAGGATTGTATTTCATTCTCTGCCTGAGGATGATCCCCGCCAGAGGCGTCCGGATATCAGCTGTGCCAGGGGGATCCTTAAATGGCAGCCAAGGATAAGCATTAAAGAGGGCTTAGGTAAAACTATCGCCTGGTTTAAAGACAACCGTTTTGCTTAAGACTGATGTTGCCGCATTCCTTCTAGAGTAATCTTAAGGTTTTTATAGCGAAGGTTTTATTTGACAGGCCCCGGTATAGGTGTTATAAAATGTATGTATTCATAAAGGGCCATGTGCAGGAAGTATTAAAGGGGCGGCCTGTTCTTTCTGCGAGGGAGGATTCATAGAAATGAGAAGGGGTTTTACATTAGTGGAAATAATGATTATGGTGGCGATTATTGCGCTTCTCTTAACCATGATTATCCCCGGGGTTTATAAAAGACAGCTTGCTGCTAATGTTTCCGTCGCCCAGGTAACATTAAAGAATATAGCTACTGCGGCGGAGAAATACTCCAAGGATAACAACGGCACCTATCCTAAAGATATAGGGGTACTGGTTAATCCTTCCAGCATGGGTTCGCCTGTGTATTTAAGCGAAAACCACTGTGACGGTAAGGTACGCAATGGGTATATTTTTACCTGTGATTTTAACCCGGAGGCAAAGGGCTACAATATCTTTGCCAGGCCATTAAACTGCAGGACGACGGGAGATAAAAGCTTTACTATAACTACCGGGGGCTTATTTTCTATAGACAATAATTGTGTTTCTTCCGGCGGATAAGAGGAAGCGATGTTCAGGATGAGGTTTATTTTTTCAAAGAAGGGGGCAATGATTTATATCTCCCACCTGGACCTCATGCGGCTTCTTATGCGGGCGTTACAGAGGGCCGCCTTACCGGTTAAGATAACTGAAGGGTTTAACCCCCATCCCAAGTTAAGCATTAAACGGGCATTAAAATTGGGAGTGGAAAGCGAAAACGAAGAAGCAGCGATAGTCCTTAAGGAATTCATCCGGCCGGAGGAATTCAGGCAGAGGCTTAATAAACATCTTCCGGAAGGTATTTTTATAAAAGAATCAGGGCTTACCTAGTAAATATATGACAAAAGAGATTTTGATCAATGCAAGCCTCCAGGAAAAACGGGTGGCTATTATAAGCGATGGCCGGCTGGAAGAGTTCTATATTGAGCGGCCACAGGATAAGACTATTGTCGGTAATATCTATAAGGGAAAGATTGAAGCGGTATTGCCTTCTATCGGCGCTGCCTTTGTGGATATAGGCCTGGTGAAAAAAGGATTCCTTTATCTTTCTGAGATAGAGTATTCTTTTGAGCCCCTGGAGACACAAGAGGCTATCCCGCGCGAGGTAAAGAAGGGGCAGGAGATTATGGTCCAGGTAGTAAAAGAATCCTTTGGCACTAAAGGGCCGCGTCTTTCCTGCCATATCGGTATTGCGGGCAGGTATCTTGTGCTTATGCCTCAGGACAATCAGATCGGTGTTTCGCGCAGGATTGAGGATGATGATGAGCGCCGCCGCCTGAAGAAAGTCTTTTCGGAATTCAAGCTGCCCAAAGATGTAGGGTTTATAGTGCGCACTGCCGCCTGCGGTAAGTCCAGCCAGGAGTTATTACGGGATGCCCATTTTTTGCTTAAGTTATGGAGGAGGATTGAGCGGACAAAGGAAGCTCAGAAGTCTCCAGCATTGATTTATGAAGAGTATGACCTTACCTTGAGGGTAATCAGGGATTCTTTTACCGATGACATCACCAAGCTTATAGTAGATTCAAAGCCGGAATATTACCGTATTCAGCGTTTTATGCGCACCTTCTTAGGGTATTTGGCAAACCGCGTGGAATTGTACCGGGGCGATGATTTATTCGAGGCCAAAGAGGCAGAGAAACAGATCAGCAAGATCTTTGAGAGCAAGGTTTATCTGAAAAATAAATCATATATTGTGATTGAACCGACGGAAGGGCTGGTAGTTATTGATGTAAATAGCGGCGGGTTCAATAAGAAGATAGACCAGGAAGAGACGGCATTTAAGGTGAATTGCGAGGCGGCGATTGAGAGTGCCCATCAGCTTAGGTTGCGCGACTTGGGGGGTATTATAGTCATAGACTTTATAGATATGCAGAGAGAATCCCACCGCCGGGAGGTTTTAAATATACTAAAGAAGGCCTTAAGCACTGACCGGGCAAAATACGACATACTGGGTATTTCCAAATTCGGTGTGGTAGAGATGACCCGAGAGCGTATACACCGGACAGTCCAGACCCTTTCTTACCAGGCTTGCCCCTATTGCCATGGAAGAGGCAAAGTAAAATCCGCAGTTACGATGACTATTAATGTCATTAAAGAATTGAAGAAATACCTCAAAGGCAAGAGGCTTAAGGCGATAAGTCTTACCCTTAATCCTGCCGTGATTGATGAAATATTGAAAGATAAATCCACCCTTAAATATCTTGAGCGTTTCTACCGCATAAAGATAAGCCTCGTTTCCAATCCTTCCCTGCATATCGAAGAGATCAAAATCTCTTAGAGGACGGTTCTCTTTTTTCTAACATCTTATAGCCCATATAGTTATATTGCTGGACTTATTTAAAGAATAGCCAATTTATCCTTGACGCCAATATCGCCATATGCTAAGATATTAACTCTAATTGAACAATTTTATGCTAAGAGGAGCGAAAAATGTATGCAATAATTGAAGTTGGGGCAAAACAGTACAGTATTAAGAAAGGCGATATCGTAGAGGTAGAGAAGCAGGCAGGAAAAGAAGGCCATGAGATTGCTTTACATAAGGTTCTGCTAGCCTCTAAAGATAAGAAGGTAGAAGTGGGCCAGCCGTATCTCAAGGAGGTAAAGGTCCTTGCGGAGGTACTAAAACATTTTAAGGCTAAGAAGGTGGTTTCTTATAAATTCCGGCGCCGTAAGTCTTCCCATTGGAAAAAAGGCCACCGTCAGCAGCTTACCCGCCTTAAGATAAAAGACATTACCTTTAGTTAAAAAACGTGTTTGTTGATCAGGCAAAGATTTATGTCAAGAGCGGTAAGGGGGGTAAAGGTTGTCAGAGTTTCTACCGTGATAAATATGCCCGTCAGGGGATACCCAGCGGCGGAGGGGGCGGCCGGGGAGCGGATATCGTTATCAAGGCTGATAGGAACCTGCAGACACTCCTAGATTTTCGTTACAACAGGCATTTTTACGGCCCAGGCGGAGGAAAGGGCTCTGGCAATAACAGAAAAGGTAAAGATGCCAGTGCATTGATTATCCGTGTCCCTTGCGGCACAACCATACGCGAGGCCAAAAACGGATGCCAGCTGCGTGATTTAGATAAAGACGGTGAAGAGGTAGTTATAGCTAAAGGAGGCAGAGGCGGTTTAGGCAACCATGACCGCAGGGAAGCTACTGATGGAGAGCCGGGCGAGGAGAAAGAGCTTGTATTAGATTTGAAACTGATTGCCGAAGTTGGCGTGGTGGGTTTTCCTAATGCCGGGAAATCCACCCTGATTTGCGCGGTCACTCAGGCCTATTCCAAGATAGGCGCTTATCCGTTTACTACTAAGTTTCCTGTCTTAGGGGTAGTGAATACCGGAAAAGGCAAACCTTTTGTTGTTGCCGATATCCCAGGGCTTATCGAGGGCTCATCCAAAGGAAAAGGGCTGGGTGATAAGTTTTTAAGGCACATAGAACGCACAAAGATTATTATCCATATTATTGATATGGCAGGCTTCGACGGCCGTGATCCTGCCGAAGACTACCGTATTATAAATCAGGAGCTGAAGGATTACAGCAAAGAGGTATATAAGAAACCGCAGATTATTGCTGCCAATAAGATGGATATGCCGGGGGCATCTTTAAACCTAGAAAGGTTTAGAAGAACGGTGAGAAGGAAGGTATATCCTATTTCAGCATTAAAGAATAACGGTTTGGAGGAGTTAATTGCAGGTGTCAGAAAGAAACTATAAAAGAATAGTGGTAAAGATAGGCAGCAGCCTTCTTTGTTCTGATTCAGGAGAGCCGGATACGCAGGTATTTGGCAATATTGCCCGACAGATAAACCTGGCTAGCGGCCAAAAGATAGAAGTGGTACTGGTCTCATCAGGCGCGATTGCCATGGGGATGCATGCCTTAGGGATAAAGGAAAGGCCAAGGGAGTTAGGCCGATTACAGGCAGCGGCCGCAGTCGGCCAGAATGAATTGATGAATGCATATCGTAGTTTTCTCGGTAAGGGCTGGTTGTGCGCTCAAATCCTTCTGACCTGGGATGATTTTACCGATAGGAAGCGTTACTTAAACGCAAAACAGACTCTGCTGGCACTTTTAGAGGCGAATAAACATCGCAGTCGCCATGTCCTGCCTGTTATAAATGAAAACGACACTATTTCTACCGAAGAGATCAAATTTGGCGATAACGATAGGCTTTCGGCTTTAGTAGCGACACTGATTAACGCAGACCTTTTGATTATTCTTTCCGATGTAGACGGGTTATTAGACGGCAATAAAAATACCGTGCCTGTGGTAGCTGAGATTACGTCTCAAACCCGGGAGTTAGCTCAGCCTACCCGCAAGAGGGCATGCGTAGGCGGTATGCTGGCTAAAATCGAAGCAGCCAAGATCGCGGTTGATTCAGGTATCCCCTGTATAGTAGCCAACGGTAAAACTAAAGACATTATCTCTTCTTTAATTAATAATTATGCCCAACCGGGTGAGTGGACCTTGTTTCTTCCGCGTAAAGGTTACCTGGCGGCGCGCAAGCGTTGGATTGCTTTTAGCAGTAAACCTAAAGGGATGATCAGAGTTGACGACGGAGCAAAGGCAGCGCTGAAGAATAGAAAAAGTCTTCTTTCCGTGGGGGTGGTTGCCGCGGAGATGGATTTTGCCCCAGGCGATATCGTAAGTGTCAGAGACAAACACGGCGAGGAATTTGCCAGGGGTAGGGTGAGGCTTTCCCGGGAACAACTAGACAAGGTCAAGGGCAGGCGTTCGGATAAAGAAGTTATCCACCGCGATAATATAGTTATTTTATGATGAAAAAAGAACTAATAGATATGGCTCAAAAGGCGCAAGAGGCATGCAGGCGGATGTCTGCGGTATCCTCCCAGACTAAGAATAATGCCCTTAAGGACATGGCAGGCGCCTTGTTAAAGAACAAGGGCGTTATTCTAAAAGCGAACCAGAAAGACCTGTCTTTGGCTTCTAAAACAAAAATGCCGGCATCACTTATGGAAAGGCTGGGCCTGAATGAAAAGAGAATAAAAGAGATGGCTGATTCCTTATTGGAGGTCGCACGGCTTGAGGATCCGGTAGGGGAGGTGATCAAGGCCTGGCGCAGGCCAAACGGCCTATGGATACATAAGGTCCGCGTACCTATCGGCGTAATCGCCATTATTTATGAATCGCGGCCGAGCGTAACTTCTGACTGCATAGGTTTATGCCTTAAATCCGGTAATAGCGTCATTTTAAAAGGCGGCAGTGAGGCCAGCAATTCCAATGAAGTTATATGCGGCATTTTAAAAGAAGTGATGAGAAAGAATGGATTGCCTGCAGGGTTAATCAATATCGTTCAGATAAAGAGCAGGAAGGCAGTGGATATTTTACTTAAACTCAACGGCTATATCGATCTGGTTATACCCCGCGGAGGAGAAGGGCTGATTAAAAGGGTAGTTGAGTCTTCGCGTATACCGGTAATAAAACACTACAAAGGGCTCTGTCATATTTATGTTGATGAGTGGGCAGACTTAAACATGGCAGAGGTGGTATGTTTTAACGCAAAGGTAGACAGGCCTGGGGTATGCAATGCCATGGAAAGCCTCCTAGTGCATAAAGACGTGGCCGCCAGATTTCTGCCCGGGATGGCAAATAAATTCAAAGAGGCCGGGGTAGAGATACGAGGCTGCGATACCGCCTCTAGGATTTTAAAAGGCATTAAAAAGGCAACTGAAGATGATTACCATACCGAATACTTAGACTTGATTTTGTCGGTTAAAGTAATAGCTAATCTTTCTGAGGCGGTCAATCACATAAATTATTACGGCTCACATCATTCGGATGCGATTGTTACCGAGAATTACGATAACGCCATGGAGTTCTTAAGGCAGGTAGATTCTGCCTGCGTATATGTCAACGCCTCTACGCGTTTTACCGATGGATACCAGTTTGGCATGGGGGCTGAGATAGGGATTTCTACGGATAAACTGCATGCCCGCGGGCCAATGGCGCTGGAGGAATTAACTACTTATAAATATATGATCTTTGGCAACGGTCAGGTGCGCCGATGAGGATTGGCATACTCGGAGGCACCTTTAACCCGGTGCATATCGGCCACCTCATCCTTGCTGAAGAGACCAGGGAGAAACTTTCTCTGGACAGGATAGTATTTGTACCGGCTTGCCTGCCTCCCCATAAAGACCAGTCTGATATCGCCTCCGGAGGAGACAGGTATGCCATGCTAAAAATGGCCATTCAGGGGAACCCTTACTTTTCGGTTTCTGACGCAGAGATACGGCGTAAAGGCCATTCATATACCATAGACACGATAAAAGAATTTAAAGGGCTTTATCCTCAGGATGAGCTCTATTTTATTACCGGTTCAGACCTGCTTAAATACTTAGATGATTGGAAGGACCTGAATGAAATTATCGGGATGGTCAGGTTTCTCGTGGCCACCCGGCCGGGGTATCCTTTAGAAGAAATACCTAATTACATAGCTACGGTGGCTATCCGGGCAGTAGATATATCCGCCTTTGAAATACGACAGGCGATAAAGGAGAATAAGTCTTTCCGTTATCTGGTGCCGGAGGCCGTATTTAATTATATAACGCAAAAGAGATTGTATAGTGACCCTTAGCGTTAATCCGGGGTTTGGAGGTTATTATAACCATGGCCCGTATAAAAATTGCCCCTTCTATATTATCCGCGGATTTCAGCTGTCTGGCTAAAGAGATAAAAAAGGTAGAAGCAGCCGGGGCAGATATGCTGCATATTGACGTAATGGACGGACATTTTGTTCCGAATATTACCATAGGCCCGGTTGTGGTTGGGCATATACGTAAAGTTACTTCCCTGCCGCTGGATGTACATCTGATGATCGAGGAGCCGGGTAAACTCATAGACAGCTTTATCCAGGCCGGAAGCGATATGATTACCGTGCACATTGAAACGGTGTCTGCGGCATGGCTCAATAAGATGGGAAAAAGTTTGCGTCGCCAGGGAATCAAGCTGGGGCTTTCTTTAAATCCCGGGACTCCTCTGTCAAGGATAGCGGGGTGCCTGAGGGCAGTGGATTTCATTTTAGTTATGTCGGTAAACCCCGGTTTTAGCGGTCAGGAGTTTATATCTTCAGTTTTGCCCAAGATAAAGAAATTGCGCTCGATCTTCGAAAGGGATATCTCCGTGGACGGCGGGATAAATGAAAAATCCGCAAAATATGTTATTAAGGCAGGCGCAAATATTCTTGCCGCAGGCTCGTACATATTCGGGGCAGAGGATACCCGCGCAGCAATAGAAAGGATAAGGAATGCAAGATAACAACGAGATTAGATTCGGCACAGACGGCTGGAGGGGGATAATCAGCGATAATCTTACCTTTAAGAATGTCAGGCGTGTAGCTAAGGCAATCGCGGATTATTACAACCAAAGGACAGAAGGCAGAAAGCCCTTGAAACTCGCCGTGGGCTATGATACCCGCTTTCTTTCCGAGAGGTATGCCGTTATTGTAAGCGAGGTATTGATTGCCAATGGCATAGATGTTGTTCTTTCAGATAAAGCCATACCTACCCCCATGCTTAGTTTCACCGTGCGCAAGAGAAAGCTTACTGCCGGGATAATGATTACGGCCAGCCACAACCCCGCCGAATATAACGGTATAAAGATTAAAACCGCCTCAGGCGGGGCAGCAGGGGTAGAAGTGACTAAAGAAGTAGAAAGGTTAATCCTGCATCCTGGGGCAATCGGGGCAATGAAGCGGCAGGGTAAAATAACCAAGACAGACCTCAGTAGAGAATATGTAAGTTTCCTGCGTTCTTATATAGATTATAAAAAAATCAAACCCGCCAGATTTAAGGTCCTGGTGGATACAATGCACGGAAGCGGTAACGGTTTTATTGCCGAAGTGCTTAAGGGTTCTAATATCAAGTTGGAATTCCTGCGCCGGGAGATAAATCCTTCTTTTGAGGGCCTAAGGCCGGAACCGGTAATGGAAAATTTAATCGCTACCGCCGAGAAAATGAAGAAGGAAAAATTTGACCTCTGTATGGTTTTAGACGGAGACGCCGATAGGATCGCCTGTTTTGCCGGCAGGGGCATATTTATTTACTCGCAGAAGGTTTTAGGGCTCTTGGCGCTGCATTTGTTCCAGGATAGGCATATGCACGGAGGCATAGTCAAGACCATTGTCGGGACGAATCTGATTGACAATATCGCCCGTAAATTAAAATTAAAACTATACGAGACTCCCGTAGGGTTTAAATATATCTCCAGCCTTATGGAAGAAAAAGACATCTTGGTCGGCGGGGAAGAGGCCGGTGGTATGGGTTTTAAAGGATATATTCCCGAGAGGGACGGCAGCCTGGCCGGGCTCCTGCTTCTTGAGATGATGGTATACCGCAGGAAACCCATGATAGAAATACTGAAAGATATGGAGGATGAATTTGGTAGGTATTACTATTTAAGGGAAGACCTGAAAATCCCCAACCTTAATATTAATATTCATAAATTCAATAAGATTAAAAGTATATTGGGCAAGAAGGTAATAGCTACTAAAGACTATGACGGCATCAAGTTAATCTGTAGTGATGAGAGCTGGTTGATATTGAGGGGCTCAGGCACGGAGCCGATTATGCGCATTTATGCCGAGTCAAGAAGCCTAAAAAGGACTAGGGATATCCTTAAGTTTGGCAGAAAACTGATCCTTTAGATAATGTCTTACTATTTATGCCGTCTTTTATTCCATTTTTTGTTTAAGGCGCTCTTCCGTTTTGAGTTTACCGGCAGGGAAAACATACCCAAAAAAGGAGGGTTTATTCTAGCCTCAAATCATATGAGTTTTCTTGACCCGGTTGCTTTGGGGATTGCCTCTTCCCGCAGGTTGAGCTTTATGGCGCGGCATGATTTATTCGATAACAACTTTTCTTCTTTAATATTATCATCATGGGGCGTGTTGCCGGTAAAAAGAGGTTTTGGCGATATCTCAGCCTTGAAAGAGGCGATAAATCTTCTTAAGGGCGGCAATGCCCTGGCGTTATTCCCCGAAGGCAGGCGTATTATCAAAGGAGAAAATGTTGACCCGGAGCCGGGGATAGGGTTCCTGGTATCTAAACTCGATGTGCCGGTGATCCCGGCATTTATAAAAGGGACCGATAAGGCGCTGCCAAGAGGTGCGCGATTCATAAGGCTAGCGAAGGTATCGGTGCATTTTGGAAAGAAAATTTCCATAGAAAGGAGGATGCCGTATAATGATATTGCTTGTCGGATTATGCAGGATATCAGGCATCTTTCATGACCTTCCTTCCGCGAAATAACCTTTTTTCTTCACCCTCAGGTTTTTTCAGTAAAAATTTCCCAGTAAAGGAGGTGTTTTTCTATCCACCCGGCAAGAAGTAGACCATTTTGCCTGAACGGATAGTATTGATCATGGGTTCCACTTAATATTTGTTGAAAAGAAGTTAATCTAATGCAACAAAGACAAATCAAATTATTTATCCTAAGGAGGAGATGACATGGTAACTGAACGAACAGTGATGGAGAAGCTTTATAATGAAAGCATAAAGATAATACAGGAAGGCCAGCTTACCAAAGGAAGGATTGTCTCTATAAAGCCTAAGGGTGTTCTGGTTGATGTGGGTTTTAAGTCGGAAGGCGTGGTAGCGATTGCTGAGTTTACGAGGGAGGACCTGGAAGTAGGCAAGGAGTTGGATTTCTTTGTGGACTGCCTGGAGGATGAATCAGGGATGATCGGCCTTTCCCGGGAGAAGGCTATACGCATACAGGGCTGGGATAGCATTGTCAAAAGCTCTAAAGAAGGCGGCCTTATAGATGGCAGGCCCGTGAAGAAAGTAAAAGGCGGGTTCCTGGTGGATGTTTCAGGGGTCGAGGGGTTTCTGCCGGCCTCGCTTTCCGGTTTCAGGAATATGTTAGATAAGGATATCCTGAACAAGGCATTTAAATTCAAGATTGTAAAGGTAAACAACCTAAGGCATAGCATTATCCTTTCGCACCGTGAGGCAATGCAAAAAGAAAAAGAAGAGGCGAAAGACAGGGTGTGGCAGGAGTTAAAGCCCGGAGAAGTCCGCTCCGGGATGGTCAAGGCGATAACTGATTTCGGCGCCTTTGTGGATTTGGGGGGAGTGGACGGCCTGCTTTACATCACCGATATGTCCTGGTCAAAAATAAGCCATCCTTCCGAAGTGGTAGCTATAGGCAATAAAATCGATGTAGTGATTTTGAGCTTAGATAAAGATGCGGGTAAGGTCTCGCTTGGCCTTAAGCAGCGTTTTCCTGACCCTTGGCAGGATATTGAGACAAAATACAGCGCCGGTTCAAACGTAAAGGGTAAGGTGGTGAATATCCTTCCTTACGGAATATTCGTGGAATTGGAAAAGGGGATAGAGGGCCTGGTACATGTATCCGAGATGTCCTGGACAAAGAGGATTACCAATCCGGCTGAGATGTTTGCCATAGGTGACATGATTGAAACCCGTGTTTTGACTATAGACAAGGAAGCGCGCCGGATATCGCTTAGCCTTAAACAATTAGAACAGAATCCATGGCTTGACGTAGAAGGTAAATACTCAGTCGGTATACGATTACAAGGCAAGGTCAGGGGATTTACCAGCTACGGGGTATTCGTGGAATTGGATAACAGCCTTGAAGGGATGGTCCACGTTTCGGATATATCCTGGACAAAGCGGGTAGCCCATCCTCAGGATATATTTAAAAAGGGACAAAAAGTGGAAGTAATAGTGCTTTCCATAGACAGCCAGAACAGGCGTATTGCCTTAGGGTTAAAACAGCTCACACCTAATCCCTGGCCTGAGATTGCCGTAAAATATCCCGTGGATACTGTCCTGGAGGTTGAGGTAGTAAATAATACCGAGTTCGGCGTTTTTGTCAAGATTGACGAAGAGCTGGAAGGCCTTATCTATGCCAGCGAGATATCCAAAGAGGTAGCCAGCGGCCTTAAGCCGCAAGATAAAATAAAGGCAAAGGTGATCAAGGTGGATACCGAACAGGCGAAAATCGGGCTTTCCGCTAATGTCTAATGGATGCAGCCTTTGTGTAAGGCTGTCCTTGTCAGAGGAGAGATGATATGCATACCTCAGAGATAAACAGGCAGTTAGAGGTTATCCGCCGCGGCGCAGTGGAGATAATCTCAGAAGCTGAACTTAAAGCGAAACTTACTGAGAGTATAAGTGCGAAACGCCCCCTAAAGATAAAAGCAGGTTTTGACCCTACTGCCCCGGATATACACCTTGGGCATACAGTGTTATTAAGAAAACTGCGGCAGTTCCAGGATCTGGGGCATGAAGTCATCTTTTTGATAGGCGATTTTACCGCGCGCATAGGAGATCCCACCGGTAAAAGCGAGACCAGGAAACAATTGAGCCATAAGGAGGTTATGGAGAATGCCTCTACTTATAAGAAACAGGTATCTAAGATACTTGACGTGCGCAAAATACGGATAGTTTTTAACAGTGAATGGTTTGACCATATGCCGGTTTTGGATATGCTTAAACTTACCCGGCATGTCACCGTTGCGCAGATGCTGGCCAGGGCGGATTTTAAGAAACGCCTCATCAGTGAACAGGATGTATCCCTGCTTGAATTTATGTATCCTCTATTACAGGGCTACGATTCGGTAAAGTTGGAGGCTGATATAGAGTTGGGAGGCACAGACCAGATATTTAACCTTTTGGTAGGCAGAGATATCCAGAAGGATTTCGGCATGAGCCAGCAAGTGGTTATCACTATGCCACTACTGGAAGGGACTGATGGCATAAAGAAAATGAGCAAGTCCCTGGGTAATTATATAGGTATCAGTGAGGACGCGGTAGAGATATTCGGCAAGGTCATGTCTATTTCGGATGAGCTGATGTTTAAATATTACACCCTGCTTACAGACGTAGATCTTGATGCGCTTGGAGGGCTGCATCCTAAGGAGGCAAAGCTTAGGTTGGCACAGGAAATTGTCTGTAGCTACCATGGCCCTGAAGCAGCCAAAAAGGCGAGAGAGGAATTTGAAAATGTTTTTAGTATGAAGGGGTTACCGCAAGATATGCCTGTTTATAAGATACAAGGCAGGGGCAGCAAGGTAATAGATATACTTTTAGAAAGCGGCCTGGTAGAAAGCGGCAATGAAGGGCGCCGGATGATCAAACAGTCAGGGGTATCTTTTGATGATGAACTAATCAGCGATGGCGATGTCCTGATTGACAGGACAGGCATACTGAAAGCAGGGAAAAGGCGTTTTCTAAAGATAGAAAAGTAGGTCATTTTAGCGGTCACGAGGATCAACGGGGCAGGTCAAGGTGATAAAACGCATAGTAAAGAATATAGACACATTTGATAAAAACCTGGTTATAGTTTTTCTGGGTACATCCTTGGGTAATGTCTTAAGCCTTATTTATCAGCTTGTCCTTGCCCATCGCCTTACGCCCGTTGATTTCGCGGCGTTTAATTCCCTGCTTTCTATATTTGTCTTGGTTGCGACTCCCCTTTCTACCTTGAATACCGCAGTGGTTAAATATACTTCCGAGTTCAATGCCAGGGGTCAGATAGGCAAAGTAAAGGCCTTAACCTCCTACTTGCTGCAGAAGACATTTGTTTTCGGCGCATTTACTTTTTTTATTTTTTCTTTTGCCTCGGTGTATATCTTGCGCGGTCTGAAGATCCCTTCTTTATATGCAGGTTATCTTCTGGCATTCCTGCTTGCCTTTTCCTGGATAAATCCGGTCCTCTCCGGAGTCTTGCAGGGCCTGGAGTCTTTTAAGTGGCTTATGTTTGTTTCTCTGGCAAGCGGCCTTCTGAAACTCATCCTTACTTTCTTATTTATTATGCTTGGTTATAAAATAGGCGGGGCACTGGGCGCTTTTCTATTCTCCGTGATTTTCGCTTTAGTCGTATCCATTATGCCTCTCAGGCGGCTTCTTTTTTCCGGTAATACATCTCAAGAGAATATAGACATCAGAGAGATTGTCCTCTATCTTTGTCCGGTAGCGGTAAGTTATTTCTGTTTTATGTGCCTGGTGAATATGGATATGCTTCTGGTTAAATACCTCTTTAGCCCGGCTGATGCCGGGTATTATTCTTTAGCGCAGATAGTAGGCAAGGTATTTCTTTTTCTGCCCGGGGCAATATGCCTGGTGATGTTTCCTGCCGCCTCGGGGTTAAGCGCCAGGGATATGGATACGGCTTTAACCCTGAAGAAGTCGCTTTTATATGCAGCTATTTTATGCCTGCTGGCAAATATTGTTTATAATATATGCCCCGGTTTTATCCTGCGCCTGCTCAGCGGAAAGGCTATACCTGAGGCAATACTTTTGGCAAGGATTTTCAGCGTCTCCATGAGTTTCTACGCTCTCATATATATACTTATTTCTTATTTTCTTTCCATAAAAGACCTGAGGTTCGTTAAATACCTTATTTTTGCTGTCGGCCTTGAGTTCTTAGGCATGAAGTTCTTCCATAAGGACCTCATAGAAGTGCAGTTGGTGCTATGTTTTAATGCCGTCCTGGTTTTTGCCGTTATTTTTTTTCTGGCGTTTTTCCGCACCCAAAAGAAGTCGGTTATAAAGACGGTTTAAGGAAAGATGAAGGCATTGAAGGGCAAGGTTTCTATCGTAATGCCGGCTTATAACGAAGCCGGCCGTATTTCCATGGCAGTAGAAGAGACCATAAATACCTTTGCCGAATTCGGCTGCCCATGGGAGCTTATCGTTATGGATGACGGCTCGACTGACGGGACAACTGAAAAACTAAACGGGCTTTACAAAAAATACCCTGAACAGATTATAGTCAAAAGGAATCCTTATAACATGGGTAAAGGCCGGGCTATTAAGAAGGCGCTGCACTTTATAAGCGGCGATTACGTGGTTTTTCTGGATGCGGATTTGGACCTGCATCCTGTACAGGTCCAGGCCCTCTTTGATATTATGCGTCTGGATAACGCGGATATAGTCATCGGTTCAAAATTACACCCTAATTCGGTGGTTAACTACCCGGCGCAGCGCCGCCTTATGAGTTTCATATATTATCTATTAGTCAGGTTTTTATTTAACCTGCCTTGCCATGATACACAGACCGGCCTTAAACTTTTTAAAACAGATGTCCTGCGCAAGGTATTCCCGCGGCTTTTAGTCAAACGTTTTGCCTTTGACCTGGAGCTTTTGGTAAACGCCAACCATTTAGGCTACAGGATAGCAGAAGCCCCTATTGTATTAAACAGCCAGAGGCGTTTCGGCCGTATAGGACCAAAGTCGGTATTTGTGACTTTCTGGGATACCTTAACGGTATTTTATCGGATGTATATTTTAAAATACTATGACCGTATCGGTTATCATCGCCGTAAAAACTTGGCAAAGGAATTTGGAAGAATGCGTGGGGAGATGTCTGGGGATTGATTTTCCAGATTTTGAGATTTTAATCCTTTCGGATTCGCCCCTGGATAAACGCTTCACAGATCCCCGCATCAGGGTTTTTCCTACCGGGCCTTTGAGCCCGCCGCGAAAAAGGGATATGGCACTTGTCTATGCACGGGGCGAAATAATTGCCTTTTTAGACGATGACGCATATCCGCAAAAAGACTGGCTGAAAGAAGCCGCCGATATCTTTTCCGATGCGCAGGTAGCGGCAGTGGGAGGCCCGGCAGTAACTCCAGATGAGGATAGCCCAAGACAAAAGGCCAGTGGCGCGGTTTATTCCTCTTTTTTAGTCAGCGGTCCGCATACCTGCCGCTATGTTCCTTTGAAAAGGAAGCAGATTGATGATTATCCTACCTGTAACTTTTTTGTACGCAAATCAATCCTTGAAGAATTGGGGGGGTTTAAGACTAATTTCTGGCCGGGTGAAGATACGAAGTTATGCCTGGATATAATTCAGCGCTGCAGGAAAAAGATAATCTATGACCCCGCTGTCTTGGTTTATCATCACCGCAGGCCTTTATTCCTGCCTCATCTTCGCCAGGTTGCCAGTTATGCCTTGCACCGGGGTTATTTTGTCAAGAGGTTCCCGGCTACTTCTTTTAAGGCCAGTTATTTTGTCCCCAGCCTGTTCTTATCCGGGTTGATTTTCGGAGCGGCCCTTTCTTTATTTATTCCTTTATTCAAGGCAATATACTTTACGGTTTTGTCTTTTTATCTCATCTTGGCCTTTATCGCAGGCATAACATCCGGAATGCGCCTGGCGCATTTAGTATTTGCCGGCATAATCCTGACCCATTTGACTTACGGCCTTTATTTTATAAAAGGTCTTTTTTCAAAAAAAATGCCAGAGGAAGGCTAAGACAGGCAGGCACAGTGAAGGTAATAATATCTTATCCGCCGTTAGATAATCAAAAAGGATGCCCAACGCTTGGGCAAAACCGCCAGTTCCAATTTTTTAAGGAACCGACATACATATATCCGGTAGTGCCTGCGACAGCGGCTACTTTATTGAAAAAGGCAGGTTATGAAGTGGTATGGAATGATTGCCTGGCAGAAGGCTGGGACCATGCGCGGTTTTTGAAATTTATCCAGGAGCAAAGGCCTGACTTGGTTGTTTTTGAGACTAAAACACCGGTAATAAAGCAGCTCTGGAGGGTTATCAATGATATAAAGGGGCTGCCCTTATCTCATCCTTCGGTTAACCTTAAGGCTGCTCCTAAGGTAGCGCTTTTTGGCGATCACGTTACTGCTTTGCCCGAAGAATCATTTCAAAACTCCGGGGTTGATTTCGTCCTTACCGGAGGAGACTATGATTTCCTTTTGTTGAATTTATGTAACTGTTTGAATGGGCAGCTTGCGATAAGCGACAAGCGAGCTGGCCTTGAGGCAGGTGTTTATTATCGCCAGGATAACCAGATCAAGAATACCGGAAAGTTCCGATTAGGCCATGATCTAAACAGCCTCCCCTTTATTGACCGGGACTTGACTAAGTGGCATCTGTATGCCTATGAGAACGGCAATTATAAAAGAAGGCCCGGCACTTACATTATGTCCGCCCGCGATTGCTGGTATCACCAATGCACATTTTGCAGCTGGCCTACCCTGTATCCGTATTTCCGTACGCGCAGCCCGGTTAATGTGCTGGATGAAATCGGCTCGCTTATCAACCAATACGGCATACGCGAAATAATGGATGATAGCGGGACTTTACCTGTAGAGGGATGGCTTGGAGATTTCTGCCGGGGGATGATCGAGAGGGGGTATTCTCGCCAGTTAAAAATTGACTGTAATATGCGTTTTGGCGCCTTATCCTTGAATGAATACCGCTTGATGAAAAAGGCAGGATTCCGCCTTTTGCTTTTTGGCCTTGAGTCTGCTAATCAGCCTACGTTAGACAGGTTAAAAAAAGGTATTAAGGTAGAGGAGGTTATAGAGGGCTGCCGCCTGGCAACCCAAGCCGGGCTCAACCCGCATATTACTATTATGTTTGGCTATCCCTGGGAAACTTACCAGGATGCCTTAAAAACACTTAATTTGGGGAAGTGGCTGTTGCGTAAAGGTTATGCCTATACTATGCAGGCGACTATGGTAATACCTTATCCGGGTACCCCTTTATTTGAAGAGTGCAGGCAAAACAACCTGCTTAAAACCACCGATTGGGATGAATATGATATGCGGGATACGGTGATGCAGGTTATGTTCCCTCAGGAAAAAGTCAAAGGACTGGTGCAGGCGATGTACAGGGCTTCTTTTCATCCGGAATTTATTCTGCGCAAGGTTTGCTCCTTAAGGGATACCGATGATTTTCGTTATTACCTGCGCGCCATACGCAAGGTCTGGGGGCATATCTTTGATTTTAAACATAATGACAGTAAGGCAAAGGCCGCAGCTTAGGCCTTCATTTTAAGCGATGAGAAGCAACGGGTTCTGGACGGTTGATAGGGCGAACAGGTTAATCTTTCGGCGCGGCAGGAAGAAAATCGCCATTGACGGCATGTTTCAGGTTTCCGCAGGCAATAATCTTGAGTATTGGCTTAATGAACCTGCGGCCTGGAGAAGGCAAAATAGCCTGCCTCCTAAAATTGTTTTTAGAGGAACCTGGAAACTCAATCCCAATTACGATCTTGAGCTTAGCCTGAATAAAGATGAAGGTGGCGCAAGCGCGGCCTTACTTACCCTTAAGGGAGAGATAGTTTCCGTTTCAGGAGATAATTTAGTCTTTGAGTTCAGGAGTACGGATAAGAAGGGCTTAAGCCATATCCGCTTTTTGAAATTGTCAGGCAGCTGGCAGGCGGATGAAGCTAACCGTCTTTGTTTCTCGGTACAGAAGAAAGGCCCGCCCGATATCATTATTCTGCGGGCTGCCTGGCAGATAAATAAGAATCAGCAGCTCACTTATACCTATGAAAAGGACGGCCTTAAAAGAAAAGACAGGATTATGCGCATTCTGACCTTTCAGGGCCATTGGCAGATAAATGAGAAAAACAGGATTACCTATATTCTTAGTCGGAGCACGGATTCGCGTTTTGACTTCCGTGTGCAATTAGAAAGCCCTAATCTTTATCCGGCAAGAGGGCTGATAAAATACCGGCTGGGTATAGGGATTAAAGACGATAAAGAGTATCAGGATAAAATAATCACCCTTTACGGGGCATGGAAATTGAGCCGTAAACTAGGTCTTATCTTCGAGATGGATTACGGCGGGGCTGAGGTAATTGATATTTGTTTTGGCGCACAGGCCGGTTTAACTAAGAAAGACAGGGTTGATTTTTATCTGGTTGGCCGTCGTAATGAGCCGCTGGGTATGAGCATTACTTTTACGCATAAGTTCTTAAAACAGCAGGGAGGGGAATGGTTCCTGAAATTGAGTAAATTCCATAGGGATTCCCGTGCTGAGGCAGGTTTGCGTATTCCTTTTTGAATATAGGGGTCCAATATGCAGGATGGTAAATTATTAGTTATACTTCCGACTTATAACGAGAGCGCAGATATAGAACGGATGGTGGCTGCGATTAAGGCATTAGGGTTAGACACCGGCATTTTAATTATTGACGATAATTCCCCTGATGGGACAGGCCGTATAGCGGATAAGATAAGCTCAGGAGATAAAGAAGTATTTGTCGTCCATAGAAAGAAGAAGTTAGGCTTAGGCTCGGCATATATCTGTGGCTTTAAATTTGCCATAGAACACGGCTTTGATTATGTTTGCGAGATGGATGCAGATTTCTCCCATGACCCTAAATATCTTCCGGAATTCTACCGTTATATAAAGGATTATGATGTAGTGACAGGCTCCCGATATATGCAGGGGGTCAGTATCGTAAACTGGCCGTTTGGCAGGCTTATGTTAAGTTTCCTGGCGAATAAATTCGTAAAGATGGTTACCGGCTTGCCTCTTTCCGACTGCATGGGAGGGTTTAAATGCTTTCGCGTGTCCTTTATTAAACAGATAGGCCCGCAAAACATAATCTCTGCCGGCTATGTCTTTCAGATGGAGATGCTTTATCGTGCTTTTAAGGCAGGATGCAGGATTAAAGAAATTCCCATAATATTTTATAACCGTAAATACGGAAAATCCAAGATGAACAAGGCAGAGGTGTCCTGGTCTTTCTTCCTGGTTTTATATCTGCGTTTTTTGTTTCTTTTTAAAGGGCATAAAGGAACGCGAAGATGAAAGAGGCGATTGTCGTAGGAGGCGGTATTTCAGGGATTACCTGTGCCTGGCATTTGTCCAGGGCAGGTTATCAGGTTACGGTTTTGGAAAAGGAACCGGTGTTGGGAGGACTGGCGCGTTCTTTCCTGTCAGGGGATACCTGGGTGCCGCTGGCTTATCATCACCTGATGGCTCCTGATAAAACAACTAAAGCCTATATAAGCAACTTGGGGCTTAAGGATAAATTAAGGTGGATTAAGTCGAGTCAGGTCTTCTGGTATGAGGGCCGGGACTATCTTTTGAGTGAGCCTCAGCATATCTTTGGTTTCAAGCCTCTTAGCTTAAGAGGCAGGTGGCGGCTTTTTAACCTGGGTTTATATACCTGGCTGAAGAAAGATTGGGATAGTTTAAAAGGCATAGACTGCGATAGCTGGCTGGATGAGGTAGCGGGAAAAGAAGTTAAAGAATTATTATTCCAGAACCTGATGGATATAAAATTCAATATGCCGCTTTCCAGTGTAAGCGCTGCCTGGTTAGGCAGGAGGATGCACCAGAGTATAAAAAACCGCGACAGATATGGTTATTTGGCTTGCGGGTGGCAGGGCTTGATTGATAAGATGGCGCAGGGGATTAAGGAAAACCACGGTAAGGTATTTACTGGTTTTGAGGCGCAAGATATCTCTTATAATAAGATAGAGGGTCTGGATAATCGCGGAATCCGTATCAGCCTCTCTGCCGATATGATTGTGAGTACTTTGCCGCCTCCTGTCTTTAACAATATATTAAATGTCCCGGATAAGAGCAGCTTATTGCTTAAGGATATCAGGTATAAACCCATGATCAGTTTTGTTTGCGCCTCAAAGAAAGATATTTCCCCTTATTATTGGTCGGTAGTATTAAAACCGCATTTAATATTCGGGGGATTTTTTAACCATACAACCCTAACTGCTTCTCTTGTGGACGGAAATTATATATATTATTTCTTCACTTATTTAGAGGATAGTGACCCTTTGTGGCAAAAGGATGAAGCTAAGATAAAAGAGGAATATCTTGCGGATATTCGTAGATTATTCCCGGATTTTACCATGGAATGGCATAAGATATTTAAAATCAGGTTCAGCCAGCCGGTTTTTGCCCGGGGTTACATTAATCCTGCGATAGAACTGAATAAAGGAATATACCTGGCCGGTGTTTACCGGCAATTTCCTAAACCGCGCACTATGGATGCAGCCTTTTATAGCGGGGAAGAAACAGCGCGTTATATAATCGGTAAAGAACGGCCTTAGGGCAAGGGATAAGGGGTGTTTCTGAAGTTATGATGAGAAAGCTAAATGTTTGCCTGGTATTTCCGCGTTTAAGATACATATCCGGGGATCCTCCTTTAGGGCTGGGTTATCTGGCGGCTTATCTTAAGAAGAATACCCGGGCGGATGTCTCTATAATAGATGCTACCTTTTTACGCTCTAAAGAAGCTGTCTTGGCACGGCTGAAGGAGGGGCGTGCGGATATATTGGGCATTTACAGCGACGGGATAATGGTTAAGGATGCGATAGGTATTGCTGATTGGGCTAAGAATAATAAGATATATACCGTTATCGGCGGACCTCAGGCAACGGTTGATCCGGGGAGTTTTATCGCGCATGCGGATTTAGTAGTGGAAGGAGAAGGCGAACTGACTCTGGCTGAAATAGTCCGCAGTTACGGCTGTGTTGATCTGGCGCACATCCCAGGTATCTGGTGGAAAAAAAACAAAGAAACCATAAAGAACCCCATAAATGAAGATTTTATTCCTCTTGATGAGGTGCCTTTTCCGGACAGGGGGTCTTTGCCTATGGATAAATACCTGTATCATTGGAATTATCTGGATGCCGTAGATACTAATAAGAGCGGGACTACTCTGATAGCCACGCGGGGCTGTCCATTTTCCTGTCGTTACTGTCAACCCACGGTAAGCAGGATGTTCGGCAGGCGGGTGCGTTTTCGTTCACCGGAGGATGTAGCCGAAGAAATAAAGGAATTGAAAAATACATATAACATAGGCGGCGTATTTTTTCACGATGATACCTTTACCCTTGACCATGCCTGGCTTGAGAGTTTTTGCCGTATATTAGACGATAAGAGGATAGGTATATACTGGGGTTGTAATAGCCGGGTAGATACTGTCAATGAAGATATATTGAAGATGATGTACGACGCAGGACTGCGCAGTATACATTTTGGAATAGAGTCAGGTTCGCAAAGGGTACTGGACAGTCTATACGATAAAAAGATTGATACTACCCAGGTAAAAGATGCCGTATCCGCAGCGCAAAGGGCAGGAGTTTCTACCATGGGTTTTTTTATGTTAGGCGCTCCTTCGGAAACAGAGAAAGAGATAGGACAGACTATTTCTCTAGCCAGGTCTCTTAGGCTTAATGAGGCAACATTTTCTCTTACTACGCCTTTGGCGGGGACTTATTTATACGATGACATGTTAAGCGATAGCCGTTATAAAATCAGCGATAATAACGATGACTTCAATTATTATTCCCGTTATGCTATTGGGGGTCAGATCAGCCGCAGCCGGATTAAATTCCTGCAATTGAAGGCGCTGTTGTTTTTTTATCTGCATCCGTTTCGGCTTGGGTATCTTGGGCGGCATCTATTATCTTTAAGAGGCCTAAAGAAGCTCATAAATAAGATCAGGAGGTTTTCTTAATGCGCGTGAGTTTTATAAATTCTCTATTGGGAGGAGATTTCAGCGCTTTAGATATTGCCATAACTACCCTGGCCACATATGTAAACGAGCGCAGCCGGCATAAGGCAAGCATTATTGATTTGACCTTTCACCTGCGGAACTGGAGGCAGGTGCTTAGGCAGGGGATTGAGGAAAACAGCCCCGATGTTATCGCCATATCCAGCAATACAATGTATATGAAATACGTAAATGCGATCATGCAGGAGATAAAGAAAGAATACCGCCTGCCGGTTATATTAGGGGGGCATCATGCCTCCATTTATCCCGAAGAGACAATCGCTATTCCCGAATGCGATTCTATCTGTATCGGGGATGGTGAAGAAGCCCTGGTTGAATACCTAAACCGCAGGCAAGAAGGTAAGGCGTTAGAAGGGGCATGCGGTATTTGGGCTAAAGAAGGGGACAGGATAATAAGAAATACAGGAGGCAGGTTTCGCAAGGGCCTGGATGACCTGCCTATACCGAATTGGGACCTTTGGAAGGACCTGGATAAGTATTTTTATTACCTGGGGATGCTTTATATGATCGGCAGCCGCGGATGTCCTTACAATTGTACTTATTGCGATGCCCACGGCATAAAGGATGCGGTGCCGGGAGATTATTTTCGCCTATGCGACCCGGTCAGATACGCGCGAGAAATTGCTTACCAGTGGGATAAATATAAAAACCGTAACCTCCGCCTGGCCCAGCTTTTTGATCCTGTGTTTACCATGTATGATGATTGGGTAGAGTCTTTTTGCGCAGAATACCGCAGGTTGGGTATCCAGAATGAATTCCGCTATAGCGTATTTTCAAGGTTAGACCATTTGAACGAGAGGAAGATTAAGGCCCTGGCTAAGTCCGGATGCGCAATACTCAGGGTAGGGGTGGAGGCAGGGGATGAATATATCCGCAATAAGATATACAAGCGCGGGATGTCTGGCAGTAAGATAAAAGAGATATTCCGTTTAGCTAAAGAAAATGGTATAATTTTTACAGCTTTTTATATACTGGGAGGCCCGGCTGAGACGCCTCATACCGTAAAACGCACCATCAGCCTTGCTTATGAATTAGATGCCGAGAGGTCGGCATTTTTTATTTATAAGCCTTTTACCAAGGAGGGGGTGGAGCTTTTGTCTGAGCACGGCGGATGGATTGATAACAGCCGTTGGCAGAAGGCGGACAATATTACCTTTGATGCCGTGGTTTATACCAAAGACCTTAGCCCCAGGCAGGTAGAGTGGGCCCAGAAGAAGGCCTATTTCCTTACCTTTGGCCGTAGGCTATTGAGAATGCTCTGGAGGCAGAATTTGAAATATTTCCCGCAGCTGCTTATTTATATGTGTAAAGGCATCATAGACGGGTTGAATTACTCTTATCTTTTGGTTTACTACCATATTTACGGTTACGATAATGTGGATAAATGAGCCAATAGGCATATGGCAGGTTATCGGTTTCTTGGCGGCGTTCTTGACCATGTTTTCTTTTATCCCCCAGATTATAAAAGTAGTAAGGAATAAATCCGCCAAGGACGTTAGTATTATTACCCTGTTTCAATTTTCCTTAGGGGTATTTTTATGGTTTATTTATGGTTTATACCGTAAAGACACAATTATAATTACAGCTAACCTTGTTACCTTTATAACCTTGGCCGTATTATTATTTCTTTATTTTAATTACAGGAGGAGAGTGTAATGAGAAAAGAGGCGTTTATCATTGGTATTGATGATAGGACGGATCATGTCTTTCGGAATTTCTATTGGATAAGAGGTTAATATGGAAAAGATCCGATTGGGGATTATCGGTTGCGGTTATTGGGGGCCTAATTTTGTGCGTAATTTTAAGCAGATAAACGGAGTTTCTGTCAAATACGCATGCGATCTGAGTCCCGGGAGGCTATCCCACATAAAAAAACTCTACCCCGATATTATTACTACGAATGATTATTTATGCGTATTAAGGGATAAAGATATAGCTGGTGTTATTGTTGCGACGCCTGCAAGCAGGCATTACAGATTAGCTAAAGAATCATTGTTATATAGAAAAAATATACTAGTCGAGAAACCCATTGCCATGAACATAGATGAAGCCCGGGAATTAATTAAGTTAGCTGCCGATAAGAAAAGAGTCCTTATGGTGGGACATACTTTCGAATTCAATCCTTCTGTCATAAAACTGAGAGAGTTAATAAAAAGCGGTTCTCTGGGAAGGGTTTATTACATTTATTCCCGTCGGACAAACCTGGGTCCACTAAGGAAGGATGCAAACGCGGTATGGGACCTGGCTCCGCATGATATATCTATTGTAAACTTTATACTTGATAAGAACCCGTTATCTGTGAGCGCTCAAGGTGCAAAGTATTTGCCTCATAATCTCGAGGATGTCGCTTTTATTTCGCTTAATTATCCAAACGACATACTCGTACATATACATGTCAGCTGGCTTGACCCCAAGAAGACCAGAGAGATTGTAGTGGTAGGCAGCAAGAAGATGGCGGTATTTGATGATTTAAATTCGCAAGCGCCAATTAGCGTTTACGATAAGAGCGTGATGAAGAAAAGGTTCAAGCAGGATTACGATTCCTTCGAAGAATTCCAGATGATTATTAAAAATGGCAAGGTCCAGACTCCTCAGGTAAGAAAAGAAGAACCTTTAAATGTCGAATGCAGGCATTTCATTGAATGTATAAGAAAAAATAAGGCACCTCTGACAGGCGGCATGGATGGTCTGGAAGTTTTAAAGGTATTAGTAGGAATCCATCACTCTCTGTCCGATAATGGGAAAAACTACCCCATAATATGAAACCAAGGAGCTAATATGATCCGTAATTGTAAGATCGGCAAGGACGTAAAGATACCTTTTCCTGACCTGGTTAATCTGTATGAGTGCAAAATAGGCGACGGCTCATTTATAGGCCCTTTTATAGAAATACAGAAAGGCGCAAGGATCGGAAAAAGATGTAGAGTGCAGTCTCATTCGTTTATTTGCGAAGGCGTAACTATTGGCGATGATGTTTTTATCGGCCATGGGGCGATGTTTGTAAACGACCTTTATCCTATTTCTAATGATCATGGCTGGAAACTAAAAAAAACAAAAATTGAAAAAGGAGCTTCAATAGGCAATAACGCTACTATTATGCCCGTAGTAATTAAGAAAGGAAGCCTGGTGGGCGCAGGTTCGGTTGTAACTAAGGATGTCCCGGCTTATAGCATAGTAATAGGAAATCCGGCCAAGGTAATAAGAAAATATGATGACCGCCGTAGAAGGATATAAAAAGATCAGTTTTATTATTCCGACCTATAATGCAGGCGAGCATCTAGAACGCTGTCTTAAAAGTATAATTTGTCAGGGCTATCAGCAGGAAAAACTCGAGATTTTAATAATTGATGGTGGTTCCGGCGATAAGACCCTGGAAATTGCAGAAAATTTCGGATGCAAGATTTTAAATAACCCAAGACGGCTTGCGGAATACGGGGTCCAGATCGGCGTAAAAGAGGCAGAGGGTGAGTTATTGGTAATCTTTGCCGCTGATAATGAACTAGTCGGTGAGGATTGGTTAAAAAAAGTAGAGGATGTGTTTAATTCTGATCCGGGGGTATCTGCTGCCTGGGGAAGATTAGTTGCTGGAAAAAAGGACGCATCTTTGAATAAGTATTTTGAGTTGATACAAAGCGACCCCTTAAATTGGTTTTTGAATAATAACCTTAATATGTATAGACATAAAGCCAAAGGCTGCGGAGAAGATTATTTTATCTTTAATGTAGATCCGGCTAAGCCGTTGGTATGGGGCGCAAACGGATTAGCCTACAGGTCAGAAAGAATCAAAGAAATCTGGATGCAGGAAGGCTATTTAGGCGATAATGATGCTTTTCAATATATGATTGAAAAGGGCAACAATAAAGTTGCGTATTTTAACGGCGCCTTTGTCTACCATCATCATGTAGCCAGAATATCGGATTGGGTTGGAAAATGGAGGAGGAATTTCAACCTTCATTTACTGAGCCAGCAGGAAACCAGGAATATGAATTGGGTATTTACCGGTAATTTTAATATAAAATTATTTTCTTGGTCAATGTATAGCGCGCTTCCCTTTGCGGCGTTAATTCACAGTTTATACCTTTGCTTGAAAAGTAAGAATTTATACTGGTTTTATCATCCAATGATTAGTTGCGCGCAATTTTGGACTTACGCTATCCTGGTATTAACAACCGCCAAGGGCCGTAATTTTGTAAAAAATCTTTTCAGTTAGAAAGGAAGCGATATTTGAAAATCGGTATTTTAATAGACGAATTTGCACCCGGTAGCGCCCCCAAACTTACCGGGCAATCTATACGGGGATTAAAGGAATTGGGGCATACCTGTGAAGCCTTAGTTTTAGTTGATAATGGAATGAGCGAGCGGTTTCCCCGGGTATATAACTATCATCTTTCCGGAGTAACCATAAGGTATATTTTTGATGAACTCCCTTCATGGTTAAAGAGGATAGATTTTAAGTTCCCGGGATTTTCTTTCTTTTCCCTGCATCATATACTGAGCTTCTTCTTTGCGCCGCTTGTGATTAAAGATAAGGAGTATGATATTATCGTTGCATATTGCCAATATTCCGGATTTGCTGCCTGGGGATTAAAATTATTCCGGAAGATCCCGTATTTACTCTTGGTCTGGGATCCTTCTACTTATACCCTAAAGAAGATATATACAAAGACGTGGCTGCGTTTTTTTTATCCTATTCTTTATATCTTTGCTTGTATATTAGATAAATTATCCAGCAGGGGGGCGAGGGCGCTTATTACTAGCGGTAAGCTTCACCACCAGAGGTTCAAAAAAATCTCAGGCAAGCCCTTGGAAGATTTGTACCCCGGATGTTTTCATCAAAAATATTTCCTGCCTTATAGTAAGCGCGAAAGGTCGATATTAACCTATGACCGCTGGGATATAGGCAATCGTCCCGTAATCTTCTTAGATCTATTAAAAGAATTAGGCGCCGGGGTAAAGCTTAAAATAGGCGGATTCTGGCACCCCGAACATATAAAAGATGAGTTCCTTTTAGAGGTCAGAAAAAGAGGGCTCCAGGATAGAGTCGATATCTTAGGGCCTTTAGATGAGGATAGAATTATAGAGCTCTGTTCTAAGGTAATGCTCCATGTGCATCCTATAGAGGAAGCGTTTGGGATGCAGACATTGGAGGCTGCGGCGTGCGGATGTTGTATTATAATACCGCAGAATTCAGGGGTCACGGATTTATTTGTTCATGGGGTCCATGGCTTCTTCCCTGCGAAATCTAACTTTGGGGAATTATTGACATACTGCAGGATAATTCTGGATAATCCCAAGAAGGCAGAAGAGATGGGGTATAAGGCCTGGCAGGTAGCAGCCACAAATACATGGGCAGAATACGTGCAAAGATTGGATCATATCGTAAGGAAATATTCATAACATGATAAAAAGATTTTACGAAAAATACTGGGCGCATGAAACTGTTGATAGCCGGGCGCATGCCAGCAAAACTCCGCAATGGACTAAAGAGAACTTGGAAATTATTTTCCGTGCAGCTTCTAATTTTTTTAAAGGGGGGCGTTTACTAGATGTTGGTTGCGGGGATGGCGAGTTCCTTAAGAATCTTAAGCAGAGGTTTACTGCCAGGGCATGCGGAGTTGATATTTCAGAAACTGCGCTTAAGATTGCGCAATCTTCAAATTATGACTCGGGATTTATTTCTGGTGAAATAACAGACCTTCCATTTAAAGACAATACCTTTGATTTTATTACCATTGTGGAAGTAGCAGAGCATATAATTGACACGTATTCATTATTTAAGGAGTTATTCAGGGTCCTCAGGCCGCATGGCAGGCTTTTGGTTACTACTTCAGATTTTAATTTCCTGAAAAAGATTATTATCGCCGGACTATTTTTTGACAAGTATTTCTATCCTACCGGGCCGCATATAAGGTTTTTTACGCATAAAACTTTGAAGAATCTGATGGAACGCTGCGGCTTAAAAGAAATCAGTTATTCCTGGAACGGCTCTTACCTGGGGATTATGCCGCGCGGCCAGATATTGATTGCGGAGAAATAGAATGATCAGAGCCATCTTAAATAGCTTCCTTAGGTCTTACGTTATCAAGGTTAAAAAAGCCTTGAACCTTGCGATAAAACCGCGCTTTCTTAACTTCGCAGTCACGTATTTATGCAATAGCCATTGCACGATGTGCAATATCTGGAAATATTATAAGATTAACCGCGGTGACTTTGATAAGGAGCTCTCTTCGGATGAAATTAAGAGATTTTTCACAGAAAACAGGCATTTTCTTTCCGGACTAAGGCATATCGGCCTCTCTGGAGGAGAGGCTTTTTTAAGGAGAGATTTAGTAGAGATTGTGCGTATAATCAGGGAAGAGGCGCCTAAGGCAAAGCTGGGCATCCAGACTAACGGCCTGGCCTTTCCACTTATCCAGAAAAGACTTTCTGAAATATTTAGCTTCTACCCGCAGATCAGCCTGGCTGTTTCACTTGATGGAACAGAGCTGACCCATAACACGGTAAGAGGGGATTCAAATTCATTTAAAAATGCCATAGATACGGTTAATTTCGCAAAAGATCTCGGGGTCAAGAGTATAACTATGGGCATGACTATCACTAAAGAGAATTGCCGGGAAATAGAGGAGACTAAGAAGATCGTGGAGGACCTAGGAGGGGAGTTCTCTTGTTTTTTTCCGGATAAAAGTTATTATTTCAATAATGAAGACGAGGATTATCTTTTTGATACCCAAATGAAAGATATTGTAATCGAGAAACTGAAACTGTTTCCATACCATTATTTTATGGATAATTTAAGAAGAAAGCTGGAAGGCGGTAATTGGAGGCGGAGGATTCCTTGTTATTCCGGGTATAGTTCTATAGCTATCGATCCATACGGGTTTGTAAGGGCGTGTATCTTGCGCCCTGAGATTTTTGGTAATATCAGGGGTATGAAATTAAAAGATATTCTCTATAGTAAAGAATCATTACGCATAAAGCAGGATTTAAAAAAGTGCACTTGCTGGAGCCAGTGTGAAGTCAGCACGTCCGCCATAATGGATTGTATTGATGTGGCGAGGTGGTTTGTGTTTGCCTGTAAGGATAAAAAAGGGTTCCTTCAGAAAACAATGCAAAGGTGGGCTTGAGCCTAAAATGAAGATTGTTTTTTTTGTTTCGGAAGATAAGAGTTTAGGCGTTGGGTATTTGTCCAGCTACCTTAAACAACACGGCCATCAGGTATATCTTTTATTTGATTCCTGCCAGTTCGCAAAGTCATACGTACAAAATGAACGGTTGGCCCGGTATTTTTCCAAAGAGAAATATTTCCTAAAAAGAATCCGGGATATCCGCCCTGATCTGATTGGTTTCAGTGTCCTTACTTCTAATTACCAATGGGCGCTTCGTTTGTCCAGACTTATCAAGCAGTATTTTAATATTCCGGTTATTTTTGGCGGAGTCCACCCGACGCTCGTCCCCGACAGGGTCATTAAAGAGACTGCTATAGATATGGTTTGTGTCGGAGAGGCAGAAGAGGCCCTCCTTGAATTATCCGATAATTTCGGCAAAAATACAAATATAAAGAATGTTTATTTTAAAGACAATGGACAGGTGATTTCTAATTCGCTCAGACCGCTGGAGCAGGATTTGGATAAATATCCTTTTCCCGATGAGGAATTATTTTACGAAATTTTGCCCGATTCATACCGTATAACCAGTTCAGTCATCACCAGCAGGGGGTGTCCTTATTATTGTACATTCTGCAGCAATCATAGCCTGGCCGCATTATATAAGGGGCAGAGATACCTCAGGCGCAGAAGCGCAGATAATGTCCTGGCTGAGTTATATCAGAGAAAGCATAAGTTTAAAAGCAGGCATTTTGTTTTTGTGGATGACATTTTTGCCAGTGATGATACGGATTGGCTGGAAAGATTTATCCCGCGTTATAAAAAAGAGATAAACCTGCCTTTTAATTGCCTGGCGCATCCTGATCTTGTCAGCGAGAGAACTATAAGCTTACTTAAGGATGGCGGCTGTACGACTATAGATTTTGGTTTACAGTCTGGTTCAGAAAGATTACGCCGTGATGTTTTATACAGATTTGAGACAAATGAATCAATCAGAAAAATAGCCTTGGCTTGCAAGAGGCATAAACTTCATTTTGCTGTGGACCAGATCTTAAATATACCGACAGAAACAGAAGAAGATATATTATCATCCGCCAGGCTGTTTAACGCAATAAGGCCGGATATTATCAATTGTTCCAGTCTGCTTTATTTTCCCAAGGCATTGATTATCGATAAGGCCAGAAAGGCCGGCTTATTAGACACAGGGGCATTAGAGCAAATAGAGGATGGCAAGGTAGATGATCTCTATAGCTCAGCTTCCATAAGCCCTGTGCATAAAAACAGCCTTTCTTTCTATCGTAAATATGCCTTGTTATTGAATATCATCCCTTTATTACCTAAGCGAATTATGAGCCTGGTTATTAATAATGTCAGGTCAAGGAATATTATTTCGAAAATACCCTTATCAATCCTGCCTTTAGTCAGGGTATTCGTAGACTTAAAGGGAGGCTTGGGTTTTATACCTTTCTCCGTATTAAGAAATGAGATGTTTTATCTGAAACAACACCTGCGTTATCAAAGATACATGAGGGGTAAATGAATCTCATTATTTTTAATAACAGCATAACCTTAGAAAGCGGCATGAGCGGTTCAGATGTACGCGCCATCGAATGGAGTAAGATATTCTTATTTAAAGGGCACCAGCTGACAGTTGTAATCCCTCTTGAGGCTGTAGCAAGGTTTGAGGCGTTAAAAGGAAGCATAAAGATATTTGTTACTACGCACTTGCCTGTGCAAAAACTGGGCCTGTTCATCGGTTATGTTTTAAGGACAATAAAGACCTGTTTTATGGTAAATAAGCTATCTGTAGACGGAATAATCTATTCTTCTTCTGATCTGATGCCGGATGCTATCCCCGCTCTTTTCTTGAAATTAAAGAACAGGAGATTAAGATGGATAAGCGGCATGCATCTTATTGCCCCCGATCCCTTCAGGGGTTTCAAGAATGCTAAGGCAAATAGTTTTTCTTTTCCCAGTATAAGAGGGATATATTACTTCTTTTATCAACGGATGATGGTATTTTTTATGAAATATAAAGCTGATTTAGTTTTTGTTTCTAATAGACAAGACAAAGAATTTTTACTTAAAAAAGGCTTTAATGAGGGTCAGGTCTTAGTTACCTGGGGCGGAATTAACAGACAGCCGATAATGAATTTAAGCAAACAAGAAATAAAATTTGATGCCTGTTTTATTGGACGCGACCATCCCCAGAAAGGGGTCGATGATTTACTTGAGATATGGCAGGCAGTTTGTAAAGAGAAACCTGATGCGCGGCTATGTTTATTAGGAGCACTTGATAGGATAAAGAATACCCCTGCCTGTTCATTACTAAAAAACAATCTTACTTTTTTTGGTATCGTCGATGGTATCAAAAAATTTGAAATTATACAATCAGCTAAACTTTTTATTTGCCCGAGCTATTATGAAAGTTTCGGTATTGTTATTGCGGAGGCTATGAGCGTGGGGTTGCCGGTAGTTGCCTATGACCTCGATATATATTACGATATCTATCCCCAAGGTATGATTAAGGTCCCTTTGGGAGATAAACATGGTTTTGCTAATAAGGTTATAGAGTTGCTTAAAGATGAAGATAAAAGAAGTGAATTGTCTAAACAGGCCTTAGCGGTTTCCCAGCGATTTTCCTGGGAGGAAACTGCCGGCGATATTCTAAAAAAGTTAGGTTAAACATATGTGCGGGATCTGCGGGTTCTACGGTAGAAAAGACAGGCGGCTATTGGAAGCGATGAATAGCCTGTTATCGCATCGGGGCCCTGATGATGACGGTTTTTATGAAGATGACTTAGCAAGTCTTGGGCATAGGCGTCTTAGCATCATTGATTTGAGCGAAAACGCAAGACAGCCTATGCACAATGAAGATTCTACGGTTTGGATGGCAGTTAACGGGGAGATCTATAATTTTAAAGAATTAAGAACAGAGCTTGAGGCCTCAGGGCATATTTTTCACAGCCACGGTGATTCAGAGGTAATCATCCACGCCTATGAACAATTCGGAGATAATTTTGTTTTAAAACTCAATGGTATGTTTGCTATCGCCATCTGGGACTTAAGGCAGAAAAAACTTATTCTTGCACGAGACCGGCTGGGTATAAAACCGCTTTATTATACGCAGAATAATTCAAGATTACTGTTTGCATCTGAGATTAAGGCAATATTAGAGGATAGCAGTTTTAAGAAGGAACTGAATGAGGATGGTTTTTTTCAATATCTTGCCTTTCAGTGTATCTTGACTCAAGAGACAATGTTTAAGGGGATCTATAAACTCCAGCCGGCTACTATGTTAATTTATAAGGATAATAGGCTTGAAAAGATTAAATATTGGTCGGCTGATGAAAGTTTCGCGCAGTCATCTACAGAAGAGGAAGTGGTGGAATCGTTGCGCAATGCCGTAAAGTCCCATCTTGTAAGCGACGTTCCTGTCGGCGTCTTGCTCTCGGGAGGCCTTGATTCCAGCTCTATAGTGGCTCTTATGCATGAGCATGATGTAGAGAACATAGAGACATTTACCGCGGGTTTTAACCAGCCGGATGATGAGTTTGGCTTTGCCCGGGAGGTCTCGCAGAGATTTAAGACCAGGCACCATGAACTTGTTATAAATCCGCATGAGCTAAAAGGCCTGCTTGGAAAGATTGTCTGGCATATGGATGAGCCGCTTGCAGACGGCGGGGCAATAGCAACATACCTTGCCGGGATAAAGTTAAAAGAATTCGTTAAGGTTGTGCTTGTAGGCGAAGGCGGGGATGAGACCCTTGGCGGGTATAATTGGTATAAACTTTCTGTCTTTCCTTTCAGTTTAATGCCAGGTGAGATTAAAAGAAAATTATATTTTTATCTGACCACTTTTTATAACTATTCTTCTAGAAAACCGTTTGATACTTTTTTAAGTTTATTTAAGGACCGTATATCTTTTTTCGATTCTATGTCTGGATTTGAGATTAATAATATATTGCCGAATAGTTTAATGATGAAGGTAGATAAAATGACGATGGCACATGGCCTTGAGGCAAGGGTGCCTTTTCTGGATTACACATTTGTTTCTAAGGCTTGCAGATTAGATTATAGAGAAAAAGTATCTTTATCCGCGACAAAGGTATTCTTTCGTAAGCTTATGTCGGGACAGCTGCCCGGGAGTATTTTAAATAGAAGAAAGCACGGTTTTCTTCTTCCTATTGATAGATGGCTGCAGGGTGAATTAAAGGACTTCACTTACGATACGCTTTTTAGCCATAGTAACCAGACTGGACGTCTCTTGCCGAGAAATTTTAAAGAGCGGCTTTTTAAGAAAAAAACAGGGCTTGCTAACATCGAGAATAAATCCCTGCTTTGGAAGCTCCTGATTTTTGAGTTATGGTATAAAGTATTTTTTTAAGATAATATGAGCAAACCCCCGGACATATTATTTATAAATCCGTTCTCCTGGACCAGGGATGGCCCGCCTTCCTATTTACCATACGGCATACTGTATCTTGCAAGCTATCTTAAGGAAAAAGGGATAGGCGTGGATATCTTTGATGCTAATACCGACACAAGGGATCCCGTCCGGATAATAGAGAAAAAACGGCCAAGCGCTATTGGGTTATCCGTAATGACCGGGCCCGTAATAAAAGAGGCGCTTAATATTTCTCGCAAAGCTAAGAAAAATTTCAAGGATATAAAGATCATCTGGGGAGGATTGCACCCTACACTTTTTCCGAATTACGTACTTGAGGAAGAATCCGTTGATTTTATAATCCAGGGAGAAGGTGAAATCCCGCTTTTACATCTGATGGGTTCCTTGATGAAAGGCGATCTTGATAAGTCGATACCAGGATTGGGATACAAAGAGGGGCCGGATATTCTTGTTAATCCTATGTCAGAGCAATTTATTGACCTCGATCTTTCTCCTCTGCCTGCATGGGATCTTGTGGATATCCCTAAGTATATAGCAAATAGATTTTTTGCCAGCCGGGTCCTTACTATGAACACTTCTCGGGGCTGCCCTTTTAAATGCGCCTTTTGCCATAACCAGGGCCTATCCTATCAGAAATGGCGAGGGTTCAATGCAGAAAATATATTTTTGCAATTAAACTATCTAAAGGATAGGTATGGAATAAACGGGATACAGTTTTATGAAGACAGTTTTGATACCGATAGAAACAGGGTCAAGGGTTTCTGTCAACTTATGATTAAACATAAGACAAGGGTGAATTGGAGTCATTTCTCCAATATTGTTTATAGCGATGAAAGCATGTTAAAGTTAGAAAAATCAGCTAATTGTAAATATGTAGAGTACGGGATTGAGTCTGGTTCGGATAGAATTTTGAAGTTGATCAATAAGAAGCAGAACGTTGAAATGATAAAAAATGCCTATGAAGTCTGCAAAAGAGTTGGGCTAAAGTCAGCTGCCTTGTTTATGATCGGTTATCCTAGCGAGACTATGAAGGAACTGCAAGAAACAGTTGATTTAGTTGAGACCTTGCCGGCACACATCCTTATCTGCACTATTTATCGTCCTTATCCGGGCACGCCGCTACATGATTATTGTGTTAAAATTAAGAATTTCCAAACACCTGATTCTCTTGAGGAACAGGCGGAATTCTATAGATTCGGGAGAATGAGCAGTGATACTGAAAACATGAGCGAGGTGCCTACCAGCTACTTGCTCAGCTTGCAGAAGAGTTTTTACGCAAAATTCGCTATTAAAGAGGCAATCCTTTGTTTGCAGGAATTTAACTTCGGGTTAGTGGTATATTATTTAAAGCAGCAGTTGCGTCCGGTTGCGTTGTGGTATAGCATGAAAGCATTGCTCACCAGGATAGTATTTCTAATAAGAAAAAACAAATGAAGGATGTATTAGTTATAGGAGGAGGCGGATTTATAGGAAGCCACCTGGCAAAAAAGCTGAATCTTCAAGGGTATAACGTAACGGTCCTGGCCAGGCGAAATCCCAACCAAGAATTTATTAAATCCTTTAATGCGGAGTTGCGTTCAGGCGATTTGCTTGAGCCTGGCTCTTTGAAAAATGCTTTAGTAGGAATAGATACCGTATTCTGTGCAGTGAACATCAAACCGTCTGGAAAGAATACGCAAGAATACGAAAGAGAATTATACCTGCTTCATACCAATGGCACGAGAAACTTAATAGAGGCTTGTAAGTTCCACGGTATTAAAAGGATTATTTATTTTAGCAGCGTTGCGGCAATGGGGTACAAGAAAGGTGTGAATATTTATGATGAGTCATGCGAAAACAATCCCATAGATGCATACGGGAAGGCAAAGCTTGAAGCGGAAAATATCTTAAACAGGTCAGCAAAAGCAGGAGAGATTGATGTTACTATTTTGCGGCCTCCGGGAGTTTTTGGCGAGAATAGCTTAGGGGTATTAAATAGAATAGTCTTTTTTGCAAAAAAAGGTTTTATTCCTATTATAGGCAGCGGGAAAGAAAGGCAGAGTATTACTTATGTGGGTAATGTGGTGAACCAGGCGATCCTGGCGGCTAATAATATATCCAGTATAGGTAGAACCTATATTACCACAGATAACATCCCTTACAGCGTTAACGAAATAGTGGATACGGTTATTCAGGCGTTGGGTATGAGGCCGCTAAAAATATACATTCCTTTTTGGTTTGTAATGTTGGTTATTTCTTTTTTAAATATCTGTTGGAAAGTCTGTTGTAAAAAAGAGCTTATGGCCCTTGGTAGTATTCTTGCTATAAGCCAGGAGAGGATATTTGACGGAGCGAGAATTTTTCATGAGTTAGGATATCAGCAGGAATACGACCTGCGTACCGGGGTAATGCGCACAATAGAATGGTATAAGAAAAAATGCCCGATATAGATGCCCTGTTAATTAATCCTATCAGCGCAAGGGTTATCCCCGCGTTCGTTCCTCATGGGCTCTTGTATATCGCAGCTTATGCCATCAGGCGCGGCTATAAAATGAGGATATATGACAGGAACACAGAAGAGGCTGATCTGGGAAATGTCCTAAAAGGAACGAACCCTAAGGTTGTCGGCTTAGGTTGCCTTACGGGTACCAGTATTGATGACGCTATCCGTGTATCGAAGGAGGTAAGAAATATTAACCCCGCAATAAAGATAGTCTGGGGCGGGATACATACCAGTCTTTATCCGGAATCAATACTGAAAGAAGATTTTGTAGATTTTGTCGTGGTTGGCGACGGAGAAGAGGCATTCTGCGGGATTATGGATTGTATGATAGGAAATAGCAAGTCTTTGGAGGCGGTTGATAACTTAGGATACAAGGTAAATGGCCAATTAAAATATAACAAACAGTCATTCGTGGACCCTTCGGACTTACCGCAGCCTTCTTGGCATCTTATAGATGTAAAGAAGTATATGCGCAGAAAATTTTACGCCAAAAAAACCCTGACCATAAATACTTCCCGAGGCTGTCCTTATAAGTGTGCATTCTGCTGTGTACCCAAGGTGCACCAGGGAAAATGGAGGGCAATTAGCGCAGAGAAGATAGTGGAGAATCTTAAATTCTTAAGAGATAACTATAAAATTGACGGTTTTCAGGTAGATGATGATGAATTTGATATTGATAGAGAAAGGGTTTTGAGGTTTTGTGATTTATTACAAGGGAATGGCTTGAGGCTTAAATGGTCGCACTTTTCCCGGATTAATATTTTAAAAGAAGAAGTTTTAAGGCGCGAGATTTCCTGCGGGCTTAGCCTTATTGAATTCGGCGTAGAAAGCGGCTCACCCAGGATGCTTAAATTTCTCAATAAGGCTCAGACCGTGGAGCAGGTAAGAAGGGCTTACGTCGTATGCAGAAAGCTGCATATAAAGACAAGCGCCCTGTTTATGGTGGGCCTGCCTACTGAAGAGGTTGGCGATTTAAAAGAAACCGTAAGATTAATCAAACAGCTTAATCCTCACCTGACAATCTGTACTATTTTTAAACCCTATCCGGGTACGGAGTTTTTTGATTATTGTATTGATAAAGGACTTTTTCGTTATCCGGATAAAATTGAAGAGATTGGATGCGCCTATAACCTAAATATTAACGTAAGCACAATACCTGATAAAACAATATATGGAATTAAGCGCCATTTTGATTTCAATAATATCTATCAGGAAATATTAAGCTCTGTTTTTACGGGTAATTTTGGGCTGATAGTTTATTACTTTAGATTTAGGTTAATTCCTGACCTAAAGGGTAGGTTAAGAAATTATTTTTATCCGCGAGATATTAAGATATGAGCTAGGTATGAATATACTTTTAATTTTTCCTCCCTCGACGATTTACGGTAAAGATCCGACTGTTCCCTCGGTAGTATTGCCATTAGGGCTTGCGTATATTGCGGCGAATCTTGAGCAACACCATTATAAGGTTTCAATCCTTGACGCGCGTTCATTATCTGAAGATAGGGTTATTATATCTTCTGACAAGGCATTATATGGGTTTACCGATGAGGAGCTGCGCCTTGCAATAGAAAAACATGCCCCTGATATTATAGGTATTTCCTGCATGTATACGTCATATTCAGGCGATGCGCATAGAGTGGCAAAGATTGCTAAAGAGATAAACCCGGCTATTGTGGTAGTTATGGGAGGTGCGCATGCTTCTGTTTTTCACCACTTAGCATTAAAGGATAATAATGTAGATATTATAGTGCGTGGTGAGGGGGAAGAGACATTCCTGGAATTAGTAAAGTATATTGAAAACAAGCTGGAATATACTGAAATAAGAGGGATCTCTTTTAGAAATAAACAAGGACTAATCGTTATGAATCCCGCACGTCCTCCCATCGCAAACTTAGATACAATCCCTTTTCCCGCCAGGCATCTTTTGGGTATGAATTTATATTTGAATAATAAGCCCGGTTCCTATGCGATGCGGGCACCCCATGCAACCATGATAACCAGCAGGGGCTGTCTAGGTGAATGTATTTACTGCACAATTCAATCCGTATGGGGTAAGCGAAAGTGGAGAGGAAGATCTGCACAGAACGTGGTTGATGAGATGGAGATGTTGCATAAGGGATATGGTATTAAGGAAATATATCTGATGGACGATAGTGCGGGTACGTCTAAACAGAGATTGGCAGAGATCTGTAAGGAAATTTTGAGACGAAATTTGGATATTCGCTGGACTACGCCTAATGGTATTGCTCACTGGCTTCTTGATGAAGATACGCTGCGGCTCATGAAGATGGCGGGTTGCTACCGGATAACCTTTGGCATTGAATCCGGTAACGTCCAAACAAGGGCTTTTCTGGGTAAGCCGTTTTCTCTTGAACAGGCAAAAAGATTGATAGGCTTTGCCAATAAGATAGGGATGTGGACAGCGTGCACTTTTATAATAGGGTTTCCTTTTGAGACTCAAGAAGCAATAAGAGATACTGTAAGTTTCGCTTGTAATTCCGGAGTAGATATGGCCGTATTTTATCTTTTGTGTCCGCATCCGGGTACAAAAGTTTACGAAATCTTTAAAGAAGAGGGTCTTTTGAATTTAGACCGCATCATGGATCCCACAGCTACCTTTAGCAATAAAGACTTTGAGGAGATGGGGATGAAATTGGCTGGCAGGGGAGTGAGGACCAGGTATTTTACTCCTGAAGAATTGCAGAAAAATTTAAGCCTGGCGTACAGAAGTTTCTTTAAGGCTAGTTTCAAACATTTCTTAAGCCCCTTAAAGATTGCTAGAAAGATTAGGAATACGGAAGATTTGATGTATACCATTAAAATAGGTAAGATAGGCACAAGAATGGTTTTTGTAAACATATTCGAAAAGGCTTTTATGTCTCAGGATATAATCAGGCGTAGTAAAAATGTTTCAGAGCTTAAGGAGTTATAGCTGTGAATCAAAGATTATAAGGCAGCATCATTCAGATCAGCCAGTGTAAAAACGTGTATAATCCAATAAGACAGTAATAGAGAAAATGACAGATGTAATCTTGATTTACCCCTCGCCATATAAAAGGGGTATTTATACAAAAATCAAAACAATAGATAATATCCCTATTTCAATTTGGTATTTAGGCTCTTATTTAAAGTCTAAAGGAATGGGCGTCATATTGATAGATTTTGAAGGTGATCCCGACGCTTTAGAAAGGCTGGGTTCTATTGGCAAGGATTCTTTGCTTATAGGAATTACAATGATGACAGCGCAGATTAATCACGGTTTAGGTATAGCTAGATTTATCAAAGAAAAGATTGGAGATATACCTATAGTCGTAGGAGGCGTGCATCCAACCTTATACCCGACTGAAACGGTTAGGAGCCAATATATTGATTTTACAGTTCAAGGTGAAGGAGAGATCGCGTTGTTTGAGCTGATTTCTGGCATAAAAAGGGATGAACGGGATTATTCAAAAATTGGCGGTTTATCCTACAAGGTAAAGGAAAAAATATTCTTTAACAAAGAAAAAAGTAAACTCGTAGACCATTTTAATTATCCGGATTTAGATTATGGGTTATTGGGTCAAAAACGTACTTCCTTAGTCTTAGTGACTAGTCGTGGTTGTCCGTATGACTGCGCATTTTGTTGTAATAAGGCTATCATGGAGAGAAGGACATTCCAAACATGGAGCCTGCAGAAGATTATGCATGAAGTTAAAAGGGCGCTTGATTTGGGTGTCACCGATATTTTCTTCTGGGACGACAATTTCTTTCAGAAAAAACAAAGACTTATAGGTTTTCTTGAAGAGATTAAGAAGCTGGATAAAAAGTTTACCTGGTTTGGTAATACCAGGGCGGATTACTTTAACGAAAGATATATCAGTATTGAGTTACTGTCTGAATTGAATAAATATGGACTGACTCGTGTTAGTATAGGCGCTGAGTCCGGATCTCAAAGAATGTTAGATTATATGCAAAAGGGAACAAAAGTCGAACATATTTTTAAGGCTGCCGAATATTGCGTAAAGGCCAATATAGCGCCAAGTTTTCCTTTATGACCGGCTTACCGAATGAGACAACCGAAGACGTATGTTTGACGGTAGAGTGTATTAAAAAACTATGCCGTATTTTACCCTTGCCTAAGATTTTGGGTCCGGCTTTATATCTGCCGTTACCGGGAAGCAGGATGTTCGATGACTGCCAGCAGTACGGTTATAAAGCCCCGAAGACAATCGAGGAGTGGGCTGAAATAGATTCTGGATATGGCTTTTCAGCCTACGAGAGACCGTGGATTAAAGACCCGGATATAGTCAGGATACTCTGGTTCTATTCAATTTTAATCGGCATCTCCGTTAAAAAAATAATTAGAGTGATAAAGAGGTATTCAGAGTTGGTAGGGTATTCAAAAATGAAAGAGATAATCTTGATAGTGTTAGCTGTCCTGGGTTCGATATTGGGGAGGACGAGGTATGGCCTTAAGTTTTTTAAATTCCCCATAGAAACCGTTATATTTAAGAAATTCAGGGCTCTGAATGCACAGTAGTTACATATATTCAAATAAGGTGAAGTTAATCTAATGTGTATCTAAATCTAAAATGAAGAAAAATATACTGGCTTTTATCGGTTTCACAGTGCTGACTATAGTTATGACCTACCCATTATTTTTTAAAATAACTGACCATATTGCCGGATTTTCTTCTACCGATGAACCATCCGTTTGGTACTTTTGGTGGTTGAAATACGCCTATCTCCATAAGATTCCTTCTTCGTTTTCTCTTTTTGTAAGCGCGCCTTTCGGTTTTGACCTGGGTATCTTCCAGAGATTATACCCGATTTGCATAGGAATAAGAAAATTGTTAGTAATACCTTTTAATGAATTTGTTGCGTGGAATCTTGAGATATTAGCCGGGTTTATACTTTCTGCCTTTTTTGTATATCTGACTACGCGATATTTAGTAAAAGATAGAACTGCCGCATTTTTTTCTGGTATCATATTTGCCTTTTGTCCGTATCATTTTGTACGTGCCTGGCAGCATATAGGTTTTTCCCAGACGCAATGGTTGGCGTTATTTCTATTTTCTATCCTGCTTCTGAAAGCTAAAACAAATAAAAAGAATATTATTTTGGTCTTTTTATCGCTCTATCTCGTATTCTCATTTGACTTATATTATGCCTATTTTGCCCTGTTTATCGCATCGGTATTTATCATTTATCTGCTTTTAAAAAAGCAGAAAGGATCTTTTAAAATAATCTTCTGGGTTGCAATTGTTTCTCTGGCTAATTTGGGCATTCTGGCCAGCAGGTTAATACCATTAATGGGGACTATAAAAATAGATATTTCTCCTAGCGCCTGGAATATCGTGCGGCCTTTTGACGACCTTTTTTCGCAGTCTGCCCGGCCCTTGAGTTATTTTCTTCCGTCAACCGAGCATCCGATTTTTGGCTGGCTTACAAGAAGTTTTGTGGGTTCTAAATTGTATGGTACCAGCTTCACGGAGCATGCGCTTTATTTAGGATGGGTGCCGCTTATCCTTGCTTTCGTAGCAATTATGAGGTGGAGAAAAGACCGGGGTAAGGGGTATGAGGCACAGGGGGATGCCGCAGAGAGTTTTCATATCGGATTTCTTATATTTTTGGCAATTGCAGCATGGTTATTTTCTCAACCGCCATGGTGGAATTGGTTTGGCTTAAGAATCTATATGCCTTCATTCTTTCTGTATAAGATTCTACCCATGTTTCGTGCATATTGCCGGTTTGGGATTATCCTGATGTTGGCAGTAGCAGTTTTAGCGGGATTCGGGCTCAAGTATATTTTAGAAAAATTCAAGACACAGAGAACGAAGATGGCTATAGCCATCCTATTTTACGGATTAGTTCTTTTTGAGTTCTGGAACTATCCTCCTTTTAAGATCATACCATTCAAAGCACCACAGGTTTATTATTGGCTTAAAGCCCAAGAAGGTGATTTTACTATTGCCGAATACCCTTTAGATGTAAAAGGCCCTAACGAGATATACAAGTCTTATCAGACAAAACATGAGAAGAGAATAATTAACGGCACTATCCCTGGCACATATCCTAATAAGGTATCCAGGTCTATCCTGCGTCTTTCTTCTGAATATGCTGCGGGGGTATTAAAGTACTTGGGGGTAAAGTACGTCCTGGTGCACAAGGACGATTATTTAAGGACCGGGCTGCTGGAAGATGAGCAGGAACCAGCGTTAATTGCTAAAAACAAAGGGTTAAGGCTTGTAAAAAGCTTTCCCCCTGAGAGTTGCGCTGAGGGTGATATAAGGTGCACTGATGGCGTAAGCGCTGTAGATGTCTATGAGGTATTAGCTAAGCCCGAAAAGAAAGAAACGATTGACGTTAGAGCGCAGTAAGGAATATATTTTTGTCAATAATAAAAGCATCTGCATAAGCCTTTATTTGTAAGAGGTTTATGTTAAGGAGAACCGTCCCCTTAATGAGGCCATAACTTATGGAGTGTTTGTTTTCTATGGTTCCGACATAAGTTGCCAATGTTTTGCAAGACAAAACATTGGGGCCGAATTAACCCCGACAGCTGCAAAGTGGATTTCGCAAGAAATCCACGCAGCGCTTAGCTGACGGGGATAGTCAACCTTAAATGAGCGATATAGCCAATACTGGTGAAAGAATATTGATAGAAAAAGAGACGCCTTCTATGATAGCGCGCCACTTTTTCGCATATCATTTTTCCCGAGGGTATGTAGAAGGCAAGAAGGTCCTGGATATAGGCTGTGGCGAAGGCTATGGCGTGCATTACCTTGCCAGTCTTTCAAAGGAGGCGCTGGGTATTGATTATTGCCAAGAAGCGGTCATCCATGCCAAAGATAAATACAAAAAAACCAACCTTCGGTTTGCCTGCCTGGATATAAACCACCTTGATCAGTTGAGTGAATCGTTTGACGTCATTTGTTCATTCCAGGTTATTGAGCACCTTGATAATCCGCATCGATTCTTAAGTTCGGTAAAGGCCAAATTGAACAAGAACGGGGTATTTATCTGCTCTACCCCGAATAAAGAAGACGCCTCGCCGGGCAGACAAACACCATTGAATACATTCCACGTTAAAGAATACGGGCATATGGAATTCTCTGATTTGCTGGGTGAGCATTTTAAAACGATAGCATTGTACGGGCTGAAAAGGGGGGTACGGTTTAATTTTTACCGCCGCTTAAAGAAATCAGGCCTGCTACGGTTTATTCCTGCATATGTTAATCCCGTGGATATATTTTATAATCAGATCAGCTGGTCTGATTATATGCTTACTATAAAGAGAGTGGAGACAGCGTTAGATTTTATCGCAGTCTGTCAAAACACTTGAGCCTTTCATCCCGGAGAAATTATTCTCGGGCCGTTGTCCTCGCCTACTTCACGCACTTTTTTCTTGACCTCTTTTAATTTATCAAGTACAATAAGTTAACATATATGTTAACTAACTATACTTAGATGAATTACGAAAAACTAAAGAAAATAGAGAAGAAATATTTTGGCTGTGAGGAGCTATCTAAATTCCTGGATATCTCATCGGGCTCCGCGCGGGTTACCTGCACGAGGCTTGTTAAACAAAGTATCCTTGTTCGCCTCAGGAGAAACCTTTATATTTTAAAGGATAAATGGGACGTTTTATCGCGAGAAGAGAAGTTTATCCTGGCAAATGTCATACAGACTCCGTCATATATATCGCTTATGACCGCGCTGGATTATTATGAGGTTACGACGCAGCTGCAGCGTGATTTTGTTGAGTCCATAGCCATGCATCGGACCAAGGAGGTTGAAATAGAGAAGAATATCTTTAACTACAGCAAAATTAAGGTGGATCTCTACTTTGGCTTTTCCAAGGAGAAGAAGTTTTTTATCGCATCGCGCGAAAAGGCCTTTCTTGACGCGTTGTATTTTATGTCACTTAAAAGATACCGCTTTGATTTAACCTCTATTGATTTTGGCAAATTGAATACGGCATTGATTCAAAAGATAATCAAAAAGTATCCCCGCAAAACTCAAAAATTATGGGAGTCTTATGGGCATTTTGCAAGAACATGAAGTTTTCGAAATAGAGGTCCTGGAGAGGCTCAAAAACAGCGGCCTCTTAAAGCCTCTGGTATTTATCGGCGGAACAATGCTCAGACTCTGTTATGAACTAAACCGCTATTCTACGGATTTAGATTTTTGGCTTGTAAGGAAAATTGACCAGAGAACATATTTTGCCGAAGTTAAGAAATACCTGGGCAGATTTTATGAAGTTACGGACGCCCAGATGAAAATGAAAACGCTTCTCTGGGAACTCCGCTCAAAAAATTATCCTAAGCGTTTAAAAATCGAGGCGAGGCGGCAAGTCCAGCGTTGCGATTCCGAAGAAAGAATCGCTTTTTCAGTGCATAGCACAAGGCAGGTTATCCTGAAGGTGCATACCTTAAAAGAGGCTATGCAGAATAAAATTGAGGCAGCGTTAAACCGTAAAGACATCCGTGATTTTTTTGATATAGAATTCTTGCTGCGCCAAGGGGCCTTGCTTGGTGTCAAGGAACCCAGACTTGCGCAGCTCAAAAGGATTGCCGGCGCGTTTAAGGAAAATGATTACAAGGTTACCCTCGGCTCCGTCTTGGACGCAGAAACAAGAAAGTATTATTTAAAAAATAAGTTTACGTATTTATTGATCAAGATAAATGAGAAAAAATAAATACGCAAAGAGTGCTGTTATTTTCCCCGGTGTTTCATTGGGTGAGGGTGGTGAAATAGAGGACTTTGTATTAATAGGCAAGCCCTATAGCCATAAACCGCCTAAAGCCCTGTCGCCTAAAACAATGATCGGGGATAATTTTAACATACGTTCCCATGCTGTAATTTATTGCGCTAATAAAATCGGGGATAATTTTACAACCGGACACCATGTATTGGTCCGCCAGGGCAATATAATCGGGGATAACGTCAGCATAGGCTCTGGGACAGTTATCGAGCACCATGTTAAAATAGGCAATAATGTGCGTATACATTCTAAGGCTTTTGTTCCGGAATATTCAGTCCTTGAGGACAATTGCTGGATAGGGCCTGCCGCGGTATTGACTAATACATACCATCCCAAATGCCCCAAGGCAAAGGAGTGTTTAAGGGGGCCGATTATTAAAAAAGGCGCCATTATAGGCGCTAATGCTACTATTTTACCCGGGATTATAATCGGAGAGAACGCCTTGGTGGGGGCAGGAGCGGTAGTTGTTTCTAGCGTAAAGCCTGATAGCGTGGTTGTGGGAAATCCTGCCAGGAAGATTAAGTCTATAAAAGGATTAAAGTGTTTGAGCGGCATAACCAAAAGGCCTTATTAGAATGTAATATAGGGAGGAAATAATGGTAAAGATAGGCGTTATCGGCTGTGGTTATTGGGGGCCTAATCTTATCAGGAATTTAGCTTTGAATGAAAAAACCAGTATCCATACCCTTTGTGATACATCGCAAGAGAAACTAAACGGAATAAGTAAGATTTTCCCTGAGGCATATGCTACCAGAAATGCAGAGGATGTGTTTAAAGATAAAGAAATTGACGCTGTTGTTATTGCTACACCGGCAAAATCGCATTATGCCTTTGCCCGAAAGGCCTTGCTTTGCGGAAAACACTGTTTAGTGGAAAAACCGCTTACCTTAAATTATAGGGAAGCTTGCCTACTCACGGCCTTAGCTCAAAAGCAGGAAAAGGTCCTGATGGTAAGCCATACCTTTCTCTATAATGCGGCAGTCAGGAAATTACGCCAATATATAGAAAAAGGCGAGTTAGGCAAGGTCCTTTACCTTTACAGCAGCCGCCTTAATCTGGGGGTGATCAGGAGGGATGTAAACGCCCTTTGGAACTTCGGGCCGCATGATATCTCCATAATCTGTTATTTATTGAATGACACCCCTGTGTCTTTAAGCGCCAAAGGCCTGAAATGTATCCATAAAGACTTAGAAGATGTGGTATTCCTGAACCTTGATTTCCATAAAGGGATTTCCGCGCATATACACTTAAGCTGGATAGACCCTAAGAAGGTCAGGGAGACAGTGGTGGTAGGAGAGAAGAAGATGGTTATTTATGATGATACCAGCCCTGATGCTAAACTAAGGATATTCGAGAAGGGTTTTCATAAGATCAAGGGGCATAACACTGTCCGGGGCTGTATTGATTACGGAGAATTCCAGCTGCAATTAAGGGATGGGGACTGCCTAACCCCTAAAATAGACTTCAAAGAGCCTCTGAAGGAAGAATGTGACCACTTTCTTGGCTGTATTATCAAAGGGAAACAGCCGTTTACGGGTGGCGAAAACGGCAAACTCGTGGTGAGGATCCTGGAATTGGCGCAGCAATCCCTTGATAATAACAGTAAGCTTGTCAAATTCAAATTCTGAGAGTCAGACAATTTAATGACTACCTTAAATTAACTTACCTGAAGCCGTGAAAATACTCTTGTTAAATCCTCCTCATGAAAATACTATCCTGGCGGATAACCCCTCTTTTATAGACGAAGAAAGGGGGCTTAATCCGCCCCTGGGGCTTCTTTATTTGGCAGCATACATAAAGCAGTATAGCAACCATCAAGTTGAGGTCTTTGATTCTGCTGCTGAAGGGATAAGCCACGCAAGCCTGGCTGAGGTTATATCTAAGAAAAAACCCGATGTTACAGGTATAACTGCAATGACTTTTACCATGATCGACGTTATTAAGGCTGCAAATACTATCAGGTCAGTATCAAAAGAGATAAAAGTTGCCTTAGGAGGGCCGCATCCCAGCATATATCCGCAGGAAACAGCTTCCTTAAAAGAAGTTGATTTCGTAGTCAGCGGAGAAGGGGAGAAGATTTTTCTGGATTTGGTAAATAATATCAATGATCCGCATAGGCTTGCTTCTATCAAAGGGCTTTTTTTTAAGGAAGGCGGGCTCATCCGGGGGGATACCCAGGAAGGCTTCATTGAAGATTTAGACAGTCTTCCTCATCCGGACAGGCGCCTCTTGTCTTACCGGAAATATAATTCCTTGATTTCCGTAAAGAACCCGGTTACTACTATGTTTACTTCACGGGGCTGCCCGTTTGACTGTAGTTTTTGCTATAAGCCGCATTTAGGCAGGCGGTTCCGGGCGCGCTCAGCCGAGGATGTGGTCAATGAGATGCAGGAGTGCAAGGCCATTGGGATTGAGGAGATCTTTATTTACGACGATACCTTCACAGTGGACAAAAGCAGGGTTATTGCTATTTGCAATGAGATAATAAGAAGGGGCCTGGATATTGCCTGGGATATACGTGCGCGCGTGGATACTATTGATAATGATATACTCGCCAGGTTAAAACAGGCGGGGTGCCTGCGTATCCATTACGGTGTTGAGGCAGGGACGGATAAGATCTTAAGGGCCTTAGGAAAGGGGATTACCTTAAGGCAAGCGGAGGATGCTTTTCAGCTGACCAAGAAATACGGCATTGCTACTTTAGCCTATTTTATGATAGGCTCTCCCGTAGAGACGCGGGAAGATATAATGCAGACCATTTCTTTTATGAAAAGGATAAGCCCTGATTATGTGCATATAACGCTTACCACCCCTTTTCCCGGGACTAAGCTGTATGAAAAGGCCCTTTCAGAGGGGCTTTATGAAAAAGATTATTGGAGGGAATTTGCCCGTAACCCTTCATCTAAAGTGACAGCGAGATATTGGGAGAAGGAACTGAAAGAAGAAGAGCTATTGGTTTTAATTAAATTAGCCTATCGCAGTTTTTATTTCCGGCCGGCTTATATATTGTCCAGTTTATTTAAATTGCGTTCTTTTGCTTCCGCGCGCAAGAAAATCAGGGCAGGTATGAAAATCTTAGCCAGTTAAGATCGATGAAGGTCCTGTTATTGAATCCACCTTTTACGGATTACGGAGGCCTCCAGGGCCACGGCGGAAAGGCCGCCCCTTTAAACCTGGCATATCTGGCTTCTTACCTGATGAAAATTAAACCAGGGGTTTCTGTGACTATATTGGATTGCGAGGGGTTGCGGCTGAAATACGAAGATATAGAAGCACGCCTTAGAGGTATCCAGCCGGATATTATCGGCATAACCATGCCTACACCAGCTTTCTTGCAGGGAATAGAAACAGCCAGGATGGCAAAACGCCTGAATAAGGATGTAGTTATTGTCGCAGGCGGCCCGCATCCCACGGCGTTTCCCATTGAGACCTTAGGTGAGGCCTCTATTGATATTACTGTTTATGGCGAGGGGGAAATCACTTTTACGGAGATTGTCCAGGCTCTTGAAGCGGATAAGCCGCTTTCGGACGTAAAAGGTATTGCCTATAAAGACAAAGACGGTAATGCCAGGATAAACGCACCTCAACCATTAATCGCGGATTTAGACAGTATACCTTTTCCTTCCAGAGACTTACTTCCTTTAGAGATATATTTTCCTCCCCCGACAAAAAGAGAGAGCAATAAGCCCAGCGGGAATATGATTACCTCACGCGGCTGCCCATATGAATGTACTTATTGCATGGCCAGGATAATCTGGGATAAGAAGGTGAGGCTGCGCGGGGTTGCTAACGTAGTAAATGAGATAGAGGAATGCGCGGCTAAGTATGGTTTGGGTGAGTTTAATTTTCATGACGAGTTGTTTACCTTGAATCGGCAGCGTACCATTGATATCTGCAGGGAAATACAAAGGCGCAAACTCGATATATCCTGGGTGTGTATGGTCAGGGTGGATTATGTCTGGGAGGATGTTTTGATAGAGATGAAGAAGGCAGGCTGTAAAAAGGTCATGTTCGGTTTTGAGTCAGGGGCGCAGGAAATACTGGATATTATGAAGAAAAAAACCACTATCAGGCAGGCAATAGATGCGGTAAAATTAGTTAAGCGCCTGGGGATAAAGGCAGGCGGAAATTTTATGTTTGGCAATATCGGGGAGACTGAGGAGACTATAAGAAAAAGCATTGAGCTTGCCAAGAGGCTGAATACCGATACCATGGCTTTTTTTATTGCCAGCCCTTATCCGGGGACTGAGTTTTATGATACGGCAAAGAGTAAAGGTTATCTAAGGGGTGATTTGCAATGGAAGGATTTTACCCTGGTTGCGGATAATCCTAACCCGCCCTTAAACCTGCCCGGCCTTTCTTCGCAAAGGATAGCCTACTGGCAAAAGAGGGCGTACAGGGAATATTATCTACGTCTAGGATATGTCTTGCAGAAGATCTCGGGTATACGTTCAAAAGTAGATATTAAAAATCTTATCGACGGGGCCAGAATCTTACTTAGGTTATAATATATCCAGAATGAAGGTATTACTAGTAAATCCGCCTTATGATATAGAGGAATATTACGGCAAGTTATCTAAGATCGCGTTTACCTTTGCGCCGGTAGGGTTATTGTATCTGGCTGCCTCGGCGCGCAGCGCAGGGCATGAAGTTAAAATCTACGATTTTCAGGTCGATGAAGATGACTTTCGGAAAATATTCTTAGAATTTTCTCCCGATATCACAGGGATTACCTGTCAGACAGCGCTGGTTTATAATACCCTTAAACTAGCTGAATTGATAAAGTCCCTGAAAGATATACCGGTGGTAGCAGGGGGGGTGCATCCCAGTTTCAGGCCAGGGGATTTGGTGTCCGATAAAAATATTGATTTTGTAATAAAGGGGGAAGGAGAAATAGCGTTAGGTGAACTCATCCAGGCGATAACCGGAAAATTAGATTTATCCCAGGTCAAGGGGCTTGTTTATAAAAGAGACGGCCGGATAACAGAAAACCCTGATCGCGAATTATTAAAAGATATAAATACACTGCCTTTTCCTGCTTTAGACCTGGTACCGATAGATAAATATCATGTCAGCAGTGACCTTTATTTTGGCAGGCGCACCGCCCTTTTAGCCACCGCCAGGGGTTGTCCGTTTAGATGTTCATTTTGCGCTATAAGGGTTATCTTCGCCAGGACCATACGTTACCGGACACTTGATAATATTTTTGCAGAAATAGATTATTATGTTAACAATCACAAAATCGACTCCTTATTCATTATAGATGATGTTTTTACGCTTGATAAAGATAGGGTCAGGAAATTTTGCGATTATATGATTGAGAGGCATGCAGGAAAATTATCTTGGTGGGCCCAGACAAGGGCGGATTGTATTGATAAAGACACCTTATCGCTTATGAAAAGCGCAGGATGCAAAATCCTATCCTTTGGCGTAGAATCGGGTGTTGGCCGTCTCTTAAAATTAATAAATAAAGATATTGATTTGCAGGAAATAAAGAAGGCGGTCAGGCTGGTAAAGAAATCCGGCATTTCACCAAGAGGCAGCTTTATTCTTGGTTTACCTACGGAGACATTAAGTGATTCACTAAGGACTATATTCTTTGCTTTAAGTAACCCTTTTAACCGTATCAAGATTGGCCTGGCAACCCCCTATCCCGGCACGGAATTATGGGAGTTAGCGGTGCGGGAGGGTAAGATAAAAGATGAGGAGGACTGGAATAGGTTTACACAGATGGCTGGTTATACGCATCATGAGTTGCCGTATTTATCCGACCATAGAGGGGTTTTGGAATTAAAGGCCCTGCAGATAATCGGCAATTTTGTTTTTTATTTTAAGCCGGATATTATTTGGGATATATTTAAAACTTATTATCGATTGGGTTCTTTAAGGAAACTTTTTAAGTCCGCTAAAATATTCCTAAACGCTACAATAATGTCATTAAAGAATAGCCTTGTCAGATGAATTTAAATACCCTGGATAAAGATATCTTGCATAATCTTGCAATATGGCTTGGTGTGCCTGAGTCTAGGCTCAGGGAATTAAGTGATATCTTACCTGAAAGAGAAAACGCATATTTTGAAAATATCCTTGATTCTAATACCATAGATTTTAAAGAGGCGTTGGTAAGAAGGTTTACCCATAAACTGGTAAAATACCTTAAGGAGAAGAACCGTTACGGCATCCTTAATTCTATCAAAAGAATGAGGCAGTTGTTCAGGAAGGAATTAATAGAAATATCCGATTGCCGCTTTATGCAGCTTGATAAAGAACTTAGAACGCGCCTGGCTCTGCCGACTATAGATTGGAACGGGCATAAAGGCGCGGTCTGCCTTTCGCATGATATCGACAGCAGACAGGATTACCAGTATATCCCAGAGGTTTATCGGTTAAATAAAAAATACAACCTGGTAAGCGGGTTTAACTTTTTGACAAACTGGGGATATTGCATAGATAAAACGCTTTTGAGCGAACTTAACGATAACGGTTTTGAGATTGGGCTCCACGGTTATACGCACGATATAGCAGTTGGTTTTAGGTCGCAAGAGAGGATTAAAAGAGAGTTGTCTCTTGCGTTTCAGTCTTTAGGCTTTCCGGTAGAAGGTTATCGTGCCCCGGCCTTTGCGGTAAGCAAAAGATTGTTGGCAGTATTGCGCGAACTCGGCATTAAATACGACAGTTCCATGAAGACCATTAGTTGTTACAGCCCGCAGTCTGCCGAGGTATTTTATCCGTATAGGTATCCGGGGGTGGGTATATGGGAGGTCCCTTTGACTATCCAGGATGACCGCGTATTCCGGGATTTACATTTAAGCAATGAAGAAGCATTAGGGGTGATTAAGGAGTTAACTGCGAGAATAGTCAATATGGGCGGCGTATGCGTTATCAATAATCATCCTGTTTTGATACAAAGGAGAAGGTATTATTATGAACAGTTGTTAGAGTGGCTAAGCGGTTTTAAAGAAGCATGGGTTACCCGGATTGATTTATTGGTAGGGTTTATGGAAGAACGGGAAAGGCGCGTATTGGATGAGAATAGAGGATAAGATCTGCGTTGTTACCGGCGCCGCCGGGTTTATCGGCAGCCACCTAGTGGATGGCCTGCTGAGAAAAGGAGCGGCTAAGGTTATAGGGATGGATAATTTTGTAGCGGGAAAATATGCCAATATAAGGCATTTGGCGAAGGAGCGTAGGTTTTCTTTAGTTAAAGCCGATATCCGCGATAGTAAGAAGATCAGTCCCTATCTTTTAAAGAGTGATTTCGTGTTTAATCTGGCTGCTTCTAAATTAGTGGTATCGCATGATAATCCGCGTATAGACATGGAAACCAATATAGGAGGGGTATTTAATATATTGGAGATATTAAGAGGCAATAAAAAGGCCAGGCTTATCCATGCCTCCACAGGTTCTGTCCTGGGGAGTTCTGATAAGCCCATGCCGGAAGATTGGCCTCCTAACCCGGCTACATTATACGGTATATCCAAATTAACCGCAGAGCGCTACTGTATGTTTTACTTTCAGGAGTTCGGCTTGAATGTCTCTGTTGTCAGGTATTTTCATGTATATGGCCCCCGGCAGGATTATCAGGGTCCGTCAGGGGTGGTGAATATATTTTTATCCCGGGTCCTTTCGGGCAAACCTCCGATAGTAAACGGAGACGGCAGGCAGGTAAGATGTTTTACCTATGTAGAAGATGATGTAGCCGCGACCATTATGCTGGCAGAGAAAAAATGTTCAATCGGCCAGATTTATAATGTGGCATCCCCTGTGCGCATGCGCGTAAAGGCCTTAGCGGAATTAGTGATCAAGAAATACGCCAAATCCAGCTTAAGAGTGAAATATGCCCCTGCGCGCAGGGGCGAGAATCTCAGGCCTGTGCCGGATACAGAAAAGATCGAGAAATTGGGTTTTTGGGCTAAATATTCCTTTACAGAGGGCCTGGAAAAGACAAAAATATGGATAGAGAAAGAATTAAAGGGGCCAAGGCATTAGTCATTATTCCTGCCTTTAATGAACAGGGTAAAGTCGCCCCTCTTATTAGCCGTATGCCTAAAGAATGCATAGAGGAAGTGGTGGTGATTAATGACGGCTCAACGGATAAGACTGCTTCTGAGGCTTCTTTGGCAGGCGCCACAGTTTTATCTCATAGCAAAAGAGAGGGGATAGGCGTATCCGTGAGGACAGGCATTGAGTATGCCTTAAAACACAAGTTTCCTTTTATCGTGGTTATGGCTGGTAACGGTAAGGATGATCCATCCCAGATATCCCGATTGTTAGCGCCTATCTTAGATGATGGCTACGACTATGTCCAAGGCTCGCGCTATATAGAAGGGGGCTGTTACGGAAAGATGCCTTTACACAGGTTTATTTTTACCCATTTATATTCTTTTGCCGTGCGTTTTGTCAGCGGGTTTCATATTACCGACGGGACAAACGGTTTCCGTGCCTTTAAGGCGGATATCTTTCAGGATAACAAGATAGATATATGGCAAGGCTGGCTTAAGGAGTCTTTGGAATATTATATATCTCTGAAGGCTATTAAATTAGGATTACGCATAAAAGAGGTGCCGGTGGCAAAGATTTATCCTTGCGGCGTATCTTACAGGCAGTATACTAAGGTAAAGCCTTTTTCAGGGTGGATAGAGCGCCTTAAACCTCTTGTTTACCTGACCCTTGGTTTTAAATCATAGGGGACGGTTCTCGCATTTAGAACTCATTGGCAGAATTAGAGTTATAAGGGCAGCTTTATTAAGGTTAATGTAGTTTCCCGCCTCATAAGCCACACTAAAATTCTGTTTCCTGAGAAATGCGAAGCATTTCAGGGGACCATAATTTTAGCGTATTCGGCGGGATAATTCGGCCAAACAACTTATGTTTACTATCGTTCCATAAGTTGTGGCCTCATTAAATGAATATATTAGGTATTTCCTGTTTCTATCATGATAGCGCAGCTGCTTTAATCAGGGATGGAGAGATTATAGCAGCGGCCCAGGAAGAGCGTTTCAGCCGCAAAAAACATGATTTTGGTTTTCCGGTCCATTCCATAAAGTGGTGCTTGGAAGAGGCAGGTATTACTTCTCTGGATTTGGACCTGGTTGCTTTTTATGATAAACCATTCATTAAGTTCGAGCGGATTTTGGAGACTTCTCTTGCCTATTCTCCTTCAGGCATCAGCCAATTTATTCAGGCTATGCCGCTTTGGTTAAAACAGAAGCTTTGGACTCCCGATATTATCGCAAAGGAATTAGATTATAAAGGGAAAATTATTTTTTGTAGTCATCATGAATCCCACGCAGCCAGCGCTTTTTATCCCTCGCCATTTAAAAAAGCAGCTTTTCTGACCATGGACGGAGTAGGGGAGTGGGATACTGCCAGCTTCGGCACCGGCAGCGGGAAAGATTTTGAGATCTTATATACCTTACGTTTTCCGCATTCCTTAGGGTTATTATATTCTGCCTTTACCTATTACGCCGGATTCAAGGTAAATTCAGGAGAATATAAATTAATGGGCCTTGCCCCTTATGGAGAGCCGAAATATTCCGGTTTAATCTTAGATAAGCTTATTGACCTTAAAGAAGACGGCTCATTTAAAATGGACATGCGCTATTTTGGATATTGTAACGGCTTGAGGATGACTAACCGGCGTTTTGAACGCCTTTTCGGCGGGCCGCCAAGAAAACCGGAGACTAAGATAACCCAGAAAGATATGGATATAGCTTCTTCTATCCAGAAGGTGACCGAGGAAATAATAATGAGGATGACTGGGCATCTCCATAAAGTCACCGGTGAAGTCAATCTTTGCCTTGCCGGAGGCGTTGCCTTAAACTGTGTAGCCAATGGCCGCCTCTTAAGGGAGGGGCCTTTTAAGGATATATGGATTCAGCCGGCAAGCGGAGATGCCGGAGGCGCTTTGGGGGCAGCATTAGTTGCCTGGCATAAGTATTCAGGTAACGACAGGCTCTCTGACGGGATAAAAGACAAGCAAAAGGCGTCATTATTAGGTCCCTATTTCAGTGATGATTATATAGGACAATTCCTGAATGGACAAGGGCTGCCATATAAAAAACTGGCGTATTCCGATGTACCTGAGGTTATTTCGGATTTGATTATTCAAGGTAATGTTATTGGCTGGTTCCAGGGCCGCCTTGAATTTGGGCCCAGGGCATTAGGTTCAAGAAGCATTATCGGTGATGCGCGTAGCCCCCAGATGCAGTCGCGCATGAACCTGAAGATAAAATTCCGTGAGTCATTTCGGCCTTTTGCACCCAGCGTATTAAATGAGAAAAAAGGGGAGTGGTTTGCGCTGGATAAAGAAAGCCCTTATATGCTTTTGGTTGCCCCGGTTAAAGAGGATAAGAGGGTTGCGGGAGATGGCCCTCTTGTTAAGGCAGAGGGCTTTGCCAAATTAAAGGCAACGCGTTCGCTAATCCCCGCGGTTACGCATGTGGATTATTCTGCGCGTATAGAGACCGTCAAGCGGCAAGATAATCCTTTGTATTATGATTTAATAAATACCTTCTATAAAAAAACCGGTTTTCCTGTTATAATAAATACTTCCTTTAATGTAAGGGGAGAACCTTTGGTATGTACCCCTGAAGATGCCCTGAGGTGTTTTATGCGCACGGAGATGGACTACCTGATAATGGGCCAGTTCCTGCTGGATAAGAAAGAGCAAAGACCCCTGGATAAGGATGTTAATTGGAAACAGGTTTTTGAATTAGACTAATTAAACAGAAAAATATGGAGAAAATAAATCCAGATAATGATAATCTATGTAAGTTTGGCCTGATTATGGCCATTGCTTTTTTGGCGGTAACGCTTTTTATTCTGCTGAAGCAGAAATTTAACCCGCTGTTTACTTTATCCATTTCAGTGGCTTTTATGCTGGCGGCATTCCTCTCCCCGTATATCCTTAAACCTGTGTATATCTTTTGGATGAGGTTGGCATTAGTATTGAACTGGATCAATACGCGTTTGATTTTATTATTGTTGTTTTATCTGATTTTAACCCCTATCGGCATGGCAATTAAGTTATTTGGGAAGGACCTGTTAGGCTTGAAGATAGAGAAGAATAAATCATCTTACTGGATAAAGAGGCAAAAAGAAGAATTTAGAGCGGCGGATTATGAAAGGCAATTTTAGTATCGCATATATGATGGAGGTTATGCTATGGGCAAGTTAGGTATAGTCAAGGAATTCTGGGATTTCTTAAGGGCGCGCAAGAAGTGGTGGCTTACGCCTATTATTGTGATGCTTCTTTTACTGGGACTCTTGATATTTTTTACCCAAAGCAGCACGGTCGCGCCTTTTATTTACACCTTATTTTAAGCATAAGCAGTTTAAAAACGGAGAGATAAATGAAAAAAATGTTGTTCATATTGTTTGTCGCTTTTCTTTTGTTGGCCTGCGTATTTAACTACAATAATAACCCCGCTATTATCATCCGCAATGCGGGTGTCAAGGCAGCCGCTGATACAGGCTTTATTCAATTAAGGTACAGGCTGTATCTTTTAGGGGTGCTGCCTGTGGCAGAGGCCTATTTTCAGGAGCCCCTACTGGAAGATTATAAAGGCACTAAGGTTTACCACTTAAGGGCGAAGGCAGTGAATTTAGGATGGGTTTCTCCCTTTTTCTCAGGGCAGGTTGACTTGGATTCCTATATTGATGCCTCTAATTTTAACCCCCTGTTATTCCGTCAGAGAGGTAAGGTCAGGGGCAGAAACGATATGAATAAAGAAGTCTTATATGACCAGGTAAAGGGGGTTATGTCCATAGGAGAGGTAAGGCGTCAGATACTGGCTAATACGCAGGACCCGCTTTCCGCTGTATTTAATTTAAGAAGGATGGACTTTGCGAAGAATAAAAGCTTTGAGATGAGCCTGAACACTAACCAGAAGAATTACGTCTTGGAGGGCGAAGCTGATTTAAAATATATTTCGGCAGGAAGAGAGAAATACAAGGCTACAATAGTGAAGGCAGAAATCCGGCGCAGGGATAAGAATCCTTACCATAAGTCAAACATAGATATGGTATTGCTTAATGAAAAGAATAATATGCCTGTTCTTATTAAGGTGTTCGCCAGCGGGTTATTCTTAAATGCCAAGTTAGTCGAGGTAAGATAATTAATGTCTGTTTTGTTGTTTATCTTGATGAATTTGCTGGTAGCAGCCAGTTCTTTTCTTGCGGTTTATAATTTATGCCGGTTTCCGGCGGGGGTAGATTCCCTGTTAGCCTGGTTTATCTTTTATTTTTCCCAGATTGTATTTACCGAGGTTATCTTAGGCTTAACCGGGACCCTGTACCTGCCTAATGTCATTATATTTAATTTAGCGATACTGTTGATAGTATCGCTGGCGGCGAAGAAAAGACCTTCTTCATTTTGCGTGCCTATCTTTAAAGACGCCTTAACATTATTATTAAGAAATAAGATCTTATTTCTTGCCGCCTCGGTAATATTGTGTTTTGGCCTTAACAAGGCCTTTATTAACCTGATTAATCCGCCTTTTGGCTGGGATTCCTTGAATTACCACTTTACCTTTCCCGTAGAATGGTTAAAACACGGCAATTTAGCAAATCCCATTGTTATCTCTGATGACCCTGCGCCTACCTATTATCCTTTAAACGGAAGCCTGTTTTTTCTCTGGTTAATCTTTCCTTTTCGCAGTGTATTTTTAGCGGACTTGGGGCAGCTGCCATTTTTTATTGTTTCTTTCCTGGCTGTTTACGGCATATCTAAGAAGTCCGGCATAAGAGAGGAGAATTGCTTTCTAGCCGCTGCCCTTTTCCTGCTTATCCCTAATTTCTTCAAACAACTGCAGATTGCCTACGTGGATGTAATGGTGGCGGCCCTGTTTTTGGCCTGTCTTAATTACCTGTTTTCATTAAGCCTCAAGTTCTGCCCGCGGGTCCTCTTTGCCTTTAGCCTAAGCTTAGGGTTGTTGATAGGTGTAAAGTCTATCGCCTTACTTTACGGATTTCTTCTATTTTTGCCTTTTTTGTATCTGTGGGGAAAGAATATCAGGAAATCACATATGTTTCTTTTGGCCGTAATATTTATAATTGCCCTGGGAGGGTTTTCTTATATCAGGAACTTCCTGGAAACCGGAAACCCCATATATCCTTTGGATTTTAATTTATTTGGCCGGGTTATTTTTAAAGGGGTGATTACACCTTTGGTTTACGCCTCCCATTTTCGGATTGAAGATTATAGCTTGGGCAAATTATTATTTCATGAGGGGCTGGGCCTGCAAACACTGATTTTTATCTTCCCGGCGGTATTACTGGCCTTGCCGGTCTATTTCTTAAAAAAAATGGGGGGGATCAGCTTCAGGGTATGTTTTTTATTACTGCCTTTCTTTTTATACCTTATTTACCGGTATTTAATCCCCCTAGCCAATACCAGATATTTATATCCTTTGCTGGGAACCGGAATGGTTGTAGGTTTTTATACCGCTGAAATATTGAAAATACCGAAACGGGTAATCGGTGTTTTATCGGCGGTATGCGTGTTAGTTTCAATGGGAGAATTGGCAAAGCGCACTGAACTGGTCAGTTCAATTATCGCGAGCTTTTTATTTTTTATCCTCGCCCGTTTTTTAATACGGAAAATCAGCGTTAAAAATCCGCTAAAGCGTCCGTTATTTGCCGCGACCTTAGTTATACTGGCAGTATTTTCTTTGATCATCCTTGAGAAAATATATATAAATAATGAATACCCGGGGTATGTAAAGATGGTCAAATATTCCGGGTTTTGGCCGGATGCGGCTAAGGCATGGGCCTGGTTAGATAATAACACCAGCGGCAATAATATCGCTTATGTGGGCCGGCCGGTCCCTTTTCCTCTGTACGGGAGGAGTTTTAAGAATAATGTTTATTACGTTTCCGTGAATAAGACCGACCCGGTTAAATTGCATTATTTCCTGCAGAGCAGATATGCATGGGGATATGATTTCAAGAGTCTGCATAATAGCCTAAAAGAAAAGGGGAATTACCGCGCAGGCGCAGATTATTCCGTTTGGCTTAATAATCTATTAAGGAGGGATACCGATTATTTATTTGTTTATTCCTTGCATCAGACAAAGGATGTGGAATTCCCATTAGAGGATAGCTGGGCCAATTTAAACCCGTGGATCTTTAAGCCTGTATTTGAAAATCAGACCGTACATATATATAAGATTAGTGTATAAAGGCATTTTTTAGAAGGAGCGGTGTGAAGTTATCTATTGTAGTGCCGGCGCACAATGAAGAAGAAAACATAACTGATACAGTTGAGAATATTGAGCGCGCTGTAAGTATCGAACATGAGTTGTTAGTGGTTGACGATCATTCTACTGATGCGACTGTAGGGTTAGTCCAGGGGTTATGCGCTAAATACTCGAATCTGCGCTTAATCTCCAATCGCAGCGATAATGGCTTTGCCAACGCCGTGAAGACAGGCTTTGCCAATGTGCATACTAACGTAGTTGTGCCGGTCATGGGGGATTTATGCGATGATTTAGCGACCATAGAAAGGATGTTTCGTAAGATTGAAGAAGGTTATGATGTTGTGTGCGGGGCGAGGTATATCAAGGGAGGTGCTCGTATAGGGGGGTCTAAATTAAAAGGATTTTTCTCCTGGTTTGCGGGAAAAACGCTTTATTATATTTTGGGCTTGCCTACGCACGATATTGCCAATGCCTTTAAGATGTTCCGAAAAGAAGTCATAGACAGCATAGTTGTTGAATCACGGGGGTTTGAAATCTCCATGGAGATGGTGCTTAGGGCGTACTACGCTGGATTCAAGATAGCAGAGGTCCCTACGGTATGGAGAGAAAGAACAAAAGGCAAGTCCAGCTTTAAGATGCTCAGGTTATTTCCTAGTTATCTCAAAATATACCTCTGGGGTATCTTCAGAAGGTTTTTTTAACTACGATGCCGCTGCTTTCTATCATAGTCCCGGTCTATAACGAGGTTAATACCGTCAGGCAGATCTTGGATAAGATAAGCGCGATAGGTATTGATAAGGAAATAATCGTGGTGGATGACGGCTCTTTAGACGGCACAGACAGGGTATTGCGGGATATTGAATGCAGCAACCTGAAGGTCATACACCATACCAGCAATAGGGGCAAGGGGGCTGCCTTTTTGACCGGCCTTGCCAACGCCTGCGGAGAATTTGTGATAATTCAGGACGCGGACTTAGAGTATGACCCCCTTGATTATTCAAGGCTGCTGGATGTCATTCAGAAAGAGGCCGTAGATATTGCCTTGGGCGCCAGGTTTATTACCGGATGCAACGGTTTATTCATGCACAAGTTAGGCAACCGCGCATTGACCGGGATGCTGAATTTCTTATTTAATTCCCGGCTGAATGACTATGCCACCTGTTATAAACTGGCGCGGCGTCAGACACTCAACGGGATGAACCTCAAGGCATCGGGTTTTGATATTGACGTAGAAATTATCTGTAGCGCCTTAAAAAAAGGTATGCGTTTAAAAGAGGTGCCGGTATCTTATTATCCCCGTACATATTCAGCCGGAAAGAAAATAAGGTGGCGTGATGGTTTGTGGGCGATGTTTTATATACTGAAATTTGCCGTAACTGACTTCTAAAATGCAAAAAGCGGTCAAATACCTGGATTATGTTATTTATTGGGCTATTGTAGTTATCCCCTTTTCTATTTCCCTGGGGCCGGCGTTTACCAATATCCTTATGGGCTTCATGTTCTTTTCTTTCCTGGTGAAAAAAATAATCAAGAGAGAAAAGTGGTTTATCCGCACTACTATAAATATTCCTTTTATCCTCTTGGTAGTTATTTCCCTGTTATCTTTTAAGAATACCATAGATTATCATGCCAGTGTCAAGGGGCTGGTTAAGCTTATCCAGAATGCGCTCATCTTTCTGGTCTGTGTCGAAGAAATTAAAGACAGGAGGCATATCGGCTGTATAGTGCTTTCGGTAATTTTAGGCGCATCCCTTTCTTCTATTGATGCCGTTTGGCAGATCTTGACAGGCAGGGATTTTATCCGGGGTTATGCCCCTATCATTAATATCGGCCTGAAACGGGCAACAGCGGCATTCCCAACGCCAATGTCTTCGGGGTTTACCTTAGCGCTATCACTCCCCTTATTATCGGCCTTGCCCTTTATTATTTTAAAGGAAGGGCCAAGGTTGCTGCACTTGCGGCAGCGGGCCTGGCTTCCTTAGGGGTTATGCTTACCTTTTCCCGGCCCACTATCCTGGCGTTATTCCTGAGTATTTTATTTCTAGTTATAGTTAAAAAAGATAAGGTTGTTGCAGGGCTTTTATTATTGGTTCTTGTTATATCCCCCTTTGTTGCCCCTAAGGGTCTTAAAGATTGGGCGCGATTGATAAATTATAATCCCATTATATTCATGTGCAACCACGACCGTATCAGCATTTACAGGAATTCTTTAAATATGATAAGGCATCATCCGGTATTGGGGGTGGGGGTAAATACATTTTCCAAGAATTACCTGAAATATAAATTACCGGAGCCTGAAAACGCCCAGACCGCCGACAATATGTACGCCCACAATACCTTCTTGCAGATGGCCGGTGAAATCGGCTTGTTGGGGCTTTTGGCATTTCTCTGGCTGTTATTCAATTTGTTCAAGAGGGGGGCGCGCATTTACCGCTCTCTATCTGATAGGTACTACAAGATAATATCCCTGTCTCTTTCTGTCTGCCTGTTTGCGTTTTTAGTCAATGGGCTTACCGAAACCAGCCTTTATTATGCCCGCGTGGCAATGATATTCTGGTATCTTGCCGGTTTTTCCCTGGCCTTGGAGAAGTTTATTGATGCCGATAATACCTCAGAAAGTTAAGAATATTTTTGTCCTGCGCAATGACAGGCTCGGCGAATTCCTCCTGAATATCCCGGCATTGCGCGCGTTAAGGGAAAGTTTTCCTTACGCCAGGATATCGGTTGCCTTAGACCCCTACCTTAAGGAATTGGGGGAGGATGTATCTTTTATTGATGAAATAATAGAATGGCCCGGGCAGAGGCATTCAATATTAAAGCGCTTAAGCCTGGTCAGATTATTAAAGAAAAAAAGGATAGATATTGCCATAATGTTGAATCCTTCCAAGGAGATGAATATATGCACCTTCCTTGCGGGTATCGGGGTGAGGGCGGGTTACAATAGGAAATGGGGGTTTTTGCTTACCCATAAAATAGAAGATAGAAAATACCTCGGTTGTTTTCATGAAGTAGAATATAATCTGCAGTTGGCTGAGCTCATCGGCGCAAGAACCGCCGATAAGACGGTTTCTTTAAAGGTCCACCCGGATTTATTCCGCGAAGTATATAAGGATGGCGATACGCGAAACCTCATTGCCCTGCATCCCTGGACAAGCGATGCTGTTAAGCAATGGCCGCTTAATAATTTTTATGATTTATCCGTAAGGTTAATCAAGGATTCGGGATTAAAATTAGTTATAGTCGGCGGCAGGCAAGAGGCAGAAAGGAACCGGGAGGTTTTTGCCGATTTAGGCAGTAATGCGCTGGATTTGACCGGGCAGACAACCTTGAGGCAGCTGGCGGCGGTATTGGCCAGGTGCAGGCTTTTGGTTTCCGGAGATAGCGGCCCTATGCACCTAGCGGCGGCATTAGGTATACCGGTAATTGCTATTTTCAGAAACGATATCCCTGCCAAAGGGCCTAAGAGATGGGGCCCTTGGGGTAATACCCATGTTGTTATTGAGAAAGACAATCTTTGCGCTATAACCGTCGAGGAAGTATTAGAGAAAGTAAAAGAACGAATGGGAGGATAAAGATTATGAATTATGCGATTATCTTAGCCGGCGGAAGCGGCATGCGGTTTTGGCCTTTAAGCACGGGGAAGGAGCCGAAACAATTCCTTAATATTACCTGCGGTAATAAGCCTATGATTAATTTAACAATCAAAAGGGTTTCTTCTTTAATCGCTCCCGGAAACATTTATATAGCCGCAGGCAGGAGACATGGCAGAAAAATCAGAGGGTATATAAGAAATACCGGTATAATTGACCGCAATATCTTTCTTGAGCCCCAGGCGCGTAATACCTTTGCCCCTATTGCCTATCTTTCTAAGAAGATACAAGACTTAGACCCCGAAGCGGTTATTATTGTCCTGCCCAGCGACCATTTCTTTAAGGACTGGCATATCTTCAAGGGTTATTTAAAGAAAGGCCTTCAGCTGGCTAGGTGCGGTTATACCGTAATGCTGGGCATTACTCCTAAAGGACCTGCTACCGGGTACGGTTATATCAAGGCATCTGCCGCGGATTTATCCAAGGGCGCATGCCGTTTTTTCAAGGTAGAGAAATTTATTGAGAAACCGGATCTGTCAAAGGCAAAAATGCTCATTAAAGATAAAAGGTATTACTGGAATAGCGGGATTTTCATCTTTCGTGCGGATGTAATGCTTAAGGAAATAAGCAAATACGCGCCCCCTGCGCACAGGATTATTTCCAGGGCAAAGCCCAAAGGGGAAGGCTTAAGTAAATTATGGCGCGGTTTCAAGCCTATTTCTATAGATTACGCGGTTATGGAAAAGACAAGGACAGGTGCGTTATTACCGGTTGATTGCGGATGGACAGATATGGGCAGCTGGCAGTCTTTGGAAGAAATTATGCCTAAGGATAAATACGGAAACATCTTTAAGGGGCCCTGTATTGATAAAGGCAGTGAGAATAGCCTTGTTTGGTCCGAAGGAGAGGCAAAGATTACCGCTACCATCGGACTTAGGGATATGGTGGTGGTAAATACCAGGAATGCGCTTCTGGTTTGCCCTAAGCAAAGGGCCCAGGAGGTAAAAGCAATAGCCTGTATGCTGAAAGGAAGAAGATTGAAAAGGCATATTCGCATTAAATGACCTTAAGATCAGCTCCGAGAAGGATCCTTATTATCAATCCCTTCGGGATAGGGGATGTCTTATTTACCACGCCGGTGGTCAAGGCAATAAAGGAGTCTTGGCCGGATGCCTTTATCGGTTACTGGTCTAACCTGCGGGTAGCGTCCATCCTGGAAAACAATCCGCGTATCGCAAAGGTGTTTGCTTTATCGCGCGGCGATTTGAAGAAGATTTATCATGAAGATAGACCGAGAGGTATACGACAGTTTTTTCAGTTGTTAAAGGATATCCGAAAGGAAAGATTTGATATTTGTCTTGATTTTTCCTTAGACCATCGTTATAGTTTAATATCTAAAATATTAGGCATAAAAAGGAGGGCCGGGTTTAATTATAAAAAACGCGGCCGTTTCCTTACGGACAAGGTTGATATTTCAAGCTACCAGAACAGGCATGTAGTAGAGTACTATTTAAGCCTGCTTAATTTTATCGGTATTGGAACAAGGGGGGTGAGGCTGGAGTTGTTTGTTTCCAAAGAAGATGCCGAGGGCGCAGCCTCTTTCTTAGAGGGGCTTAGGATAAGCCGCAAGGACTATCTGATCGGTATTGCCCCCGGCGCAGGCGCAAGCTGGGGAGAGGATGCCTCTTTGAAACACTGGCCGGCCATAAAATTCGCTCAGCTGGCGGATAATTTAATCAATGAATTTAAGGCAAAGGTCCTGCTCTTAGGCGGTAAAGACGATGTGCAAACCGCCAATATTATGCTCAGCGCAATGAATAACAAGGTGGTAAATTTAGTGGGGGAGACAACCCTGAATGAGTTAGCTGCTATTATTGACAGATTGGACATGCTGGTGGCTAATGACGGCGGGCCTTTACATATGGCAGTGGCATTAGATAAGAGGACGCTTTCTTTCTACGGGCCGGTTAGCCCGCAGGTTTACGGGCCTTATCCGCCTGACGCAGCAAGGCATACTGTTTTATATAAGGGCTTAGCCTGCAGTCCATGTTATAATAATTTCAGGTTATCCCCCTGCCAGGATGATAAGGGGTGCCTTGAGGAAATAACCATTGGGGAAGGATTGAATGCCGCATCCAGGATAATATCGCTAATAAATAAGGAGGATAAGATTGCATAGGATACCTATATTGGATTTAAAAAGGCAGATTAAGCCTATCCGCAGGGAATTGGATTTAGCAATACGCAGGGTAATCGATAATACTGATTTTATCTTAGGGCATGAGGTAGCGGAATTTGAAAAAATGGCTGCTGAGTACTGCAGGATAAAATATGCGCTAGGGGTTTCTAATGGCACAGATGCTATAAAACTCGCCCTGGTCGCCTTAGGGGTTAAGCCCGGAGAAGGGGTTATATGTCCTGCCTTTACTTATTATGCTACTGCCGGTGCCATTGCCGGTATGGGCGCCGTGCCTGTTTTCTGCGATATCGAACCTCTTACCTATAATATGTCAGCAGGAAACCTTAAAGATGCCATTAAGGCCAGTAAGAGAATTAAAATTACCGCAGCCATCCCGGTGCATCTTTACGGCCAGTGCGCGGACATGGATAATATACTGAAGGTGGCCAGGAAATATAAACTAAAGGTGATAGAAGACACTGCCCAGGCATTTGGGGCAGAATATAAAGGAAAGAAAGCCGGGACTTTGGCTGACTGCGGTACAGTCAGCCTTTTCCCCGGAAAGAACTTAGGTGCCTTTGGCGATGCCGGGATGGTCTTGACGGGCCAGAAGGTTGTCGCAGAGAGGCTTAAAGTGCTCAGAAACCAGGGCAACAAGGAAAGATACAACCATATCTTAACCGGTTATAATAACCGTTTGGATACCCTGCAGGCTGCGGTATTGTCTGTGAAGTTAAGGTACCTGGATTCCTGGAATGAGAAGAGGCGTAAGATCGCCGCCTATTTTAACCGGGAATTAGAATGTACGGGGTTAAAAATCCCTTATCTGGCTCCTTACAATATCCATATTTATCACCAGTATGTTTTACGCCTTAAGGGCGCAAGCGATAAACTGATTGCCCACCTGAATAAAAAAGGGGTAGATGCCCGCGTATATTATCCTATACCACTGCATCTGCAGAAGTGTTTTCGCAATCTGGGCTATAAAAAGGGAGATTTTCCTGAATCAGAAAAGGCTGCCAGGAATATTGTGGCTATACCGGTTTATCCTGACCTGACGGGAGAGGAAATGCGGTATATTATCTCTTCAATTAAGGAGTTTATGTATGGTTAATTTATCGGTGGTAATATTAACCAAAAATGAAGAAAGAAATATCCGGGATTGCCTGGAATCGGTTGTTGGCTGGGCGGATGAGGTATTGGTAGTGGATGATGAGAGTACTGACCGGACAGTGGATATCGCAGGCGGATATACGCGGAATATAATAAGCAGGAAAATGGATATAGAAGGCAGGCACAGGAATTTTGCGTATAGCCAGGCAAAGAACCTCTGGGTATTAAGCCTGGATGCGGATGAAAGGGTTACGGAGGGGCTTAGGAAGGAGATTACCGGAACAATAGGCAAACATACTTCTGCAAACGGCTTTACTATCCCGCGCAGGAATTTTATCGGTGATTACTGGGTGCGTTATTGCGGATGGTATCCCAGCCCCCAGCTTAAATTATTCAGAAAAGATAAATTCCGCTATGAAGAGGTAGGCGTGCATCCCCGCGCGTTTATGGATGATCCGTGCGGGCACCTTAAAGCGGACCTGATACATTATTCTTACCGCAATCTTGAGGATTTTCTAAGCAAGATGAACAATCAGACTACGCGGGAGGCGCAAAAGTGGTTTGCGCAAGGTAAACCCATGCGTCTAGGAAGGTTTATCTGGCGGACTGTGGACAGGTTTGCCCGCACCTATATCGGAAGAAAAGGCTACAAAGACGGGTTTCTTGGTTTTGTTATTGCTTTTTATGCTGGCCTGTATCAATTTATAAGTTATCTGAAATATCGAGAAATTATAATGCTGCAAAAAAAGGAGAGAGGTTAGATGAGGATCTTAGTTACTGGCGGGGCGGGGATGGTAGGAAGCCATAGCGCGGAATTCTTTGCTAAGGATAACCCTAAAAATAAGGTTATTGTCCTGGATAATTTAATGCGTTCGCGGATATTTGGCTATGATAAGGCATCGGTAGAATTTAACTGGAATTATTTAAGAAAATTTAAGAATATCACCCTTATCAGGGGAGACGTGCGTAATGACAAGGATGTGGCGCGCGCTATCGGTAAAGGCGTTGATGTAGTTATCCATACCGCCGGGCAGCCGGGGGTGCCTTCCAGCGTGCGTATGCCCAAGGAAGATTTCAGCATAAACGCCTTTGGGACCTTGAATGTCTTAGAGGCGGCGCGGAAAAAGTCAAAAGATACGATTATTGTATATTGTTCTACTAATAAGGTTTATGGGGAAAATGTGGATAAAATACCCTTAGTAGAAAAGAAAACCCGTTATGTCTTCAAAGGCACTGCCGGGGTGAATGAAGGGATGTGCACGGACTTAACCGGGCATACGCCTTACGGGGTTTCGAAGCTCGTCGGAGATTTGTACGTCCAGGAATACGGCTATATATACCGGATGAAAACCGCGGTATTCCGTATGTCCTGCACTTATGGCACGCGGCAGTTTGGCTTCGAGGACCAGGGGTGGGTAGCCTGGTTTATTATTGCCAATTTATTCAATAAACCTGTCACTATTTACGGAAACGGTAAACAGGTGCGCGATATGCTTTATGCAGATGACCTGGTGGATGCCTTTGACCGTTTCATTAAGAGTGATTTAAAGATGGGCCTGTTTAATATCGGAGGAGGCAGGCGTAATACCATTTCCCTGCTTGAGTTTTTAGATGAGTTGGAGGCGCTGACCGGCAGGAGGCCAAGGGTAAAATTCGCAGATTGGCGGCCTTCAGACCAGAAGGTGTATGTCAGCGATACTACAAAATTGGAGAAGGCCATGAATTGGAAGATTAAGACCGGCGTTAAAGAGGGGATACGCTTACTGACGGAGTGGATTAGAAATAACCGGGACTATTTTATTTAATCCCATAATGGAGAAGGTAAAGGCGGTATTTCTGGATAGAGACGGGGTGATAAACCGCTATCCGGGGGACAGGGAATATGTAAAGTCCTGGGATGAATTTTTTTTCCTGCCTAAGGTCAAGACAGCGTTAAAGAGGCTGTCCGATAAGGGTTTTAGGATATTTGTTATCTCTAACCAGGCGGGCGTTGGAAAGGGCGTTTATTCTAAAGGCGCGCTGGATTTGATCACCCAGAATATGCTTCGGGAATTCTCGCTAGATAAGATCAGCATTTCCGGGGTATATTATTGCACGCACAGGCAGGAAGATAACTGTTCTTGCCGTAAGCCTAAGTCAGGCTTGATTGATATGGCAGTTACGCAAATCCTTAAGAATGGCATCACTTTGGACAGGGCAAAGAGTTATTTTATCGGAGATACAATCCTCGACATGCAGGCGGGGGAATCCGCCGGCCTTACCACTATACTTGTTTTTTCCGGGAAAGAAAGAAGAGACAATAAAAATAACTGGAAAATCCAGCCTGATTACACTGCAGGAGATTTATCAGAGGCAGCGGATATAATCCTGGCATAATCTTATATAATGGAGAAAATCGTTGTTACTTATGCCTCAGCCGGCGCAGGGCATTTAAAGGCTGCAGAGGCGCTAGAGCGCTATCTGAAAGAAAATAACCCGTTGGTAAAAACCGCCCTGGTCGATGTATTAAATAAGACAAATTTCTTATACAAGGCAGGTTATACTTATGGTTATTCTTTGTTAGTAAAATACGCCCCATGGTTTTGGGGCCTGCTCTTTTGGGTTACCGCCAGTAGATTGCTTGGGCCGATTATCCGGCCTTTAGCGCTCCTCTTGAACCGTGTTAACGCCAAGGAATTTATAGATTTTCTTCTTAGGGAAAAGCCGGATTACGTTCTTTCTACGCATTTCCTGCCTTCTGAGATAGCCGCATACCTGAAGAGAGGTAATAGGCTATCCGCCAAATTAATTACCATAATTACGGATTTCGGGGTTCATCCTTTTTGGATATGCCCGGGGACAGATATTTATATAACTGCTTCAGAGGTAACTAAGCGTTCTCTAGCCGCTAAGGGGGTCAAGGGAGGCAGTATTCTGGCTTTGGGTATACCCGTGGATGAGAAATTCTCTATCGGATATGACAGGGATAATTTATGCCGCAAATTAAATATATCCTGCGATAAATTCACGGTTTTAATCGCTACCGGCTCTTTTGGCATAGGCAATATTGCCGAAATTACCGGTCTTTTATGTAAAGAGGCCCAGGTCTTAGTAGTTTGCGCGAATAATAAGAATTTATACGCTTATCTAAAGAAAGAAGGATATCCAAATGTAAGCGTATTCGGTTTTGTTGATAATGTCCAGGAGTTGATGGCAGTATCGGATGTAATAATCGCTAAACCCGGAGGTATGACTATTTCTGAAGCCCTGGCAATGGACTTAGCGCCTATTTTTATCACTTCCATACCCGGCCAGGAAACGGAAAATTCCAGGGTTTTGTCTTTTTACGGTATAGGTGATACTATAGACAATCCAGCCTTGATAAAGGAAAAGATCTTATATTTTCGCGATAACCCGCTGAGACTAAAGATGATTAAAGAAAATATCAGAAAAATCAAAAAGCCAAATGCGGCAGGGGATATATGTTATATGCTAAAGTAGTCTTGGATTTGGGGGTAGAGGGGCCGTTTGATTATATTGTGCCCGGCGATTGGCAGAGAAAGATAAAGGCAGGAGCTAGGGTCAAGGTTGATTTTTCTCATCGTAAAATGACAGGATTTGTGGTGGGTTTAAGCCCTAAGACGGAGATTAAAAAACTTAAACCATTGATTGAGGTTATTGATGAAATCCCTGTATTGGATAGGAAGATGCTTTTATTAAGCAAGAAGATATCCGAATATTATGCCTGCAGCCGGGGAGAGGCCCTGGCAACATTATTACCTTTAGCTCTAAGAGAAGGAAGGTATCCCTTAAAGAACGATTTACCTTTTAAGGAGGATCATGCCGTTGATAGACCTGTCCAAGACAGCCTTTTGCTTTATGATCTAAGTAAAACAGGCAGGTGGCAGGTTTATCTCAGTGAAATTAAAGCTGCCCTGGAATTTGATAAAGGGGCAATAGTGGTATTACCGGATATAGAGTCAGCCTTAAAAGCCAAAGAGGATATCGGTTCTTATTTGAAATGCCCGGTCGGGCTCATCTACCGGCAGAAAAAAGATGAAGCTATCCAGTGGCTGAAGGCAAAAAGGGGAGATTTCAGGGTGGTGGTGGGCACGCGCGCGAACGTGTTTACTCCTTGTTTTAATTTAGGCTTGATAATTATTGATGAAGAACAGGGCGCGGTGTATAAACAGGAGCAAACCCCGCATTATCATGTTCGGCAGATAGCCTTTATGCGCGCTGTTTCTGAGAAGGTAAAAATTATCTTCGGGAGCACCTCTCCTTCGCTTGAGATTTATCAAATGATGGGTGAGGGGAGGATCAGGTATTCTTATATACCCCCTAAGAGCGGTTTTCCCGAGATAAAGATTATAGATATGCGGCGGCAGTATTTTGGCAAAGGACAATCCGGCATAAGATTGACAAAATACTGCGAAGAAGCGATCAATTCTGTTTTAGCTGGAAAAGGGAAGGTGCTTTTATTCTTGAACCGCCGGGGGTTTGCCACCTACGCCTCCTGCATGCATTGTAATACGGTTTTAAAATGCCCGCGCTGTAATATAAATTTAGTCTATTATTTTAAAGAGAATATAGTTTCCTGCCGCTACTGTAATTTTAAGATGACTGCACCTGGGATATGCCCGCACTGCAATTGCGGATATATACGTTATCTGGGGGCGGGGACAGAAAAGGCAGAGAGTGAATTGTCGCGCATCTTTCCCCAGGCAAGGATTTGCCAGTATGAGCCGTCTGAGGGTACGGCAAACCAGGAAGCGGATATATATATTTCAACCAGCGCTATTATTAAGGGTGCAGGGTTGAATTTTGACCTTATTGCGGTTTTGTCCATAGATAATGCCTTAAACCGGATGGATTTTCGTTCCGCGGAGAAGGCCTTCGGCGTATTATCGGGCCTGCTGAGTTTAACCGAAAAAAATATTATTATCCAGACCTCAGTACCTCTGCACCACTGTTTTCAGTCCTTGGCCGGTAAAGACGTGGATATGTTTTATAAAGAAGAATTAAAACAGCGTAAACAATTGGGTTTTCCTCCTTACCGGCATATAGGATTGGTAAAATTACGCGGTAAGAAAGAGGAGAGGGTGAAAGCGGCGAGCGATAAGTTATTCGCATTCCTCTCCGAAGCCAAAAAAAGCAAAGGCATAAAGGTCGCTTCAGTCAGCAGGCCTGAGCCTTCTAAGCTGCGGGGGAATTTTTACTGGCAGGTGCTGATCTTTTCGGACAGCGCTACCAAGATAAGCAAATTCCTGAAAAATAATCTTAAGAAATTTTCGCATTCCGGTATAATATTAACGACGGACATCGACCCTTTATAATCTCTACCGTTTGCCAAAACAGGCGGGTAACTGTCTCCTGAGTGTCGAAGCTATGTTAGGGGGCAGGTACCAGATTGAGTCCGCAAACAGTACAAGGTCATTCGGTCAAACGGTGCGAGAAATCAAGAAAGTAGGAAGAAAATGAAGATAGGATTTTTTGGGAGTGCTGAGTTTGCTGTTCCTTCGCTTGAGGCTATTTTAAACTCCGGGCATAAGGTCATATCAGTAATAACCCAGCCGGATAGAAAAAAGGGCCGCGGCCTTTGTGTATCTGAGACTGCAGTTAAAAAGGCAGCTTTAGGGGCGGGGCTGCCTATTTACCAGCCGGCTGATGTTAATTCTTCGCAGGCAGTAAGCCGTTTAAAAGATTTAAAGCCGGATTTATTTGTAGTTGCCGCTTACGGCCAGATATTATCTCAGGAGGTTTTAGATATACCGAGCTTGATGCCTGTAAATGTCCATGCTTCTATGCTGCCGAAATACCGGGGGGCTGGTCCTATAAACTGGGCAATAATCAACGGGGATAAAGAGTCCGGCGTAACTATTATTAAAATGTCCAAAGAGATGGACGCTGGTCCAATAATTTTAAGCAAGGGAATAGATATAGGGCAGGAGGATGACGCCGTGACCCTGGAGGATAGATTGGCAAGATCAGGCGCGGATTTACTGCCTGTGGCGTTAAAACTTATTGAAGATAAGGCGTATAATCTGAAAATCCAGGATGAGGCAGGGGTTACCTTTGCTCCTAAGCTGAAGAAAGAAGACGGTTGTATTGACTGGATAAAATCCGCATTCGATATTCATAACCTTGTCCGGGGCTGTATCCTCTGGCCCGGGGCTTTTACTTATTACCGCGGGCAGATGTTGAAGATTTATAAAACCAGGATTTTACCGTTATCATCCCCTGGCCAGGGCGGTATTTCCGGGCGCATTATCCGGGTTTCTAAAGACGGCATAGCCGTAGCCGCAGGAGAGGGGTTCCTGGTAATCGAAGAACTGCAGGTTGAAGGTAAACGCAGGATGCCTGCATACGAATTTATTTCTGGCCATAAAATAAATGTCAATGAGGTGTTAGGCAAAAAATAGTTGCATATGTATTTTGCTATGTTATAATTATCAAATTAATAAGATGTGCCCTGAAAGGATATAATGCCGGAATTAAGGAAAGACCCGATAATAGGAAGATGGGTGATAATCGCTACCGAGCGTGCTAAGCGGCCAGACCAATTTAGCACTCAGCCCGAGCAGGGTCCGCTAGAGAAGGCCTGTCCTTTTTGCGAAGGCAACGAATCTCAGACCCCGCCGGAAATTTACGCAATAAGGCCAAGGTCTACTCCGCGTAATACCTCTGGATGGGAATTGAGAGTAGTCTCCAGTATTGCTCCTTTTTTAAGGATAGAAGGAGATTTAGAGCGAAGGGGCAAGGGCCTTTATGATTTAATGAATGGCGTAGGGGCGCATGAGATTATCATAGAGACAAATCAGCATACCGCCAATATGGCGGATTTAAGCGAAGATCAAATAGCCAGGGTTATTACCTGTTACATAGACAGGATAATGGACCTGGAGCGGGATAAAAGGTTTAAATATGTTTTGGTTTTTAAGAATTACGGATGGAGTGCCGGAGGAGGCAGGGTAAAACATTCCCGCTCGCAATTGATTGCTACCCCTGTAAACCCCAAGCGCGTCAAAGAAGAGCTCGCCGGCGCCAGGTTCTACTATGATTATCATGAAAGATGCGTATTTTGCGATCTGATAAAACAGGAACTGGCTTCTAAGGAAAGGGTAATACTTGAATTAGACGGCTTTGTCGCGGTTACTCCTTTTGCCGCGCGTTTTCCTTTTGAAATATGGATCCTCCCTAAGAAGCACTCCTGCGATTTTATTTCTCTGGATATGGATGCCAGGCGCCATCTCGGCAGGGTGATGAAGACAGTGCTTTCTAAGTTAAAAAAGGGGCTGAATGACCCGGCCTATAATTACGTTATCCATACCGCGCCTTTCCGCCGGGAGAAATTAGGCTACTGGAAGAGTATTGACTACGATTATCACTGGCATATTGAAATTATGCCGCGCCTTACACGGGTAGCGGGTTTTGAATGGGGGACAGGTTTTTATATATGCCCCTTACCCCCGGAAAATGCGGCGCAATTCCTAAGAGAGGTAAAAGTCTGATATGGCTGAACTAAGAAGGGATCCTGTGGTGGGCAGATGGGTGATAGTAGATACGGATCATCCGAATAAACCCGAAGATTTTGAGTATGAACAGTATATTCAAAAAGGCGGAAACTGTCCATTCTGTTACGGTAATGAATCTCAGACGCCTCCGGAAATAGAGGCCTTCCGCAGCCATGGTACCGCCCGTAATACCCCTGGTTGGCAGGTCAGGGTAGTCCCGAATAAGTTCCCCGCGCTTCAGATTGAAGGCGAATTGGATAGGAGGGGCATGGGCATATACGATATGTCTAACGGCATAGGGGCCCACGAAGTGCTTATTGAAACTCCTTATCATGCCAAGGATATTTCCGATTTACTCAATCAGGAGGTGGAGAATTACCTGCGTATGTGCTGCCGCCGCGGCATTGACCTGGTAAAAGACAGGCGCTTTAAGTATATAATGGTCTTTCGCAATTACGGTTCGGCAGCCGGGGCGTCATTAGAGCATCCGCATACCCAGATTATTGCTCTTCCTATGGTGCCAAAGAACGTTGCCGAAGAGATAAAAGGCGCTGAGGATTATTTTGAATACCGCGAGCGCTGTATATTCTGCGATATGATCAGGCAGGAGACCCAGGAAAAGGAAAGGGTGATATTAGAAAATAAGCATTTTCTTTCCTTCTGCCCCTTTGTTTCACGGTTCCCTTTTGAGATATGGATAATCCCTAAGAAACACAGCGGATATTTTTGCCATACTCCGGATGAGGCCATACCGGATTTAGCCTCGATACTAAAAGAAACGATTGCCAAGGTAAAAAAGGTATTTGTAAACCTTTCTTATAATTTCATCATACATTCATCCCCCATAAACGGCGACGGGGATGTTGAGTATTACCACTGGCATATCGAATTTATGCCCAAGTTGATGCGCGTTGCCGGATTTGAATGGGGGACAGGCTTTTATATCGATCCTACCTCGCCTGAGCTGGCAGCAAAGTATCTGAAGGCGATAAAAGAATAATATAAAAAATAAATAAAAGGAGGAAAGAGAGATGGCGGTTAAGATAGGTATCAACGGTTTCGGAAGGATCGGCAGGCTTGTGGCGCGCGCGATCCTTGAGAAAAACAGCAAAAACCTGGAATTAGTTGCGGTCAATGACCTGACTGACGCAAAATCCAATGCCCTGCTTCTTAAATATGATTCAGTGCATGGAAGGTTTGGGGGAGAAGTAAGTGTTTCCGGAAGCGATGCGATCTCAGTAAACGGAAAGATCATTAAGGTTTTGTCTAAGAAAGACCCTTCGGAGCTTCCCTGGAAAGATTTAGGGGTTGAGATCGTAGTGGAGTCAACGGGCTTATTTACTATTAAAAAAGACGGCGTAAATAAGAAAGGCAAAGAGGTCAAGGGCGCTGAGAACCATATTACCAAAGGCGGGGCAAAAAAAGTCATTATCTCCGCTCCTGCTGAGGGTGAGGATATTACTATTGTAATGGGCGTCAATGAGCAGAAATATGACCCCAAAAATCATTGCGTCCTTTCTAATGCCTCATGCACTACAAACTGCCTTGCGCCAATAGCCAAGGTTTTGCAGGATAAATGGGGCATTTCTAAGGGGTTGATGACTACAATTCATTCTTATACCAATGACCAGAGGGTGCAGGATATGGCGCATTCTGATCCCCGACGCGCACGGGCTGCCGCGCTTTCCATGATTCCTACTTCTACGGGTGCCGCTAAGGCAATATCCCTGGTTATACCTGAATTAAAAGGCAAACTTGACGGTTTTGCCATGCGTGTCCCCACGCCTAATGTTTCTGTCGTGGATTTAACCTGCCTTTTAGGTAAAAAGACAAGTGTCGCCGATATTAACGCGGCAATGAAAGAAGCTAGCGAGGGGGCGATGAAAGGCATACTTGGTTATACCGAAGACCCGGTTGTTTCCGTGGACTTTAACCACTGCGTATTAAGCTCAATAGTTGATGCGCAGTGCACCAAGGTTATCCAGGATGATTTTGTTAAAGTCCTTTCCTGGTACGATAATGAGTGGGGTTATTCTAACAGGGTGGTGGATCTGGCAGAGTATATTATTAAGAAAGGGCTGTAAAAATACTCTTTCAATCCAGAGAGATAAGGGCGGCTTGAGAAAAGCCGCCCTTTTTATATATCCGCAACAGGAAAACCGCAGAAACCCGGGACTTTAACTTAGGTTTCTTCGTCCTAACTCTTTATTTTACATACCTTTTTATTCCAGCAATACCTAAGAAAACCCTTGATTTTATACCTGTTTTTGATAAAATAATTCTTTACCTTTGTGTTTGTTCAATATCTGAACAGATAATAAGAATGAACGGCCAAACCAACATACTAAACTCAGAAAAGACTCTTTATGTGCTTAGGGAGATTGAGTGCAACCCTAAAATAACCCAGCGCGGCCTTGCCCACAAACTAGAAATCAGCCTGGGTAGGATAAATTACCTCGTGAACATCCTGGTAGATAAAGGTTTAATAGAGATTAAGAACTTTAAGAACTCCAAGAATAAGCTTGCCTATATGTATTTGCTTACACCTCAAGGGATTAGCACCAAAATTCGGCTCACCCAGGAATTCTTTGCCTGCAAGACCCAGGAATACGAGAAGCTCAGGCAGGAGGTAGAGGCATTAAAGAAAGGGGCGCTGCTATGAAAGGCATAATCTTAGCCGGCGGCAAGGCAACCAGGTTATATCCTATAACTAAGGGGGTTTGTAAACAACTCCTTCCTGTTTATGACAAGCCGATGATTTACTATTCTTTATCGGTTTTAATGCTTGCGGGCATCAGGGATATCTTGATTATTTCTACCCCTAAGGATACCCCGCGCCTGCGGGATTTATTAGGGGATGGGCAAGATATCGGCATAAAGATTTCTTATGCCGTACAGGATGAGCCAAGGGGTATAGCAGAGAGTTTTATTGTCGGAGAAAGATTTATCGGCCAGGATAAAGTCTGCCTTATCCTAGGGGATAATATTTTCTACGGGGAAGATTTGATCGGCATCTTAAAGACCTGCGCTTCTTTAAAGGAAGGGGCGGTTGTTTTCGGATATTATATAAAAGACCCTAAGCGTTATGGGGTGATTGAGTTTGACGATAAATGTAATGTCTTGTCTATTGTAGAAAAACCAAGATCCCCTAAATCTAACTACGCCGTATGCGGAATTTATTTTTATGACAATAACGTGGTTAAAATCGCCAAGGGCCTTACGCCTTCTAAAAGAGGCGAGCTTGAGATTACGGATGTAAACAGCGAATACCTGCAAAGGGGAAAACTTAAGGTAAGGCTTTTAGGCAGGGGTTACGCCTGGCTTGATACCGGAACCTGTGATTCCCTGATTGATGCGACATTGTTTATTAAGACAATAGAAGAAAGGCAGGGTTTAAAGGTCGGCTGTATTGAAGAAGTAGCCTTTCGTATGGGCTATATCAATCTCAGGCAGTTACAGAAAATCGCCCGTTCTATAAAAACTACTTACGGAGATTACTTGAGAGGGATTAAAGAAGATGAAAGGTAAAATTCTTATCTTCGGAAAAGGATTTATCGGAGAAAGACTATCTGAGGCATTCGGATGCGGTATTTCAGGTAAGAGGATATGTGCCCTTAAGGACGCGGAGAAAGAGATAAGAAGATATCGTCCAAAGGTAATCATAAACTGCATAGGCTATATAGGCAGGAATGTAGATGATTGCGAGCTGGATCAAGACAATACTCTCCTGGCCAATACTTTTGTCCCGATAATACTTGCGGAGGCAGCCTTAAGGTATGGAATTAAGTTAGTGCATATAAGCAGCGGCTGTATCTATCATTTTGATTATTCCAAAGACAGGCCTATTACAGAAAATAAAACCCCGGATTTTTTTGATCTCTACTACAGCAGGAGCAAAATATACTCCGAGAGGGCATTGGAAGTGTTAAGCGGTAAGTTTAACCTGCTTATTGTCAGGCTTAGGGTTCCCTTGGATAGCCGTCCCCATCCCCGTAACATTATAGACAAACTAATCAAATACAGACAGGTTATTGATATACCTAATTCTATTACCTATATACCGGATTTTATAAAGGCGATAAAGCATCTTATTAAGATTAATGCCGCGGGTATCTATAATATTGCGAACAAGGGGGGCTTGCGCTACCCGCAACTTATGGATGTTTACAGGAAATATAGACCCGATTTTGCCTATAAGGTGATTGACTATAAAAAACTGCATATGGTCAGGACCAACCTGGTTTTATCTACAAAGAAATTAGAAAATACCGGCTTCAAGGTGCGTAATATCCATGAGGTTTTAGAAGAATGCGTAAAAAGCTATCTAAAATATTAGTTACCGGAGGCGCCGGCTTCATCGGCAGCGCCTTTGTCCGCCTGCTTCTGGGTAAAGATACTCCCTTGTTTACGAATGTAGGCACCCCGTCGTATCCAAACGACGGGTGTTCTGTTTTCTGCAGAAAGAGTGTTTCTGGTCTGGTTGTTGTCGATAAACTTACCTACGCCGGAGACTTAAGAAGGCTTAAAGAAGTTAAAGGTCGGTATAAATTCTATAGGGCTGATATCTGCGATGGCCGGTTCATGGAGGCAATATTTAAGAAGGAGAGACCGGATATCGTAGTACACTTTGCCGCAGAAAGCCATGTTGATAGGAGTATCCATGATGCAACGGCATTTATTCAAACCAACGTTATAGGGACTCAGGTACTGTTGGATCTTTCTAGAAAATATGAAGCAGGAAAATTCTGCCATGTCAGTACTGATGAAGTCTACGGCGATATCGTTAAAGGCAGTTTTAGCGAAGGTTCGCCTCTTAAACCCAATAGCCCCTACGCTGCCTCTAAAGCAGCGGCAGACCTGCTCATAAAGTCTTATGTCAGGACTTATAATTTTCCTGCGGTTATAATCCGTCCCTGCAATAATTACGGGCCATGGCAATATCCGGAAAAACTCATCCCGGTGGTAATTAATCGCGCCCTGCAAAACAAAAAAGTTCCTGTTTACGCTAAAGGATTAAATGTGAGAGAGTGGCTTTATGTATCGGACTGCGCGAATGGGATCCTGTTCTTGCTTGAAAAGGCAAAGGCAGGTGAGGTTTATAACTTAGGCAGCGGTCACAGGCAAGAAAATATAGATGTAGTGAAGCGGATCCTGAATATACTGGGTAAACCAGATATCTTAATAGAGTTTGTTAAAGACCGCCTCGGGCATGACTGGCGCTATTCATTAGATTCTTCAAAGGTAAAAAACTTAGGCTGGAGGCAGGGGGTGAGTTTTACCTCGGGTATAAAAATGACGGTAGATTGGAATATAAAAAATCGTAAGTGGCTGATGGATAAAGCGGCGCAGGTATGATTACGCATAAAATACACGGCTGGATTCCAGATATTCCCGACCAGCGGGATTATCTATATAGTGCAATCAAGCCGCGGCTAAAACTGCCCAAAACTGTAGACATCAGCGGTTATTGTTCATCCGTAGAGGACCAGGCAAAATTAGGCAGTTGTACTGCTTGCGCTATGTCAGGCAATCTTGAGTTTTTGGATAACCGCCCTGACCGCGCATACACTGATGTCAGCAGGCTGTTTATCTATTACAATGAGCGTGTTTTGCGCGGCAATGAAGATTATGATTCCGGGGCATCCTTAAGGGACGGTATAAAGACCTTAAAGAAAACAGGCTATTGTTGGGAGTCCCGGTGGCCTTATATTATTTCGCGTTTTGACGTTAAGCCGCCTCCAGGTTGTTATCTACAGGCCAGTAAACACCGCATTGAATCTTATTACCGCATACACACCCTGACGGAAATGCTTATTTGCCTTGCGCAAGGGTATCCTTTTGTTTTTGGTTTTGCGGTTTATGAAAGTTTCCAGTCAAAACAAGTAGCCAGGACAGGAAAAGCGGCTATGCCTAAGAAGGGAGAGCGTATGCTCGGCGGTCATGCAGTTCTGGCAGTGGGCTATAATCAGAAGGAAAAATGTTTCTTAGTACGCAATTCCTGGGGCGAAAAATGGGGGATACACGGCTATTTTACCCTCCCATATGAGTATATAGAGACTCTGGCCGCAGACTTCTGGACCATAAGGAAATAGGGCATTAAAGAAGCATGAATTTTAATAAAATGGAGGCTGGTTATGCGCATCATAGATAGATTCTTAGAATTTCTTTCTGAGAAACGCACAAGAGATTTATTGGTCATATTAGTCATAGTGTCGTTTCCTATTTTATCCTTGTTCAAATTATATCCATTTGAAAATCATTTTAATAGCATTATTAATACTGCTGGTGACGATTGGACTGCGTATGCGAATTATGCTTCAGACATAAGACATAATGGGCTACTCATGCACACAACCGTCCCGGGAGCATATAATGCCCCGTCAGGTTTTTTATATCCTTATTTTCTTGCATTATGTTTTCTGATTTTCGGAGAAAATACCATTCCGGTGTATATAATTCAAAGCCTGATGTTAGGTCTATCGGTCGTCTTTGTATATTGGGCATTCAGGGATAAAATGAGGGATCTTACCAGCGCATTCTTCCTTGGGGCCCTTGCGTTATTTGCTTTTCTGGATGTCTATAAATACTATACATTCCGATTGTTAAGCGAGAATTTAGCGCTTTTTGCTGTTTCTTTATTCTTCCTTTGTTTTGTGAAGGGGTTTGAAAAAAACAGGCTTACGTTACAGCTAATATCGGCTATTTCAATGGGTGTCCTTATTTTAACCCGCCCTATTTCATTTTTGTTTGGGCTCCTGCTGATCGTTATTGTTATAACATATTTTTTTGTGGAAAAAAAGATCAGCAAAATGAATTTGTTGCTATTTATTTCTGTCTTAATCTTGACTGCGTCGTTACTGGGCATAAGGAATTATTTAATCTGCCATAAATTTATCTTCTTGCCTGCGCAAGGACAGTCCATGGCATATTTAAGGATAGTTAACCCTATACCGGAATCAGTAGATTTATCAAAAATAAACACGAACTTTCTATACACAAAACTGCATATGAGCCAGGATATCGCAGCTTATGCAGAATATATGCTTCAGAAACCATTGCTTTTCTTGGATTATTTCCTAAAAAAGATCGTATTTTGTTTAGGGTTCCTGCAGGTTAAAGTATCATTTTATCGTTTGCGGCCTCATTGGGTCCTGATGTGGATAGGGTATTTTACTTACCTATTTTCTTGTATTAGGAATAAGAAGAGAATGCAATTATGGGAAATAACAACACATTTATACATATTTTTTCATTATGTCCCCTTAATTGCGTTTGGCCAAATAGAGAATTACGGTTTTAGAATGTTACTTCCCGGCATCAGTTTTGTATTGTTATTTTCATTCTTGGAATGGGATATGCTGAGGCAGAACATATTATCCCGTAGAGGCAAATTACCGGGGAAAAGGTAGAATAAAAATGAATTCTAAGAGTCCGCCCATTGTTAGTTTCTTAGTCCCGAGTTTCAATCGTGCGAATTTATTAGAGCAGGCTATAGGCAGTCTGTTAGCGCAGAGTTATAAGAATATAGAGATAATTGTGATAGATGATGCTTCTACCGACGGCACAGAAGGCATGGTAAAGAGCAAATTTAGCGGTGTAGTGAAATATATCAAGAATAATAGCAATCGCGGGGTGGCTTATTCCAGGAATTTGGGTTTGTCTTATGCTAAAGGAGAATTTATAGGGTTGTTGGATAGCGATGATATTTTAATTGAGCGTGATTGCGTTGAAACTGCGGTAAATACGCTAGAATCAAACTCCGAATTATCTATATTTACCTGCGATGTATATTGTATTGACTTACTGGGAAACAAAATTTATAAGGAAACTTTTTTTCAGACAGTAATAGACCATCGTAATATAGTGCTTTCTTCCGGGTTCAAGGATTTTGAATATGTGTTTTTTCATGGAATACACAGTTGTGGGGCAGTATTTAGAAAAGATATTACAAAGGCGACGGGTTTTTTGGATGCCAATTATAAGATAGCTTGGGATGAGGATTTCTTTCTCAGACTCAGTGTATATAATTCCCGTGCGATATATTACCACAACGAAGCTTTGGCTGGTTACAGGATTCATCGTGGCAGTCTTTCTGATAATCCTTGCTTGTATTTAGAAAGGATAAAATGCCGTCAAGACATTTTACGTAAGAATAGTTTTATCCGGAAGAGATTAGGGACTAAGGCGAATAAACGCCTGGCCGAACTTCACATCAGCCTTATTGACGCATATTTGAAAGAGCGAAAGTTGCCACAGATGTTGTTTGCGGGAATCAAATCCGTATTCCTTTATCCTTTAATTTTACCGGGATTATTTATGCACGCTTTAAGCTTCTCAAAAAAGAGGTTTAACCTTAAAAGATGAGAATTTTATTAATTTCTCCTCTGGTACAGGCGTGTAATTACCCAGGTGATTATTACGCACGTTGGCCACAGTTAGGACTTGCCTATATTGCCTCGACTTTAGAACAAAGGGGGCATAAGGTAAGAATCTTAGAAAAAAGGTTATTGTCTGGACCAAGGTATCCTGATTCAAAGAAAGAGCTAGATAGAGTAAATAGACTTATGTTGAACGAAATAGAAGAGTTTAGTCCATATATGATTGGTTTGACTGCAACCACGCCAGTGATAATGGATGCTTACAGGACGGCGAATATAATAAAATCAGTTTATCCTAAAATACCTATAGTAATCGGAGGCAGGCACGCTACCTCCCTTTCAACATACACCTTAGAGCAGTGTGGGAGTATAGATATTGTTTGTCGGGGGGAAGGCGAAGTTACCATGTTGGAATTAGCCGAAGGCTTACCCTGGGATAAGATAAGAGGGATAACATATCGAAAAGAGGGCGGAGGTTTTTCCGAAAATCCAGACCAGCCTCTTGTAGAAAATCTGGATACATTACCCTATCCAGCATGGCATTTATTAGACCAGGATTTTTACTTTCAACCGAGTATTTCCATAATGCGTGGTGACTATATGCGTACCGTTACCATGATGACTTCCCGCGGCTGCCCTTATCAATGTGCTTTCTGTCAGAGTCCAGAATTACTCGACATTTATGGTAAAGGATACATACGTTACCATTCTCCCGATAGGGTGATTAGCGAAATTGAGTATCTGATGGGAAGATTTAAAATCGCAGGCGTATCTTTTAGTGATGATATATTCTCATTGCATAGAGAAAGGCTCATACAGATTTGCAATAGGATAATAGAACGCGGGATAAATAAACATCTTAAGTTTATCGTAAACCTGCGCTCGGATAGAGTAGACACAGAGTTACTGTCGGTATTAAAAAAAGCCGGCTGTATCCATGTTGTTTTTGGTTCTGAATCGGGTTCTGAGGTAACATTAAAGAGGATGAATAAAAGTTTAAGCGTGGATAAGAATATTGAGGCTGTTGAACTTACCAAGCGCCACGCACTTACCGTAGAGTCGAATATCATTATCGGCTCTCCCGGGGAGACCGAAAGAGATTTTCTGCAGACGATAGATTTTTTAAAAAAGACCAGGCCGGATAGGATATTTATTTCGAAGTTTTACCCTCTCCCGGGCACAGGTTTTTTTAAAGAACTTATCGATAGTAAAATCATACGCAGGCCGCAAGATTGGAATGACCTCAATAGCTTATACGTTGAGACAGATGATTTTACATTTGCAGATATGCCTGCAAAAAGATTTGTTTGGTTAAGAAATAAAATGAGCAGAGAAATTGTGGCGTGGGTTAATTTTTCATATGTGATCAAAAACAATTGGCACAAGGATATAAGATTATCGGCAGCGCAATTTATAAAAATGGTAGCATACATATTCTTTCTTTATCTGCCGATTTCCATACAAAAAACTATGAAAAATATAACAGAAGAATTAAGCATTGGTTTAAGATATTCATTGCGGAGATGAAGAATATATTTAGAGTTTCTTCAATATTGGGAACCGCTACCTTTTTAACGATAATTACAGGCCTGGTTAAAAATAAATTCCTGGCGTTATCTTTGGGGCCTGTTGGATTAGGCGTTATAGCGCAGTTATCCAGTTATCTAAATACTTCTAACGCGATTTCTTCCTTTGGGATGAGTCAGGCAGTTACAAAGTATGTAGCTGAATCCCATGATTTCGCAAATAGATATATTCACCTGAAAAAGATATTACAGTCTGCTATAGGAGTTGTTTTATCTTTGGGTTTGCCAATTTGTTTATTTACAATACTTTTCTCAAAAAAACTATCACTAGTTTTATTAAATAACGTAACTCTATATACCCTCTTTGTAATTATTGCCATAGCCGTTCCTTTGCAAGCAGCTAGTCAGATATACATATCTTTCGTTCAAGGGTTAAAGGCAGTTAAGTGGCTTGCCAGTGCCTCTGTTTTTACAGGCATCCTGGGTTTAGTTTTTCTTTTTCCTTTAGTTATTTTCTTACGAATCACAGGAGCAGCGTTTAATATTGTAGTCCTTGCGGGTATTGGCTGCTGTGCATTTTTATATGCAACAAGAAGGCTTATCAGAAAAGAGATGAAAGAATGTCATAGCAAGGAACCTAAGGCAGATCCGGATTATCTCAAAAAAATAATGAATTTTGGTTATTTACGTTTTATCCAGTCCTGTATCTTTCCTTTGACTATATTAGCCGTTCGTTCTTTAGTAATAAGGCATCTGGGAGTATTTAGTAACGGTATTTATGAGTCAGCTTGCGCCTTTTCTTTTTTATATGTCCCGCTAATTAATAATATATTATGGTCATATTCGTATCCAAGTTACTGTAGTTCTAAGGATAATGCTACTTTATCCAAAGAGGTGAATCAATTTCTTAAGATATCTATCTTTATTGCTGTGCCGATGATTGTCGGTATAATTTTATTCCGTAATATGCTGGTAAGGCTTTTATTCTCAGTTGAATTCCTGCCCGCAGTTGCACTTATTTCGATTGTCCTAATTGGTGATTTTTTAAAAGTGCTTATATGGCCATTTAATGTCGTATTGATGGCTAAGGACAAAATGAAGATAGCGGTAGTTTTTGAACTTGTTTGGAATACCGCCTTCTTAATATTGTCTTTTCTTATGATTTCTACGTATAAATTGAGAGGTGTTTTTATTATGCAAAACATAAGTTTGTCACTGATTCTTTTGTTAAGTTATATTTATGTAAATAAAAAATTTTCGGTAGCTATCACAAGGGATAATTTACTTTTATCAATAGTTTCTATATTGGTAATAGTTATAATCAGCGCATTTAAACCAATAATTTAAAAGCCTTGTATTGCCTCGAGGAGAATGCAATCATCTGGTTTCAAATATAAGGTTTTATTAAAAGGCGGTCTGAAAACTTGATGTATTTTACTTAGAGAGAATGTAGATAATGAGTTGGGATATTATTTTTGAAGATGATCTAAAAAGGCAAGGTTCAGTATTAGCGGCATTTGCCGGCTGTCTCGTTCAAAATTGGTATTTTGCATATAAACTACAGCAGTATTTGCCAAAGGATAAGGCCTGCCGTATTCTAGAGGCAGGAGCCGGGACTGGTTACCTTGCCTTTTACTTATCTTCGTTGGGCCATGACGTTGTGGCAATGGATATAGACACTGATTTTATGGAAAAGGCTAATTCTGCATTGAGATCGAATGTCTCTATCCTAAGGCAGGATATACGCACATATCCTTATGCGAGCCCTTCTTTTGATTTGATTTATAATATCGGGGTTATGGAACATTTTTTTGATGAAGATATTATTAGAATTTTCAAGAATTTTAGGTCCGTATCGGATATGCTTATCTTTGCGGTACCGAATTTTAATATCCCATATTCTTACGGGGATGAAAGATATTTATCAAGAAGGCATTGGAAGAGGCTGTTGCGGTTGGCGGGGTGGAGGACTAAAGAAATATTCGGTTATAATAGGCGCATATTAAGAAAGTATCTGACCGGGTTTGTCTGTATCGGGGATAATCAAGTAATTTAGTCTCAGGGTAAGTTAGAGGCAAAATAAAATGAAAATACTGTTTATCAATCCTCCTTTTCAACGTTTAAAAGGGATAGCACAGATTTATTTTCCTCTGGGGCTAGGGTATCTCTGTTCATATATTTCAACAGATAGAAGAATAGATGCATTGATTTATAATGCCGAAGTGCCTAGCCGCTTGGAGCAGTTACCTTTTCACATCAGATATCAGGACATGCTGAATTTACACAACCGCTATATACAGGCTATTAAATACGATAGGCATTACGTATGGCAGGAGGTTTATAAGGCGGTAAAAGAATTTAATCCCGATTTAATCGGCATAACTGTCTTGACAGCCAAATACGGGTCTGCCTTGAGGATTTCGCAGATCGCCAAATCCCTAAATAAAAGTTGCAAGATTGTCTGGGGCGGACCGCATGCAAGCGTTGATGCTGAGAGGGCCCTGGAGAACGATACGGTTGATTTTGTTATTAGGGGAGAAGGAGAGAAAACTTTAAAAGTATTGTTAGACCTGTTGATTGAGAAAAGAAATGATTCTCGGGAAGGCCTATCGAATGTGCAAGGACTCAGCTATAAAGTTGATTCCAGGATATTGCATAACCCCGACAGGCCGTTAATAGAAGATTTAGACGTTTTGCCTTACCCATCAAAGAATAGAGTAATGTTTGCTGAGCGCTATCTGCCTTCTTCCTGGGGGGATATTATAACTTTACGCGGGTGTCCTTTTAACTGTGGCTATTGCGGAGCGCATAATATCTGGACTAATAAGGTTCGCTATCGTTCGCCGCAAAGTGTTTCAGAAGAAATACGCCTCGTTATATCAAAATACCGTAATAGGGAGTTTTATTTTTGGGACGATAACTTTACATTAAACCGGGAAAGGACCATACAGTTATGCCGTTTGTTAAAAGGATTAAAAAACCGGATCAGTTGGGGATGCACTACGCGGGTCGATTTGTTGGATGGTCCGCTTATAAAAGAAATGAAACAGGCAGGCTGTAATTATGTTTCTATAGGTATTGAAACAGGCAGCAGCAGGCTGCTTAAAAAGATCACAAAGGCATAAGCCTCAAGCAGGCAAGTTCCGCGGTAGAGCTGCTGAATAAACATAGTTTGAGATATGAGGCATTCTTTATGGTCGGGTTCCCCGAAGAGGAGCAGGAAGATATCAGGCAAACTTTTAATTTTATGAAACAACTAAAAAAAGCTAAAATTTGTTTCAGTATGTTTACCCCGTATCCACATACAGAGCAATACGAACTTGCTAGGAAACATGAATTAATCCCACAGCGTCCTGATTGGAGCCAATTCTCTCACCAGAGCCAGTCAAATCATTTTATGAAGAATATGACTAAGGAGCAGTTTAAGAAGGCCGTTGAGGAGATTTCAGCCTGGGTTGATGATAATAATTCAGATAATACGGATATACTTATGCTTTTTTGGAATAGCTGTCTGAATTTTGGCTTATTGATTAGAAGACCAACGCTTTTTGTTAACAAAATCAGGACATTCTTAGCTATTATTAACCAGAAGATCAGAGTCTTATTTAATGCACCTTCAGAAATAAAGCTGTAATTATAAACACTTCAGGTCATAGGAAATGAGAATCCTATTAGTAAAACCATACAATCTAACCGATCACATCCAGCCTTCTTTGGGACTAGGGTATCTAGCAACTGCCGTTAGAAAGGATAATGAGGTCAGGATATTGGATTGTGTGAAAGAGAATATTAAAATAAACCGTTTTGGCAAGACAGTGAAGGATTACAACCCAGATATAGTCGGTATACAGTGTTATACATTTGACCTAAAGTTTATAAATGAGGCATTGAATATAATAAAATCTATAAATAAAAACATAATTACGATTTTGGGAGGTCCCCATCCTTCTGCTGTCCCGGTTGAAACAATGGAGTATTTTGGGGATAAGCTTGATTTCGCTTTTAGAGGAGAATGCGAAAAAAGCCTGCCTCTTTTTATAGACTATTTAGAGAAAAAAAGAAGTGCTTTTCCCGTTGATATACCAGGGATTGTCTGGAGGCAGGATGGAGGGATAAAATATAATGATTGTCTTTTTGAGGATAATCTTGATTCTTTTGGCATGCCGTCTTGGGATCTTATACACCCAGAAACTTATCCGGAATCGCAGCACGGAGCATTTTACAGAAAATTCCCTATAGCAACAATAATGCTTACAAGGGGTTGTCCCTATCAATGTACCTTTTGTGCCGGTAAGACCGTAAGCGGAACAAAATTAAGGAAGCGTAGTATAGCCAATGTTATCGAAGAGATAAAAATATTAAACACAGAATATGGAATAAAGGAATTCCATATTATAGATGATAATTTTACCTTAGACAAGGTTTATGCAACGAGTTTCTTGAAAGAGTTAAAAGCATTAAATTTAGATATCAGTTTAGCTACCCCTAATGGCATTAGAATGGATACCCTGGATGATGAAATGCTTTCTTTGATGAGAAAGAACGGGCTGTATCTAATTTCACTCGGCATAGAGTCAGGGTCTGACCGGGTACTAAAGTTAATGAAAAAGAATCTAACGGTCAAGAAAATCAGGGAGGCGGTACATTTTATCAGGGCGCATGGTCTTGATGTTGCGGGATTTTTCATCCTTGGTTTCCCGGATGAAAGCAAAGAAGAAGTCTTGGATACCATAGGATTGTCTCTGGACTTAGATCTAGTAAGGGCAAACTTCTTTACGTATCTTCCTTTTCCTGGTACCGAGAGCTATAGAAGGTTAATGGATAATGGTGAGATCGGGAAGGTTAACTGGGACAGGTTTTATTTTACGAGCGCAGCTTACGCCCCTGAAAATATAACAAACCATGAATTAAAGAGACTTCAGCGTCTTGCCTTTTTTAAATTTTATATGAGGCCGGTTATTTTATGGCGTAATTTACGAGAAATAAGATCAATCAGGCACTTTTTATTTCTAATAAAGAGATTTTTCCATTGGATTATTATGAATTAACTTTTGCATAAGCAGTTATGTTAATATCATTAGAAAAAAAGATTAATGCACTGTATTATCCTCCTGGAGGAACGGTGCCTTTGCCTAAAATAATTATGGTTGAACCCACTAATGCCTGCAATCTTAAATGCGCTATGTGTTATGTGCAGCAACATATTGAAGAAAGACATTACCTGTTATTGTCGGATTTCCAAAATATAATCTGCAAGTTTCCGAAAATTAGAGAATTAATCTTTTGTGGAATCGGTGAGCCGCTATTGAATAAAGATATTTTTGGTATGATTAATGCCGCCAAGGAGAAAGGCATCGGCTTTATAAACTTAATCACCAATGGCAAGCTTTTGAATGAAGAGGTTATCCATAAAATTGTAGGTTCGGGGATCAACAGAATTCAAATTTCTCTCCATAGTTTCGATGCAAAAATATTTAACGAAATTAGAAATGAAGATGCCTTTAAATTAGAAGAATTAAAACTAAATATAGGCAGGCTGGTCAGTCTGAAGAAAAAGACAAGAAGTCCTCTAAAAGTATGCTGTAATGCCGTAATCAGTAAATTTAATTTTAAGAATTTACTTGAATTTATAAAGGAGGCGAAAAGGCTGGAAGTTGATAGGGTGGAGTTTATTCAGATGACTACTGCCAGCGGCAACCTAAAAAATGTAAACGCACCTTTAGATTCCATGAGACAATCTTCACAGGAAGCAAGGAGATTCGCCCGTAAGCTTAAAATCGAATTAGGTTTTTTGAGCGGGAATGATTATGGCAGATGTTATCAATTATGGGATTTCATCATGATACACTCAGATGGCAATATCAGCCCGTGCAATGGTATCTTCCCTACGGAAAATATTGGGGCAGGCAATATTCTGGCTGAGCCTATTGAAGAAATATGGAATTCGCCAAAATACCGGGAGCTCAGGCGATTAGTTAGAGCGGGCGAATTGGAGTATTGCAGATATTGCGAGTCCGGATATTGTTTGGGAGGGAGGGATTTGAGGTGGTTTAAAAATTATTATATCAGACCGCTACGCAGATTTTTTAGGTATTTTAAGTCTTTGAAATCGGATTAAGCGGCCAGGCTATTGATCATGGAGGGCAATAAATTTAATGAACACGTGTAGCAAAAAGAGGATTTTATATATTCATTCTAATTTGGAAGGTGGCGGGGCTGAAGAACTGCGGTTTATAACCTTAAAGTCCATGGTTCAGAGAAATCAATATGATGTGTCAGTTTGTTGCATTGAGAAAATCGGGAGGATCGGAGAAACTTTAAAGAGAATGGGTGTAAACGTCTCTTGCTTGAATCAAACAGCTGCCCCTTATAATATTTTTGCAACGATAGCATTGTTTTTTTTGCTTTTAAATAACCGTTTTGATATCGTTCAGACCTCTCTTTTTAATGCAAATTTCCATGGAAGGATTGCCGCTGTTTTAACCGGGGTCCCCATTGTAATATCTGAAGAGCACGGCGAGCATTACCAGTATAATTCATTAAAATTCCTTCCCTATATTTGGTCGGATAAGATATTATCCAAGTTTACAGATAAGATTATTTGTTGTTCCAAAAATCTAACGGATTACATATGTAAGCACAGGAAAATCCCCATGTATAAATTTTTCCTTCTGACCAATACTTTTAATAAAGACAAGCTGGATGCCGTAAGAGACCCTGTAGAAGTAAGGAAGGAATTAGGAGTACCGGCTGACAGCTTGATAATTAGTAATATCGGAAGCCTGTATTATAGTAAAGGGCAGGATATATTGATTGAAGCTTTTAAGAATATAGACCGTGTTTTTCCCCATGCCAGGCTTATTTTGATAGGGGACGGAGTAGAAGAATTTAAAATGAAGCTTATCCAGCTGGTTAAAAATCTTGGTATATCAGAAAAGGTATTATTCCTGGGTAAAAGAGATAATATAGCCGACTATTTGAATATTACGGATATGTTCGTATTTTCTTCGCGTTCCGAAGGCATACCCTTGGCCTTGCTGGAGGCTATGTATATGGGGGTGCCGGTTGTAGCTACCGATGTAGGGGGGATTTCAGAGATAATCACACAAAACAAAAATGGGACGCTGGTAAAACCCGGGAATACAGAGTTGCTTTCACGGGCGGTTATAGAGCTTTTAGAGGATGGCGGCAGGAGGGCTGATTTTATCCAGGCAGCCAGGAAAACAGTATTGGAAAGATTTAATAGCGGTAGATATCTAAGCCAATTGGAAAATTTATATAGCATGATATCATAGATAAAGGATAGCGCGTTATCGTTTAAAGCTCGATGATAGGTATATTGAAGAACTTACGTAAGCTATACAATTGGCAGGATTTAAGAAAAGGTTATATGTTGGGAGAGCTGAGGGAGGCTGCATAAGAGAAACAAGATAATGGGAGCTTAGAGTAATTATATAATGCATTCTTCATGGAAGGAAATAATTTGAAGATAAAAGGGTAAAATGCCAAAGGAATTAATAGTAAGAGATACATTAGAAAAGATATCAAAAATGGAAAGATTCAATCAATGGATCTATGAGAATATCAAACCATTCTTGGGCGATAGGATTCTGGATGCCGGATGCGGGAATGGTAACATTTCGGAATATTTTAAAGACAAAGAATTACTAATTGCGGTAGATAAAGATGAGGATAACATTAAAGACATACAGGGTAGATTGTCCGGGTTTACTAATTTACAGGTAATTAAATGCGATATTGAGAAGGACCAATTTGTCTCTCTTGTTAAAGAGAGGCAAATCGATACTATCTTATGTATAAATACATTAGAGCACATAAAAGATGATGTCATGGTAATAAGAAATCTCTATGATATTCTAGAACCCGATGGCAGCTTAATTATCCTTGTCCCGGTATTAAGATTTCTATATTCTTCTTTAGATAAATCTTTGGGCCATTTCAGGCGGTATAGCAAAGAAGAGATTATTCAAAAGCTTACCGCGAGTAACTTTCACATCCAATATACTGCCTATTTCAACTTTTTTGGGATTTTTGGCTGGTTTCTACATAGTAAGCTTTTGAGGAAAAGCCGATTTTCCGGATCCGCGTTGAATTTGTTCGATAGTTTAGTAAAATATTTTGTGCTTTTTGAGAGATTCTTGCGGATTCCTTTTGGATTGTCGTTATTGGTAGTCGGACGGAAAATGAGTGTGGATTTAGATAACAAGAACCCAGGAGAGGGCATATGTTAATAAGCGTTGTTATCCCGGTTTATAATGAGAAAACAACCATTATGAAGATTGTCCAAATGGTTAAAGATACTAAATTGGTAGGCGAGATAATAGTAGTAGATGATTGTTCTAGCGATGGAACCAGAGAAATTCTGGAAAAAGAAAGCCTAAAGGAGGGGATCAGGGTTTTTTACCATGAAAGAAATAAAGGAAAAGGGGCAGCTATACGTACAGGTTTTGAGCATGTGACAGGAGATATTGTGATTATTCAGGATGCAGACTTAGAGTATGATCCTAAGGAATATAAAGAATTAATAAAACCTATGCAAGATGGTTTTGCGGATGTAGTTTACGGCTCAAGAATGTTGCGAGGCAAGCCGCAAAGGGTCCATATGTTTTGGCACAAGGTCGGCAATGAAATCTTAACTTTGTTAGCTAATTTCTTATACAATACCACCCTTACGGATATGGAAACAGGCTATAAGGTTTTTCATAAGGATGTCATTAAGAAGTTAAACCTTAAGTCCAATGGCTTCTCGATAGAATCCGAAATAACCGCAAAGGTATTTAAATGCAATAAATACAGGGTTTATGAAGTCCCTGTTTCATATTATGGCAGGACGTATCAAGAAGGGAAAAAAATAACTTGGCGCCAGGGCGTTAGTGCTATTGTTGCGCTTTTCTGGTACAGGATTTTTGATTAATAGAACATGTTAGAAAATAAGAAGACAACTTATTTAATTGTTCTCGCTGTATTTATTATTGCCTTATTAGCCAGATTATTGGTAGCTTTTTATTCTCCTGAGGTAGTGGTATATGATATTGATAGGTATAATGAACTGGCATTAAATATTCTAGAAGGCAGGGGGTTTACTTTGGACGGGAGACCTTCTACATTCCATGAGCCGTTTTATTCATACTTCCTGGCAGCAGTTTATTATCTTTTTGGGTATAGTTATACATTGGCAAGGGTTATTCAGTGTGTTATCGGAAGTGTTATCTGCATTCTAATATTCTTTATCTCTAAAAGACTATTCAATTTAAAGATAGCGGTTATCAGTGCGTCAATCGCTTGTCTGAACCCCGGCTTTATCAAAAGCGTAAAATACCTGATGACCGAGAATATTTTTACTTTACTATTTCTTATCTCAATATTTTTTATTATCAAATACACAGAAAAGCGCGATCTTAAAGATTTGATCTTCTCTGGTGTTGCATTAGGGGTAGCTACGCTCACGCGTTCGGCCGTTTTTTTATTCCCGTTTTTTATTGTCTTGTTGTTATTAAAAAGGAAACCTCCTTTAGTTTGCAGTATCAGGAGAAATATCTTAAGTGCGATTATTTTCATGCTTTGTTTTATTTTGCCTATAATACCGTGGACCTTGAGGAATTGGCGCGTGTACCATAGATTTATACCCATCTGCACAAAAGGCGGGCTTGCTTTTTATATTTCATACATTCCTAAAGATGGGAAATTATACGGTTTCATCACTAACGATAGTACTACGGAAAAGTCAAAGCTATTGGGTTCGGAATTAGAACAAAGCAATTTTTTATTTAAAGAAACCTTGAAATTTATTAAGAATAACCCCCGGCGTATTTTAAAGTTAGAGGTATTAAAGGCCGCTTACTTCTGGAGCCCTTTCGATTGGGAGATCTTAGGTTGCGGGGTGTACAATTTTATGTATGGCTTCGTTTTCCCTTTTTTTATTTACGGGATAATTGTTGCATTTAAGAGATTCAGGGAATTATTGCCGGTTTATTTGCCTATAATATATTCTTTCCTCTTTGCATTAGTAACTTATGGCTCTCCCAGGTTTCGTTTGCCTGTCGAGCCGTATATCATAATTATTGCTTCGGCCGGGATCGCTTATTTTCTTACGCGTTTTTCTAAAAGAATATATGGCATTTTATTAACAGGTGTTTATCTTCTATTAAACTTATTTTTATATTTTTATTCTTATCAAGTAAGATTGATAGCGAGATCTATCTTTGAGAAGGCCCATTTATGGTGATTTATATCAAATATGCATAAGACAGATTTAGTTTCACTAAGGAATCTGAGAGACAAATCCTTAATATTAAGAATTTCGCATAATATAAGAAATTGGCGCAATAAAGAAGTAGTAAAGGATATCATCAAGTATTGCGGTGGAGAAATCCTTGATATAGGAGGGGGGGATTTTTATCTGGCTATAAAAAATCAGAAGGCAGTTTTCAATACCTGGACTGTCCTGGAATACTCTAAACAGGAATTGCCTGATATAACCGATAACCGTTATAGGAGCATTTTAGGAGACGGTTGTGATATCCCATTTAAAAATAGCTGTTTTGATATTGTTCTGAATATTCAGGTTTTAGAACACGTATTGCATCCGATAAAAATGGTTAATGAGATAGCGAGGGTGATGAAACCTGGCGGTTACGGCATATTCCTGATTCCTCAAACCATCGTTATGCATATGGCACCGTATCATTATTACAATTTTACAAGGTTTTGGATTAAGGAAGTAATGACAGGGGCTGGCTTTACTATCTTAAAATTAAAACCGCTAGGAGGTGTCTGGTCGTCAATGGCATCGCATTTTGCACTCTTTTTTTTCCAAAGCATCAGGGTTAAAGGCATGTCAACGGCTGAATGCAAAAGAAATGCGCTATTTTATCTGTTTTACCCCCTGATGGCATTGTATGCCTTATTAAGTATACCGGTGTGCCTGTTTTTGAGCCTTGGCGACTTGTCAGAGGAGCCAAATAACTATTTGGTGGTTGTTTCAAAAAAATAATACATTATTCGTAAAATGAAATCAAGATTTATCTCAAAGATTATAATAGTTATCTTAATATCATTATCAATAGGCCTTATTTATATATATCCTGATTTACGTTTCATATTAGAACTGAAAAACGAATTTAAAGGCATAACTTTAACTGCTACACATGATGAGCTGGGTTATCTTGCCCGTATAAAAGCGGTATATAAAGGTAACCCTGCGTGCAGAGGAATAGACCTTTATGAGCACCGCGATGCCTTATGGACGCAGCCATTTCTATGTGAATTAGTAGAAGGCTCTATTGGGAGGTTGCTAAAAATTAATGTTTCACGATTGGATATTATAATGAGTTTCTTTCTTCCGGTAATATTATTCTGGCTTATCTTTATTCTTCTTATGAAGCTCTCAGATTCTAAAATATGTTCTTTTCTAGGAGCGGGTTCTATCGTATTAGGGTATAGTGTATTTACCGCTATGCCAGTTGTGATATTAAAAGATATTCTTGTAACCCATAATTTCTCCGAGCCCCTTTGGTTTCTACGTCCTATTTCTCCGCAATTTAACCACGTAGTATTTATATTAGCATTAGTTATGATATATTCAGCCGTAACACATAAGAAAAAGAAAGCGATATTCTTTTCTGCTTTTTTTACCGGAGCTTTATTCTATATCCACCACCATTATTGGACATATATTTATGCAGGTTTATTTATTTTGTCATTATTCTTTTTTGTTACTGGAAGTAAGGGCTCTTTAAAGACCGTGCTTTTAATCATTGCCTGGTCCTTATTTCTTTCTTTGCCTTTTTGGCTGCATGCCTATAAGATCAGGCTGAGCCCCAATTATTTAGATGCGTTAAACTTTGCAGGTTTAATTAATACGCATCAGCCCATTTTACCTGTTTTTCATCTTGCTTTAAGCGCAGGGATCATCATAACTCTTTGGTTTTTAAAGGACGCAAATATTATATTTATTACCGCTTTTCTAGCGGGCGGGATTTTATGTCTTAACCAACAGATAGTTACCGGCATTACTATGATTCCGGGGCATTGGCAAGGTTACACTAATAAAACATTTCTGATAATCGCTTTGGCGTACGTTTTATTCAGGATCATAACAAGATCAATAAATAGTGACAACAGGTATTCTCTTAGGTTGTTCTATACCAGCTTGGCTTCGATTATAGTAATATTCTTCTATTCCTTAGGTTTTATACAACAAAACAATTATTATTACGCCAATAAAGAAAAGATGCGGCAAAGACAGGCAATTTCCGGAGCATACGGCTGGATTAACCGTAATGCAAAGAATACTGATGTTGTGTTAACAGACCCTTATAATTATTTATTAGGCAAGTCTCCCTTCAATTTTGAAGTCCTTACATATACTAATTGCTACACATATCTTCCCATGATATACTCTTCGCTTTTATCAAAGGATGAATTTGAATACAGGATCCTTGCGGCTCTTCGGTTTTTTAATTATCCTAAGGCGGGATTGGATTCATATTTATCCCGTGCCAATGGAACTTATCTTCTTGGACTCCAGGTACTACCGGATTATGGCAACAACCCAATCTCGTTAACGGAGGTTGAAAGAATAAAGACGAGATATACTTCTTTGCTTAATTTAGATGCATTTACGGCTTTAAAAAAATATAAAGTCGACTATGTTGTAGTTGAAAATAAAAGTTTGCCAGGGTATGGCATGTTTTTCAAAACAAATAAATTAACCTTAGTTTATAGAGACGATGAATTTAGCATATTAAAGATAGCTTAGACGGATTAATAATAAAGATAATCAAGGCTCAGGGTAATTTAGAAACTTAATGGAGAAGTGAGGTTAATATGCCAGTGAAAAATTCAAGAACCATAAACCTCGGGGTCATAGGCTATGGATACTGGGGGCCAAATATCGCTAGAAACCTGCAGGCAATAGAAGAGGCGGATCTAATTGCGGTATGCGATAAGGATATACGTGTTTTATCGAACCTGCAGAAAAAACACCCCAATATTAAAGTTTCTCACGATTATCGCGATATCGTCCTTTCTCCCGATATCGATGCGGTAGCCGTAGTTACCCCGGTCTCCACGCATTTTGAACTGGTCAAAGCGGCACTTTTAAACGGAAAACATGTCTTTGTGGAAAAGCCTTTTACCTCAAGCGTAAAAGAAGCAGAAAAATTAATAGACCTAGCAAATAAGAAAAAATGCAAGATTATGGTTGATCATACCTTTCTCTTTACAGGGGCTGTTAAGAAGATTAAAGAATTGATTGATGCGGGTTCTCTGGGCAATATCCTGTATTATGATTCTACTCGTATCAATTTGGGCCTCTTCCAGCACGATGTTAATGTAATCTGGGATCTTATCCCGCATGACCTTGCGGTAATGGATTTTGTCATTAAGAATAAACCCATAGCTGTTTCAGCCCAGGGAGTAGATCATTTCGGCAGGGGCCTAGAGAACATAGCGTATGTCACAGTTTATTTTGAGAATAATACTATCGCGCATTTTAGCGTTAATTGGTTATCGCCCGTAAAGGTCAGGTTAGTCCTTGTCGGAGGTACTAAAAAAATGATTGCCTGGGATGATGGTGCGGCAGATGAAAAGGTGCGCGTATATAATAAAGGAGTGAAGACCTCTAGTAAGAAAGGGGTGTACAACTTATTAGTGGATTACCGCTTGGGTGATATGTGGGCCCCAAAGATTGACCGTACCGAGGCGCTTAAATGCGAGTTGGAATATTTTATTAGATATATAGCCAGCAACATTGTTGCTGTTAACGATGGTCATGCGGGCTTGAGAATAGTAAAGATGCTGCAGGCGGCTAATGATTCGCTTAAAAAAGGCGGCAAAACGGTGAAATTATGAAAAAAGATTTATGCATATTAAAAGATGTTAAATTAGGTAAAAACGTGAAATTAGCCCGATTTATCAATCTGTATGGCTGTATTGTCGGGGATAACTCAAAGGTCGGCGCTTTTGTAGAAATCCAGAAAAATGCGATAATTGGAAAGAACTGTAAGATCTCAAGCCATACCTTTATTTGTGAGGGGGTGCATATCAAGGATAATGTGTTTATAGGCCATAATGTATCTTTTATAAATGATAAATATCCCCGCGCCGTTAATGCCTTGGGGAAGATAAAGAAAGAAACTGATTGGCAGGTTTCGAAGACTACGGTTGAGAAAGGGGCATCTATCGGTACCAGTGCCACGATTTTATGCGGCGTAACTATCGGGGAGAATGCCATTGTGGGGGCTGGTTCAGTAGTAACCAGGGATGTCCTGGCAAATAGTATCGTTATGGGCAGTCCGGCCAGGGTATTTAAATATTTTAAGTAAGATTACGATGTTACAGACAAGTATTCATGGACAGGGAGAGGCGGGTTTATATCAGAAATTGTTTGATGATTGTCCGCACGCCCTAGTGCAACAGTCAATCCCGTGGTCATACGTAATTGCCCCTATTTCGCCTGATGTGCCCTACTTTTTAGTTGTTAGAAATCTGGATGACGGTGAGATAGTCGCTGGCCTTCCCCTGTACTATTATGAAGGCAGGCTGGGAGGGATTCTAACTTCGGTTCCACACGCCGGACCGTTAGGGGGCATTTTATGTTTAAAGAATCTTGACGATAATATGAAAGAACAGGTATATAGAGGCCTTATGAAATGTGCGATAGAGTTAGCCGATACATTAAAATGCATTTCTATTAGTATTATCACCAATCCATTCCTGGATGATGAAGAACTATATATAACTTATTTATCGCCTACTTATATATTGAAGAATTTTTGTCAAGCTATAGACTTGAAGAATTTATTTAATAGTTCAAACGACTATACCACGGGTAATTCTAATCACAATAATGATATTCGTAGAAATCTTTCCAAGGCTTCTAGGTATGGTATTGTTGTTGATTGGGCGGATGATGATGACTTTGAGGCATGGTATGATATTCATGTAAAACGGCATTGTGAATTGAAGGCTCGCCCTCTCCCCAAGATCTTAATCAGCAATATACTATCTAGCCTGAAACCGTTAAATATGGCTAATTTAGCCGTTATAAGAAAAGATGCTGATATCATTGGAGGCTGTATATATATTTGGAATAGAGAAATTATGGATGTCTTTATCTTAAGCAGCGAAACCGAACTAATGAAATACGGGGGTAACTATGCCTTAACTGATTTCGCTATTCGTTACTTTTATAAGAATGGTATTCGGTGGTTTAATTGGCAATCAAGTAATCCGAATTCAGGGGTCTATGCGTTTAAAAATCGATGGGGCAGCAGTGAGATGCCCTATAGCTTTCTTACTTGGACTTTTCCAGGATTCGCAAAAATATTATCAACTCCTTTAGAAGAGGTTTTGAAAGCTTACCCATGGCACTACATTGCGCCTTACGATGCGATTAGAGATCAGGCAACTAATGGAGTTTTTAAGAAGGGATAGGCAGGAAGGGAGGGTAGGTTGTGGGGCGTGAATTGAAAGAGATGGTCATTGAGCGGCCGCCATTTATATTTGCTAAACCATGGCATAGACATTTTCCACCGATGATCGTGGTGAGTATTACTAACGTATGCAATCTGCGTTGCATACATTGTTATTATTCTAAATTCTCGAAACTTACAAATTATCATAAATCTGTTTTACCATGGGGAATCTGGGAGAAGATTTGTAAAGAAGCAGGGCAATGGCCGGGGGTTATTATGAATTTCGGTACAGACGGGGAGCCTTTTTTGCACCCGCGTTTTATAGATATGTTGCGTTTTGCGCGAAAGTGTAACATCAGTCCGGTTAATGTTACGACAAACGGCACAGTAGGAAAGTTTAATCGTGCCATTATTGAGGAAAGCCTTGTCGATGTTATAAATATTAGTCTGGATGCCTATACAGCAGAAACTTATAAGAAAATAAGGGGCGGCGACTTCGAAAGGGTAATAGGCAATGTCAATAACCTTATAGGGTTGCGAAATCTGGTTAATAGTCCGATTAAAATCCAGGTGAATATCATAGACCAACCTGCAGCTAGGGATGAGTTGAAGAATTTTAAGAAACATTGGGGGAAAATTGTAGATAATGTTTTAGTCCGTGATTATTATGATGCGACTTCAGTGCTAGGAGAGACTGGACCGGATATTACCGGGAGGCAGAAGAAATTTAAGCCTATTCAACGTTGGCCATGCCAGCAATTATGGCGGAGGTTTAATATTTCCGATGATGGGATTGTCCGCTTTTGCGTAGATGATTGGTTTAATAAAACAAAAATCGGGGATTTAAGGACTCAGTCTATTTCTGAGATTTGGACCAGCAAAGAATACGATCGATTACGCCATATCCATATCAAAGGACAGTTTCATCGGATTCCATATTGTTTCAAATGTACCGAATGGCAGGGCATGCGATGGGATTATGATTATTTCACTGCTATAAAGAAGATGCTCGGAAATGATTTTCTAAAAGGCGAATAAATCGAGATGAAAAAACTAACAGAAAGTATCAGTTTGATCCTTCCGGCATATAATGAAGAGAAACTTATTGAATCATGCCTTGCGCGCTGCATAGAAACGTTATCGCTTGATTTCGAAGATTTTGAGATAATTGTGGTTGATGATGGCAGCACTGATAAGACGGCCGTTATTGCAGGGGAATTCTCCAGGAATGATAACCGGGTTAAGATAGTTTATAATATAGTTAATTTGAATGTTGGCATTTCGGTTCAAAGAGGGATATCCAGCGCGACTAAAGATTTTGTTATACATAATGCCGCAGATCTTGCGCTTGCCCCGGAAGATATAAGTACCCTGGTGCCTTATCTTAAAGATTGTGACGTCTTGGTATTAGAAAGAAAGTCATATGCAGGCTATACATTGTGGAGGCTGATTACCTCTAAGGTAAACCGTATACTGCTGTCTTTATTATTTCCATTTCTTACCCGTGGCATTAGAGACCTAAATTTTACACAGTTTTATAGACGTAGTATATTGCCTAAGATAATGCCCCTTGCCAAGAGTCCATCGTTTACCACTCCAGAAATGATAATTCGGGCAAGGCATGGTCATTTACGAGTCAAGTCGATTTTAGTTGATTATAGACCACGGACAATCGGGAAAGGCGCGTTCGGTAAATTTTACGATATATTGTGGTCTTTAACGGATATGCTTCGCTTTCGTATTAAATTATAATTACTATGAATAAATAGCATGAACCTTTATTTTATTTATTTTCTCCAATTTATTGTAAGCCTATTCTTATTTGGGATTATCGGTTACGGCTTTACAAAAATCTTTAAAATAGAAGTCAAAATGAAATTTACCAAATTTTTCATCTGGGAGTTTGTCGGATTATGTTTCTTTGCTACCGCATCCGCTTTTTATTTTACTAAAGGCAAGACTATATTATTTGGTATATTATCCCTGGGTACAATTATTTTATTTTATTGCAGAATAAATCTTAAGAAGGGTATTTTATTTGCTGACTGCAGCCATTTAAATGGAAGAACCTCTTTATCTTCGAAAAATAGTTATTTACTCGCGCTATTTGCGGGGGTTATTATTTATACCCTTTATTTTTATTCAATCGCTCCTGTCTGTGGTTTTCCTGTTATAGCTGATAGTAATATTATTTTTTATAGCAGGATCTCGTCTTTTCTAAGGAATACCGGAATTGAGACAAAAATAATTGATTATTTTAATATTGCTAACGCCCGGGTATCGCCATACCATTATTTTGAGATATGGCTTAACAGTGGATTAAACTCATTATTTAAGAATTTATCTTTTTTAAATTTTGTTTTAGTCGTATTCCCGGCCGGATGTTTTGTTGTTTTCTTGGGAATATGTGCGCTTATTGAACAATCATACAAGCTATCTGTTTTAAATATAATCTTGGCGTTTTTTTTGTTATTTCTTAAGGGAGTTTATTTGGGCGCATATTCAAATATATATTTACTCAAAGAAAGTTCATGTTTTGCATTCAACCTTTTTAACTTATCTAAATTGTTTCCCGTTTATCTTGTTATGATCTTGGCAACTATTTTCTTTATGAGAAGATACTTTTTTATTTCGACACTGGTTGTTCTCTTCTTGCCTATATTTACAATTTCCGCTGCCCCTGCAATATTGACCGGATTGTTTTTAGTTTATATTTTCCTGGTTATTTTTAAACATTATGTTAAAAAAAATGTTTTTTATGCCGTGGCCTTTGTCATTTTTACAGGACTGTTCATTTATTTATTTTATAGAACTTTAGGTGTTTCCAATACGCATTCTGCGGTTTTGAAAGATTTTTTCAGCAGTATTAATCATAGATCTTTCCGGGAAATGTGGGTGTATTTAAAAACCTTTTTCAATATTTGTATAAAGACCCCATTACAAATCCTGGTGTTATATTTCCCCTTTCTGGTCTTAATAATCAGTTACAAAAACAGCATAATTCATCGACGTAGTTCTATACTAGCGGTTTACCTGCTTTTTCTATTAACTTCGTTACTAAGTTGGGCAGCCCTAAATCCTATGCCTGACAGCGTACAATTATTCTATAACATTGGCAGCGTAATAATTAACCTTGGTATTTCGATCTTGCTCATCGATTTAGTTAATTCTCGCGAGGTTAAAAATAAGTACTTTTCAATATTTTTTATAATCTTTCTTTTGTCTTTCAACACATCCTCCACGTTGACAAAAATACGTCTTGTGAAAGGCTGGAAAAACCACCAATATAACATTGATTTTCTAACTCAAGTTAAAAAAGAATTCCCAGGGTTAAATCCGATAGGGGGGTACCTAAAACATGGAAATGACTATAATACCATATTTGATAAAGGGCCGGATAGCGCTACATTGGGGCAATACCTGTGTCTATTTTCTTCTGATTACGACATTGTTTCTCTATCGGTTTTCGAAGCCCCGATCAGTGATGAGTTTACTTCCAAGAAGTTTGAGGAGCTGATGTTTTTAAACTCGGCTTTTTACCAATTTGTTCAGAATAAAATTGAGACAAATAATTTTACTAGCATCGATGGTTGTAAGTTCGATTTTGTCAAAGAGAAAGGTATAGATTTTTTGATCACATCAAGAAATGCAGTATTGCCTGAGAATTTATCTAAACTCGTACAGAGAAAAATAATAGATTCTATTTCCGGAGAAACTTTTAATATCCTCAATGGCAGGAAACATTAAATCTGCTGACAAAAAGTGATTTTTATTTGCTCTATCTTGTTTTGATTATTATTTATGTATAGTGAAAATAATGTGTAGAAATATAATCAAAGATTCGAAAATATTTATAACAGGCGGTGCTGGTTTTGTTGGCTCGCATCTGGTTGAGGAATTATTGTTATTAAAACCTAAAAAGATATACATCCTTGATAATCTGCTTCGCGGGACCTATGAAAATATGAGTAATTTTATAAATAACCCGCTGGTGGAGTTTAGGAAAGGGGATATTAACGAGGTGAAATTGGTGGATGAATACATGTCAAAATCAGATTTTTGTTTTCATTTAGCTACATTGCGTATCAATGCCTGCGCAGCCGATCCTGTTGAAGGTTACGAGGTTATGGTTAAGGGGACCTTTGATATCCTGGAAAGTGCCAGAAAGTATAAAATTAGGAAAATAATTTATTCTTCCAGCGCATCAGTATATGGTATGGCCCAGAATTTTCCTACCCCGGAAACGGAAAACCCTTATGATAACAGGACGTTCTACGGTGCCGCAAAGTTGTTCGGAGAGCAGCTTTTAAAGTGTTATTGCCATATGTACGGATTGAATTATATCGCACTGCGTTATTTTAATATCTACGGCCCGCGCATGGATAGGGAGGGGAAATATACCGAGGTTATGATTAAATGGCTTGATTGTATACGGAAGGGCAAGCCCCCTCTGATCTATGGTGATGGCGATACGACAATGGATTTTGTATATGTTAAAGATATAGCTAAGGCCAACGTGTTAGCGCTGCTAAGCGATATAACTAATGAGGCTTTTAATATCGCCTGCCATAGAGAGACAAGCTTGAAAGAATTGCTCCAGATACTATTAAAAGTGAATAATTCGACCTTGGTTCCGCAATTTATGCCTGAAAGTACAGTTAACCCGGTAAAAAGAAGATGGGCGGATATTTCAAAAGCAAAAAGAATGCTTGATTATGAGCCTAGCGTGAACCTGGAAGATGGGTTAAGGCTTTTGTCCGAATGGTATTTTGAAAATACTGTGAGAGGATAAGAAAATGATACATATCGCTAAGCCTTATTTAACAAAGAGAGAAGCTCAGAGCGCCTATGATGCCATACTTACAGGGTGGGTCACTCAGGGGCCGAATGTGCAGCGCTTTGAGGAGGCATTCGCAGGTTATGTAGGCGCCAAATATGCGGTTGCCGTGTCTAGTTGTACGACGGCGTTGCATCTGTCTATGATAGTATCCGGGGTTGAGAGAGGCGATGAAGTTATTTGTCCATCCATGAGTTTTATTGCCACTGCTAATTCTATTTTGTATGTGGGGGCAAAGCCGGTTTTTGCAGATGTTCACCCAAAGACATATAATATCGATGTTGAGCATGTCAGGACCCTCGTTACTAAAAAAACAAGGGCGGTATTAATAGTGCATCAGATGGGTATGCCAGCTGACATAGATGCTTATAGGCAGTTATGCGCTAAATATAAACTTAAGTTAATTGAAGATGCTGCATGTGCTGTCGGCTCAGAATATAAAGGTAAGAAGATAGGTTCGTATTCGGATTTAGTTTGTTTTTCTTTCCATCCGCGTAAAGTGATTACGACTGGCGAAGGAGGCATGGTTACTACTTCGAATAAAGGTTATTATAAGCGGCTGAGGCTTTTGAGGCAGCACGGTATGTCTGTTAACGACAGGGCGCGGCATTTATCAAATAAGGTAATCTTCGAAGATTACCTGGAGCTGGGATACAATTATAGGATGACTGATATCCAGGCAGCGATAGGCATAAAACAGCTGGAAAAGCTCGATTGGATAATATCGCAAAGAAGGAAGATCGCCGGAAGATATAATGACGCCTTCAGAGATATAGATTGTATCAGGTTGCCCTTGGAAGAAACCGGTTATTTTTCAAATTATCAGTCCTACCCGGTATACATAAAAATGGGCGCGCCTATTTCAAGAGACGGCTTAATGCAAAAGATGCTTAATGCGGGCATTTCAACAAGACGAGGGATAATGACAGCGCATCGAGAAATTGCCTATAGAGATTTTTGCAAGAGGTGCCGGCTTCCCGTGTCGGAAGATATATCTGACAGGAGTATCCTCCTGCCTCTATATGTGCCGATGAGCAATAAAGAGATCAGGTCAGTAATAAAAGCATTCAGGGGTGCATTCAGATAAACACATATTGATATGATCTTAGTTCAGGTTCCCATGCGGTATATTCACGCAAGATATTTTGTCCCAGTATTGCTTATCCTTTTAATGTTTACAGGATATGCGCCGTGGTGGATATTTGCGGGTAGAAAAGCACAAAAAATATTAGTATAAGATGAAAGGTGTGATTCTGGCTGCTGGTGTAGGGAAGAGATTACGTCCGTTTACGAGTCGTCTTCCTAAACCAATGCTTAAAGTAGGCGGACGGCCTATTATAGAATATTCCATAAGATTATTCAGGAGGGCCGGCGTAAAAGAGATATTCATAAACTTACATTATAAACCGGAGGCGATAGTAGAATATCTGGGAGATGGCAGGAAATTCGGGGTGCATATCAGGTATTTTTATGAAAGGGATCTATTGGGGACCGCCGGAGCCCTGAAGAACATGTCTCGTTTATTAAAAGGAGGGGCGTTTTTGGTTGCTTACGGTGATACGCTGAGAAATATAGATATCCCCCGTATGATTAAAAAACATAAGGCAAAAAATGCTGATTTTACAGTTGCGCTCTATCGTGTTGACGACCCCAAAGGATGCGGGATTGCCAGGATGCGTTGTGACAATTCTATTTGCGAATTTATTGAGAAACCGGATATAAAGACGGTTTCAAGCCGTGACTACGCAAATTGCGGATTGTATATAATTGAGCCCAGGGTCTTGCGGGCAATCCCCGCACGGAAAAAATATGATTTTGCCTGTGATCTCTTCCCGTATCTTTTAAGCCATAACTACCGTATATATGGCTATCCGATACGTTCTTATTTATTAGATATCGGCACACCGTCTAGTTTTAGTAAGTCAAAGAAGATTATTCATGTTTTTAGGAATACATGAATCTATTAAAAATGCCTGACTATTGCGCCAGAAAAATGCTAGAAAAGATAGGGGGCAATCCCTACCTTTTCGATTTCCTTCAGCGGCTTTGTAACTTAGGAGACTTAAGAAGGCATGTTTCAAGCCACCTGGATGCTATGCCAGGGGAATCAATCTTAGATGTCGGGTGCGGTACGGGTTTATACAGTACGCTGGCTAAAGGCACATACGTGGGGGTTGATTTAAACGAGCAGTATATTAAGTATGCGCAATCTCACTATCCCGACGGCCAGAAAACCTTCATCGTTGGTGATATAACAAAATTAGGCCTGGATGGACAGATGTTCGATAAGACGCTTTATTTAGCCGTGCTGCATCACTTCTGTGAAGAGGATAACCTTAATATTTTAAGGAATATTGCAGCTGTAACAAGAAAGATGGCCGTGATCTTGGATTTAACCTACCCGGAAAAACCAACCTTTATGCAGCGATTTTTTTTAGCGGTAGAACGGGGGGAGTATGTCCGTCCATTAAAAGAACAAATCCGTATAATCGAACAGGTATTCAGGGTAGGGGATGTATCTACGGTATTAAATAATAGCAGGTTCGGCCTTTTTTCTATTATTGATTGTTTTCCAAAAGGCTGTTCGTAAATAACGGCGAAATCCAGGGTATGAATATACTGATTACGGGGGGTACAGGATTTGTAGGCCGGCGATTGATTGAAAGGCTCCATACCAGGCACTCCCTGGCTGTTATTTCCCGTTCAAATAAAAAAGCCATTTTTTTAGAAGGGTCCGGCGTTAAAGTATATTATGGGGATATATCCGATAAGAATTTTGTCCTTGAGTCCTCAAGGGGCGCCGACTGCGTTATCCATCTGGCAGCGACATTTGCCCCCGGAAAGGCCATGAAAGACAACCTTATTTTTATGAGGAATGTTATTTCAGCAGCTTTAGGAAACGGGATAAAGAAATTAATCTTTATGAGTAGTATAAATAGTAAATTCGGAAAACAAGGCCCTTATTCTCTTTCTAAGAGGCTTTGCGAAGAAGAGGTTTTAAGATCCGGTCTTGATTATGTGATATTGCGCCCGGGGCTGATTTACGATGATCGCGGAGGAATTTTTATCAGCCAGCTTTTGAAATTTATCAAGAAGTTTAATTTTGCGCCCATAATCGGTACAGGTGAATACCGTATGCAGCCGATTCACGTAGATGACGTAGTATCGATAACAGAAAAGGTATTGTTCTCACACAGGGAAAGAACCTATGATTTATTCGGACCGGATATATTTACCTATAACCTGCTTGCAGAGATGATATTCGACAAGCTTAGCGTAAAAAAAAGAGTTAAAATCCATATCCCCCTCGGTCTCTTGAGGTTGATCGGGCCATTTTTTAACATAACAAATGATAAAATATTAGAGATAGATGAAAATAAAACAGGAGACCCGGAGGCACTGAGAAGAGAATTCGGGATACCCTTGGTTGAATTGAAAACGAGGTTAAATCTAATAATAAATAACCTCTCTTGAGCGTTGTAAATAAAATACTATGCCCACAGATAAAATAATCAGAAAAAAGGTGCTTTTACTTAATCCTCCGGGCAATAAGCTCTACATAAGAGATTATTACAGCAGTTTAGTATCGAAGCTGAATTATTACTGGCCGCCGATCGACCTGCAGTTATTCAGCGCTTTCCTTTATGGCCGTCATGATATCCGTGTATTAGATGCCATCGCAGAGAGGGTCAATTACGCCAAGGCCTATAAAGCTGTAATTAACATGGATATAGATACGATAATATTCTTAACTGGCGCTGTATCCTGGAAAGAAGATTTTGAATTCCTGGCCGGGATAGCAGCTCGGAAGAAGTTAAACATTATTGGGAGCGGGGATATACTTTTGTATGCAGGTAGAGATTTAATGAAGCGTTATGATTTTCTAGATGGGATATCGCTTGATTTTACTACCGCCGATATACTGAGTTATCTTGAAGGGCAAGGAGACGGCAGAAAAATAAATAATTTTATTTATAGGATAGGCGATGCCATTATATCAGGAGACAAGACCGGACCGGATGAATATAGCATTCCTGTCCCCAGGCATGAATTATTCCCATTATTGAAGTATTCTACGCCTTTATCCCGAAGATATCCTTTGACCGGAATAATTACCGATTTTGGCTGTTCTTTCAACTGTACTTTTTGTCCTTATGCAAATATAAGGTTTAGGACCAGGAATATCGAGAATGTCCGCGAAGAATTACGTTATATATCCAAGTTAAAAATCAAAGAATTGGTATTCAGAAATCAGACCTTTACTGTCCCGAGGCAGAAGGCATATGAATTGTGTTCCATGATGGTTAGTGAGAAATTCGGGTTTAGCTGGATGGCCATTTCGCGTGTCAATGCCGTAGATAAAGAACTCCTGGCAATTATGAAGAAGGCAGGTTGTCATTCGTTAATATTCGGCGTAGAAACACAGAATGATGAGGTCTTGAAAAAATATAATAAGATGATAACTGCTGAAGATAGCAAGAGGGCTTTCAGGCTATGCAGAGAAGCAGGTATAAATCCTTCAGCTTATATAATTATAGGCTTACCGGGTGAAAGTAAAGAGTCGATCTTCGAATCCATAAAATTTGTAAAAGAGCTGGATGCCGAATATGTTTCTTTTAGTATTGCCACTCCGCGGATCGGAACAAAATTCCGGGAGGAAGTTATAAGCAATAACCTGGTAGCATCAGATAATCTAAGCGGGTTAGATAGTTCGCTTTCTTTCCCCATGATGGGAACAAAAGAGTTAACAGCACAGGAGATATGGGAAATACGCAATTATGCTATCAGGAGTTTTTATCTGAATTTTTCTTTTATATTCCGCAGGTTATGCAGGGTATCTTCTTTTCGCGACCTTAGGAGTATCTTTTCGGAAGGGGTATATTTCTGCAAAAATTATTACCGGAGTCTTTTTGGCGGGAGAAGACTAGAAAAGGGGCAAAGTAAAGATGATTATTGCGCGGACGCCATTTAGGGTTACCCTGGGAGGGGGAGGCACTGATCTTGAGTCTTATTATGCAAGATACGGAGGGTTTGTGCTTGCGGCAGCTATAAATAAATATGTGTATATTACAATCAATAAGAGGACAATAGATAACCTGATTTGGCTAAGTTATTCCAAAATAGAGACCGTGGAAAGAGTGGAAGATATCAAGCATGAGCTTATCCGGGAAGCGCTTAAGTTCATGAAAATAAAGAACGGGATAGAGATCCACTCTATTACGGAGGTCTCTAGCGGCACAGGCCTGGGTTCTTCCGGAAGTTTTACGGTCGGCCTGTTAAACGCCTTGCATGTTTATTGCAGGAAGCATATTTCAAGGTCAGAGTTGGCGGAGTTAGTTTGCAGGATCGAAATAGATATGCTTCATAAGCCGATAGGCAAACAGGACCAATACATAGCTTCCGTTGGAGGCATAACATGCCTGGAAATAGATAGAAGCGGGAAAGTTAAATTATCGGCGCTTGAATTATCTCAGGATGCTATTGATGAGCTAGAGAGGAATCTTTTATTCTTTTACACCGGGATAAAGCGGGATTCTGCATATGTCCTGGATGACCAGAAAAAGGCCTCTGAGGCGGATAATAAGGATATCTTGAATGCCTTATGTGTAATAAAGGATTTGGGTGTAGAGATAAAATATGCACTTCAAAGAGGCAATATAGATAAATTCGGCAGGCTCTTGGATGAGCACTGGAAAGTGAAAAAAACCATGTCCAGAAAGATAAGTTCAAGCTCGATTGATGAATGTTATGAATTCGCTAAGCGCCACGGTGCCTTGGGGGGAAAGATTATGGGTGCCGGAGGAGGGGGCTTCTTTATGTTTTATTTACCGGGGAACAAGCAAAAACTCAGAGACGCCCTTACAAGGAAAGGCTTGCGAGAGATGCGTTGCAGGTTTGATTTTGAAGGGTCAAAGATAATAGCAAACTTTTTCTAAAAAGGAGCTTATGATATGAATGATACACAATTTATCGATAAGTATTTCTTAGAGATGGAAAGCATAATTAAGTCTATCTCAAGAAAGGAAATAGGGGATATTATAGATGCGCTTTTTGCGGCCTGGAAACAAAACAGACAGGTGTTTATCATGGGAAACGGCGGTTCTGCGTCTACGGCAACCCATTTCGTGTGTGATTTAGCTAAATGCACCGTAATAGAGGGGAAAAAGCGTTTCAAGGTCATAGGCCTTACCGATAACATCCCGTTAATGAGCGCGTTGATTAATGATAACGGTTTTGAGAATTTATTTTCCGAGCAACTTAAAAACCTGATGCAGCCACATGATGTAGTAATCGGCATAAGCGTGCATGGCGGTTCGGGGAGCGATAAGGCAGGAGCATGGTCACAGAATCTCCTTAAGGCAATGCAACTGGCTAAGGATAATAAAGCGGTTACGATAGGTTTCAGCGGCTTTGACGGGGGGGCTATGAAAACACTGGCGGATATGTGCGTTGTCATCCCCTATGATTCTACCCCTCACGTTGAATCTTTTCATCTGGCATTAGAGCATTTAATTTGTAATTGTTTAGCCGAGAAGATAAAGGCTTCTTGATGAAGATACTGTTGATTAGGCCGAATTCAGGGATAGTAAAGACTCCTCCGCCTTTGGGGTTGATGTATATAGCAGGATACATAAGGAATAAGATGCCTGTTGAAATTAAGATAGTTGATGCCAGGCGGGGAAGGCTAGATGAGGCAGGCATAAGGAAAGTGGTTGAGCAGTTCGGCCCTGATATCGTAGGGATAACCGGGCTTCATTTTGAGAGCATTGGGGCCCATGCAATCGCTAAGATAGCCAAATCTCTCAATAAGGTATGTATTGTAGTATTGGGCGGTCCATATGCCTCTTCTGATTACGCGGGGGCGCTTAAAGACGCATCTATTGACTATTGCGTCGTAGGAGAGGGCGAAGAAAGTTTCTATGAATTGGCTAAAAGTATATCAGAAGGTAACCGGCCGGATGGCCTTGGAGGCATAGCATACAGGGTTGACAGCGGATATCTCTATCAACCTAGGTCTGGTTATATAAAAGACCTTGATATGATTCCTCATCCGGCATGGGACCTGGTATCCCTTGAACAATATTTTGACTCCAGGCGCCTTTCCATAGGAAATCCTTTGCAGGTTGAAGAGAGGGCTGTTCCGGTATTTACGTCCCGGGGGTGCCCTTTCGGATGTTATTATTGCCATGACATATTCGGCAAGGTGGTCAGATTCCGGAGCCCTGAGAATGTGCTCGATGAGTTACAATATCTTATTTCCAGGTATGGCGTGAAGGAGATCGAGATCATCGATGATGTCTTTAATATAAATAAAGAAAGGGCAAAAAAGATATGTGACCTGATAATAGAGAAAGGGCTAAGACTAAAGATTAATTTCGGCAATGGGTTAAGGGCCGATATTATGGATGAAGAATTATTAGGGAAACTTAAGAAGGCCGGGGCCTATAGGATAATATACGGGATAGAGAGCGGTTCTTCGAGAATACAGGGCATAATTGGCAAGAAGCTAAATCTGGCCCGGACCAAAGAAATCATTGCGATTACAGCTAAGAAAGGTATAAGCGTAGGGGGGTTCTTTATGATGGGTTTCAATACCGAGACGAAAGAGGAGATATTAGAGACTATAGAATTTGCCAAGCATTCCAGGTTGCATACTGCCAGTTTTTATTATGTGAAGCCGTTCCCGGGCACAAAATTGAATGTAAGCATAAAAAAAGAAGGGCTTGATTATAATTCCCCCAGTTTCTCAAGTTATAATACGCTTTCGGATAATCTCAGCTGTGTTACGGATAAGGAGCTAAAAGATTTGAAAAGAAAGGCTTACCGTGAATTCTATATTAATATATCCAGGGTCATGGATATCTTCAAGACAACTCCGAATAAGCTAGGCCTGGTCAGAAATGTTTTTTCTACGGCGAGGCTGATGGTTAAAGACACGATGGCGAATTGATGGTGATAAAAAACAAAGCCGTATTCTTAGATAGGGATGGCGTAATAAATAACATGGTTTATTACCAAGACCATGGTCTCATCGATTCTCCATTCCTAGTGAAGCAATTTTCTATATGCCCTGGGGTAAAAGAGGCGATTAGGCTCATTCACGAAATGGGGATGAAGGCAATACTGGTATCAAATCAGCCGGGCATAGCCAAGGGGTTTTACTCTTTAAAGAACCTGGCCATGATAAACAAGAAAATGAACAGGCTTTTAAACGGGGCTTCTTCTCTGGATGGCATGTATTATTGTTTACATCATCCAGAGGCAAGGATAAAAAAATATAAAATGGCCTGCAGTTGCAGAAAGCCGAAGCCGGGTTTGTTGATTAAGGCTTGCAGGGAAAATAATGTTGACTTGAAACGTTCGTACATGATAGGAGACGGTATAACCGATATAGAGGCCGGTAAGGAAGCCGGCTGTAAGACGATTCTGATAGGGAGACCGAAGTGCGACCTATGTTCTATGTTATCATCTAAGGGTTTGAAACCGGATGCTATCGCAGGAAACCTGTTGGAGGCTGTCTCTAAAATAAAAAAATGGGAGGGGTATGATGGAGATATTCATAGACACCGCAGACGTAAATGAAATAAAAGAAGCGCTAACCTGGGGAGTGGTTTCCGGGGTTACTACAAACCCGAAGATAGTTTCTTCTTTGAAGGGAAAAATCAGCCTGAAAGACAAAATATTGGAAATAGCTAAATTATGCGACGGTCCGATAAGCGTAGAGGCGACCTCGGAAGATCTGGATGCTATGATTACGGAAGCTAAACAGTACGCCTCCTGGCATAAAAACATAGTTATAAAAATACCCATGGGGATCGTCGGCCTGAAGGCTGTTAAGACACTTGAAACCAAGTATAGTATTAAAACAAATGTCACGGCAATAATGGCAACCAATCAAGCTATCATGGCTGCCTTGGCAGGTGCTACTTATGCAAGTATATTCTTTGCCCGCATAGGCGACATGGGTTATGATGCTACAGGGGTAATCAGGGATACCGCGGATTTGTTCAGGGCAGGCAACCTCAAGACAAAAATAATATCAGGAAGCATACGGCACATCATGGACGTAAACAGGTCTTTTGCTTCCGGGGCGGACATTGTCACAGTGCCTTTTAATTTCTTAAAACAAATGTCTCATAACCCGCGGACTCAAGAGACCATTTCTGAATTTAACAACTTATGGAAAGAAATGAAAGACAAGGGCCTGCTTTCTTAATAGAAGGTGTTATCTATGGCTGATATTGACAGAAGTAAGTTATCCGTATCGGTGGTTATCCCTGCTTATAATGAGGAGAAGAGGATATCTAAGACCCTGCCTGTTATTGACGCATATTTTAGCAGTAAAGGACTAAGTTTTGAGGTGATAGTCGTAGATGACGGCAGTAAAGATAATACGGTAGGCGTTGTCGAAAGGTTTATAAAGGATAGAAATAACGTAAAATTATTGAAAAATGGGAATAACCGCGGCAAAGGATATAGTGTAAAAAAGGGGATGCTTGAGGCCAGGGGAGAAAATATCCTTTTCTCCGATGCCGACCTTGCTACCCCGATACAGGAATACGAAAAGTTAGCCGGCTGGCTACAGCGAGGTTGTGATATAGCGATTGGTTCAAGGAAAATCAAGGATTCCAATGTCCTTACCCCTGCATCATGGTCCAGGAGATTTGTCGGGGTCCTGGCCCATGTTTTTATTTCACTTCTCGGTTTAAAACCTGATATAGTCGATACCCAATGCGGTTTTAAGGTCTTTAAAAAGGAAACAGCCCGGCATATATTTTCTAGGCAGATATTGGACGGCGGGATGTTTGATGTAGAGATTATTTATATCGCTATCAGGAATAACTTTAAAGTTAAAGAAGTGCCTGTATCCTGGGAGCACAAGGACGGTTCTACGATAAATGTATTAAAATGTATATTGTTTGACCCCTGGGACCTGATAAGGGTAAAGATAAATTATTTTTTAGGGAGATATTGAAAAATGAGGATAATAGAAGATAGCGCGCACAGGCAATGGGATAAATACTGGCGGGATGGTGTTGAGTCTGAAGCTGAGAAATCCAGGCGCAGTCCATTTTCTTTAATGCCTCTCATAAAATTTGCCGAGAAGATTATGAAATATGGCAGATACTGTTTAATAAGGAGCACGTTAAGAAGATATATGCCGCATATTTGTAACAAGCCTGTGCTGGACATAGGCTGCGGCCTGGGCAGGACCGTTTCATTCTTTCGCAGGATAGGCTTAAAAAACACAATAGGCATAGACTGGTCTATGGAAGGACTAAAGGTCTGCCAGGCCCAGGGCTTAAAAATAAATAAAGATGTGTTTCAGATGGATTGCAGGCAAACCTCATTTGATAACGGATATTTCAATCTCGTTTTTTCAGAAGGAATATTAGAGCACTATGAAGATTTCAGTGTTTTAGTCAGAGAAATGGCCCGGATAAGCAATGAATATGTGTATATCTTGCAGCCGGATCATTTTTCATTATGCGGAAAATTAAGAGTCTTTGTGTTGCGCAATATGCTTAAGGGGGCAAATGAATCATTCCCGGAGTTAAGCTATAAAATGGAAGATTTCATTGATTGTTTTGACAAAGCTGGCTACAAGTTAATCTTAAGGAAGAGCACATTCTTGCGTAATTATACGGTGCTTTTATTCAAGAAGGCCGTTTAAAACCTATACTAACCTTTATAGCTATACTATTTAAATAATGCCCAGAGTCGTTATAACCTATATATGGCTTGTTTGTTCAGGGTTCGCCTTAGGGATATGGTTATTTTTTTCTCCGGGCACATTGGCTGTATTAGTTTTAACTGCCGGGTTATTTTGCATACTGAATTTAATGAAATGTCCTGACAGGAAGATAATAATAGCTATCTGTGGCATAGCTATTATAGCCAGGTTTATTTTTTGTGTATTTAATTATTTTACGGCTTACGCTATGGGCAAAGGAGCAGATCTAGTGGGAGATGCGCGCGCATATTCAAGCAGCGCTCAATATATAGCCGAGATAGCTACAGGTGAGCCAATGCCGACTATAGACGGAAATGAGCCAAAATGGCTGGAATTCCTAAGGGCCCATTATAAGGGGTCTATTCCATCTGGAGGATATAGGGTCGATAATTTTGCCAGATATGTTGGATTAATATATTCCGTGTTTGGGTATGACCCCATCGCAGTGAAATTGATAAACAGTTTTTTGTCCGTTTCCACCTGTATATTATTGTTTTTCTTGATAAAGGATATGTTCTCAGCCGTAATTGCCAAGATCGCTTTGGCTATTAGCATATTCTGGCCGTCAATGTTCTTATGGTCCGTAACAGGGACCAAAGACTCTTTGGTTATCTTCTTGATTATCCTATGGGCACTTGTTTTCCGAAAACTTAGAAAATATGTAGGTGTCTCGGAATACTTATTAATTATCGCAATGTTGATAACTACGAACTATGCGGCAGGTGCTTTGTTTTTTCTGGGGGTTTTCTTTATCATAATCATTAAGAAGTTTATATATCCCTGCACAACAAGCCTTATCCATCGGCTCCAGGATGAGGCGGCCTCTTCTCATGCTAACGCCGGACAAATTGTTAACTCTGGTATTGAAAAATCAATCTTGAGACGGGATGCCATGTTCTTTATAGTTATTCCGTTACTTCTGATATTGGCAATGAAAATAACTTCCGAGGCGCTTAGATTAGTAAGATTTCATATATTCTTGCCTTTTATGGTAGCGTTTTCTATAGCGTCTTTAGTTTCATTCATGAACAGGAAAAGGTTAATACTCCTATTGATTGTCGTAATCTGTTTGACTTTATCTTTGCCGCTTTATGCAAAGAAATATAATATTGATATTAATAGACACTTTATGGCCATTACAGAGAAGGTAATCAGCATTCAAAAGAGCCAGCTGATAGGGGCACGTTCAGGGTATAGGATATACCCGGATAGATTTTATGTTTCAGATGATATTGGGCATGTTGGCAAGATAACTATTGCAGAGTTCGTTATTTCTTACAGTAAAGGTATAGCCTATGCATTATTTTCGCCTTTTTTATGGGCAGACAGCAGTAAAACAAACCTGATCATTTATTCCCAGATGCTTTTATATTATATTTTATTTCCTTTTTTGCTGTTAGGTATATTGACGGCGCTGAGATATAAATGGCGAGATATCTTCTATCTGCTGATTTTTTTGTTTTGTACGCTTAGTATGTATGCTTTATTTGAAGGGAATATCGGGACAGTCTTCAGGCATAGGGATATACTTATGGTTATATTTATTATATTTATCACTATTGGCATAAGTAATTCGGTTAATATTCTAAGAATCAACGGGAAAATCAAACAGGCAAATTAAAACTGCTCCTTTAAAAAGATGAACAAGAAAATAATCTTGGCTATTTTCCTGCTATCTTTAATAATCGGATTTTTTTTCGTTATTACTCAGCCCCTAATGTATCTTAGAGGTGATACCGAGTATTCGACTTACGCCCGTAATCTTTTAGCCGGCCACGGTTTTAGCCTTAGTGTCGCAGAACCATATTATCCTGATGTGTACAGGGTCCCGGGGTATAGTCTTTTTTTAGCTTTAATATATTCTATCTCAGGGGGCAACAATCTCCCCGTAATGTTGATACAGGTTTTTTTGAATGCCTTGGTGTGTGTCCTTATTTTCTTTACCATCAGGAGATATTTTAGTCTGGGATTTTCCTATTTTGTTGCTACCTTAGTCGCTGTATATCCTTTTACTGCCGTTTTTACATACATTATTTATTCGGAGATACTGTGTATTTTCTTATTTGCGTTAGGTATATTTTTGTTTGAGAAAGGCAGAGGGTCACAGAGAAATTTATTTTTTGCGCTATCCGGCCTTTCTATGGGGTATTGTTTACTGGTAAGGCCCGGCACAGCGCTTATGTTTTTGTTTATGGATGCAGCATATTTATTAGTGGCAGACTTTAAGACTATACGTAAGCATTTGTTGGTCTTCAATTTATGCGTCATCTTGGTTTGGATGCCCTGGATTGTGCGTAATTATCTAGTCAGCGAAAAATTTATACCTTTAACTACGGAGTTAAAAGAAGAGTTATTTTGGGCATCGGCTTCAACCGGAAAATATTTTGAAAACAGGATGTATAATCCTAAATTTATAAGCCAGTTTGAAGAGATCGCATCCCGACTAGAATCCAGCAGAATTACCGGATTACAAAAAAGGATGAAAGAGCAGGACCTTTATTTAGAATACGCAATCAAGAATATAAAAGATGACCCCCTGCCGTATATTCTTAGTTCTATGAAACGGATCCCGCGGATGTGGGTGAGTATTCTTGTCTCCAATGATATTTCTGGCAATTACGGATTCTTGATTTTAGGCGGCAGCCGGATTGCCTTCCATATTATAAAATATTATAAAATAGCCTGTTTAATCTTGGCTATATATGGCATCTGGATTATTAGACGCAGATGGAAAGAGCTTATTTTTCTCCTTCTTCCGATACTCTACTTCTCTATGACACACATGTTTTTATTGGCAGAGGCTCGTTTTACCTTACCCGCTAGGCCATACCTGCTTATCTTTGCTGCTATCGGGTTAATAAGCCTTATTAAAAAAATATACCCGAGGTCCAATATTCTTTTATATCGTTAAACAATTAATAAATAGGGCTATCGCCTTTTGCTTAAGTAAAAAATGGATGAATTAAACGAAGAGTGGTTAAACGGGAAGCCTAATTTTTACTTCAGATATAAAAGGAGATTAATTGAGTCTATGATAGAAGGGTCTTGTTTAAATGTAGGCTGTGGCAGCCATATTATAAACGGTGCCACCAATATAGACGAGGGATTGCCAAAGCTGTCTTTCCCCGATAATTCTTTTGATACGATTATTTGCAGCGATGTATTGGAACATATAGGGCCGCATAAACAGGCTGTGGTGGAGTTATTGCGCATCGCCAGAAAGAAAGTAATTATTACGGTGCCTGCTTATGGATGGCTATATAGTAAATACGACCTCCTTCTGGGGCATAAGCGCAGATATCACGCCTATGATTTCTCAGGGTTTGAAATAACGCATCTATTCTGGTTCTTAGTCCCGGTCCTCTGCTTAAGGAAAATATTAGGATTGCGTCATCGGCCGCTTCCTGTGTTTATCGAGAATATTTTATTTTGGTTGTCAGGAGTCCACCTGGGTTTTGGGACTACTATATTGGCGGTAAAGAATAAGGTCCCCTATCATGAGGAGAGAAAATATAAAGTTTCTATCTTCGTCCCTGTATTTAATGAAGAGAAAATAATCGATAGGGATATAAAGTCTATAGATTTTATAACTGAAAGTCTCCCGGTAGAGTATGAAATATTCATAGTAAATGACGCTTCACGGGATAAGACTGAAATAATCGCCAAGAAGATAGAGCATGCTAATAGGAAGGTAACGTTATTGAATTACGATATAGGCCCTACCAGAAGAGAGAACCTTGCCCAGTCATTTAAGAAGGCTAGCGGCGATATCATTACTTTTGTAGATATAGACCTGCTTGCCAGTATGCGTTTCTTTCCTGACTTGATAGACCAGGTACGCTCAGGTTATGATATTGTAACCGGTAGCCGTTATGTCCGCGGTTCCAGGTTAAAAAGAAAGCGTTTCAGGTTATTTGCCAGTGTCCTTTATAATGCTTTTATACGGCTTGTCTTTAAAACCAGAATACATGATCATATGTGTGGTTTTAAAGCCTTCAAGAGAGACGTTGTACTTACGCTGGTAGATGAGATGGGTTATGATAATTCTCTAAAAAGAGGGATATTTTGGGATACCGAGTTGTTAGTGAGGGCCTGTAGGCATGGGTACAAAATAAAAGAAATACCCATATGGTGGAAGGAAAGAAATAAAAGTGCACTATATTTTAGAAGAGAGATTAAATCATTGTTTTACGCCTTTCGTTTTGCCTTTAGGTTAAAGAAGGAAATGAATCATCCGCGCGGAGAGAGGATAAGATGCAGCAGAAAATAATAGGTGTTTTGTATATAACCTATGACGGTCTCTGTGACCCCCTGGGGCAATCGCAGGTTATTACTTATATGAAGGAGCTGGCTAAGAAGGATGTTCATATAGTTATACTTAGTTTTGAAAAAAAGGGTTGCCTTGAAGAAGGGGAGATATTTAAGGCGATAAAGAGCGAACTGGACCGGCATAAAATCATCTGGAAATACTTGAGGTACCATAATACTCCCAGGATCTTTGCTACCATATACGATATTGCCCGCGGGGTAGGAAATGGATTTTTTTTGATTAAGATGCACAGCTTGAATATAACGCATGCCAGAGGTTACGTTTCGGCCTTTATCGCTTTTTTTCTTAAAGGATTAATTAAATTAAAGTTTATTTTTGATATGAGGGGATTTTGGGTCGATGAAAAGGTGGATGCCGGATTCTGGAAGAAAGAAAGCATGGGTTACAGAATAGCAAAGTTTTTGGAAAAAGGAATGTTGAATTTAGCAGATCGGGTAGTTGTCCTTACGGAAAAGGCAAGGCTGTTTTTGGCGAGTCGTGGAATAAAAACCGGAGCAGAGATCGATGTTATTCCGACGTGCGTTAACCCGAAGGTCTTTGAGCCGTTAAATGGTCCGAAGAAAGAATTCTTGAGAAATAAATTAGTCATTCTATATTCTGGCAGCATAGGGACATTTTACGGCTTCACGGAGATTGTCAGGTTCTTCCGGTTCTTTTTGGAAAAAGAGCCGAATGCATTTTTTCTGGCCTTGATCAATACGGAGCCACACCTTGCCGAGAATATCCTGCAGAAACACGGCATAGCGGAATGTTTATATAAGGTCTTGAATTTAAATTACTTAAAAGTTCCTGAGTGGGTCAGAGAAGCCGATGTATCTTTAATGCTTTATCATAGAGAGAACTCTTACGCGGGGTGTTGCCCTACTAAATTTGCTGAGAGCTTGGCCTGCGGAGTGCCTGTTATAATAAATAAAAACATCGGAGACTGCGATGAGATAATAAAAAAGGAAAGGATCGGATTTATCTTGGATGATCTTAAAGATCATGATCTTAGGAAAGTAAGAGATGATTTTCTGTTAAGCCTTAGAGAGCGCGATAAGATGCGTGTTAGATGCAGGATTGTCGCGGAAAGGTTTTTTTCTCTGGATTCCGGAGTAGACAAGTATTTGGAGATCTATAATAAACTTGTATGAAAATATTATTCTGGGTTCCTTATCCTTCCGAAGGCCAGAGCAACCGATTTAGAGTAGAACAATATTTGCCTTATTTAAGGAAGAAGGGCATTGCGTATTCTTTAAACCCTTTTTGGGAGAGCGAGGTTTACAAAATCCTCTACGAAAACGGACACTATTTGAAAAAGACTTATTATTTTATAAGAGGCACCATAAACAGGATAAGGGATTTAGTTAATCTTTCAGATTATGACCTGGTATTTGTGCATCGAGAGGCCTATCCGGTAGGAGGGGCCTTCTTAGAGAAGATCGCCTTTAGTAAAAAACCGATAATATATGATTTTGATGATTCTGTTTTCTTACCGACCCATAGTAGCGCCAATAGGATTATGCATTGGTTAAAAAAACCGCGCAAAATAACAAATATTTTGAAAATGAGCGCTGCGATTATCGCGGGCAATAATTATTTAAAGGAATATGCCATGCAATACAATAAAAATACAGCAGTTATACCTACGCTCATAGATACCGGTAAGTATTCTCCGGCTAAAGACGCCCCTGGAAATAATCATAAAGTTATCGTCGGATGGATAGGCTCTTATACTAATAATCAATACCTGAACATGGTTAGAACTCCCCTCTTAGACTTAATTAATAAATATGGCGACTCTATAGAGATCAGGCTGATAGGTTGCAGAAATAATTTCCTGAATATCCCCGGTATTACTTATTGCAATTGGTCGTTATCCACTGAGATCAACGAGTTGCAGGGTTTTGATATAGGGATTATGCCTATCTGGGATGACGATTGGACAAGGGGAAAATGTGCCTTCAAAATTGTGCAATATATGTCTGTAGGGGCGAGCGTGGTAGCTTCGCCGGTGGGTGTGAATAAAGAAATAATCAAGGACGGAGTTAACGGCTTCTTTGCAGCTAACGAAAAAGAATGGTTTGAAAAATTATGCTTATTAATAGAAAATCCCCAGCTGAGGCGTAAATTCGCTTTAGAAGGGAGGCATACCGTAGAGAAGGAATATTCCTTGGAGCTGGTGGCGTCTAAGTTTATAGATGTATTAGAGAGGGTCTATGAAGACAAGCGAAAATAAGTCCCAATTATTAGAATACAATTATTTAACCAGAAAACAATATTCACAAGAGGAGGTAAGGACAGTTAATTGTCCGTTTTGTAATAGCAATGAATATAAGATCATCACCATAGAGAGGACAGTCTTAGGCATAGTTAAATGTAAAATTTGCGGTTTGATTTATGTTAATCCGCGCTTAAAAGCACCTGAAAAAATATACTGGGGCAACAGTAATGATTATTACGAAGAGGCCAGGCTTATTTTCAGCGGCGGAAGGCAACATCATCGCGATAGAAATTATTCCGATGATTTAAAGACTATCGCAAGATTTAAGCCGGCAGGTAATTTCTTAGATATTGGGACAAATGCGGGATTTTTCCTGAGGCTTGCCCGGAAAAACAATAATTGGAATATATATGGCATAGAGCCTTCCGAATCTTTAGCGAATCTGGGCCGTAAATATTTTAACCTGAATATTAAGAATGCCTTTCTGGAAGATTCTGATTTCCCGGATAATTTTTTTGACATTGTAACTATGACCGATGTCTTTGAGCATATATCAGATCCTAAAATAATCCTTAATAAAGTGCATAAAATCATCAAAGATGACGGGATTTTATTTATTAAGGTGCCTAATGGCTTGTTTAATTTGACAAAATTACGCTTAGCAAGATTAACAGGAAACGTTAAATCATATGACATATTTGATTCTTATGAGCATCTTGTGCATTATTCGCATGATACTTTGACTAAAATGTTACAGAAGCACGGTTTTTGTGTGATCCATAAAAGCATCGGTAAACCCATCCAGACCCCTGTTTGGATGGATTATGTAGGCAGGTATTACCAGTATCCTACCCCTTGGGTATTAGATTATAAAAACCATATTTTAAGAAACATCTTTTATTTCGCGGGCTTAATGGAGTATTTTTTATTGGGTTTTAAGGCTGGTTGGTTTGCGCCGAATATTATTATTGTTGCCAAAAAGGTATAAGCTATGTGCGGGATCTGCGGAATCATAGATTACGGGCGGGAGAGTAATTTAGGGCCGGGCCTCATTAACGGTATGTGCGCAAAGATGACGCACCGCGGCCCGGATGAAGGAGGGGCCTATGTGGAAAACAACGCGTATCCTGCCGTAGGCTTAGGCCACAGGAGGCTTAAGATTATAGACTTATCCGGCTCTGCACGCCAGCCTATGTGCAACGAAGATAAGAAAATCTGGATAGTCTTTAACGGAGAAATTTATAATTTTAAGGAGTTAAAAGAAGGCCTATTGGAGCGCGGGCATAAATTTATCAGCCACTCTGATACCGAGGTGATAATCCATCTATATGAAGAAGAGGGGAGGGATTGCGTAAAGAAGCTGCGCGGCATGTTTGCTTTTGCCATATGGGATAGTAATAATAAACAGCTTTTTCTGGCGCGGGACAGGCTAGGTAAAAAGCCGCTTTTGTATTCTTATAAAAACGGGGTCTTTTCATTTGCCTCTGAGTTTATGTCTTTAATTGCCTCCGGGAATATGTCAAGAGATATAAATTTACACACTATTCCCGATTATCTTACTTACGGGTATATCCCGGCGCCGGAAAGCATCTACCAGGATGTACACAAGCTTTTACCGGGGCATACGCTGTTATTGAAAGATAAAATAGTGGATATAGAACGCTATTGGCAGCTGGATTATACGAAAAAGAATAATATTCCCTTTCAGGAAGCAGCAAGGCAGGCAGGCGACATGCTTAAAGAAGCAGTCAGCATTCGGCTTTATAGCGATGTGCCTTTGGGGGCTTTTTTGAGCGGAGGCATAGATTCCAGCACTGTGGTAGGCCTGATGGCGGGACTATCTTCGGGTAAAAAGGTTAAGACATTCTCGATAGGGTTTAATGATAAGGATTTCGACGAACTTAAATATGCTAAAATTATCGCCCAGAGCTTTGATACCGAGCATCGTGAGTTTATAGTAAAGCCGAATGCCGTAGATATATTGCCTGAACTGGTTGAGCGTTACGGAGAGCCATATTCCGACTCATCATGCATACCTACTTATTATGTAGCTAAAATGACCAGGCAATATGTGACCGTAGCTTTGAATGGAGACGGGGGGGATGAGCTCTTTGCAGGATACGAACGCTACAGGGCCATATATTTATCTAGATGGTATAGCAGAACCCCATTTCTTTTAAGAAGTAGATTTATCGAGCCTATAATAAACGGGATTCCTCATTATCCTCATACCAAGAATAAAATGTCCCGTCTTAAACGTTTTATCCGAGGGGCGTCGCTGTCTTTGCCTAAGCGCTATTTACGCTGGGTTTCAGTCTGTGATACGGATTTCCAAAATAGGCTTTATTCTCAGGAATTCAAGAATAGTCTGTCTAATAGTAATCCGGAAAGATTATTGCTGCCTTTTTTCAACCACTCAGAAGGCCAGGAGCTTATAGATATGCTTTTGTGCGCAGATACAAATACATATTTACCTAATGACCTTTTGGTAAAAATGGACATAGCTACTATGGCTAATTCTTTAGAGGCGCGTTCACCTTTCTTGGACCACCGGCTTATAGAATTTGTCGTTTCCTTAAAGGCAGATTTTAAAATGAGATGGTTTATAAAGAAATATTTATTGAAAAACATCATAAAAGATTTTATCCCTTCCAAAATTATCAGCAGGCCTAAGATGGGTTTCGGCGTTCCCGTCGGCAGCTGGTTTAGGAACGATTTAAAGGATCTATTGACCGGGACCCTCTTGTCGCAAAGGTGCCTGAGGAGGGGGTACTTCAATAAAGAATTTATTCAATGGATAGTGAAGCAGCATTTAGAGGAGAAGGCCGATTATACCTATCAATTGTGGGCTCTTTTAATGCTGGAGTTATGGCACAACAGATTTATTGATAACCATGCGTAAGGTATTATTAGTGGCACTTGTTTTGATCTTAGGTATTTTTTTATTGAATGTTGAGGTATCGACGCGTCAAGGGATAAATTACCGGGTACGGGAACTAAAGATTCCGCTTTATTTAAAATTATTGGATTTCTTTGATAGAAATTATAATTACGCGCATCTGGTTAAGCAGATAATCATCGGCTCTAGAAATGAACAGGAAGAGATAATGAAGGTATTTGAATGGACCCACCTGAATATAAAAAAGAATCCCGGGAGCCTACCCGTTGTAGATGACCATGTTTGGAATATTATTATAAGAGGATACGGCGATGATGATCAGGCACAAGACGTGTTCGCCACCCTATGTAATTATGCAGGAACCGATGCTTTTTTTGCTGCGATTACGGGCAGGCCAAAAGACTCAAAAAAATACTTTTCGTTTGTACGATTAGGAAATAAATGGGCGTTATTCGATGTATATAATGGTATTTATTTTAAGAATCAAAAGGATGAAATAGCAGGTATTAACGACTTGTTGTCGGACAACTGGAAGGCGTTGAGCCTTACAGGCACCTCCTGCGCTATAGATTACAGAGAATATTTTGGCCGGTTGCCATCTATTGACTGTACGGGGTATAAACTTAAAAGGTCTTCGATACAGTCTCCGCTGCGAAGATTGGTATTTTTTCTAAAGCACTGACTTGTCCGGCATACTCCTCAGGTTATGACAGATAAACAGGAGAATAGATATGTATAAGGAAAAAAGAATATTGGCTTTAATACCTGCGCGTGGCGGTTCAAAAGGATTGCCACGTAAGAATACCAGATTATTACGCGGCAAGCCGTTAATTTACTGGACAATCAGGCAGGCATTGTCGAGTAAATATCTAGACCAGGTTATTGTAAGTACAGATGATAATGAGATAGCAATGATTGCGGAAAGATATGGCGCCAGCGTCCCGTTCTTAAGGCCCAAGCGGCTTGCTACCGATAAAGCGAAGACTATCGACGTTATTTTTCATGCGCTGAATTATTTTCAAGAAATAAATATAAAATTTGATTATCTTGCACTGTTAGAGCCGACATCTCCATTACGAAAAACTGATGATATTGATAAGGCTGTTCAGGCCCTTATCGATAGAGAGAGTAACTTTGACAGTCTTGTAAGTTTGGGTAAAATTGCCCTTGAGCATCCGGTGCTAGCTAAGAAAATTAATAAAAAAGGATACGTGGGTTCCTATATAAAAAATGTAAAATGCGCCTCAAGAAGGCAGGACTTCCCTCTATCGTATTTTCCGTACGGGGTTATTTATCTTTCAAAAATAACCACTTTAAGAAAAACAAAAAAATTCTACCAGAAAAGGACATTGCCGTATTTCATAGAAAGGTGGCAGAATTACGAAGTAGATGATGCCCTGGATTTCTTATGCATCGATTCAATCATAAGATTTAAGAATACTTTATTAGGAAATGAATATGGAAATTCTCTTAAAAAGATATAGCCAGTCCGGGGATTACGCAGATATTTTTCGGTATAATTATGAAGTGATAAGCCGCATCCAGGACGATGATTTATTGAATAAATTTGTTTTGATGATTTCAAGTATTCTGAAAATTGATTATCAGGTTATTTTGGTTGATTTGAAACGATATCTAATGATAAGCCAGGAATATTATCCTCATAATATACAAAAAAAATGCCTGCATTATTTCTTATTGCCATATTTTGTTTTCAGGAATATTGTAAATTCTTTTCATTATGCCAGGATTAAGCATTCAGATATTATAATCGATAGCTGGTATCCGGATTCATTAGATACATTTTATGGCCAAGAATTGATCGGTAAACTGTTGAAGAAATACCGCTGTATTGTTTTAAACTTTATGAATTTAAAGAGTATTGATTTTATTGATTTTTTCAGGTACTTCCCGGAATTTATCAGGTGTTTCCTATTTTCTTTGCTGATTATTAAAAAGCACGGCATAGACTTGCGCAGGTATACCTTTAGTCTATTTTTTGATTTTTTAAGAGGACGCTTTGTCAAAAGCCACTATAAACCACGCATGATAATATCAGGTAATGATAACGGCCTCTCGGTTATAAAATCTAAGGCTTCAGGGGCAGGTATGTTTCTTATTCAAAATGGGCTTAGAGATTATTCCGCAGATTCTTCTTTTAAATATGCAGACCACTATGTTTCCATGGGGGAGAAATGCGTGATAAACATGAGGCAGGAAACAGGCTGTATCTTCAAAAACATATATACCTTCGGTTCCTTAAGGCTACACAATTTCCTTTCCGGCTCAGGAGATTTGGAATCCGATATTCTTTATGATGTCCTTTGGGTCAGTACGTATAACCTGTTTGATAATGAAAATATAGCTTCAAAATCCGGATATTGTAGCATGGATTCCTATTATAGTGCCATAAGGCTGATTAATGGTTTAGCTTTAAATAATCCGTACCGAGTCGCATTCCAGTGCAGGTACGAAAGAGAAGTAGAGGATTTAAGAAAGCTGGGTTTATTTTGCGAAAGAATTATTTATATTAATAATCTCCAAAAAAGCGTATATCAATCTGTTTTGGAATCCGATATTATCTTAACTGCGGTATCAACCGTTTCCCTGGAGGCCATGGCTCTTAAAAAAAAGATTGGCTTGATTAATCTATCGGATAACCGGATATTAAACCATGTATATAGGGGGCTGGGCATCGAATATAATTTAAATAGCCGGATTACCCTTGAAGAATTCATCGAAAGCCTAAGGAATAAAGTATTAAACTTTAAGGACTATATCCGGCAAGATCCCTGTTACGCAGAAGATTTACTCGGGGCTGTTGCCAGGGGGACAATAAGAACGGAGCGCTAAGATTATGAGGAAGAACAAAAGGCAAATAAATATTAATAACGTGTTGCTTATAATTTATGATTTTGATGGCGTGATGACTGATAACAGGGTGCTTCTAACCGAAGAGGGAAAAGAGGCGGTTTGGATTAACCGCGGCGATGGCTTAGCAGTGGAGGCGATAAAAGAACTTGGGATTAAGCAGCTTATAATCTCCTCTGAAATAAACCCTGTAGTAGGTGCCCGGGCTAGAAAATTAGGGATCCCCTTTATTATTTCAGCGAAGAATAAGAAAATGGTTCTTGAGAGTTATTTAACAAAAAAGCAGATCCCGAGACAGAAGGTTATTTTTGTAGGAAATGACATAAATGACCAGGAGGCAATGAAGTTTGTCGGATGGCCGCTTGCGCCTGCCGATGCCAACGTGAAGATAAGAAAAATAGCAAAAATTATATTGAATAAAAAAGGCGGCTTCGGCGTTGTGCGTGAGCTTCTGGAGATACTTAAATAAAGGCCATATGGGAGAAACCTTTACTTGTTATCTATGTAAAAGCAAAGAACACATCATTATCGCAAGAAAAGAAGAAATACGCTTTGGTTGTTATGGGTTTCAAAAACAAGTAATAAGGTGTGCGCAGTGCGGATTAGTCCAATTATATCCATTTTGGACAACGGAAGAATTACATGATTTATATTCAAGGTATAGCCAGAAAGTAGACTTTCCCGGGTATAAAGCAAAGGAATCATTTATTCCATATTTAGGAAAAAGGTATTTTAAAAAGTCCGATTTTGTTTTGGAGATCGGTTGTGGTCCTGGCGATACTCTTAAACGACTAAGGAAAACAGGATACAACATAATCGGGATTGACAAAGACCCTACGGTCTGTGACGGAGAAGCTGTTTTAAATTACGATTATAAGGATTTTATCTTGCATAAAGGAAAGTTTGATTTTATTTATGCGATACATGTTTTTGAACATATCCCGGATCCCTGCAAGTTTATCGAGTGGATATCTGAAAAGTTAAAAGAGAAGAAGAGGTTTTTATTAGAGGTGCCCAGTGTAGATGACCCGTTATTGAAAATTTATAAAGTTGAGCGTTTTAATGATTTTTATTGGTATCCGTATCACTCGTTTTTTTATAACAAGGATAGTTTAGAAAAAATATTTCGAAAATGTCCGGGGGTCAGGATTAAAATAAGGCCTTTTCAAAGATATGGATTAATCAACCACCTAAGGTGGCTGTTTTTAAAAAGGCCGGGGAATTTCAATCCAAATATCCCCATTCTTGATAATATATATAAACTGATTTTAACAAGATTGCTCAAGGCGAGCGATGCGTTGATTGTGACTGGCGAGAAAATATGAAGAAGCGGTAATTATTATAAAAAGGTGTTTTTATGCATAAAAAGACGAGTAATCCAAGCAAATATCTAGGCAATGAGTTAATGTATTTGAAGAAAGTTTTGAAGGCCGGTAGCTGGTCAGCAACCGCGGGAAGCTGGAACCAGGCGTTAGAAAGGGCATTTGCCAGAAAATTCGGAGTAAAGCATGCAGTAGCTTTAAATTCCGGGACCTCTGCCATTCATGCGGCTTTAGAGGCTGCCGGTGTCGGCTGCGGTGATGAAGTCATCTCTCCCGCCCTCAGTGTCATTATGGATACAACCGCCACTATCCATGCCAACGCCGTGCCCGTATATGCAGATATCGATCCACAAACATTTACTATCGACCCGAATGATATTGAAGACAAGATTACGTCTAAAACTAAAGCTATAATTCCGGTATCTCTCTACGGTTTGCCTGCGGAAATGGATCGGATAATGCAGATAGCCAGAAAATATGGTCTTGTTGTGATTGAAGATAATGCTCAGTGTGTATTAAGTAATTATAAGGGAAGACTGGCGGGAACAATTGGACATATGGCAAGTTATAGCTTCGAGAATACTAAGCATATCTCTTGCGGTGAAGGGGGTATGCTAATAACAAATAATGAAAGGTATGCAGAGGCGGTTAGAAAAATAGGCGGCCATGGCTTTAAAAACTTAAAGGCTGATGAAGGGAGGATTAGATTAAATCAGGATATTTTTCAGAACCCAGGTTACAAACGTCACGATGAGATAGGTTGGAATTATCGGCTTCCAGAGTTTAATGCCGCCATTGCGCTTGCTCAACTGGAGAGGGTCAACGAGCTGGTTATGATGCGCGAGAAATCTGCACAGCTATTTATGGATGTCATGTCGGAATGTGATTACTTAATTCCCCAAGTGGTACCTGCGGGCTATACCAATTCGTATTACACCTTGGCTGTAATATTTGAAGGCCAGAAGAATATAGGCGTGTCTTGGGAAAATTTCAGAAAGGAATATATCAGGCAGGGCGGAGACGGGATTTATGGCGCCTGGAGCGTTGCTTATCTTGAACCGGTGATGGTGCAGAGAAAGTTTGTCAAACGTTGTCCATGGGTATATAAAAAGATAAGATATGAAAAGGGGCTGTGCCCGGTGGCTGAAGCATTACAGCCTAAAATCATGCAGTTTAAGACCAATTATAGGGATTTAAGACTCGCTAAAGCAAAGGCCGGGGCTTTATGGAGAACAATTAAAAAATTTAGGGGGAAATGATATGAAAAACAGAGACAAGGTAATTATTACCGGCTCCAGCGGATTAATTGGAAAATCAGTAGCAAATTATTTCAAGCGGATGAACGTCCATGTCTTAGGACTTGACATGCTATTAGGGCATGATTTAACGGACGAAGAATTCGTCAAGAGCTGGTTCAGGAAAAATAAGGCTTCTTATCTGATTAACCTGTTTGCTTTTAATGATCATGTGGCGCAGGAGGATAAAAGGGAGGGATTATTTAATATTAGCCTGGATAGCTTTAGGGAATTCATGGAGATAAACGTTACCGCCTTGTTCTCGGTTTGTCGTGAATTTGCCAAGAATAAAGAGGCAAGGGGGATCGTTAACTTTTCTTCAATTTACGGGATAGTCTCTCCCCTGCCGTTTCTTTATAAAAATGGCGAAAAACATATCGGATACTCTGCATCTAAAGGCGCCGTCATTCAACTCTCCCGGCACTTGGCTGTGCATCTGGCGCCAAGGGTACGGGTTAATTGCATAGCTCCGGGAGGCATAGAATACAGACAAGACGCGGAATTTAGAAGAAGATATAAGCGATATACGCCAATGAGACGGATGATGAAAACGGAAGAGTTAAATAAGCTCATAAAATACCTGTGCTCCGATGAGTCTTCTTACATGACAGGTTCTATTATTACCATTGACGGCGGGTGGACTGCATGGTGAACCTAAAAAAAAGCAGCAAAAACCTGAAAAAAGAAGCCGACGATTTTAATTCAATCTATAAGAAACGATTCCATAATCTAAAGTCTATTCTTATCAATAAGGATAAAAGAGTTGAGGATTACTTTATTAAAAATCCCTGGAGGTATGAATTTTCAAGAAATTATGCATTCGGGGGCATCATAAGAGACTTCAAGCAATTTAAAAAAAATAGAGGAAGCAGTTTACATATCTTAGATGTGGGGTGCGGCAACGGTTGGTTTTCGCTGAATGCCAATGGCGATAATAGAGACTATTGGGACTGTATTGATATATCTAAAGAGGCGATCAAGACAGCTAACAAATTTAAAAAAGAATTGAAAATCACCAAAAACGAATACCATCTTAAAAGCCTGGAGGATTTTAGCAGCAATGAGGAATACGATATAGTGTCCTGCGTCCATACGCTACACCATTTCACGGATCTGGATGTTTTTTATAAGAAAGTCAGAATGTATCTAAAAAAAGAGGGGATGATATTCATTCAAGATGTTTCACCCGAGCAGTTTTCCGAAACAAACGCCGGATTTGTGCTCTTAATAAAAGAAATCTTAAAATTAACTGATAATATCCGTTTTGTCCCCGATTCTAAGGCCTTGGGTCTTAGCGCCAGGCTTCAACACACAATCTACGAATGGAGAAATGAGACCGATAATCTGGCGCAATCCCACCACGACCATTGGCACTCTTCAAAAAGAATACTCGCATTCCTAAGAAAGAGATTTATCGAGGTTTTTTATAAAGAAACTGGCGGTATGATGATGCGGCTGCTGGGAGGGCTAAGGGGAGAAATGCCCCGGTTAGAGAGGATGGCGCAACAATTAATCGCCCTTGAAAAACTATTATTAGACAGAAAAATAATTAAGCCGTATGGTTATACCTTTATCGGAAAAATTAAAATAAATCATTTTAGGGGGGATGGACATGATCGAATTCAAAAAAATAAATAGGCCTTATTTAATCGCCGAGATTGGAATAAATCACAATAGCGACTTGGGGATAGCCAAGAGATTAATTGATGCGGTCTTTGCCTGCCAGTGGGATTGCGTCAAATTTCAGAAGAAAACCCCGGATTTATGCGTTCCGAGAGGGCAGAAGAATGTTATAAAGGATACCCCCTGGGGGAGGATGGCTTATTTGGAATACAAGCGCCGGCTTGAATTTGGAAAAAAAGAATACGATTATATTGATAACTATTGTAAAGAAAAACCACTGGACTGGACCGCCTCGGTCTGGGATATGCCCAGCCTGGAGTTCATTATGAATTACGATGTCCCTTTTATCAAGATCCCCTCGGCAAAATTGGCGGATAAGCATTTGTTGCGCGCCGCTTGTGAGACCGGTAAGGCAGTCATTCTTTCCACCGGCATGAGCACCCTTAAGGAAATTGACGGGGCAGTAAAGATTTTAGAAAGGTATTCTTCCGAGCATATTCTTATGCATACCAACTCTACGTATCCCAGCGATTATAATGATTTAAACCTGCAATGCATACTTACGTTACAAAAAAGATATAACTGCCCGGTGGGATATAGCGGTCATGAGTATGACCTGGAGCCTACTGTTGTCGCAGCGGCTTTAGGAGCGAAAGTAATTGAGCGCCATATAACACTTGACCATAAAATGTGGGGGACAGACCATTCTTCTTCCCTGGAAGTCATGGGTATGGATATATTAAAAAAGAGGATCAATAGTATCTATGCTATCTTTGGTGACGGGAAAAAAAGGATTACACAAGGGGAGATATTGATGCGCAAGAAAATGCGCAGTGCATAAACGCAGGGAGACGATATGTTCAAAAGAATGAAAATGCCTTCCTGCATCCAGCTGGAACTGACTAATCTCTGCAATCAGAAGTGCAGGCATTGTTATAATTATTGGAGAGAAGGCGACTTTAGCCCCATCATGCTTTCCCGTGAGAAATTGGATTTTATGTTGGATGAATTTATAAAATGCAGGGTATTCAATGTTGTTTTTTCCGGGGGAGAGCCGTTTATTAATTTTGACCAGCTTTTATACGGCGTCAAAAAGCTTACTGGGGCAGGCATAAGCACGACCAGCGATACGAACCTGATGTTAGCGACCGAGGATAGACTGAAGATGCTTTATGATGCCGGCCTGGGGCACGTATTGACTTCATTCAACTCATATGATGAAGCCACAAATGATTTTATTGTCTCTTGCCCCGGAGCCCAAAAGAAGATTATTAAGGGTATTGAAGCGGCGCGCAAAGTCGGTATGCGGGTAAGTGTGAATATAATTATTTCTAATTTAAACAAGGGCCATGTTTATGGAACCGGAAAATTCTTATCGCAGTTTGGGATTAACAAGTTTTTTTCCACCAGGACCGTCCCTTCGATTGCTTCCGGGGCTGAATTATCCAGGGAGTTGACAATTGATCCTAAAGAAGAACTGAGGGTCTTGGATGAAATGATCAGGGTAAGGGATGATTTCGGCATCCCCATAGGTTCCTTGATCCAATTTCCGGTTTGTTTTCTAGGGGACGTAGAAAAATACAAAGATTATGTCGGCAGGGGTTGTACCGCAGGGAAAAAGATGGTCTGCCTGGATGTGCACGGAAATGGCCACGCTTGCGTACATGAAGCAAAATCTTATGGAAATATATTTGAAATAGGCTTAGGCGGGATTTGGAATAACCTTGAAGAATGGAAAGATAGCGGTATCTTACCGGAAGATTGCAGAGGGTGTTCTTGGGAAGATAAATGCGAAGGCGGCTGTCGATTTTCCGCTTTTACCGAACATGGAGATATAAGAGGGAGAGACCGGCTGATGCTTGGCAGCGAAATTATGAGAAACATTCCCCGCAAGGGAATACCAAAAGAAATATATGACAGCGTGGATAATGATACATTTTACACTTTAGGGACATTAAGATTCAGGGATGAGGGTGATTTTTATACAATCAGCCGGTTAGGGGCAGATGTGGTGCAGGCAGGACCTGAAATAGCCAGGTTTCTTGAGGGCCTTCATAAGAAGAGAGCAGAATTTACTTTGAAGGATTTAGGCCTAAGATGGCGGGACGATTTGGCAAGGGCAGTATTTGAGGGTTTAGTCCTTCCGGCAAAAGGCAACGCCGGGAGCAGGCAGACAGTTTAGATGTCTGAAGTTAACTACCAAGGCGCCTTACTTGATTTAAAAAATAAAAATAATAATTAAGAAAATGCAAGCGGAGAGAAAAAAACAATTAGCTAACGTGTTATATTATATAACTCAGCCTGTCTTAAGAAATGCCTTGGCCTTTCTTGTCCTTCCGATCATAACCCGCTATCTGTCTCCTAAAGACTTCGGGACCATAGCCTTGATTACAATGGTTACTAGTTTTGGAGGTATTTTTTGCCTGGGATTAAACAATGCGATATACAGGCTATATTTCAAATATAAAACTAATACTGATAGGCTGAAAGAAATGCTTTCAACCAATATAATTTCCATAGTTATAATTTTAATTCTCTACTGTGGTTTAATAATTGCGATGTTCCCGTTTCTGAACAAGTTTTTCTTTAATGGACAGCTCAAGATAATATGGATGATCCTGGCATTTATCCAGTTCTCATTGGGGTTTATAAATCTTACAAATCAGTATATATTTCAGAATAATTATGAGGGAAAGAAATGGTTTTCTAATGAGGCCTCTGCTACTTTCGTGACCGTTTTTCTGTCAGTCATCCTGGTATTAACGCATCGTTTTAGATTTGAGGCGATTATAATCTCGGGCCTCTGCGGAGAATTGGTTAAAGGTATTATGATATTTATTCAATTGCGCCGTTATTATGGCATGATTTTTAGAGTAAAGTTTCTGAAAGAAGCCCTTTCTTATTCTTGGCCGCACACGCCTACAGCGCTTTTTAGTTTCGGGTATTCCTACCTTGACAAAATATTATTAAGTAAATTTAAAGGTCTATCACAGGTTGGAATTTTAGATTTAAGCAGCAGAATTTCATTAAATCTGAAGATGGCCATGGAAGGCATGGGTGGCGTTATCCATCCGATAACTCTGGAATTACTCGGAGAAAACACTGAGGGCGCTTTTAAAAAAATAGCGGATATCAGCCTTAAATTCGTATTTCTCACCCTTTTTTTAGGTTTAAGCCTGATATTGTTTTCAAAAGAAGCGATTGTGCTTTTTACAACAAAGGAGTATCATTTCGCGGTTTTTGTTGTCCCTATTTATATTTATTATTATATTTTTTCTGTTCTGGGATATATCTCGTATTGGCTTATATATTATCATTTTCAGAAGACCTTTTGGCAAATACCTTTAAATGCAATTAATTTGTCCGTTAACACGATAGCCAACATTATTCTTATCCCCAGATATGGATTGATGGGTGCTGTTTTTGCCGCATTCCTGTCTTCAGGAGTGGCGAACGTTATTCAATTATATGTGGGCATGAGAATTACCCGTATCTCATTCAATTTATATAAGGTGTCGCTTATGTTTATCGTAGTACTTATTGAAACCGTGTTCGTCTATATTTTGTACCAATTTAACCTGAATACCCTGATCGCCATATGCATCAAGCTGGTGATGCTTTTATTATTTGCGCTAATTTGTCTAAAGCAAAAGATATTCAACCTCCAAGATCTAAGAGACCTGCTGGTAATTATCAAGCAGGGCCTGAAAAAGCCTCATCCCGTGCCCGTGGTTGAATAAAATAGGCAATGATCATGAAAAAAATAATATATTTGTGCTATATGCCCCTTCAATCAAAGATAGAAAAAGATTTCTATATGGATTATCTTCTGGAAAAGAAAATTAATATAGAATATTGGGATGTGAGCAGTATTTATTTTAAGGGTGTAAATTTCTTGGATGGAATCAGCAGGGACTATGTTAAAAAGATCAATAGCCTCGAAGATCTTGAAGTCAAATTGAAAAATACGGATATCCTTAATGCCTCTTTTATTATAAATATCAATTATCAGATTATAGTGCTTAAATTATTTAGAATCCTGTCAAAATATAAGTGTAAGTTATTATTCTTTGCACGGGGGATCTTGCCTTCGCCTTATTATGGCAAGAGAAAAATATTTCCAAGAATAATTAATAATTTATGCCACTATAGGCTTAAATTACTCCCTGCCAGGATTTATAATAAGATAATCTTAATATTATATAAGAAGTTAAGGTTAATTAAGGATTTTGATGTTGTTTTTGCTGCGGGTGACATTGCTGCCCGGTTATATAAAAATAAGTCAGAAGTTGTCCGCGTTAATTATTTTGATTACGATAATTATTTAACGGTGGTTCATAATAAGCGCTTAATTGAGGACAGGTACTGTGTATTTTTAGATGATTGTTACCTATCGCATCCGGACCTGAATATGTTCAAGATGAAAACAATCAATCCGGATATGTACTGCCAATCTTTAAACTCCTTCTTCAGGAATATCGAAGAGAAATACGGCCTGTCTGTGGTGATAGCCTCCCATCCTAAAGCTAATTATACTGATAGCGGGGTATTTGATAAAAGGAATATTATCGGGGGTAAAACCCCTGATCTTGTAAAAGATTGTGAATTTGCGGTCACGCATATGAGTTCTTCGGTAAGCTATGCTGTCTTATATAAAAAACCAGTTATTTTCATTTATACAAATGAAATACAGCAATTTTACGGGCATACATTTTTTCCTCTTACAATGCAATTCGCGAAAGAATTAAGTTGCAATGTTTACAATATCGATGCGATTCGAAATAAAGATGAAATTTCTTTTAACGCGGTAGATGCAGAAAAATATGAGGCATATAAATATAATTATCTTGTGTCAAAAGAAAGCGAAGGTAGGTTAAGCAAAGATATTTTTATGGGTTATATTCAAACCCATTAGCTTGCTGATAAATAGAAAAGGCCCTATAGCACTGCTGTGATAAAGAGTGTAGAAAAGTGAAGATAAATAAACCAATTAAAATACTGGTTCTTTGCCTTATTTCCCTATTTTTAATTGCCCTCTTCTTGGAAGCTATTTCATTTATTTTTGTAAAAAGTTATAATTTTATTAAAAAGAGGGATTATTCACCGGATAATAAAATTGAATATGTGAATTGGTGGGATTTTTCGCCTGTTTTTGGCATAAGGCCTAAGCCGAATTTGCCTTTCATCTATGATGGCACAGGACTATTTTTAGGAACAGATAATTATGGTTTCGTCCATAATGGCGATGCTGCCCGTAAACTGCTGCCTAAGCCAACAAATACATATCGAATTTTTGTATTAGGGGGGTCTACGGTTGCAGGCAGGGGCGTTTCTTATAATAAAGATACAATCCCGGCTCAAATGGAAAAGATGCTGAAAGAAAATCCCGATTATAATTTTAACATCGAGGTTATAAATGCGGGAGTCCGCGGGTGGCTATCTTTCGGAGAACTCTGTTATCTTGCGAAAGAGCTTTTATATTTTTATCCGGATTTGATTGTTGTTTTAGATGGAATCAATGATTTTTACTATTTGCATTTCGGTGGCAACAATTTACCAAATCTATCTAATGAGCAGATCTCGATAATGAGAATATGGAATAACCAGGGGATCCCCGCTTTCAGGTATCATTTAAAAGCAGCAATCTTCAGTATCTGCCCTTCTTTTACAAGTTTTTGCAAAAAAATATATAATCAAGTCAGAGGCAGGTCTTATTTTATGCTTTTAATTAATAGCCTAAATAAGAACCTAAATTTTGACAATATTACTGCTAGCAGATATACAGGGGGTTTAACTGATGTTCCAGTAGTCAACCCTTCATCGTATAATTCCTATATCCAAAACTTAAAAAATATTATCGGCATTTGCAGGGTAAATAACATAGGCTGCATTATTTTATTTCAACCTACCCTGGGCTCTGGTCGCAAGCAATTATTGTCTGCAGAGGAAAAGAGGCTATTAGGACAAATCGATGCTGATATGCGGGTAGGAAATGCCGCGGCATTATTGACTGAATATTACCGCATTGTGACTAAGGAATTCCAGGCACTCAAGGCTGCATATCAAGATGATCATATATGGATTGATGATTTATCCTATGTATTTGATGGTATAGGCGCCAATGTTTATTATGACCAGGTGCATTATAATGCTGAGGGCTCAAGGATACTGGCTAAAAGAATAAATTCAATAATTGAAAGTAACTTCTTAAAAAAGAATAAAGATGAACAAAGGCTTATCCAGTTTAATTAATTCGGCATTTTTTAATCTGGCATCGAAAAGGATTGCGGACTTAAGAGACAGTTTTTATATTTTTAGAGTTTTACGAAATCCTCCTAAAATTCCGAATACCATTCTGTTTGAGATTACAAACCTTTGTAATCTCAAATGCGCCTTTTGTTATCAAAGCAGCAATGGCTTTAAGGTAAAAAAAGGGTTAATGGATTTTGAGCTATTTGCCAAGGCGATAGAAGAATTTGCAGAGCTGCACAGAAGAAACCACAGCACGGGGAATGCAGTAATTTATACTACCGGAGAAACATTCCTTCATCCGCAATGGAGGAAAATGCTTTCATTATGTTCAAGGTTTAACCTTAGGTCTGTACTCAGCACAAACGGAAACCTGCTGGATAAGACTAATATTTATGCTCTACTAGACGCAAGACTTGACTATCTTAATATCTCCGTAGAAGGATACGACAAGGAAAGCTACGAGCGTAAAAGAATCAACGGAAATTTTGAGCAGTTATTGGATAATCTGCAACAGATGAAAGATATTTTCTCATCCCATAATGGCCATAGACCGTATGTGGTAATTCGCGCGGTTGTATTTCCGCAAGAACTCAACCACAGTTATTATAAAAAATATTTTGAGTTATGGAGTAAATTCGCTGATGAGATCGATTTTAACCCTCTGTCAACGCAAGCAGGGCATATGGTAAATGAAATATCTGAGAGAAATCTAACCGGAAAAAGAAAAAACTGCACAGCGCCATTTGTACAACTTACTATCAACTGGGATGGTTCTGTTGGTTTTTGTTGCGCTGACTATAATCATGTCATTGATATTGGCAGATTTCCCAATACTGCATTATTTGAGATTTGGAGAAGCCCAAAATTAATGCAGGTGCGCAATGCTTTCCGTAAGAGAGAATACTCAAAGATCCCTGGAATTTGCCAGAATTGTGAAGCCACTTTTTGTTCTACGAATCAATATTATAAGACAGCCTCATTTAAGACAACAGAGGTATTTGAGAATCAATCAAAAATATATCCTTGGCTTGTTAAATAGCGCCGATTTTGAAGTAGGGACCTTTTGGGCGGGCTAAAGGTTCAATAATTATGAGGTGTAGTGGATAGGGGGAGTAATTATCAAGCCAGGCTTTTTAGATCTTAAATAGAATGATAACCCAATAGCGCAGATGAACATATTTGAGAAAATCCGTCTTTTTATACTATACAATATATACATTGGCTTGCCTTCGCAGACATCTATAACCATAGGCGCACCGTTAAAAGAGAAATTCAATGAAGAATTTGCTCAAGCATACTTTAAATTAAGAGGCGTAGAGAGAAGTGGTTTTATAGCGGACATTGGTGATTATTTCAAGTTAGATGAGGTTAATTTTTGTTCAATAGGCTGCGGTTTTGGCGGGGAGGAGTATTTGTTGGATGGTAAAGTCAAAACACTCGTGCTTGTAGAGCCGGATTTTGCTACGTATCAGTTCTTGAAAAGAAAATTTGAGTCAAGAAAGACTATCATTCAGAATAACACCTTTCAAAATTACAAGCCGCAAATCAAATTCGATATAATTTATACTTCCAGTCTTTCGCCCTGGATGAGCAAGTCCCCATTTTCAGGAATTCCTGGAGACTTGCTTGAGTTTATAGATGCAGGTTTAGAAAAAGAGGGAGTTTTTATTGCCCGTATTTATGGAGCGGCGCATTTTGCCGTTACCGCATCTTTGTTCTATGTGAAAACCCTCCTATCCTGTCTTGACAAAGAGGGGTTCAAAATATTGCTTTATATCGCAAAAGAAAAGAAAGAATCCTTTTTAGCGGTATGCAGAAAATCTTCATTACGCAGGGCAGAAGATATGTCTTTTTTTGGTTCTGAGCAGGGAATAACAATAGTCCGGGATGGCCAGATTGTAAGGAAGGCAGGGGTTCCTTTTTTTCAAAAGATCAAAAGATTATTGTGTTTATTTCTATACCTATGGGTAATGTTATTTCAGGAAGCAAGAAATATCTGGTATTTAATACGAATCAACATTAAGTTGATCTTAGAGTAATGAAGATACTAATTTTAGCTGAAAGCTATTATTCCGGAGGAGTAGATACATTTATTATTAATTTGATTAATCATTGGCCTGTAAATGACGACTTCGTATTGTTATGCAACTATGATCATCCTGGACTGGAGGTGATACAAAGAAGGCTTAAACGAAAATGCCAGATTGTAAGGCATCGTTGTGTGACCAGGCCGCAGATTAAAAGGAGATATTCGTCCTCCCCGCTAATCTTAAAGGATTTTATAGATATGTCAATGATATGCGGGCAGTATTTACTATTTATTTTCTATATCATATATTTTTATCTTCTGACTAGGAAAATATGCCCTGATAAGATAATTGTTTGTAACGGCGGGTATCCTGCCGGTGACACATGCCGCGCCCTGGCCTTAAGCGGATTGTTTTCTCCCAAATGGGGAAAGCCATTATTGATTTGTCATAATACCCCCATGCCTGCGAGATTATCGAAAGTTATTCCGGAGTCTTTGATAGACTATCTTTTAAAACGAAGTATCAGTTTTTTTGTGTCTGTCTCGCGTTATACCTTAAGAGAGTTAGTTAATAGGCCGATACTGAGAGATTTTAAAGGAGGAAGGGTTATATACTACGGGATAGAAATGCCTGATATAGAAATGCCCGATATGGGGATGAGTACCTCTTTAACTTCCTGTATTCCTGCGGACAGGCAGATGATGGCATTAGAAAAAGGTTCGTCCATGCTCTTGATGCTGGCAACATATGAAGAACGCAAAGGGCATGATTTTCTTTTGAGGTCTTTTCTAAAGGTCAGGGAGAAGATAAAAAATGTATATTTAGTCATGGCTGGTTTCGGGTACGCAGATGATTATAAAAGAATAAATAATTTAATTAAAAATTACGGCCTAGGGCATTATGCTTATTTGCTAAATTTTAGTGACGATGTCGTGGGATTGTTGCGCCAAGCGCAGATACTGGTTATGCCGTCACAGAGACAGGAGAGTTTCGGTTTAACAATCGTAGAGGCTATGTCGCAGGGGGTCCCTGTGGTGGCGACGAATATCGGAGGTATACCTGAGGCAATTCAGGATAACCACGGCGGTTTCGTGGTGCCTTGCAATGTGGATAGCTTTGCCGAGAAAATAATCTTGCTGCTTGACAATGAATCCTTGAGGCATCGCATCGGTGACGATGGTTTAAAGGCATATCGGCAGAGGTTTTTACCCGAAAGGATGTGCAGGGAATACTATGGATTACTCAACGCCTAGGGCATTTAATTTTATTTAAAGGGAACGGGAAATGCGTATTTTAATTACAGGCGGTACAGGACTACTTGGGAAAACCCTCATTGAGAAGGGCGATAGCCGGTATGAAATTATGGCGACCTATCTTGGCAGTTACGGTATGAAAGATACCGCCCGGATAAAATATAAGAAATTAGATATCCGCGACAGGGAAGGCCTCAGAGGATTATTCGGTTTCTTCAAGCCGGAAGCCGTTATCCATACCGTTAGCGTGGGCAGTCCTGATTTTGCGGAGAAAAACAAAGAATATACCCGGGAGGTAGATGTTATGGGTACCGGCAATATCCTTCAGGGTTGCAATGAATCCGGCTCTAAATTAGTTTATATATCTTCCAATGGCATCTATGCAGGGAACAAAGCGCCTTATGCCGAGACGGATAAGGCAGAACCGGTAAATTATTACGGAAAAATAAAATTAGAAAGCGAGAAAATAGTAGAAAAGAGCGGGATTACTCATGCTATTGTCAGGCCGATATTGCTGTACGGCTGGAATCATCATTTTGAAAGGCAAAATATTGTCACAATCGCCTTAAGAAAATTGCTAAGAAATGAAATAGTCAATGTGTATGAGGATGTCATTTGCAACCCGCTATTAGTAAATTGCTGTGCTGAGGCGGTTTGGCGGATAATAGACCGTGAAATTTACCAGGTGTTCAATATCGGCGGTCAGGATATAGTAAACATCTATCAATTGGTAGAAACAGCGTCTGAGGTATTCGGCTTGGACTCGAGCTTGGTAAAACCAGTCCGGCAAGGGTTTTTCAAAGAGATGGTGAAGAGGCCGTTGAATACTTCCTATTTGACGGATAAAATGGAAAGTGTTTTAGGCGTAATCCCGCTTTCGATACGGGAAGGTTTAGAGATTATGAGGAAGAGTACGCCGAAAAATTTATCGGAATATTTATATGGGGAGTAATCCGGCTTTTAGCGTTGTGGTTGTCGCGTATAACCACGGGGCATATATCGCCCAGGCAATACAGTCAGTCTTGGACCAGACATTCCAGGATTTTGAAATAATAGTTCTTGACGACGGTTCTACAGATAACACTAAAGAAGTCGTAGGCAATTTTTCTGATCACAGGGTAAAGTATTTTTTCCAGGAGAACAGCGGTTTGCCGGCAAGCGGGAGAAACAGGGGGATTAGCCTTGCCGGGGGGGAGTATATATCGCTTTTAGATGCCGATGATTTCTGGCATAAAGAAAAGTTAGCAAAGTGTAAGGATGTGCTGGATAATATGGCGGGCGTGGATTTAGTATGCCATAATGAAGGGATAATATATAAAAACAAGATACTAAGATATACATCTTACGGGCTTTGTTCCAATAAGATGTATCTTGACTTGTTATTGAAAGGAAACTCGCTGCATACCTCAGCCGTTACCATACGCCGGAGTATATTCTTTGAGGACGGTTATAGATTCCGCGAAGAAAAATGCTTGTTTACGGTCGAGGATTACGAATATTGGCTGAGGCTTTCGCTTAAGTACCGGTTTCATTTTCTGTCCGAGGTGTTAGGGTATTACCGGGTGACAGAAGGCGGCGCTTTCTTAAGAAATGCGGGGGTCAGTACCTTAAATATGCTGGGACTGCTTGATGAACATTTTCGTAAAATTAGACATAAGACGGCGCAGATTAAGATGGCTATGGCCAGGCGCCGTTCTTCGGTTATGTGCGCCTGTGCAAGGATGTATCAGCATAAAGATGATTTTAGAGAAAGCAGAAAATGGTATTCTATGGCAATAAACGAATACCCGTTTAACTATAAAGCAGCGCTGGGGTATTTAGCTGCGTTGCTAAGATTCAGGATTATATATAGATAAGCAAAATGAATAAAGTGAGAATGACGCAAAAATCATACGGTTTTTTGTGGAGTATGTGCGGCAATAATACAGAAATTAAGAGATGGCATTTTAACGATATGCAGGCAGTAGTCCCTGAGCCTATAGTGAGGGGTAGGATGGGCCTTGAAGTAGGTTCCGGATGCGGTTACGATACTTTTATTATGGCCGAGAGCAACCCAGGGGTTAGGATATTCAGTTTTGATATCAGTAACGGCGTATATAGAAATAAACAGCTTACGGCAGGATTGAATAATGTCTGTGTCTTGAAGGCTTCGGTTTCTAGCATCCCCCTGAAGGACTGTATCTTTGATTTCGCCTATTCCTATGGCGTGCTGCATCACATACCTCGACCGGAAATAGGGATGCAGGAGATAAGCCGTGTCATAAAAAAAGGAGCGCCTTTATTCCTTTATTTATATGAAGACCATGCAGGGGACAAATTAAAGAGCATCGCCTTAAATATAGTAAAAATTTTAAGGCACGTAACGACAAGGATGCCCGCAAAATTACTGTATTTTCTCTCATATTTGTCTTCTCCGTTTATAGTAATCCTATTTTCCTTTCCGGCAACGGTTTTAGGGAAGTTTAAAGCGACAAAGGCGCTATCGCAAAGGCTACCTTTTAATTACGCAACTCACCTGTTTTCCGCAGCAGGGGATCTATATGACAGGTTTGCTACACCCATAGAGCATAGGTTCGGCGCTAAAGAACTAATTGGTTTATTTGACAAAAACGGCTTTACCAAAGTCAACATTGCAAAAATAGATTCTAAAGCAGGATGGGTTGCCTGGGGGTATAAGGTTTAGTGCTCAAGAATAAAAATATAATTTGCATATCCAGCATTGATTGGGATTACGTCTGGCAGGGGCACTAGGAGATAATGGCTAATATTCTACAGCTGGATGGGGTGCGTTGGCGTATAATAACAGAATAATCACTAAAGAAGGGTGAATGATGGAACTTTCCATAATTGTCCCCGCATTTAACGAAGAGCAGGGCTTGCCAAGAATTCTGGATGATCTGGTAAGAATCTTTCCTTCGCAAGAAATCATAGTAATCGATGATGGCTCAAGCGATAAAACATATGAGATTGCCTGTAGATTTAACAGTGTGAAAGTAATCAGGCATGAGAGAAACTACGGCTACGGGGCAGCATTAAAAACAGGCATAAGCCATGCCTCAAATGAGAAATTAGTCTTTTTCGATGCGGATGGACAACACGATGCCGAGAATATCAGGAGATTCGCAGAATTTTTAGAGGATTGCGATTTGGTGGCAGGGGAACGCGTGAATGATAAAAGTATTAGCGGAATGCGCCTGCCCGGAAAGTTTGTTCTAAAAGCGATAGTGAACTTTCTAGCTAAGACTAAGGTTAACGATATAAATTGCGGTTTCAGGGCGGTCAGGAAAAGCATTATAAAAAGATATTTGTTCCTTCTTCCGGATGGTTTTTCCTTTTCTACAACTACTATGCTACTTTTTCTAAAACGGAAATACAGGGTTAAATTTATCCCCATCCAGGTCAGAAGAAGAGCGGGAAAAAGCTCGGTTAACCAATTTAGAGACGGCTATAATACCTTATTATTAATTATCAGATTGATAGCGCTCTTTGACCCATTGAGGATCTTCATACCGCCGGGTTTCTTCTTTATCCTGATGGGTATATTATATGGTTTATACAAGTTTATAACCGTTGGTTTTGGCCTGTCGGTCGGGGCATTAGCTTTGCTAATCATCGGTTTTTTCAGTTTTCTTCTGGGTATTATTTGCGATCAGATCGCTTCTTTGAGGTTAGAACACCTGGAAGAATCTTTTAAGGACTAATAATGTGCGGTATATGCGGGATCGTAAAGACCAAAAGTGAAGTCTGCCCTGAATTAATCAGATCAATGACCAGCAGGCTCACCCATAGAGGACCGGATGATACCGGTTTTTATTTTAATAAAAGAGTCGGACTGGGGTTCAGGAGATTGAGTATTATTGACCTAAAGAAGGGCCATCAGCCTATTCCTAACGAGGACAATACCGTATGGGTAATTTTTAACGGCGAGATCTATAATTTTAAAGAATTAAGGAAATTGCTCGAAAAAAAAGGACATGCGTTTAAAACGTTAAGCGATACGGAGGCAATAGTCCATAGTTATGAGGAATGGGGGGCTGATTTTGTAAATAAAATTAAAGGGATGTTTGGCGTAGCAGTATGGGACGGAAGAAGCCATCAATTAATCCTGGCAAGAGACAGGATCGGCATAAAACCATTATATTATGCGATTACCGAAAATGGCCTATATTTTGCTTCAGAGATAAAGTCGCTCCTGGCAAACAAGGAAGAACTTAACACCCAGATAGATTTGGATGCCTTGAATCTTTATCTTACCTTAAATTATATACCCGCACCCCTGACAATATTCAGAGGAATAAGGTCATTGTTGCCTGCACATTTATTAATATATAAAGATGGCCAGAGCATGTTCAAGGAATACTGGGATATACCGAGTGGTGAGCCGATCTCAAATTCGCTGAAAGAAGAAGCATATATGAACTTACTAGAAGAACAACTAGAAAAATCTGTTAATAGCCATTTAATAAGCGACGTGCCCGTGGGGGCCTTTTTAAGCGGCGGCCTGGATTCCAGCGCCGTAGTCGCTTTTATGGCCAGAATAAAGAAAGAACCCGTTAAGACATTTTCGATTGGTTTTGGAGACAAGAGTTATAGCGAGTTGAATTATGCGAATATTGTAGCGAACCATTTTAAGACCGAGCACCGCTGGGAATTAGTTAAGCCGGACATCCGCTCGATTCTACCCGGGATAATTAATCAATTTGACGAGCCATTTGCTGATTCATCGGCTATCCCGTTATATTTTTTATCTAAATTAGCTAGAGGGTATGTAAAGGTTGTTATGACCGGTGACGGCGGTGATGAGCTTTTTGCCGGATACGAGACATATTTAGCCAACATGCTGGTTTATTTCTACCGTAAGTCGCCAGGGATATTAAAAATGGGTTTCAGGAAAATAGTTGAAAACTTGCCGGTGTCGCATAAAAAGGTCAGCCTGGATTTTAAAGCTAAGAGATTCATTGGGGGTGCTGATTTACCTCCCATGTTGGCTCATTTATACTGGCGTATTATTTTTACCGACTCCAGCAGAAGGAAGATTCTAAATAATGAGGCAGCCAATGATTTTTCGGATGATAATTTACAGGCATTCTTTTCCCTCTTTTTTGAAAGAGCCACAAAAGTAAAGGGGATTAACAAGTTTTGCTATTTTGATATTAAGGCGTATCTTCCCAATGATATGCTGGTTAAGGTGGATAGGATGACCATGGTAAATTCCTTAGAGGCCAGGGTGCCGTTGTTGGATAGCGATCTGGTGGAATTAGCCTTCAGGATTCCTTCAGGTTTAAAAGTAAAGAATTTCAGGACCAAATACATATTCAGGCGAACCCTCAAGGATATCTTGCCGAAAGTCATACTCAATCGAAAGAAGGCAGGATTCAATGTCCCTATCGCCAGCTGGATAAATAACGATTTAAAAGAAATGTTTTGGGATGTTTTGTTTTCGAAGACAGCAGGATATAATGAACTTATAAATCTAGATTATGTTAAGACTATGCTAAATGAACATCATAGGCGTGTAAAAGACCATAGTCATCAATTATACGGATTACTTGTTTTATCATTATGGTGCGAGAATATGAGATGAAGCAAGCGCAAAAAGACTTTTGGTTAAGAGAGCATAACTTCAGGAGATACACTCATCCTATTGTGAGGTATTTCAGTATGCAGAGAGTGAATTTTCTGAGAAACTTTATAAAAATAGGCGGCCTTAAGAATATCCTGGATGTCGGCGCCGGTGAGGGTTTTTCTTCTTTCTATCTCCAGGAAATTTGCCAGGATGTCGTTGCTACGGATTTATCCAGAAAAATGCTCATAAAAAACCCCGTTAAAAAAAAGATTATTGCCGATATTTATTCTTTGCCATTTAGAAGCGGTTCTTTTGACATGGTTTGTGCCTGGGAGGTTCTTCATCATCTAGATAACCATGAAACTGCCGTAGAAGAGGTTATCAGGGTATCAAAAAGATATGCCTGTATTTTTGAAGTAAATAGGGATAATCCTGTCCAGTTTTTGTTTGGGATCATAGATAAAGAGCATAGAGGGGCAATCAGATTCTCAAAGAAGTATCTGCTTAAGCTCTTTGATAAGAAAGCCAGGATAATCGGGCATGCCACAACAGGTGTTATTTTTCCTAATAAGACACCGTCATTTATATTTCCTTTTTTAAGTAAGATCAATTTTGTTATGCCTTTTATCGGTATATCAAATTTTATCATATGCGAAAAGTCATGACGGACGTAGTGTTAGTTGTGCCTCCCAGCTCTAAGAAAAAAGAATTCGGGCTTTTATCAGGCGCTGGTGCCTATAGGCCTCCATTGAATCTCCTGAATATCGCGGCAGTCCTTCTTGAAAAAGGTTATTCTGTTTCTGTCATAGATGGAGTAACTAAGAATAAAGGACCAAACGAGGTTGTAAGATCTATCATTGCGCTTAAGCCCCGTTTTATCGGTTTTACCTCTATGACCGCCCATATTTATGAATGCGGGGAGATGGCAGGAGAATTGCATAGAAATCTGCCCGAAACCCCGATTATTATAGGAGGTATCCATATCAGCACATTACCGATACAAACTATGCAGTTATTTACTTCTTTTGATATCGGCATCGTCGGAGAAGGAGAGAATAGCGTACTTGAGCTGCTTGAAGGCATTGAGAAAGGCGGGGATATTTCAAATATTGCCGGATTGGTAATCCGTACTAAGGAAGGTATCAAGCTGACTCCGCCACGGGCATTAATCGATGACCTTGATACACTGCCTTTGCCGGCATGGCATTTGCTTCCGGATTATATCCAGACATATCAGCCAACCCTATCAAGGAAAAGCCGCCTGCCTTCCGCATATATCGTTACTTCGCGGGGCTGCCCCTGTCAATGTTCCTTTTGTAACAATATTGTCCATGGCCGCACATTTCGTTCCTATAGCGTAGATTATATAATGAAAATGGTTGCTTATATGGTCGGGGCGTATAAAGTCAGGGACCTGACCATATATGATGAAAACCTGGCTTTAAAGAAGGAGAGGATTATTGATTTTTGTCACCGCATGATATCAGCTAATTATGATCTTACATGGTCATGCGACGCCAGGGTCGATAGTATTGATGAAGAAATAGCCGGTCTTATGTATAAGGCAGGATGCCGTTCTATATGGTTTGGAATGGAGAGCGGCAATGCAGAAATATTAAGAAGATATAACAAAAGAATTAAGTTGGAGGATTCAGAAAATGCGGTTAACTTAACAAAAAGATATAAAATTAGGGCAAGCGGTTCTTTCATCATAGGAGGCCCCGGAGAAACAAGGGATACGATTAAGGATACGCTTCATTTTGCCAAACGAATAGGATTAGATTATTTTATACCATATTATTATACCCCGATCCCGGGGACTGCGGATTACAATATAATTACCCGGTATGGAAACGCAGATTTAGATTATCGTTCGGCAACAATGACACAACCAACATTCGCGCCGCACGGTATGTCATTCCATGATATCCGTAATTGGTATATACGCTCACTCCTGTATTTTTATACACAGCCGAGAATAGTTTTTATGATGGTTAAAGAGATAGGCTTCTTAAATATTATAAAATCCGTCTTTTTCTTTTTATTTAATGTGATAATTAATGTTATAATGACTCCGGAATATACAGCTAAAAAAACGGAATATTAACCGGAAAAATAATATTGGATAAATAATAAAAGAATGTGCTCTGAAAAAGGCGTGCTAAAACAGTTTGATTTCTGGTTATTGATGGTTATATTGTTTCTAATGCCTATTGCGGGAACATTTACCCTGGCAGGAAAACCTGTCCAGATATCCGATGTCCTTTTTTTAATTTATTTCTTAGTTTGGTTTTCCAAGAAGATTATCCGAAAGGACATCCAGGTTAATGCCAAGTTTTACATTTTTTGCGGGATGCTTGTCATCTTTTGTCTTTCAACATTCTTTTCGCCTTTTAAAGCTAAAAGCGTAGTCGGTTTAGCTATAAAGATCTATCTGTTAACGTTGGCTTATGTTATTTCAGAAGAAATTAATTCCGTTTCCAGATTTAAGGCGGCAATAAATACCATACTGCTTTCCGGTACTTATGTTATTTTCTTATCTTTTTGGGGTATGTTGTCGTTTGTAATAAAATCGCCCAGTATCTTCTTGTGTCCTAGTGATATATTAGATCTTCCGCTGCGTTTCTTACCTCGTCTGCAAAGTACTTTTTCTTCTTCGAGCTTTCTTTCGTCATTTTTAAGCATAGTAATAGTAATTCTTTTAGGAAATATTTTATTTGAGGGGTTACCATTTAAAAGGTTATTCAATCATGCTATTTACATTATATTGGCCGCAATAGTTTTTATATTTACATTTTCCAGAGACCTTATTGGTTTAGGGTGGGGTTTGATTTTTCTATTGCGGACATGGGACATGGATAAAAAAAGGCTTTCTTTGATTATAGCGCATTTTAAATGGGTAATGGTCTTAATCACGGTTTTTCTCTTGGTTTGCAGTATCTGGTACATTTTTCCTATTAAAATATATAAAACACCTTCAACTATTACATTGCCGTCAGATGAAGTGCAATATGAACTAAAAGCAGGGGACATTGTCTCTAGAATGGGATGGATTTCAGAAAGATTTATTTCTTTCAATTCAAGGATGCATAATCGTTTTATGGAATTAAAAGATGCCGGAAAGACATTTATTAATAACCCCGTATTTGGCATAGGGGTAGGGGTATTGCCGTCACAGGGGTATTTTCCGCAGTCGTATTCGCGCTCTTCCCATAATACCTACCTGCAGGTTCTTTCTCAGACAGGCATTTTAGGATTTGCTATTTTCTTGATTTTTATAATAGCCGGCTTATTCCGTGTTCTTCTGTGGCAAGGGCAAAATCCCCAATCGTATAGTATTAGAGTTATTTTTCAGGTAATACTTTTAGTTTTACTTATCAACATGTTTTTTACGGATCTGGATAACTTCCGTTACTTTTGGATAATTTCGGGGCTTATATTATCTTTAAATAACCCAAACATTAAAGATGCTTAAAAACAAAAATATCATCTGCATATCTTCGATAGACTGGGATTTCGTCTGGCAGGGGCACCAGGAGATAATGGCTAATTTTGCTAAAAGCGGAAACCGCGTCCTGTTTATTGAGAATACCGGCGTAAGGACTCCAAACTTCAGGGATATCAAGAGATTAAAAAAGAGAATTAATAATTGGTTTAGGAGCATAAAAGGATTCAGACAAGAGGCGGAGAATCTATATGTTTATTCGCCAATGATCCTGCCTTTTCCTTATTCAAGGTTCATGCGTTGGATCAATAGGGCTTTGCTTATTAAACCATTAAAAAGATGGATAAAAACAATGGGGTTTCGCAGCCCTATAATATGGACATTCCTGCCTACCGGGACGGCTTTGGATATCATAGATAATATAGATAAAGAATTATTGGTTTATTATTGTATTGCTGATTTTTATGAATTAGTAAACAATCCAAGGAAAATAAGCAGGACAGAAAATGATTTGATACGCAAAAGCGATATCATATTCGTCCAGGGAGAGGTTTTGGCGAAGAAGTGCAGGCGGTTCAATGATAATGTGCATATATTCCCGTTTGGCGTAAATATGGAGGTTTTTGATGATTTCCAGCGCGTCCCTGAGAAGGTCCCCGGGGATATAAAGGAGATAAAAAGGCCCATCATCGGATATATCGGGGGGATACACAGGCATATAGATTTTAACTTATTGCGTTTCATTGCCCTTTCTCATCCCGAATGGTCCATTGTTTTTATCGGCCCTTGCCAGACAGATACCCCTAAGATAAATAACCTGGGGAATGTATTTTTGCTTGGCCAGAAAGATTTCACGCTCCTGCCGAGTTATATAAGCGAATTTGATGTGGGCATTATACCTTATGAGACGAATGAATATACGACGACCGTGTTCCCGACAAAGTTAAATGAATACCATGCCATGGGAAAACCTGTGGTATCTACGGCTTTACCTGAGATCATCAGGTTTAATTTAGAGAATAATGATTTAGTTTTAGTCGGGAATACATATCAGGAATTTGTCGATTGTATTTCTACGGCACTGACTAACAGCAAAGAAGGGATGGTTAAGCAGCGGATGGGGTTGGCGGAAAGAAATAATTGGGCTGGAAGAATTGAAGAAATGAGCGATTTGTTGGAATATACTATTGAGAGAAAAGCCAGTAAGCCGGTTGAATGGCAAGACGTATTTCTTAGATTATACAGGACTGCCAGGCGAAAAGCGTTAACGATATCAGCAATATTTATATGCGCTTATCTCTTGCTTTTTTATACTCCGTTAGTTTGGATAGTGGCAGCGCCTTTGAATATTTCCGAGGCGCCTCAAAAAGCAGATTGTATCGTAGTGCTTGCCGGCGGAGTGGGAGAATCAGGTAAGGCTGGCCAGGGTTATGAGGAACGCGTAGAGTACGCAGTGAAATTATACAAAGAGGATCTTGCCAGACACGTAATATTCTCTTCTGGTTATGTCTATGCATTCAAAGAGGCACTGGTTATGAAGGCGCTGGCTGTCTCTTTAGGTATCCCTGCGGAAGCTGTAATTTTAGAGGATAAGGCCATAAACACCTATCAAAATATGAAATTCACCAAAGAAATTATCGAGAATAAGAATTGGAAGCATGTCTTACTTGTCAGTACGCCATACCATATGCGGCGCATCTCGCTGGTAGCAAGAAAAATTGCCCCGGAATTAAAAGTTGTTTATACCCCTATACCCAGAAGCCTCTTTTATAGTCATAGTAGCAAAGATGCAAAAGGCAGGCGCGTATGGAGGAGAGCGAATCTACAACAAATAAAAGCCATATGCCATGAATATCTAGGGATTCTGTATTACTGGTTTAAAGGATACATCTAACCGTGCCTTATTATTATGAAAATAACTTTTATGTGAAGCTTTGTTTAACACGAAAAGGAGAGAAAGATGAAGATAATTGATGAAAAAGGGAGGTTTTTTGGCAAGATTAATGTGATTGACCTTCTGGTAATTATATTTTTGGTTAGTTTAACACCGATGTTTTATTACGGGTATAAGATTTTTATCAAGCCTCCCGTTGTCAAGGAGGCGGTAGAGCCGCCGAAGAACAAGACGGTTATAGAGGTGCCTGAAAAATATTTTATGGATAGAAAAGAGAGATTTGACTTAATAAACCTGGCTCCTGATATCGCAGAGATGGTTGCAATAGGCGATACTGAAAAAGATAAGGACGGAGAGGTTATAGCTGAGATAATAGATGTGGGGAAGCCTTTGCCCCAAGTTTATGAATTAGATATGGGCGCAGGGAAGAAAATACCCATGGAAGATCTCCGTTTGAACCATATACCGGTAGTCTTACAGTTGAAAGCAGAGAAAAAAGGGAATAATCTTTTTTATAAAGATAAACAAATAAGCGTGAGTTCACCTATTGATTTTATAGCGGATAAATACAAAGCAGAAGCAATCCTTTTATTGCCTCCTCCCCTTCTCCCTCCTGCGGAGGACAAGAATAAAGATGCGGAGGGCTCAGAAAGGATGAAGTGGGAGAGAGAAAAGAGGGCGCTTAATGATGAAATAACGGCGTTCAAAAGGTGCATAGCTGATGAAATAGCGTCGGTTAATAAACGGCTGGATGGAATCGAGTCATCTTTAGAGGCGCTTGCCGCTAAGTCCGATCATAAGAGGAAGGCAAGGTAGTAATCGCTAAGCTTTATTTTATAAACAATGGGTAGGGATTATGGGTAGGGATTATTTAAAGAGCAGCCTGACATTTAAATCTTTTTCTGGCATAGCCAAGACGCATTCCATCGTATTGTTTTGGTATAGAAATAGCTGGATATGCGAAAAATCTATCCGGTTTTCTGAAGTTTTGTTAATTTGTCTAAGGATGAGTTTCTTAGGCAGGATTAGTGAAATAAAACCGGAAGGTAATTACGATATTGCCGGCAATAGCAAGGCTATGCAGTATCTGTTATTATTTTATGATAGAGTCACAAAACGGGCGACACACTGCCTGCTGGCCAGCAAAACCTACATAACCCTTGTTGGATTAAGCCGTGAATTTAATCGCAGGCCAGTTAAGGCGCTGGGGGTTGTTATTCTTGCAGCGACATTGGTTAATATAGCAGTATCCCTTCTATTCGCTAAGGAGATTTTATTTATGGGCTGGTTGATACGAGGGGTGTTTATTTTTGTAGGCCTGGGAAGTCTATATTGCCCTGCCGGGTGGGAGGAACTTTTTAAGGAAAACTTTTTGCTAAGGCATATTAATAATTGTTGCAAAAGCAAGAGTTAGGCTTTAAAATAGAAGCCTGTAATTAATAGCGCAATCTTAGGCGGAGATAAGAAGGCATGACAAAAAAAGAGAAGAAGCAACAGATGGCTGCCTTGATTACCGGAGGCGCTGGTTTTATAGGTTCGCACCTGGCAGAAGAGCTGCTTAATAAAGGCTACAAAGTGATTGTTTTGGATAATCTTTCTACCGGGAGATTAGAGAATGTTTCTCACCTTGAGCGTAACCCGGGTTTTGAATTAGTGGTGGGCACTGTCCTTGATGACGGACTGGTGGATAAGCTGACGGAGAAATGTGATGTAATTTTTCATTTAGCTGCTGCGGTTGGCGTTGAGCTGATAGTAAAAGAGCCGCTAGAGTCATTGACTACTAATATTAAAGGCAGTGAGATAGTTTTGGAGATGGCCTGTCGTTACCATAAAAAAGTATTGATTACCTCCACGTCAGAGATTTACGGAAAAAATGTCAATGGGCCGTTAAAAGAGGATGATGATAGAATTCTTGGTTCGCCCTTAAAGACCAGGTGGAGTTATTCTACGGCTAAAGCGGTTGATGAGATGCTGGCGTATGTGTATTGGAAGAAGAAAGATGTCCCTTCCATAATCGTGCGGTTGTTTAATACCGTAGGGCCACGCCAGACCGGCGCTTACGGTATGGTGATCCCGCGCTTTATTGCGCAGGCCTTAAAGAATGAGCCTATTACGGTATATGGCACCGGTCAACAGAGCAGATGTTTTATCCATGTCAAGGATGTGGTAAAGGCTATTATCAAACTATCAGATGCCCCTGAAGCAATAGGAGAGGTTTTTAATATCGGCAGCCAGGAAGAAATCAGTATCGAGCAGCTGGCGAAGGAAATAATCGCTTCTATTCACAGTAAGTCTAAGATAGTGCACATCCCTTATGAAGAGGCATACGAAGCCGGATTTGAAGATATGCAGCGCAGGGTCCCCGATACCGCTAAGTTGAATAAATTAATCGGATTTAAACCTACTTATACCTTGTCTGAGATAATCCGGGATATCGTAAAGCACTTAAACAGCGATAATAGCCGTTTATAATATCCTTCCGGTTTCCCTTCTTAATTTTAGAAAATAAATGAAAAAGATCAAGATAATGCGGATTATCGCCAGGCTTAATATCGGCGGCCCGGCAATACATACGGTTTTGCTTAGCGAAGGCCTGGATAAGGCAAGATTCGATTCTTTACTTGTCTGCGGCAGTACTGATAATAACGAAGGGGACATGTCTTATTACGCCAGAGACAAGAATATAACTCCTCATTTAATACCGGAATTAAAAAGAGAACTAAATCCCATAAAAGATTTAATTGCGCTGGTAAAGATTTATAATCTTATCCAGCTTGAAAGCCCCGATATTATCCATACCCATACAGCTAAGGCCGGGACATTGGGCAGGGCTGCTGCCATATTATATAATATGCTTCATATATGCAATAAGAGAAGAATAAGACTGGTACATACTTTTCACGGGCATATTTTTGAGGGGTATTTCAACAGATTTACTACGGCATTATTTATCCATATCGAACGGTTCCTGGCCTGTTTTACCGATACCATCATTACCGTAAGTACTTCTGTTAAGGATGACCTGGTTAGTTTACGTATTGCCGGGAAAGACAAAATTAAAGTAATACCCTTAGGTTTTGAGTTGAAGGGACTTCTGGATATTCCGCCTTACCGGGGAGAATCTTTAAATATCGGTATCATAGGCAGGCTTGTGCCCATCAAGAACCATCATTTATTTCTTGAGGCAGCGGGGAAGATCATACATAATTATCCCTCTTTAAAGGCGTCGTTTTATATTGTGGGAGATGGAAATCTAAGAAAGGAATTGGAGGATTTTTGTTCTGCTTCAGGGATCAGCGCTCGCGTGCATTTCTTGGGTTGGAAGGAGGATTTGGCAGTTGTTTACTCAAGCCTGGATATGGTATGCCTTACTTCTTTAAATGAAGGGACTCCCGTATCCCTTATTGAGGCCATGGCTTCAGGCAGGGCCGTGGTGGCTACTGATGCCGGAGGGGTAAGGGATTTATTGGGAAACAAGATGGGCATAGATTATGATTTTAACTCTGGATTCAGCATAATGGAAAGGGGTATTCTGGTAAATAAAAATTCTGCCGATGCATTCTCTGCCGCGTTATTGTTGATGTCTGAGGATAGCCGGTTACGCAGAGACATGGGGTTGCGTGGGCGCGCTTTTGTAAAAGAATTATTCTCTAAAGACCGATTGATAGCAGATATCGATAATTTATACCGTATCCTGATGAACGATCCTGCCTGAGCCTTTATTAATAAAACAAGACAATTTTTCTGTTTATTTGTGGTATAATAAATTATAGCTTTATAGAAGGATAAATTTATGGAAAAAACGAGATATCTACTGGTTTTTTTTCTGCCTTTTCTGCTCAGCCTTATGCTTACGCCGGTAGTGCGCCGCCTGGCTTTAAGGTGCGGGTTAGTTTCTTATCCGCGTGCCGACCGCTGGCATAAACACCCTACGGCTTTATTGGGAGGGACAAGCATATATCTGGCGTTTATGCTTTCTGTTATTTCTTTAGGCCTGGCCAATAAGAATGTCTTTGGGTTATTTGTCGGCGCCACAGCCCTGTTTATAGTCGGATTATTCGATGATAAGTTTCATTTTACCCCATATACTAAGTTATTCATCCAGATTGTATGCGGCTGTATTGCCGTATTATTTGGAGTGGTTATCGGGTTGCCTCTTGGTGCTTTGATAGTAATACCTCTTACGCTGTTATGGATCGTCGGCGTTACTAATTCCTTTAATCTATTAGACAATATTGACGGACTGGCTGCCGGTATCGCCGCTATCTCCTCTTTTATGCTATTTTTCTCATCATTGTTATTCACAAATAATCAATTCGGGATGTATAGTTTAGTCTTGGCAGGGGCAGCTTTGGGGTTTTTGCCGTATAATTTTAACCCCGCCAAGATCTTTATGGGCGATTCCGGAAGTATGTTTTTAGGCTATTCTATTGCCGTGATCTCCATATCCGGGACAACCCGGCACATATCGAATCTTTTTGCCACCGTATTAATCCCGGTTTTGATTTTAAGCGTGCCTATTTTCGATACATTGTTCGTAATGGTTATGCGCAGGATCCGCGGCAAGAGGATTTTTGCCGGGGGGACTGATCATACCTCGCATAATCTGGTTGCCCTTGGCCTTTCTCCTAAAAAGACGGTTTTGTTGTTGTATATTATAAGTATTGCCCTGGGAGTTATTGCCTTGTCTTATTCAAGGTTTGATATGTTTGTTATCTCCGTAATTTCTTTTCTGGCTATTGTGGTTATGTTATTTTTCGGCGCCTTCCTTTCCGGTGCCGCATCTTATGACGGCGAATTAATAAGTTACGAAAGATGGCAGGAGCTGCGCAACAACAAGACGATGCTGAACAATATTTTTCTACATAAGCGCAGGATTACGGAGATTGTCCTGGACCTGGCGTTTATTTGCATCGCCTATTATTCCGCGTATTTCCTGCGTTTTGAAGGCCTGCTTGTTCCTGTTAACTTACAATTAATCGAGAAGTCTTTGGTATGGCTGGTGATGATCAAGATCTCGGTATTTTATATATTCGGGCTTTACCGGGGGGTATGGAAATACATTAGTATTTCAGATTTGCTTACCATATTTAAAGCCGTGAGCTTAGGTTCGGCATTCTCCATATTGTTTTTCACATTTTTATTCCGCTTCCAGGATTTTTCCCGGACAGTCTTTTTTATTGACTGGCTAATATTGTTATTCCTGGTGGCCGGCTCAAGAATAATGTTTAGGGTGTTGGGTGAATTGTTTAACCGGTTGCAGAAGCAGGGTAAGAACATATTAATCTATGGCGCAGGGGACGCCGGAGAAATGGTTATCCGGGAGATAAAGCGGAATAAGGACTTAAGCTACAATCCTGTAGGTTTTATTGATGACGACCCCTCTAAAATAGGCAATAGGATACAGGGGGCCCCTATTTTAGGCTCCCGCGAGAATATCCAGAACCTGGTGCATTCTGAAAAGATAGAAGAGATTATTATCGCAATCCCCTCGCTGGATGATAAGGATTTTCGGGAGATAGCGCGTATCTGCAGCGCCTGCGGTATCTCTTACCGCAAGATAAAAGGCATTTTAGACGAAGAGGAATGGGATGTCTCTGGCAGGACAAAAGATAATCATTTATTGTGACAGGTTAATCCTGTTTTCATTGTGCCTTGTCGCCTATTTTATTCCTATCTCCAGGGGTATAATAGAAGGCGCAAGCATAGCAGCGATATTCTGCTATATAGTGAAAAAATTCCTGCAATGGCAGGATCTGCCTCATACCCCTCTTAACCTGCCGGTTTTCTCCTACCTTGCGGCCTGTATCCTCTCTATGTTCTTAAGTACCAACCCCGGCTTAAGCGCAATGACCTTCTTTTTTAAGGCCTTACAGTATATCGCTTTCTTTTTTGTGGTAGCGGATACTTTAAACACACGTAAGCGTTTCAAGATAGTGCTTGTATTTCTCTTTGCATCGTCTTTGCTTACATCTATAGATGGAATATTTCAGTATTTCACGCATCGCGATTTCCTGCGTAACCGTCCTTTTATAGTAGAAGGCAGGGCCTCTGCTGCCTTTGCTACTCCCAATGACCTGGGTTGTTATCTTATTTCGGTTTTGCCTTTTTTTGTTTCTTTTTCTTTTATTAAGTCAAATAAATCTTTAAGGCTCATTGCCTTTATCGGCTCAGCCATACTTCTTTTATTATGCCTGTTGTTTACCGTCTCTAAAAGCGCCTGGTATGGCTTTATGGTTTTTATAATGTTCACCAGCCTATGGCTGCCTGCCCTGATGTTTTTCTTCTTAGCCGGGATTATTATTTTGTTGGCGTTGCCACAAAGCTGTAATTCTTCTTTGGGCAATAGAATAGGCACCTTTTTCTTGCCCGACGGCTCAAATATAAATGATGCCGGCACTATAGACCGGAAAATGATCTGGAGGATAGGCTTAAGTATCTTTAAGTCACGCCCTTTAATAGGCCTAGGCCTGGGTACCTTTATGTTTAGTTTTACCCGGTTTGCCCAAGGGGCTTATCCTTATTCGGTGCCTTATGCCCATAATTGTTATCTGCAGATGGCGGCTGAGATGGGTATAATCGGGCTCTTGAGTTTCTTATCTATCCTAGCGCTGTTTTTTTTCCGGGGGATTATGCTTTTAAACAGCAGGCCTAAGACATTTTCCTGGCATCTGGTTTTGGCAGGGCTGGGCTCGGTCCTTGCGTATTCTGTGCAGATGGCTTTTGATACTTCTTTTTATTCCGTTGATTTGGGGATATTGTTTTGGTTTATGCTTGGCATAGGGGCCGCTTCTTTAAGGATGCTGGCTATGGAGCCTGGTAAGGCCGTAAGTGCTGGTTAACTCCCGAAATCTCAAAAGAGCTATCCTTTCTTAAAAAACAAAGGGATAGCTTTTATTGTTTACCCCTCTCGGAAGAAACCCCCTGCTTTCAATCCGGGGATGAATGTATGAGTATCACGCAGGCAGAAAAAACAACGCCTCTGCTATTTGGAGATTAATGACCATCAGTCTTTGGTATAATATTTTCATCCAGGGAAAATAATCATATGGCCTTTCAATACATTCTGGCAATCCTGATTATCGGCATAAGCGGTTTAATCGCGCAGGTTATGCTTCTGCGCGAATTGGCGTTGAATTTTTCAGGTAATGAACTGGTTATAGGCGTAATATTGGCTAATTGGCTTATCTCTGAGGCTGCCGGGGTTTTTTATGCCGGTAAATTTATAGGCCGAATCAGAAATAAAATTAATGCCTTTTTCATCCTGCAGATAGTATTTTCTTTTGCCTTGTTTGCGGCTATTTATTTATCCCGCATGGCAAGGCCTCTTCTGGGCTCATCATACGGGCAGATGCTTAGCCCGGTAGCAATATTATATTTTTCTTTTTCTATTATTTTTCCCATAGGATTTTGCCATGGCGCGCTTTTTAATTTCTGCTGTAAGATATTTTCCTTTAACAGCGATGCCTATTCTTCTGCGGGGAAGGTTTATGCCTGGGAATCCCTGGGGGCGTTATTAGGCGGCATAGCACTGCCGTATGCCTTCCTGCCATATTTAAACTCTTTTCAGATAGCCTATATTATTCTGCTTATCAATTTTATTTCCTGCCTTATTTTTATCAAACGGATATCCAGGCCGCTGAGCTATATTTTATTACTTTTAACCGCTCTATTATTTATTCTTCCTTTCGGGGATAGCCTAAGTAAGGCGCATTACTCATCGCTTAAAAAACAATACCAAAGCCAGAAGCTATTGGATTATCGTAATTCTATCTACGGCAATATTGCGGTGATTGAAAGGGAAGGGCAGCTGACCTTTTTTTATAACGGCATCCCGTCCATAACCGCGCCTAAACCGGATATCTTCTTTGTTGAAGAGTTCGGCAACCTGCCTTTATTATTTCAAGGAAAGCCCAGGAGCGTCCTTTTTATAGAAGGCGGGATAGGGGGGTTGGTTGGTGAGGCCTTAAAGTATCCGTTAGAAAGAGCCGACTACATTGAGCTTGACCCGCTTATTATTGATACCGTAAGCCGTTACCGGATGCCGTTAATTGAAAAGGAATTAAGCGATAAGCGGCTTGAGGTTATAAATACCGACGCCAGGCGTTTTATTAACTCGACTTCATATAAATACGACGTGGTTACAATAGGATTTTCACCGCCATCTCATCTTTCCGCAAACCGTTTTTTTACCCGGGAGTTCTTCTCTTCCGTGCGCAGGATACTGAATAGCGACGGGATACTGGCATTTTATTTACCCGGGTCTTTAGCCTATATCAGCCCGCAGATGAGAGACTTAAACGCTTCAATATTAAACAGCCTTAAGGATAATTTTAGGTATGTGCGTGTCCTGCCGGGCGATTACAATATTTATTTGGCCTCTTCCTGCGCGGATGTGTCTTTGGTCGTTCCATCGGAGGTTTCCCGTAAGATTAAGCAGTATAATATAAAAACAAGCCTGTTGCTTCCTTCTTACCTGGAATACAGGCTGGATAAGAAATGGGAGAGTTGGTTTTTATCTTGTTTGAAGGGGGCCATTAAGCGCAAGAACACGGATTTTACCCCTTTTGCGGTATTTCAGATGCTTTTAATATGGAACAGCCAGGTATCTCCTTATTTTGACCGTATTCTTAATCCCCTGAAGTATTTAGAGCTAGGTCATACCGCGATCTTTATTTTTCTAATGGTCCTCTTTTTATTTTTTTATAAGCAGGCTAGCCGTAAAAGAATAGGCCTGTTGTATTGCGTGGGCACCACGGGATTTTCCGGGCTATTCATTAACCTGATCCTTATTTTCAGTTTTCAGATAGCCTGCGGTTATTTATACCGCCAGATAAGCGTATTGATTGCCGTGTTTATGGCAGGAATAGCCTCAGCCGGTATTATTATGACGCATATGGTGCCTAAAATCAGGCGTATCATCCAGGGCAGTCTACTCTTTATAGCCCTTGAGTCTTTGATAGCCGTATTTTCCTGTTATTTAGGCTGGAGCATAGTCAGTCAGGGGACAAGGGTATATTCTCCTTTATTTTTCATATTCTCTTCCTTTCTGGCCGGGCTGCTTGTAGGAGGGGAATTCCCTTTAGCCCTGAGCCTGTATAAGAATAGCAAAGGGGATACAACAGAGGCGGTGGGCGTTGTTTACGGTGTAGACCTTATAGGCGGAGTGATTGCCGGTATATTAGGAGGGGTGGTACTTTTGCCGGTCCTGGGGCTTTTTAAGAGCTGTCTATTGGTAGCTATGCTTAAAATAAGCAGTATTTTGTTGTATGGCGTAAGAGAATATATGCAGGGGCGAGGGCAGGAAAATCTTTGACAAAGCATATATTTTGATATATATTAAAGGACTAAATCTAATAAGGAGGTTTCTAAAATGTCAAAGATGACGGTAAAAGATATCAACCTGAAAGATAAAACCGTGCTCATGCGGGCGGATTTTAATGTCCCGCAGGACGCCAATTTAAATATTACGGATGATACGCGCATAAAGGCAACCCTGCCGACCATAGATTATATACTGAAGGCCGGCGTAAAGAGGCTTATTTTAATGAGCCATCTGGGCAGGCCGGATGGCAAGGTAGTTGCTAAATACAGCCTTAAACCCGTGGCCGAGAGGTTGAAGAAACTGCTAGGTGAGCCGGTGCTTGCGCTGGATGACTGTATAGGTGGAAAGGTAAAGGAAGGCATCAAGAACGCCAGTGAGCGTGTGATCCTTCTTGAGAATCTCAGGTTTCATCCTGAAGAAGAGGCTAATGATGCCAATTTTGCCAAGGAGCTCGCCTCCCTCGGGGATATCTTTGTCAATGACGCCTTTGGTACTGCCCATCGCGCGCACGCATCTACAGAAGGGGTTGCGCATTATCTAAAATCAGCTGCCGGTTTCCTCCTGGAGAAAGAAATAGAGTATCTGGGTAATGCCATTGAGCATCCCAGGCAGCCGTTTATGGTTATCTTAGGAGGCGCTAAGGTCTCTGATAAAATCGGAGTTATTGAAAACCTGCTTCCTAAATGCGACGCTATCTTAATCGGCGGCGGTATGTGCTATACCTTTTTAAAGGCCCAAGGCAAGGCAATAGGCAATTCTAAACTGGAAAAAGATAAGCTGGGTTTGGCAAAATCACTTTTAGACAAGGCCAAGGGTTTAAAGAAAGAAATCCTTCTACCCACAGACCATGTGGTAGTAGATAGTATTTCAGCGGACGCCAAGACCGAGATTGTTGGGGAGGATATTCCGCAGGGAAAGATTGCCGTAGATATCGGACCGCAAACAATAAGCCTTTTCGAAGATAGACTAAAGACAGCAAAGACTATTGTCTGGAACGGCCCTTTAGGCATTTTTGAAATGGATGCCTTCAGCAAAGGTACTCAGGAGGTCGCCAAATTTATTGCCGGCCTAAAAGACGTAACCACTATTATCGGAGGAGGAGATACCGCGGCGGCAGTGGCTAAGTTTCAGTTGGAAGACAAAATGACCCATATTTCAACCGGCGGAGGGGCATCGTTGGAATTTTTAGAGGGAAGGGAATTGCCGGGAATCGCCGCACTTTCGGAAAAATAGTTCGTAACTATGAGGAAGATAATAATTGCCGGAAACTGGAAGATGTATAAGACAATCCCTGAGGCCATAGAATTGGCAAACGGCTTGATGCGGGAATTTTTTAATATTGATACGCAAAAAGTGGATATCGTGCTTTGCCCGCCCTTTACCGCGCTTGCTGAGGTCGCAGAAATAATCAATGATTCCAGCATCCAGCTAGGGGCCCAGGATATCTATTGGCAGGACGAGGGGGCCTTTACGGGTGAGGTTTCCGGGGTTATGCTTAAAGACGCCGGATGCCGGTTTGTGATCATCGGCCATTCCGAGAGAAGGCAGTATTTTGGGGAGACTAACGAGGCGGTCAATAAAAAGATCAAGGCAGCCTTAAGGCATGGGTTTATTCCTATAGTCTGCGTGGGAGAGACCCTTAGTCAGCGCGAGGCAAATATGACCTTTGAGGTATTAAAAGAACAGGTGCAGGAAGGCTTATCTGAAATCAGCACTGAGGATATGGCGAAGATAGTGATTGCATATGAGCCGGTTTGGGCTATAGGCACCGGCAGGAATGCTACTGCCCAGCAGGCCCAGGAAGCACAAAAGTATATCCGTGATTTATTGGGAAAACAATACAGCAAAGATGTGGCTGGGGAGGTGCGCATCCAGTATGGCGGAAGCGTAAAACCGGAGAATGCGGCGGAGATCCTTTCTCAGCCGGATGTGGACGGCGCCTTGGTAGGAGGGGCCAGCCTGAAAGTAGAGACGTTCTTTGCTATTGCCAAGAAGGGCAGCGAGGTTAGAAAATGACAGGTATAATTATTGCCGTTCATGTTATTGTCTGCGCGTTGTTAATTGTGATTATCCTTATACAGCGGGGAAGAGGAAGCGGCCTGGTTGAGAGTTTCTCTGGTGTTGAGTCTATGTTCGGGACAAAGACAGATGCCTTTCTGACCAGGACAACCAGCATTTTATCCGTATTATTTTTCATCACCTGCCTGAGCCTTACCTTTATCTCTGCCCGGCAGAGCCGTTCACTGATGAAGGATGCCAAGTCTCAGGCCCAAACTCAACAGGCCAAACCGCAGAATGCGCTGACAGTAGATAAACCAACCCAGGCTCAAGGCCCGGTCCAGGCAAAATCCCAAGGAGCCGCTCAGCCAGCGAAGGAGGTTCCCAAGCCTGAATAGTTCAGTCTATTCACCACAGTTTATTTGTACTAAATTAAAACTACCGGTTGCCCTGGTAGTTTTTTTATTTCTTTGGGCTGAGTTGGTTCCTGCCCAGGATTATGGAGATGCCTTTGTCAGCGGCTCTATCTCTGATGCCCGCACGTTGAATCCTATTCTGGTTTCGGATACAGCCTCCAGTGAAGTATCAGGGATGCTCTTTAACGGGCTGGTGAAGTATGATAAAGATATTAATTTAATAGGGGATTTAGCCTTGAGGTGGGAGATAAAAGAAGGAGGGCTGGTAATCATATTTTACCTGCGCAAAGATGTCTCCTGGCATGACGGCCATAATTTTGACGCCTATGACGTAGAATTTACTTACCGTAAACTTATTGACCCAAAAATAGCCACCCCTTACAGCGGGGATTTTGAGCGGGTAAAGTCATTTGAGGTGTTGGATGATTATACAATTAAGGTCACTTATAAAGAGCCTTTTGCGCCTGCCCTGGCCAGCTGGGGGATGCCGGTACTGCCCAGGCATATATTAGAAAATCAGGATTTAAATGCCTCTGTTTTCTCCCGTCAGCCAATAGGCACCGGTCCTTACCGGTTTAAATCCTGGAGGCCGCAGGAAAAGATTGAGTTAGCGGCAAATCCTTCCTATTTTGAGAAAAGACCTTATATCGACCGTTGCATATACCGCGTTATTCCTGATGGGGCAACTGTTTTCCTGGAGCTTCAGGCCCAGGGGCTGGATTCATCCGGCATATCGCCTCTGCAATATATGCGGCAGACCGATACAGAATTCTTTAAAAAATATTACCGGAAATTCCGCCTGCCCGGGGTTGGTTATACCTATTTAGGCTACAATCTTAATAACCCCAAATTTAAAGATAAACGCGTGCGTCAGGCGCTGAATTACGCCATAGATAAACAGGAGATTATCAATATTGTCCTTTTAGGTCTTGGCAGGGTTATAACCGGGCCATATATGCCTGAATCCTGGGCGTACAATAATGAAGTAAAGGCGTCTCCGTTTGACCTGTCTAAGGCAAGGGCCTTATTAAAAGAAGCAGGGTGGCTGGATAATAACGGGGATGGATGGGTGGAGAAAAAAGGCGAGGCTTTTGAATTTACGATTATTACCAACCAGGGTAATGAAGAAAGGATAAAGGTAGCCCAGATTATCCAGCGTCGCCTGGCTGAGGCAGGGGTGAAGGTGAAGATTAAGGTGGTAGAATGGAGCGTATTTTTGACGGAATTTATCGATAACCGTAATTTTGAAGCGGTGCTTTTAGGCTGGTCCCTGCCGCGGGAGCCGGATAATTATGATATCTGGCATTCCAGTAAAGTTAAAAAGGGAGAATTTAATTTTGTCTCTTACCGTAATGAGACGGTAGACAGCCTTCTGGTTAAAGCGCGGCGCACCTTTGACCAGGAGGAAAGAAAAGGATATTACCGCAAGATCCACCAGATAATTTACGATGAACAACCGTATATGTTCCTTTATGCCCCGGAGAGTTTGTTTATATTGCATAAGCGCTTCCGGGGGATAAAGCCTGCGCCGATAGGGATCGGCTATAATTTCATATATTGGTGGGTCTTAAGGCAAGAGCAGCGTTACAACAGGATTAATTACCAGGATTAAGACAGGCGGGTCGTATGCTTTCCTATATTATACGCAGGTTATTAGGCGCTATCCCGGTTTTATTAGGCATTACTATAATCAGTTTTTTTGTTATCCGTCTTGCCCCCGGAAGGCCCACCAGTCTCCAGCAGGCGCTTAACCCCAAGGTCTCTTTGGAAACCGCCCAGCGCCTTGAGAAAATATACGGCCTGGATAAACCGCTATACCTGCAATATGTAAACTGGCTGGGCAGGATTACGCGCCTGGATTTCGGCCGTTCTTTCTCCGACGGCAGGCCGGTGCTGGATAGGATATTAGAGAGGATCCCGGTAACCCTTTCTATAAACGTCCTTTCTTTGATCTTTATATTAATGCTGGCAATACCCATAGGCGTAAGAAGCGCCTTGAGGCCGGATGGCCTATTTGATAAAGGGATGTCGCTTTTTGTGTTTATAGGTTTTGCTATGCCTACCTTCTGGCTGGCCTTGCTTTTGATGAATCTTTTTGGCGTAAGCCTGGGCTGGCTGCCTTTATCCGGGATCAAATCTTTAGACTTTGAGTATTTTGGTTTTTTTCGCAAGGTCCTTGATCTGTCCAGGCACCTGGTTTTACCGGTATTTGTTTCCAGCATCACAGGTCTAGCCGGTATATCGCGTTATATGCGCTCCAGTATGATAGGGGCGTTGAATGAGCCTTATATTTATACTGCCCGCGCTAAAGGCCTGTCTCAAAGCAGGGTAGTCTATAAACATGCCCTGCGTAACGCTATTCTGCCTATTGTTACTATTCTGGGTCTTTCTTTGCCCGGGCTCTTGGGAGGTAGCGTTATTTTTGAGTCTATTTTTGCCCTACCGGGGATCGGGAGTTTATTCTATGAAGCAGTAATGATGCGCGATTACCCGTTGATTATGGCAGAAGTCTTTTTAGGGGCGGCCTTGACACTACTGGGAAATTTACTTGCGGATATAGGTTATGCCTGGGTTGACCCCAGGATAAGGTAGGAATATATGCGGGATAAATCTTTGCTTATTGGAACTTTGATTATTGCGTTGTTGTCTTTAGCTGCGCTCCTTGCGCCTTTGATCAGCCCTTATCAGCCTTCCTTTATTGATATGTCCGGCCTGCTTTTGCCTCCTTCATTAACTCATCCTTTGGGCACGGATAGCCTAGGCAGGGATATACTAAGCAGGATGATTTACGGGGCCAGGATATCTTTAAGTATAGGTTTGATTTCCGTGGGGCTGGCAACTCTTTTAGGGATAGCAATAGGTTCATTGGCTGGTTTTTACGGCGGGGCTATAGATAATTTGATTATGCGCCTGGTTGATATCATGCTCTGTTTTCCTGCCTTTTTCCTTATCCTGGCAATAGTGGCGATGTTTGAGCCATCGATTTTAAATATTATGCTTATCATCGGCCTGACCAGCTGGATGGGGCCGGCCAGGCTTATCCGGGCAGAGATACTCTCTCTTAAGGAAAGGGAATTTATCCAGGCGGAAAGGGCGTTAGGTGCTTCTAATTCCAGGATAATTATTTTTCACCTTATACCTAATGCCATCGGGCCGGTGCTGGTAAATGCTACTTTAGGCATTGCCGCTGCCATACTCCTGGAATCGGGCTTAAGCTTTTTAGGGCTGGGGGTACAACCTCCCGTATCCAGCTGGGGCAATATTCTGATTGAAGCCAAATCTACTTTAGGCCTTGCCTGGTGGATAACCTTATTCCCGGGCCTGGCAATAACAGTTACTATTCTGGCGTTTAATTTAATTGCCGATGGCCTGCGTAAAAAATTCAGCTGGTGAGATTGTAGGCTTTAACTTTTAGAAAACAGGGCCTGTTTAATGGAAAATATATTAGAAATCGTAAATCTAAAGGTTAATTTTTCACTTGGCCTAAAGGATATAACTGCCTTATCCGGAGTTAATCTTCATATCGCTCCCCAAGAAACAGTGGTATTAGCCGGTGAATCCGGATCAGGTAAAACCATTACTGCCCTGGCCATTACCAGGATCCTACCTGCCAATGCCCGTATAATAGAAGGGGAGGTCAGATTTTGCGGCAGGGGCCTTTTGGGAAGGGATGAGGTTTTCTTAGCCGGAATCCGCGGCAGTGAGATTGCCTATGTGTTTCAGGAACCGGCGGCATATCTTAATCCCGTATATACCATCGGTAATCAGATTGCGGAAGTGCTCATGCAGCATCAGAATAAAGGCTGTCAGGCTGCCTATCTTGAAGCGGAGAAATTATTAAGCCTGGTTAAGATCAAAGAGCCCAGGAGGGTGTTGATGAGTTATCCGCATCAGCTTTCCGGGGGGATGAATCAGAGGGCATTTATTGCCATGGCCTTAGCCTCCCAGCCTAAGCTTTTGATTGCCGATGAGCCGACTACATCCCTTGACGTAACCACAGAGACAGAGATCTTACGTCTGCTTGGAGAATTAAAGGAATCCCTGGGGTTTTCTTTGCTTTTTATTACCCACAATCTCGCCATAGCCAGAAAGATAGCGGACAGGATTTATATTATGTATCAGGGAAAAATAGTAGAGGAAGGGGCTAAGGAGGGTATTTTTAAATCTCCTTCTCATTTTCATACCCGGGAGTTAATCGCCGCCTATGAAAGGATAGGGTATCTGAAGAGATGATATTAAAGGTATCTAATATCAGTAAGTATTTTCCTGTGCACAGCGGGATTTTCAAGAAGAATGCGGGGGTAGTAAAGGCGCTTGAGGGAGTGAATTTTTCCCTGGATGAGTCCAGGGTGCTTGGCATTGTCGGTGAATCCGGGTCAGGCAAGACCACTTTAGCCAGGATAATCATGCAGTTAATACCGCCCACTAGCGGTGAGATTATCTTCGGGAGCGGTATTTCCGCGGATTTCCGTAAAGAGGTGCAGATAATCTTTCAAAATCCTTATCACAGCCTCGACCCTAAGATGCGCATATTCAAAAGCTTGACAGAACCGTTTATTATCCACAGGCTGCTGCCCAAGAAGGAATTAAGGAATAAAGCGGTAGAATTAATGCATATGGTAGGCATGGAAGAGGATGTCTTAAGCAGATATCCCTTTGAATTTTCCGGAGGACAGCGTCAGCGGATTTGCATTGCCCGCGCCCTGGCTTCTTGCCCCAAGTTACTTATTTTAGATGAGCCCATTTCATCTTTGGACCTTACGGTGCAGGCAAAGATGCTGGACTTATTTATAGAATTAAGAGACAAACTCAAACTTACTTATATTTTTATCACCCATAACCTTGCGGTAGCCAGGCATATTGCCGATGATATTGTAGTTATGCAAAATGGCCGCGTGGTTGAGCAGGGCAGGTGTGTGGATATTTTTAAAACCCCTAAACATCCTTACACCCGCCTGCTCCTGGAAGGGGACGGTTCTTCTTAATATAACCGATTGACAGTTAAAAGCTTACGAGGGTGCCTTTATTTTTAATGAGAGTCAGCTGAAATTATTTATAACAAAAATAAAGACAGTGTTGTAACATATTGGTATGTAGTTATTTGCATGAAGGAGAACCGTCCCCTTGGATCGCTAACTTTTTTTACTACTGGAGCAGTATTCTCGGCTATCGTATTTTGCTTGCCTAAGATAGGATTTTATGTTAATCTATAGCAGTATTTTTCGTACTTGAGAGCACTATTTTACACTTTCAATAAAAAATGCCTATTAATTCCGCACCGATAATTAAAGCGCTTGCGCCGTACATACTTACCTTTATCCCTATCTTTGTCGCCGTGGATGCCATTGGGAATATCCCCTTGTTCTTGTCTTTGGTGGAAGGGGTAAGCAAAAAGCAGAGGCAAAGGGTTGTTATTGATTCTGTTACTACGGCAACAGTAATGGCCCTCTTATTTGTATTTGTCGGCAAATGGGTACTGAGGTTTATCGGTATTACTGTCGCTGATTTCCAGGTGGCAGGTGGAGCGCTTTTATTTGTGATATCAGTGCGCCTGCTCCTTCCGGGGGCATCTAAGGGCTTGATTGCCAATAGGAATGAAAAAGATTTGGGGGTTTTTCCTTTAGGCACCCCTTTGATCACCGGGCCTGCGGTGTTGAGCACGACACTGATGATGCTGGATAGTTTTGGCATCGGGGCCACCTTTGTTTCTTTGCTTGTGAATATGCTGATAGTCTGGGTTACCCTGCTTAAGGCGGATTGGATTATACGGGTAATGGGCTCAGCAGGTACGCGCGCATTCTCGAAAGTTATGTATATATTACTTGCTTCAATCGGCGTGATGATGATCAGAAAAGGGTTAGCGGGGTTATTTTTAGGATGAAAAGCAAGGTTTTAACTTTTGTTATGGCCGGAGGAAAGGGGGAGCGTTTATTCCCTTTAACCCGGGATCGGGCAAAGCCGGCAGTCCCTTTTGGCGGCGTTTACCGGATTATCGACTTTACCCTTAGCAATTGCATAAACTCAGGTTTGCGCCGTATTTATGTGCTTACCCAGTATAAGTCCGCATCCCTGCAGAGGCATATCCGTATGGGTTGGAATATATTGTCTCCGGAATTAGGGGAATACATAGAATTGCTGCCTGCGCAGCAGAGGGTAGGGGAATCCTGGTATTTAGGCACGGCTGACGCCATTTACCAGAACCTCTATACCTTAGAGATGGATAAACCGGAACAGGTCTTGATATTAGCCGGGGACCATCTTTACAAGATGAATTATTATTCCATGATTGATTTCCATTGCCAGGTGGAGGCTGATTTGACCGTAGGGGTGGTTGAGGTTGACAAGACTAAGGTTACGCAACTGGGGGTAGTTGAGGTTGATGGCCTGGGACGGGTGAAGAGTTTTGTGGAAAAACCGAGCAACTCCAGGGGTATCCCGAATAAACCCGATAAGGCTTATGCCTCTATGGGCATATATGTGTTTAACCGTTCCGTATTAGAGGAACTGTTATATGATGATACTAAGAGGTCCAACTCTAACCATGATTTCGGCAAGGATATAATACCGAGCATGGTTAAGAAGGGGCTGAAGATAGCGGCTTATAATTTTATCGATGAGAATAAAAAAGAGGCGCAGTATTGGCGCGATATCGGGACTATTGATGCCTACTACGAAGCCAATATGGACTTAATACAGGTCGATCCTATTTTTAACCTTTATGATAAGGAATGGCCTATCAGGACTTATCAGGAGCAGTTTCCTCCTGCCAAGACCGTTTTCTCCGGGGAGGTCATCGCCGGCCGCGTAGGCCTGCTTTTAGATTCCCTGGTTTCCGGAGGCTGTATTATAAGCGGCGGCAAGGTCCAACGTTCTTTGCTTTCTCCCAATGTGCGCGTGAATAGTTACTCTGAGGTTTACGATTCTATCCTTATGGACGGGGTCAATGTCAGCAGGTATGTCAAAATCAAGAGGGCGATAGTAGATAAGGACGTCACCATACCTCAAGGGATGGTTATCGGTTATAACCTGGAAGAGGACCGCAAAAAGTTTTTTGTCAGCGAATCCGGGATTGTGGTTGTGGCGAAGGGCACGGAGATCAAGTAAGGGCAGAGGGGATGAAAAAATGATCAGGAAGGCAAAAATAAGGGATATAAAAGACATACAGGGCTTGATTAACTTTTTTGCCCGGCAGGATATTATGCTCTCCCGTTCGCTGAATGAATTATACGAACATATCCGGGATTTCTGGGTCTTTGAAGATAAGGGGAAGATCCTGGGCTGTTGCGCCTTGCATGTTTGCTGGGAGGATTTAGCGGAAATAAAATCCCTGGCAGTAGCTAAGGCATATCATAAAAAGGGAATAGGTAAACAGCTTATCGCAAACAGTATAATTGAGGCAAAGGAATTAGGCGCGAAGAGATTGTTTGTGCTCACTTATAAGCCGGAATATTTCAAGCAATTCGGGTTCCGTAAGGTCAAACACTCCAGCCTGCCGCATAAAATCTGGGCGGATTGTATTAATTGTCCAAAATTCCCCAGCTGCAAAGAAGTAGCAATGCTTAAAAAGTTGTGATAAAATCCTAACCATACTTTCAGGGCAATTTTATAAGATGAGGGAGGAGACATGGATTATTTATTGACTGATGAGCAGAAGATGATCAGGGATTTGGCGCGTAAGATCGCCGAAGAAAAGATCAGGCCGGTAGCGGCAAAACACGACCAGACAGAGGAATTCCCCTGGGAGGTGATCAAGGTAATTGCCGAATCGGATTTATTCGGCCTTTTTATCCCCGAGGAATACGGCGGCATGAGCGTGAATGTCTTTAATCTCTGCCTGGCAACAGAAGAGCTTTCCCGCGCCTGCGGCGGTATTGCGGTATGCTACGCCGCATCAGCCTTAGGCACCTTTCCGATTGTCCTGTTCGGCAATGATGCCCAGAAGAAAAAATACCTTCCTGATCTGGCCAAGGGCAAAAAGTTAGCTGCCTTTGGCATTACCGAGCCTGAGGCCGGTTCTGATGCCTCGGCAATCAAGACTACCGCCCGCAAGGAGGGCAAACACTACATCCTCAACGGGATGAAACATTTTATTACTAACGGAGGGGATGCTGAAACCTATGTGGTTATTGCCATGACCGATAAAAATAAGGGCGCGCGAGGGGCATCCGCCTTCATTTTAGAGAAGGGTATGCCCGGGTTTACCTTTGGCAAGAAGGAAGAGAAATTAGGCATCCGTGCTTCTTCTACCCGTGAGCTTATTTTTACTGATTGCAAGGTCCCTGAAGAAAACCTCCTGTCAAGAGAAGGCATGGGTTTTATTGTTACTATGAAGACATTTGATATGTCCAGGCCCGGGGTAGCAGCCCAAGGCTTAGGCATTGCCCAGGGGGCGCTTGATGTCGCGGTTAAATACGCCAAGGAAAGGCATCAGTTTGGCAAATCTATCTCCAGTTTCCAGGGGATACAGTGGATGCTTGCGGATATGGCTACCAAAATCGAGGCGGCCAGGGCATTGATTTATGCCTGCGCCAGGGAAATAGACGCAGGATGCAAGGATGTGGGAAAGGATTCGGCTATGGCCAAGTTGTATGCCTCGGATGTGGCTATGCAGGTTTCTACCGATGCCGTGCAGATACTCGGAGGATACGGTTATATGCGCGACTACCCGGCAGAAAAATACATGCGCGATGCCAAGATTACCCAGATATATGAGGGCACAAACCAGATACAGCGCAGCATCATTGCCCTGCAGCTGATCAAGGAAATGGCAAAATAAAAGAGGAAAGATGAAAATAATAGTCTGCTTAAAACAGGTTCCCGAGACAACCGAGGTAAGGATAAACCCCCAGACCAATACCTTAATTCGGGAAGGGGTCAAGTCTATTATTAACCCTTTTGATATGTATGCCATTGAAGAGGCGGTGCGGCTGAAAGAAAAATTCTCAGGCAGCGTTATTGCCTTAACTATGGGCCCTCCCCAGGCAGAGGCAGCCTTAAAGGAAGCAATATCCATGGGTATAGATGAGGGTATCTTGGTTTGCGACCGCGCCTTTGCCGGAAGCGATACCTGGGCTACCAGTTACACCCTGGCAGGCGCGATAAAGAAAATAGGCGGGTTTGACCTGATTCTTTGCGGTAAACAGGCCTCAGACGGAGATACTGCCCAGGTGGGCCCGGGCATTTCTACTCACCTGGATATACCCCAGGTTACCTATGTGAAGAAGATTGAAGAAGTGAAGGATAAATTGATGCGGGTAGAGAGGATGCTTGAGGAAGGATATGAGATTATTGAGACTCCTTTACCTGCCTTGCTTACCGTGGTCAAAGAAATAAATGAGCCGCGGCTGCCTTCCCTTAAAGGAATGATGAGGGCAAAACAGGCTAAGATTACTCTTTGGGGAGAGAAGGACCTTGCTCTTGATCCCCAGCAGATCGGCCTTTGCGGTTCTCCTACCCAGGTAGTGAAGATTTTCACTCCCCCTCAGCGCGTAGGCGGACAGATGCTAAAGGGGGAAGTTCCGGAAGTAGTAGATAAGCTGGTAGAGTTGTTAAAAGGCGAGATTGTTTAAAAAGGGATATTAAGAATGCCCATACAGATTATTATCGAGAAATGCACCGGTTGCACCTTATGCGTAAAGGCATGCCCTTTTGATGCCATACGCATTATGGATAAAAAAGCGGTTATAGACTTAAACAAATGCAACCTTTGCGGCGCCTGTGTGCCTGCCTGTAAATTTAAAGCAATATTATTAGAAAAACCACAGGCCAATACCTGTATACTTCCGGACATAAAAGACTATAAAGGCATATGGGTATTTATTGAGCAGAAAAACGGCAAAGTACAATCTGTCTCTTATGAGCTTTTAGGCAAGGCCCAGGAATTGGCAAAAAAGCTTTCCTGCCAGGTAAGCGGTGTGCTTATCGGACATAAATTGGATGAACAGCTGGATGAGTTGATCTGGCATGGCGCGGATAATATTTATCTGGTTGAGGCCCCGGAGTTAGCCAATTTCCAGGATGAGCCGTATACCAATATACTGGTCGAGTTGGTTAAAAAACATAAGCCTGAGATTTTTCTCTGCGGGGCCACGGCTATCGGCCGTTCTTTGATTTCCCGGGTGGCTATTAAGATAAAGACAGGCCTGACTGCGGATTGCACCGGGTTAGATATAGAGCCGGATAAAAAAATACTTTTACAGACCAGGCCTGCATTCGGCGGCAATATCATGGCCACCATCATATCTCCTGATTACCGGCCGCAGATGGCGACTGTCAGGCATAAGGTGATGCAGCCGATGGAGCCGGATAAACGCCGTAAGGGGGAGGTCATAAAAGAAAACTTTCCTGTTTCTTTCTATGCCTCACGTACCAAGCTTCTTGATATAGTGGAAGAGATAGAGACTTTGGTAAACCTGGCGGAAGCAGATATCATTGTTTCCGGAGGCCGCGGTATGGGCGGGCAGGAGAATTTTAAGATATTAGAAGAACTTGCCCATGTCATAGGAGCTGCCGTAGGCGCATCGCGTGCGGCAGTAGATTCCGGATGGATGCCTTATTCCCATCAGGTGGGCCAGACCGGGCGCACCGTTGCTCCTAAATTATATATAGCCTGCGGCATATCCGGGCAAATCCAGCATTTAGTAGGTATGCAGTCATCAAAGATAATTGTCGCTATAAACAAAGACCCCGATGCCCCCATTTTTAAAGTAGCTACTTATGGCATAGTCGCAGACCTCTTCCAGGTCATCCCCGCCCTCACTAAAAAATTTCAATCCCTTAGGTAAAGAAGTCTCTGGGGACGGTTCTCCCGCATCTCTGGGGACGGTTCTCCCGCATTTAACTAATTGATATCAAAGATTTTATGAAGCTAACTTTATTTTAGGAATATTCTTGGTTAGATTTTCCTCCTTTTTACGTCTATTAAGTCAGCAAGACTAGAAAGGAGGATAATTATGCCAAGAGCTGTTAGGATGGTTCCACCAATGGGGTTTCTGCACGTTATGTGCAGAGGAAATAACCGCAGAGAGTTATTCCGCTATCAAAAAGACTTTCAAGTTTATCGCTTAATATTGAATAAAATTAAGAATGAAGAGAGAGTTAACATTTTTCATTATTGCCTGATGCCTAATCATGTGCATATTCTAGTTGGGATTGATTGCGAAAGCAACCTTTCGTTGTTTATGAAAAGGATGAATTTAAAATATTTTTATTATTTTAATAGAAGATATGGCTACGTTGGGCATTTATGGCAGGACCGTTTTAAGAGCAAGATAGTAAAAGATAAACCGTATTTTCTCCAATGTGGGAAGTATATCGAATTAAATCCGGTAAGGGCAGGGATTGTTCAATCCCCGAATGACTATTGCCATTCTAGTTATTTACATTATGCCTCAGGCTTAGAGGATATGCTTATAGATGATGACCCTTTATATTTGGCTTTAAGCAGCAATATTTCTAAAAGGCAATTATTTTATAGGAATATGATTATAACGGAAGAGGTAGCCCGCACCTTTACTTATAAAATAAAGCCACCTTCATAACATTATGCTGGGTAAGGGGCTGGATGAAGGAGAACCGTCCCCATAGTTTTACTTGACAGGGGAAAATATTCTGGTATACTTTAGGGACAATTAGGCAAATGGCGCGACTGGTGTTCGCATGGGTAACCATGAGGAAGCGCTCAAGTTAAAAGAAATAAACCGCACACCTGGGTTTTAAAACCCAGGTTTTTTATTTTCTAGGAGGCTTCAATGTTTATCAGAGGAAGATGGGATAAGACAATAGATGTAAGGGATTTTATCAGCCGCAACTATACCCCTTATGACGGGGATGAGTCTTTCTTATGCGGCCCTACGCAGAGGACAAAGAAGCTCTGGGGAGAGTGCCTTAAGCTTTTTAGCGAGGAACGGAAAAAAGGCGGGGTATATGCGGTAGATACCTCTACGGTTTCTACTATCACAAGCCATAAGGCAGGCTATATAAACAGGAAGTTAGAGATTATTACCGGCCTGCAGACAGACAAGCCCCTTAAGCGGGCAATAAAACCATTGGGAGGCATAAAAATAGTTGAGACTGCCTGTAAGGACTATAATTATCAATTAGATAAACGGGTGATGGATATATACCTTAAATACCGCAAGACCCACAATGAAGCGGTATTTGAGGCGTATACCCGGGATATACTCAAGGCGCGGCGCAATGGCCTGATTACCGGCCTGCCGGATAACTACTCCCGGGGCAGGATAATCGGGGATTACCGACGGGTCGCCCTTTACGGAATAGATAAGCTTATTGAGTCCAAGAAGAATTATAAGCAGGCCCTGGAAGATTATTCTACCCAGGAGGCAATACAACTCAGGGAAGAGGTTGCTGATCAGATAATCGCCTTGGATGAGATTAAAAAACTCGGTAAGATTTACGGTTATGATATCGGCCGTCCGGCAAAGAATGCGCGGGAGGCAATCCAGTGGAGTTACTTAGGTTACCTGGCTGCAATTAAGGAACAGGACGGGGCAGCAATGAGCCTGGGCAGCCTAAGCAACTTTCTTGATACCTATATTGAACATGACATTCAGGAGGGGATCCTGGATGAGTCCTCAGCCCAGGAACTGGTGGATGATTTTGTGATTAAGCTTCGTTTAGTCAGGCATCTGCGCCCTAAGGCATACGCACAGATATTCGCGGGCGACCCGGTGTGGATAACCGAGAGTATCGGGGGGATGTACATAGACGGCAGGCATAAGGTAACCAAGACTTCTTACCGTTTCCTGCAGACGCTTTTTAACCTGGGGCCTTCTCCTGAGCCAAACCTGACCGTGCTCTGGTCAAGCCGCCTGCCGGAGAACTTCAAGCGCTTCTCTGCCCATGTTTCTTTAAAAACCAGCTCTATCCAGTATGAGAACGATGATCTTATGCGTTTAATCGGAGGGGATGATTACAGTATCTCTTGCTGCGTTTCCCTGCTTAAAAACGGAAGCGAAATGCAGTATTTCGGCGCCAGGTGTAACCTGGCCAAGGTGCTTTTGTACGCCCTTAATGAGGGAAGGGATGAAATTACCGGCGAACATGTTATCCCGGATATCCCTCCGCTTCAATCCAATCATTTAGATTTTAACGAGGTAAAACAGCGTTTTCATCAGGTCCTGAAGTGGACAGTCAAGACCTACGTTGAGGCGTTAAACATCATCCATTCCATCCATGATAAATATTATTATGAAAGGGCGCAGATGGCCCTTTTGGATAGTGAGCTTACCCGCTATATGGCTTTTGGCATAGCTGGACTTTCCGTAGTTACTGACTCTTTGAGCGCTATCCGTTATGCCAAGGTAAAGGTATTACGCAATAAAAAAGGTATTACCAGGGATTTTAAGATCAGCGGGGATTTTCCCAAGTTCGGGAATGACGATGACCGCGCAGACGGCAGGGCGGTAGATTTAGTCACTAATTTCTTGGCGGAGTTAAAGAAATACAAGCTTTACCGCAATGCCATCCCTACAGTTTCTGTCCTGACCATTACCTCCAATGTGATGTATGGAAAAAAGACCGGCTCGACCCCTGATGGCAGGCAAAAGGGGATGCCTTTTGCCCCCGGAGCAAACCCCATGCACGGCAGGGATGAAAACGGGATTATCGCTTCTCTTAATTCGGTAGCAACTATACCTTATACAGAATGCCGGGATGGCATATCCAATACCTTTACCGTCATCCCTTCTGCCTTAGGGAAGACCGAGGAAGAGCGCTTAAGCAACCTGGCAGGGTTATTAGAGGGATATTTTATAAAAGGCGCCCATCATTTAAATATCAATGTGATTGACCGCTCTATGCTTGAGGACGCGATTAAGCATCCTCATAAATACCCCCAGCTGACTATCCGGGTTTCAGGATACGCGGTGCATTTTAATAAACTTTCCCCTGAACAGCAGAGGGAGGTCTTGGCGCGCACTTTTCATGAAAAGATGTAGCTGCAAACCCGTATTAGGCCGGGTGCATTCTTTTGAAAGTTTTGGCACGCATGAAGGGCCGGGGATACGGTATTTAATATTCCTGCAAGGCTGTCTTGCCCGCTGCCTTTACTGCCAGAATCCGGATACCTGGGGATTAGAAGAAGGAAAGGCTTTTACCCCTCAGGAGGTGTTTGCCAGGATTAAAAAATGCCTTCCTTATCTGACTGCCTCTAAAGGCGGGGTTACGGTTTCAGGAGGAGAGCCGCTTTTGCAGCCGGATTTCTTAATTAGCCTATTTAAGCTGTGCCGTAAACGTTCAATACATACCGCAGTAGATACCAGCGCGTTTTACCCTGCCCATACTCCCAGGAAAAAGATAAATACGCTGATACAGTTGACCGGACTTTTTATCGTGGATATAAAGGCAATAGAGGAAAGACTGCATAAGAAACTCACCTCCCGTGTTTTAAAAGAGCCGCTTTCTTTTATCGCGATGTTAGAAAGAAAGAAGAGGCCTTATTGGTTAAGGTATGTTTTGGTCCCCGGTATAAATGATTCTAAGATAGAGTTGAAAAAACTGAAAGATTTCATCTTTAACCTTAAATACTGCCAGAAATTTGAATTCCTGCCGTATCATACCTTAGGCCGGCATAAATGGGAGTGCCTGGGCTTGAGGTATCCGTTAAAAAGAGTAAGGCCTGCTACTGTAGAGGATATTGATAGGGCAGGGCGAGAGATCACCAGGACACCAGGTCGCAAGGTCGCCAAGACACAAGTCACAAGAAAGTGCAAAGCGTAAAGTGTAAAGCGAAAACGTAAAACTAAATAAAAAAGAGCATAAAAACTAGTCGTCACAAGGACCGGGTAGAAATTGTCCCATGGTATAGGTAGTTGGTAAGGCCATAAGAAAAAGGGCCTATTTTTTATCTTATATTAGAAAAACTTTAAAAAAGTCTTGACAAAGTAGAAAAACATGATATTATTTGCTTTCACGCATTTTTATACGGTTTTAACCATTTTTCGTAAAACAACAAGATGAACCAAGGGAGAAAATTGTTTCTTACCCCAACTGAAGCGGCAAAGATTTTAAATGTCAGCCTCTCCACGTTAAAGAAATTCATCTATACCGGTCAATTGAAGACCTTAAAGACCCCGGGCGGCCATCACCGCATCTTAGAAAGTGATTTGTTTGAAATGTTGCGTTCTCATCCGGGGATCTCTCCCTCTTATTCCCAAAAGAAGATGACCTTGTTTGAAGTAGCCGAAGGTTTTGTGGATGCAGTGGAAAATAGGCAGGTATTCGGCAAGGGGCATGCCCTTTCTGTAGCCAGGATAAGTTTAAAAATCGGTTGCGCTTTCAGCTTGACTTCTTTTCAGCAGGAATCGCTTTATTTAGCCGCTTTGCTCCATGATGTTGGTATGCTGGATATAAACGAAGTCATCTTGAACAAAGAGGGCCCTCTGGATGATAAGGAATACGAGGTAATCAAGACCCATCCTTTACGCGGAGAAGAAATAGTTGATTCCCTGGAGCATTTTAACGGAGTGGCGACCATTGTCAAGCAGCACCATGAACGTTTTGACGGTAAAGGTTATCCTGAGGGACTAAAGGGTGAAGGAATATGGCCGGAGGCAAAAATCATTGCCCTGGCTGAGGCGTTAGCCTGTATGAACGCTGAAAAAGGATATAAAAAACCCCTTTCAAGTAACGAGATAATAGAGGAAGTCAAGCGCAGCGCAGGGGGGCAGTTTGATCCTTATGTGGCTGAGGTCTTCTTTAAGGTTTTTTCCGAAGGGGTATTATGATGAGAATAAAGCGCATCTTATCAAAAAGCATATTTTTATCAGCTCTACTCATATTTTTCAGCATTGTTTCTATATTTTGTCAGGAAACGCCTAAAGAGGATTATGCAGTGGGGGTAGGCGATATCCTGGAAATAGTAGTGCTTCAGCCGGAGAAGATATTGGCTACGGTTGCGGTTGCGCCTGATGAGGGTATCACCTTTCCTTATATAGGCAGTATTAAAGTAGGAGGCTGGACTATAGCGCGGATACAACGTGAAATACAGCACCGGCTTTCTCAGGGGTATATGAAATACCCGGTAGTCTCTGTATCGCTAAAGGAATCCCATAGCCGTAAATTCTCTGTATATGGCCAGGTAACTAAGCCGGGGACTTATCCTCTTGAGGATAACCTGACGGTCATAAAGGCAATCTCCATGGCAGGAGGATTTACTTCCCCAGGTTCATCCGGCAGGGTAAAGGTCCTTAGGCCTAAAGGAGACAGCCCTGAATATGAGAAGATCGAAACAGACATAAACTCCATTATGAACGGCGCAGAGGGGCAAGAAAATATTATAGTAAAGGCAGGAGATACTCTGGTGGTAAGCGAAGACCGGTTTTTTATTTACGGAGAGGTAAGGCAGCCGGGCTCATTCCCCCTTGAGTTTAATACTACAGTTTTAAAGGCTATATCTATAGCCGGAGGTTTTACCCAACCCGGTTCATCCGGCAGGGCCAAAGTCCTAAGGCTTAATGAGAAAGGGCCTGGCTATAATACCATTGATGCGGATATCAGTTTTATCACCGGGGCAGGCGGCTCCAGCAAAGACGCGGATATAATTATTAATCCGGGAGATTCTATTGTAGTCTACGCGGATAAATTATTTGTTTACGGAGAAGTTATGCGGCCGGGCTCTTATCCTCTGGAGAATAATACAACTGTTTTGAGGGCGATATCTATGGCAGGTGGATTTACCAGTTTTGGGTCCTCAAGCAGAGTAAAGGTTCTCAAGCCACGGAAGGATAAACCCGGCTATGAAACTATAAAGGTTAATATCACGGCAGTAATGGATGGTACGGCCAAGGAAGATGCGCTGCTTGAGCCAGGGGATATTGTAATGGTTACAGAGGAGGTGTTTTAGGGATGGCGATTTCTGTTGTAGGAGAAAGAAATAAATATGCAAAGGCAAGAAAGCAAAAGGCAAAGGTCGAGGCATCAGTGAAAATCATTAAGGTCAAGACTACAGTGCATAAGTTGCGTTTTACCAGGGGCCAGTTTCCCTTCTAAAGCCAGCTTCTGTTGTTTTTACCTTCAAAAATGGGTGAAGTGATGGAAGTGGGTTTGCGGGAAACAACACTGCGCGATTACCTGCGCGTTCTTTTCAGGCAGAAGGCAGCCGTGATTACCGTTTTCCTTGCGGTGATGGTTATTGCCTATATCGGACTGAGATTGAAGACCCCGGTATATGAGGCAGAGGTAAAAATACTGGTTTCATCCGAGAAGCAGTTAATGCCTTCTTATCACCAGGGGTTAATGGGGAGCCAGCGTGCAGGGGAGGCCTTGACTCAGGCGGAGATTGTTAAATCTAACCCCGTGATTGAACGGGCAGCCAAGGCCATGGGGCTTTGCCAGAAGTCCTTGGATTATGAAAAGAAGTTCAGCTCTCCCTTAAAATACCGCTTAATTGATTTTCAGGTCTCTTCACTGAATAAGAAAATGGGGGGTTTTAATCTTGAGCAGAAACAGGCGTTTATCTGTCGTTTGGCAGTGGATGATTTAAGGGGGCATATCAAGGTAGAGCCGCTCAGGGATACTAATATTCTTAGCATCAGGGTGCGCGATTATAGCCCTGTAGGCGCAGCCATAATGGCGAATGCAGTCAGCCGTTCCTACGTTATTTTTGATTTGGAACAGCAGTTAGCGGAATTGCAGTTAAAATACGGGGAGAAACATCAGACAATTATTCAGATGAAGGGTAATATAGAGAGGATGGTGAATAACTTAGGAGGAGAACGGCTTGCGGATATTGAGGTAATTGGTCCTGCAAACGTAAAGATTATGGAGCAGGCAAGCATCCCCCTGAAGCCCATAGGCCCTCCCAAGCCGCTGGTGTTTATTCTGGCATTATTTATAGGGATATTCTTAAGTATAATGATTGCCTTCGCTTTTGAATATATGGATCAATCTATTAAGTCTCCCCGGGATATTGAATCATCTCTAGGGCTTCCTTTAGTAGGTTTTACCGTTAAAAGAAAGGCTTGGGATAAGCCTTTGGTTAAGGATGCCAAGAGAGAAAATCAGTATACCCAGTCATACCGTATTCTTTCTGAACAGATATACCTTTTAGCCAAGCAAAAGGATATAAAATCCCTGTTGATAACCGCCTGCGAAGTGCAGGAGGCAGGCGTGGTGGCGGCAAATCTAGGGTTTTGTTTAACCCATGGATTAGGGCATAAGGTTTTGCTTATAGACGCCAATATGCGCAACCCCCTGTTGCATAAAATCTTGAATACCCCTATGAGTATGGGCTTGGCAGAAGTTTTAAACGCTAAGATCTCTTTTGAAAGCGCATCCCAGAATTTAGGAGATGGTTTAACTATCCTGCCTGCAGGGAAAGCGGAGCCAAACACGCCAGCCCTTTTAGATTCCCTGCGTATGTCCCAGTTTATTAAAACTGCTACGGAGAAATACGACATAGTCCTTTTCAATTGCGCGGAATTAAAGTATCCTCATGATGCGCTGTTGCTTTCTAACCATATAGACGGTATTATTTTATCGGTGAGCGAGGCAAAAACCAGGAGACAGGTAGCAAAGGCATTGATTGAACCTTTAAAACATAAGAAGGCCAATCTGATTGGCGTAATCCTGCACAACCGGACATTTGCCATCCCTAAAATAATTTATAATAGGCTTTAGGAATGTCACAAGAAAGTGTAAAGCCTAAAGCGGAAAACCAGGGGTACAAAAGCCTGGGGGGTTACCAGGACACCGGGTCACAAAGACACCGGTCACAAGGACGCTAGGTTACCAGGCGCAAGGACACAAGTATCGGGACAGGTTTTGCGGATCTGTCCCGTTTTATTTGGTAAGGGAGGGGAGGGAAATTTTAATTGCCATGGACTTCATTTGGTTGTAATATTAAAGATTATGGACACAAGGTCATCTTCGCGTATAAACGTAAATCTGAAGATTATTTCCAAGGTGCCGCAGGACCCTAAACAAAAATTTTCTCTTGTTTCAGGGGTGAATTTTGAAGCCAATGCCTTTGATATAAGCAGCCTAGGGGTAGGTGTATTTTCCAAGTACTACCTGCCTAAAGATCTTGTTTTGGAGTTAAGCATGGATGGCCCTACTTTTGGCCTGGAGGAAGATTTGAAAACTCAGGGCAGGGTTACCCATTGTTCTTATAGCCGCAACCATGGCTATCGTTGCGGCATAGAATTCTTAGGTTTACCCGAAGGATATATAGAAGCCATCAACCGTTTTATCTCCGCACGGGAAAAAAGAAACGCCCCGCGCATGAAACTGGAAGAATAAATTATACCTGCCTAGTTTTTATCAAACAAACCCCTCGTTAACTACCTTATTTCCTCTGTATCTCTTGATACTACAATAACTTATATCATGGTTTATTTTGCTTAATATCTCATTTCTTTGCAGTATATGTATTATTATTGAAGCTATATGTAAAAGAATGTAAAGATTTTCCTTGACAAGTCCTGAGTTATAATTTATAATTTGGGGGTTGTTATTGAAAGGATACGAAAGATGATCAGCGGTGGATTGATGACTATAGAAGACTTAGCCAGCTACCTGCAAGTAACCCGCAGGACTATTTATGACTGGCTTAAACATAATAAGATACCCGCGGTTAAGTTGGTAGGGCAGTGGCGTTTTAAGAAAGATAAGATTGACGCCTGGCTTGAAAATAAGTCCCGGCAGTAAAAAGATAAAAGGAGAAGAGATGGAAGATAAGAGGGTATTTGAGCGCATAGCCGCGAGGTTCCCGTTGCGTTTTCTCAACCCCGAGGACGGAAGCGCAGGAAGGGCGGAGTCAGTGGATATAAGCGCAAACGGGGTAGGATTTGTTACTGATGAAAAATTATCCGTCAACACCCCGATTGAGATATGGCTGGGTATACCTGATGAACGCCTGCCGTTATACACCCGTGGTAATGTTGCCTGGAGTCAAAAATTAGGCGAGAGCGGCCAGCAGCAGGTGGGGGTGCGTCTGGATAAGGCAGAGCTTATGGGCCTGGCGCGGGTTTTATGGGTAAAAAAGCGCTCTTAACTTTTCGTTAATTTAATATATGGGCTTCTTAGGATAAGGAGAAAAAATATGCATTTTAAACGGCTGGAGATCGTAGGGTTTAAATCATTCTTGAACAAGACAGTCTTAAATTTTGAACCGGGGATTACTGCCGTAGTAGGGCCTAACGGATGCGGCAAGTCCAATATTTTTGATGCCATCCGCTGGGTATTAGGAGAGCAGTCAGTAAAATCCCTGCGCGGTTCACAGATGGAGGACGTCATCTTTAACGGCACTGATGCCAAGGAGCCTTTGGGGATGGCTGAGGTGAGCCTTAGCTTCGGCAATGAGGATAGGTTCTTTCCCCTGGAACAGAATGAAGTAATGATTACCCGCAGGATATTCCGTTCAGGGGATAGCGAATACCTGTTGAATAAAGCCCAGGTTAGACTTAAGGACATACTGGAATTATTGATGGGTACCGGCATTGGCGCTGAGAGTTATTCGCTTATCCAGCAGGGTAAGATTGACCTTATCTTAAGTTCCCGGCCAGAAGACCGCAGGATGGTGTTTGACGAGGCCTCGGGCATTACCAAATATAAAGCGCAGAAGAAAGAGGCAGCGAGAAAGATGGAGGATACAGAGCAGAACCTCCTGAGGATCAATGATATTATCACCGAGGTCAGGCGTCAGATAGGCTCTTTGGAGAGACAGGCAAGCAGGGCGCGCCGGTATAAGGAGATATTTGAGGAGCTTAAAACCAAAGAAATAACGGCAGCCGTATTAAAGAAGAATGCCCTGAACAAAGAAAAAGAAAATCTCCTCTTGCAGGTGGCTGAATTGGAGGCAAAGGAAAAAGAGTTGTTGGAATCCGTGGTTGCGCAGGAGGCCTCTATTTCCGGCAGGCGTCAGGAGATAAAAGAACTGGACGAAGGCCTGCATAAAATCAAGGAAGAGATAATGTCTCTTAATTCCGACATAGAAAGGGACAGGGAGCGCATCAGTTTTAACAAAGAAAAGGTAGCGGGGCTTGAGGTATCCGTAGAATTCTTAAAAGGCCAGATAGGCCAGTCTAAGTTACGTATTGCTATGGATGAAGAGAAGCTGAACCACTTAAGGGCAGAACACGCCAATATTAATAATAATATCGCAGAGAAAAACGCGCTTTTAAAAGAGAAAGAGGGCGAGCTAAACGAAATCTCCTGCAGCATAAAACAGGCGACGGATAATATCGTCAAGGCTAAGCGCGATATAATGGTTATGGAGACGCGGATAACCCAGGTTAGAAATGAGCTCGTAGAAACTAACGGCAGGCAACAGATACATAATGCCCGTAAGAAGAGACTGGAGATAGAAAAGGCCAGGAGTAACGAAGAAAGAATGGTAGCCGAAGGCAATATGAACAATATCTCTCTAGAACTAAAGGCGCTTGAGGAAGGCTTCTTAAGTTTAGGCCGGCAGTTGTTGGTTTCTAAAGAGGAATTTGCTTCCGGGGGCAAGGAGGTAGAGAAATTAAACCAGGACATCCTCACCCTGGAAAAAGAGATACTCACATTAAATTCGCACAAAGAATTCTTAGAGGAGCTTAAGACAAAATATGAAGGTATAGGCGAGTCAATGGGCGCTGTGGTTTATCTGGATAAGCCGCCGGCAGAAAAAGTAACGGGGCTGGTAGTGAAGATCAAGGATTATGCCTCCTTAGCCGACAGCGAGAAAGTGTCTTTTGGCAGTGATGGGTTTAAATTATCAGGAGAGGCCAAGCCTATTGATTTGGATACACAAAGGATTGATGAAAAGATAGCCCAAACGCAGCAAGGGCTCTCAATATTGGCAGGACAGAAAAATAAAAAGGAGGCATCCTTGCGGGAATTGGATGCCAGGATAAAGAACTTGGAGGAGGAATGCCGCAGTAAAGAGATGGTGCTGGTGAATAAACGCACTGTGTTTGCCACTGCTAAAGAACAATTTGATAAAATAAAAGAAGAAGAGGAGATAAACGGTATAGAGTTATCGGATGTGTGCACGGAATTAGTTTCTCTGGAAGAGAAAGTCAAAGGGTTTAATTCTATCCTTGAGGAATTAATCAGGCAGGAAAAAGACAAGCAGGATGAAATCCTCCGCCACCAAGACAGTATCACTCTAAATAACAATTTAAAAGAGAAGGCGCTGGTATTGATTACCCAGACGCGCACAGAGATAGAGGGCTTGTCTAAGCGGATTGGTTCTGACCAGGCTACCTTAAATATCCTGGAAGGGACTTATCAGCAAGACAAGGAAACGCTCATCCGGCAGGAAACACAGTTTAATGAAGAGCGCCTGCGTATCGAGTCTTTGAACAAAGAGGCGGTTGAATTGGAAGTTAGGATACAGGAATCTGCCGCGCAGGCAGCAGCTAAAGAAGAATCGCTGTTTGAGGCAGAAGGAAGATACAATGAATTAAATGATAGTATAAGCGGGGTAGTCAAGGAGCTGGAAGATACCAGGAGGGAAGCTGAGTCTTTTAAAGGCAAGGCCTATGAGCTGCAGATGCAGGGCAAGGAAGTTGATTTTAGGATGGAGGGCTTAAAGAGCAGGATGCTCGAGGTTTATAAACTGGACATATCCGCGGTATTAGAATTACCTCAGGTTGCGGATGGGCTGTCTCTGGAAAATGAAATACAGGCTTTAAAGGAAAAGATAGACAACTACGGCACTGTAAACCTGGTAGCCATAGAAGAATACGATGAGTTGAAGAAGCGCTATGATTTTCTTACCCAGCAGCAGGCCGACCTTTTGTCTTCAAAAGAGGCGCTGCATGAGGCAATATTAAAGATTAACCGCACCACGAAAAAGATGTTTATGGAGACTTTCGAGAAGGTGTGTTTGGAATTCCGGAATTATTTTCGCCTTCTGTTCAACGGAGGGGACGCGCGGATTTTTCTGCTGGATGAACAGGACCCGCTTGAGTCGGGTATTGAGATTATCTGCAGGCCTCCGGGCAAAAAGCTACAGAACATACTTTTGCTTTCAGGCGGTGAGAAATCAATGGCTGCGATTGCCCTGATATTTGCCATATTCAAGGTAAAGCCCGCGCCTTTCTGCGTGCTGGATGAAATTGACGCTGCCCTGGACGAAGCAAATGTGGACAGGTTCGGCAGGATGCTGCAGGAATTTACCAACGGCGCTCAGTTTATCGTAATCACGCATAATAAGAAGACTATTGCCAATGCTACAGCGATGTATGGCATTACAATGGAGGAATCCGGGGTTTCTAAGATTGTCTCGGTAAAGTTTTCCCAGAATAATAAGATAGAGACCAGGAAGGAAGAACAACCGGTAGCAGCTTAAGTGAACGCGCAGCAGGTATGATTCTTTCCTTTGCGCTTGGCTTCATAAAGGGCCTTATCCGCTGAGGAGATAAGGGCGGAAGGCGATTCCCCGTCTACGGGGTAAGTGGAAATACCGATACTTACCGTAAGCTTCTTATTCGGTAATATCTCCTCTTGAAAGAAGTTGTGCCTTTCAATATCCTGCCTCAGGCGTTCGGCAATAACATAGGATTCATTTTTGTCTGATTGGGGCAGTATAATGGATAATTCTTCCCCGCCATAACGGCAGACGAAATCCATCTTGCGCGACTGGTTTTTCATCAGCATACTTAGTTCATGCAATATTTTATCCCCTGACTGGTGTCCCAGCGTATCGTTATAAACTTTAAAATCGTCTATATCCAGCAATATAAGGCTTAATGGCAGGCGTATGGCCTTTGCTTTCTCCAGCTCTATTTGCAGGAGATATTGGAAGTAACCGTGGTTCCATAAATCCGTAAGCGGGTCAGTGTGTGTACGGATAACGGTCTTTTCATAAAGCTGCGAGTTTTCAATAGCCAGGCCTGCCTGGTTGGCCAGCATTATCAGCATGCGGATATCGTCTTTATTGATTGTTTTCTTGGTAATAAAATTATCCGCCAGGATTAATCCGTTTACCTTGTCTTTGGCTTTCAGGGGCACTGCTACCAGCTCTTCAGTATTGAGCATTTGCAGGATCGGGTCATGGCTGTATTTCTCTATGGTTTCTTTGTTTAAGTGTATGGGCATGCCGTCTAAGACAGTGGTGGCCAGGAAATCTTTATTCTGCAGGTGCAAAGGGATCTTCAGGCGCCTGACCTGCTGGTTGAACTTAGATTCCAGGGCGTTTCTGGAGACTTTGTAGGCGTTGATCAGGTCATCTAAGTCCATCTTCTCCTGTTCAATCTGATTCCATACGCGGTTGGCTTCTTCTCCCGTATCCGGACCTATACCCATCCTTCCCTCAATAAGCCCGTCTTTTTCACTCAAAAGCAAGAGTATCGCCCGGTTAAATCCCAGGCCGATGTGCGCGGTGACTCCGGTGAGGATAATGTAGAGGATTTCATCCAGTTTCAGGGTAGTGCGCATGGCATTAGAGATCTCATAGAGAATTGCCAGTTCCGTGCGCGTGCGTTCCAGTTCTTGCTTTAGCTTGTTAAGTTCTTCCATATCTTAAGAATTTAACATATTTTATGAGCATTGTCAAGGAGACAGGGTTAATCCCGAGGACACCAAGGCACCAGGTCGCAGGCCACAAAGTCACAAGGACACAAGTCACAATAAAGCGTAAAGTGTAAAGTGTAAGGTTTAAGAAATTAGTGTTAGATTTGGCTTATTTTTGCGTCTATTAGTAGAGCAATAACGCTTGTGCGGTTACACCCGGCCTAATAGGTCTGGCCGGTGTTCCGCTTGTGCGGAAAGATCTTGGTGGTGCGTGGTAAGAAGGTGATGCTGGACAGGGATTTGGCGCAGTTGTATGGGGTGGTTACAAAAGTTTTGCTTCAAAGTGTCAAAAGAAACAAGAGGCGGTTTCCTGAGGATTTTATGTTTGTGCTTACAACACAAGAAGTGACAAACTTGAAGTCACAGATTGTGACCTCAAGTTGGGGTGGACTTCGCTATTTGCCATATGTTTTCACAGAACAAGGGGTTGCTATGCTCTCTAACGTGTTGAATTCTGAACGGGCGATTCAAGTTAACATCGCCATTCTGCGGGCGTTTGAGCGGATACGGGAGATTCTGCTGACGCATAAGGATCTTGCTGCTAAAATCGAGGCCCTGGAGCTTAAGTACAATAATCATAGTATGAAGTTTTTAGAGTATGACGAGCATATAACTAACATCTACCCCGCCAGCTAAGCGCTGCGTGGATTTCTTGCGAAATCCACTTTGCAACTTGCGGGGTTAATTCGCAGACACCCTTACGGCCTACGACTTATGTCGTAACGGGCGTAAAACCGATGCTCCATAAGTCGTCTGCTCATTAATTCATTTGACAGGAAAAAGATACTAATATATAATAAAACCTTTCTCAATACACAATTTATTAATTTCAGGATATTTAGGCCGCAACCTAAGGTATGCAGGTAACAGGTGCGGGATGAGGAAATTCTTTTAAAGGAGGCAGGAAATGGTGGTAGAAAAAAAGAAGGATGTGGCCGTAAAAGATATTTCAGACAGGCAAAAGGCCCTGGAATTGGCGCTTGCTCAGATTGAAAAGCAGTTTGGTAAAGGCTCGATTATGAAGCTCGGGGGAGAGATCCGCTCGGATGTAGAGGCGATCCCTACCGGCGCTTTGACTTTAGATGTTGCATTAGGCATAGGTGGCCTGCCTCGGGGCAGGGTGATTGAAATTTTCGGACCGGAGGCATCCGGTAAGACTACGCTTACCTTGACCGTTATCAGGGAGATTCAGAAAAAGGCAGGAGTGGCGGCATTTATTGACGCAGAGCATGCCTTTGATGCTACTTATGCTAAGATCATAGGAGTAAATCTAGATGATCTTTTAATGTCTCAACCGGACACTGGAGAGCAGGCCCTTGAGATTACCGAAACACTGGTGCGTTCCAATGCCGTGGACCTGGTGGTAGTGGATTCTGTGGCAGCGCTTACCCCCCGTGCTGAAATAGAAGGGGAAATGGGGGATTCACATATGGGCCTGCAGGCCCGCCTGATGTCGCAGGCATTGCGTAAATTGACTGCCGCAATAAGCAAGTCGCGCACCTGTGTGGTATTTATCAACCAGATCAGAGAGAAGATCGGGGTGATGTTCGGTTCTCCTGAAACTACCCCCGGCGGCAGGGCGCTCAAATTCTATTCCTCGGTAAGGCTGGACTTGCGCCGGATTGCCTCGCTTAAGACAAACGATGTAGTCATGGGCGGAAGGGTGAGGGCGCGGGTGGTGAAGAACAAAGTGGCTCCTCCTTTCAGGGAGGCGGAATTTGAGATACTGCACGCCGAAGGCATAGCCAAGGCAGGAAGTGTTTTGGACGCGGCCGTTAATCTGGAAGTGGTTGAGAAGAGCGGCACCTGGATTTCCTTCCACGGTGAAAAAATCGGCCAGGGCAGGGATGCGGCAATCAAGACATTCAAGGAAAGGCCGAAGCTGCAGGATGAGATAGAAAAAGAAGTCAGGAAGAAAATGACAGCTGCTTAAATGCGGTTATAAATTTGTAAGGAGGCAGGCGTATGAAAAAAATAATATTTTTTTCAACTATTCTGGCGGTAGGCATTATTTTAGGCCTTGTTCTGGCTATACGCCTGGATATATTCTCCCGCGCAGAAAGTAAGGTTCAGGATCCCGTTATTCAAGCTCCTGCCAGCGTGGCGTTTGAAGATGCAGTGGCTAACATAGTAGGGAATGTAGGCAAATCCGTAGTTTCTATCAGCACAGAACATACAGAAAGATCCAAAAGGACAAAGAGGTACCGTAATTCTCCGTTCGGAGAATGGCCTTTCGGGGAAGATGAGCGTTTCCGAGGCTTCTTTGATGATTTCTTTGAAGGGGTGCCGCAGAGAAATTACCGGCAGGTGGGTTTAGGTTCAGGAGTGATTATTGATCCTGAAGGGTATATACTGACTAATGAACATGTAGTCAGTGGCGCAGATAAGATAACCGTAAGCCTTGCGGACGGCAGGGAATTTAAGGGTGAGATCAAAGGACAGGACGCGCGTTCTGATCTGGCGGTGATCAAGATAAACGCCCGCGACTTACCGGCGGCAACTTTAGGCGATTCCAGTAATCTAAAGATAGGCCAGTGGGTGGTAGCAGTAGGAAATCCTTTTGGTTTTGCTATGGACAGCGCAGAGCCTACGGTTACGGTAGGCGTTATCAGCGCCTTACACCGTTCTTTAGGCAGGGCACTTTTTCGGAACAAGGATTATGGCGATATGATACAGACAGACGCCGCTATAAACCCCGGTAATTCCGGAGGGCCGTTGGTGAATCTCAGGGGTGAAGTTATCGCCGTTAATGTAGCTATATTCTCTACCAGCGGAGGCTATCAGGGGGTAGGATTTGCCATCCCCATTAATAATGCCAAGGCAGTAATCAGCCGGCTTATACAAGGCAAAAGGATCCTTTACGGTTGGTTGGGTATTACCGTACAGGATTTAACCCCGGAGATGTCCAAGTATTTTGATTTGGCTGAAAAAGAAGGCATTTTGATAGCCAAGACGCTTGAGAACAGCCCCGCGCAGAAAGCAGGGATGAAAGAGGGGGATATAATCAGGAAGTTTGATAACAAGAATATACGCAGTACCAAGGAATTGGTTGCTACGGTAAGTAAGACTGAGATCGGCCGCCGCGTAACCGTAGAATTGATACGCGACAAAAAGCCTTTAAAACTGGACGTAGAGATAGGGGAAAGGCCTCAGGATCTAGAGAAGACATCTCAGGCAGAAGCAGTTTCTGCCGATAACTGGCGGGGGATAGAGGCCGATGATATAAGCCCGCAAATAGCCAGGCGTTTCCGGATCGAGGATAAACAGGGCGTTGTGGTGGTGAACGTAGAACCGGATAGCCCGGCAGATTTAGCCGGCTTAAATACAGGAGACGTCATCCTGGAAATAGATAAACACCCGGTAAAGAATATGGCCGCGTATAAAAAGATAATACAGGGCCTGAAGGGCGCTTCTCTGGTCAGGACCTCGCGCGGATATTTCTTGATCCAGGAAGGGCAAGGCGAATAATCTTGCCTCTTAGCTTTTCTCGTGCGAGTACACAAGATAGGGACAGCGAAATCAAGGCCAGAGAATACGCCTTCTTTCTGCTTAAGTTCCGTCTGCGCAGCGAAGCGGAGATCTCCCAGCGCCTGAAAAGGAAAAACTTCAGCGATAAGGCCATAGAAAGTGCCCTGCGTTTTTTAAAGGAGAAAAAGTTCATAGACGATAGTAATTTCACCCGGGCATGGATCAATTCCCGCATAAATAAGCCTTTAGGAATACGCAGGCTGCGGGAAGAGTTAAAAGCTAAAGGCGTGTCTGAGGAGATTATTGATGCCCGGTTGGATGAGATAAAGGCAGGCTATAGCGAAGAGAAAATAGTCAGGCAGGTAGCCGAAGAAAGGCTGAATAAATTAAAAGGTATTGACCCTCAGGTGGTCCGCAGGCGCGTTTTTAATTATCTGATGCGTCGTGGTTTCTCCTGCGGGGTAATCATGGATGTATTAAAGAACAAATGAAGGCGGATATTATCAGGCAGAAATTCCTGAGTTTTTTTAAATCCAAAAGGCATAAGATAGCCGAAAGCGATTCACTTGTCCCTGTTGATGACCCTACTGTTTTGTTTACCCCCGCCGGAATGAACCAATTTAAAAAGGAATTCTTGGGGTTTACCTGTGGTTTTAGGCGCGCGGCCACCAGTCAGCGTTGCCTGCGCACGGATGACCTGGATAAGGTAGGCAAGACCTGCGGCCATCATACATTTTTTGAGATGCTGGGAAATTTTTCCTTCGGAGATTATTTCAAGAAAGAGGCAATTGCCTGGGCCTGGGAGTTTTTAACCGTGGAATTGCATATCCCTGAGGATAAGCTCTGGGTTTCCGTGTATAAGGATGACGATGAGGCATACGGGATATGGCAGGATATGATAAAGGTACCTGCTTTTAAGATTGCGCGGTTGGGGGATAAGGAAAACTTCTGGCCGGCAGAGGCAAAGGAAAAAGGGCCCAACGGTCCTTGCGGGCCGTGTTCTGAGATATTTTATGATTTAGGCAGACAGACCGGCTGCGGCAGGAAGGAGTGCGACCCTTCCTGTGATTGCGGGAGGTTTCTTGAGGTATGGAACCTGGTCTTTACCCAGTTTGACCGTAAAGAAGGGGGCAGGTTAGAGTCTTTGCCGAATAAAAATATAGATACCGGGATGGGTTTAGAAAGGCTGGCTGCGGTAATGCAGGGAGTAAGGAATAATTTTGCCACAGATCTGTTCCAACCCATGATAAAAGAAATAGAGGCGCATACTGAACAGCGCCAGAATCATGCCTCTATATATGCCATTGCCGATCATATACGCGCAATTACCTTTGCTATCTATGACGGGGTGCTGCCTTCTAATGATGGCCGTGGTTATGTGGTCAGGAAACTTATCCGTAAAGGAATAATTGAGGCAAGCGCGCTTAAGATAAATAAGTCATTTTTGTATACCCTGGTTCCGATCTTAGCCGAGGTGATGCGGGCGCCTTATCCAGAGCTTGGGGTGCGCAGGGAAAATATCGCCCAGATAATCCTGGCAGAAGAAAAAAGTTTTCTTGCCACATTGAGCTCAAGTGAAACATTATGCAAAGATAAGTTCAGGCCTTTACTTAAAAAACAGGACCCTAAACAGGCGGGGATCATTGCCTTTCAGCTTTACGATACTTACGGGCTCCCCCTGGAATTGACTAAGGGCTGGCTAGCGAGGAATGATATAGGGTTTTCTCAGGATGAGTTTAACCGGCAACTGAAGGCGCAGAAGTCGCGTTCTAAGATGCAAAGCGCCATGAAAGGCGATGTCTTCGGCCTGAAAGAGGAAGAGCTGGGGGTAAAAGCGACTGACTTTTGCGGTTACAAGGAATTGTCCGCCTCAGGAAAGGTCCTGAAAATAATTAAAGATAACCTTGCGGTTGGAGAAATTAAAAAGGGTGATGCGGCAAAGATCATCCTGGATAAGAGCGCGTTTTATGCGCAGGCCGGCGGCCAGGCAGGGGATGCCGGCGTATTAATCAAAGGCAAGAATATCTTTGAGGTTTTGGATACCCAAAAGTCAGGTAAGGTCATAGTCCATTCTGGGAGGGTAAAAGAGGGTAAATTTAAGCGGCTGGAAACAGTCAAGGGCTGCGTGGATTGCGAGCGTAGGCTGGCAATCGCCCGTAATCACACCGCCACCCACCTTTTGCAGGCTGCCTTACGCAAGGTTTTAGGCGTACATGTGCAGCAGCAGGGTTCATTGGTTTTGCCAGAGAAGCTCAGGTTTGATTTTACCCATTTTAAAGATATCAGCCAGGACGAACTCTTGCGGATTGAAGAAGAGGTTAATGCGCAGGTAATCAACGACATAACCTTAGAAATAAAGCAGATGCCTTTATCTTTGGCAAAGAAAACTAAGGCCCTGGCATTTTTCGGGGAGAAGTATTCAGGTAAGGTGCGGGTGGTGTCTACAGGTGATTTTTCCCGGGAGTTATGCGCCGGTACACATCTTAATTCCACCGGACAGATAGGTATATTTAAAATAATCCAGGAAGGCTCTATTGCCAGCGGCATAAGAAGGATCGAAGCGGTAACTGCAAGGTGTGCCTACCTTCTTATAAATACAGAGGAGGCTATACTGCGCCATGCCTCTTCTTTATTGAATACGCCTCAGGATAGGTTAACCCAGGAGCTTGAGAAAAGGCTTGCGTACATAAGGGCATTGGAAAAGAAACTGGCCTGCCGCAATCTTGGGATGATTGAAGATACTGTCCCTAAATTGCTTGAGAAGGCCGAATGCATAAATAATATTAATCTGGTTGTGTCCCAGGAAGGTTTCCAGGATATGGATTCTTTGCGCAAGGCTGTCGATATGCTTAAAGGAAAGAAGGAGAATTTAGTAGTTGCCTTAGGCGCTTCTTTGGGGACAAGGGCGCTTTTAGTAGTGGGGGTAACCGATGATTTATCCGCAAGGGATATAGATGCGGGCAGGCTGGTGAAAGAAATAGCCCCTATTATCGGAGGCAGCGGGGGAGGCAGGAAGGATTTTGCGCAGGCAGGAGGGGACAAACCGCAAGGTTTTACTCAGGCCTTTGCCAAGTTAAAAGATATTCTTAAAGGTTTAGGTTGATGGTTCCCCGCCAGCTAAGCGCTGCGTGGTTGTCGAACCGTTCCTGATAGCAAAGCGCTGCAAAAGTTTTTATCGCTTCGCTCTAAAACTTTTGCGTTGCTATCAGGATAATTCGGCCAAACAATTTACGTTCATAGCGAGTGTAAACGAGCATTCCGTAAATTGTGGCCTCATTAAATGAATATAATACGTCCGAATAACAAAAAACTGGAGAAGATCTATAACCGGGGATTTACCCGTAATAAGCGGGTTGAGGAAAAGGTGCGCCAGATTATTGAGGATGTGCGCAGTTTCGGAGATGACGCCCTGCTGAAATACACGCGTAAGTTTGACGGGGTGAAATTATCCGGCAGGCAGCTGAAGGTTTCCGAAATAGAGATCAGCGGCGCATACCAGAATATAACCGCCAATTTTGTTTCTACCTTAAAGATCATTATTGAGAATATCAATTGTTTCTATCGTAAGACCCTGAAGAAGCCCTGGCGCATCAAGTGCGGGGAAGGGGTGGTGCTGGGTGAGAATTATACGCCGCTGGAAAGGGTGGGTATATATATCCCGGCAGGCACCGCTCCTCTTGCCTCTTCAGTTTATATGACTGTCCTGCCGGCTAAGATTGCGGGGGTGAAGAAGATAGCAATAATCAGCCCTCCGGATGAGCACGGCTATATCAATCCGCATATACTGGTGGTTGCTGACCTCCTGAAGGTGGATGAGATTTATCGCGTGGGCGGGGCACAGGGCATTGCGGCATTAGCCTATGGCACAAAGACAATCCCGCGCGTGGATAAGATTGTCGGGCCGGGTAATATTTATGTGAGTGAAGCCAAGAGGCAGGTCTTTGGGGCAGTGGATATAGATATGATCGCAGGACCTACAGAGCTGGTTATTATTGCCAACCGTCACAGCGAATCCAGGTTCATTGTAGCGGATATAAGGGCCCAGATTGAACACGCACAGGGGATGGCCCTGTTGATTACTAATTCCCGCAGCCTGGCTAAAGAGGTAAAGGCGCAAACTGAAAACGTAAACGGTTTTATTATTCTTACTAAAAATCTCCAGGAGGCAGTAGAAATAAGCAATAAGATTGCCCCGGAGCACCTGGAGATCTTAGTGAGGAATCCTAACCGGCTGTTGAAGGGTGTAAAAAATGCCGGCGCCATATTCTTAGGTCCCTATAGCCCTGTGGCCATCGGCGATTATATAGCCGGGCCAAGCCATGTCTTGCCTACAAAGGGAACGGCCAGGTTCTTTTCCGGGTTATCGGCGCTGGATTTTATGAAGACTAATCATATAATCAGCTATTCCCGCAGGGCATTGGAAAAGGCAAAAGACCCCTTGGATAAAATAGCCAGTATTGAAGGGTTGGTTAAGCATATGGAATCAGTGAAGGCAAGGTTTAGTTAAAAGGTAAGGAGAATATAGATGAAGAAGAGAATGGCTATTATAAAGAGAAAGACCAGTGAGACGGATATTACCGTTAAACTTAATATTGATGGCCAGGGTAAATCCAGTATAAAAAGCGGGATAGGCCTGCTGGACCATATGCTGGAGTTGTTTACCTTTCACGGTTTATTTGATCTGGAGGTATTGGCAAAAGGGGATTTAAGGGTGGATATACATCATACCAATGAAGATATAGGCATTGTTTTGGGAGAGGCCTTTAAGAAGGCGCTGGGGGATAAAAAAGGCATCAAGAGATTTGGCTCTGCCTCTGTTCCGATGGAAGAAACCGTGGGCAAGGTGGTGGTAGATATCAGCGGCAGAGGGTTTTTTAAAGGGATTACCTTTGGAGGGGTCCATGATGAGCCTAAGGATGAGCAGGGATACAGCCTTAACTACGCCAATCATTTTTTTGAAGGATTGGCAAAGCGGCTGGGGATGAATCTGAACATTGAACTAAGCGGTTCCAGTCCTGATTTACACACAAGTCTTGAGCCGGTATTCAAGGGCCTGGGTATAGCCTTGGATACAGCTACGCAGATAGACCTGCGCCGTAAGGGCATCCCATCAACAAAGGGCGTCATAGATTAAGGCAGGGAAATCCGTATTTCTTGAGAATGATAGCGATTATTGATTACGGCATGGGTAATATCCACAGCGTCGCCAAGGCCTTAGGGCTCTGGTGCGCTGAGGTAAGAGTTACTAATAAGGCAGGCGATATAGCCGATTCTGACAAGGTAGTTTTACCGGGCGTGGGCGCATTTGCCGACGCGATGAAGGAATTAAAGAAACAGGGTTTATCCGAAGCAGTCTTAAGGCATATAAGTAAAAAAAAGCCTTTCCTGGGGATATGCCTGGGGATGCAGCTTCTTTTTGAGCGCAGCCAGGAATCTCAAGACGCAAGGGGCCTCGGGGTTCTTGCGGGTTCGGTAGAGAAGATCCCCTTTAAAGAAGGCATCAAGGTCCCGCATATAGGCTGGAATGAAGTAGTCTTAAAGAATCCTGCCTGTCCGTTATTCAAAGGGATGCCTGTTAAGCCTTACGTCTATTTCTGTCACTCTTATTACGCCAGGCCTGAAGACCAGGGTATAGTGTCTGCGGTTACCGGGTATGGCTTTGATTTTGCTTCTAGTATATGGAAAGAGAATATATACGGGGTACAGTTTCATCCGGAGAAAAGCCAGCAGGCAGGCTTAAAGATAATTGAGAATTTTGTTAAATTGTAGAACGGAGTAAAGCTTTAGATAGATGTTGATTATCCCGGCTATAGACATAAAAGACGGCAAGGTCATCAGGCTCTTACAGGGGGATTATAAGAAAAAAACCGTTTATTCCCATGACCCCGTAAAGACTGCCAGGCATTGGGTGAGACAGGGGGCAAGGCTGATTCACGTTGTGGATTTAGACGGTGCTGCCTGCGGGGAGCCTAAGAATCTGGCACTAGTTGAGGATATCGTCCGCCAGACAGAGGTACCGGTAGAATTCGGGGGCGGGGTAAGGAGTCTGGAGGCTGTAAAGGAGTTGCTTGATTCAGGCATAGCGCGCGTGGTCCTGGGGACAAGGGCGGCTGAGGATATCGCTTTTCTTAAGCAGGCATTTGGAAAATTCAAGGACAAGGTTATCGTCAGCATTGACGCTAAAGACGGCAAGGTAATGGTCTCGGGGTGGCAGGAGAGCTGCCGGAATAAGAAGGTGCTAGATTTTGCCCGGGTAATAAGAGATATAGGTTTTAGGCGGGTGATTTATACGGATACCGCCAAAGACGGGGCCTTGAAAGGGCCGAATATAAAAGACACCAAGTCTTTATTAAAAGAGACGGGATTAGAAGTAATTGCCTCGGGGGGGGTGTCTTCTCTTGAGGACGTCTGTAAACTCGCAGCCTTAAAAGAATTCGGGCTGGCAGGGATCATTATAGGTAAGGCCTTATACGAAGGTAAATTTACTTTAAGCGAGGCCATAAAAATATTTTAAACATGGGTCTTAATATAAAGATAAAAAAGGAGGAAGGCAAAATGTCCAGGAAATTCTTCGTACTAGCTGTTATTTTTGTTTTTGCCTTATCGCTTGGCGGATGCGTGACCGTAAGCAAGCAGAGGACAATGGAGATGCAGGGGCTGCAGAATCAAATATCCGCCCTGGAGGCGCAGGTGCAAACCAAGGATGAGGAGATCAATAGCTTGCATAATTCCCTGAGCCAGGCCTTGGCAGAGAAAGAGGCGGGTTCATTCAACCGAGGCGATATAACTAAAAAGAAGACGGGTACGGAAGTAAAATCCCGTCCTAAGCCTAAGGAGATTCAGACTGCCTTGAAGAATGCCGGTTATAACCCCGGCTCTATTGACGGAAAAATGGGCGCCCAGACTAAAGAGGCTATAAAAGCCTTTCAGAAGGCGAATAAATTAAAACAGGACGGCAAGGTAGGCAAGGCGACATGGAATTTATTGAGGGAGTACCTGAATAAGAAGGTTAAATAAAACAGGCCCCCTTATCTCTTTAAATAATGCTTACAAAACGCATAATACCCTGTTTAGATATTAAAGACAGTCGGGTGGTAAAAGGCATAAAGTTTTTAGGGCTTAAAGATGCCGGCGATCCGGTTGAGGCGGCTGTAGCCTACGACAAACAGGGTGCGGATGAGCTGGTTTTTCTGGACATTACTGCCAGTATTGAGTATAGAAAGACCTTGGTTGAGCTGGTAAAAAAAATCGCCAGCAATATTTTTATGCCTTTTACCGTAGGCGGTGGAGTGAGTGATATTGATGATATCCGCGCGCTTTTAAACGCCGGCGCCGATAAGGTCTCTATTAATACCGCGGCGGTAAGATACCATGAGTTAATCCGCGAGGCATCTTTGAAATTCGGAAGCCAGTGTATTGTGGTGGCGGTGGATGCCAAGATGACTGCGAAAAATAACACGGCTGAAAGCCATAAATGGGAAGTCTATATAAACGGCGGGCGCACACCTACCGGTATGGATGTCCTGGAGTGGGTAAAGCAGGCTGAGCAGTTAGGGGCAGGGGAGATCCTTCTGACCAGTATGGATTATGACGGCACCAAGGACGGTTACGATATCCCCTTAACTAAAAGTACTGTGGATGCCGTGAATATACCGGTAATTGCCTCCGGCGGTGCAGGGAGAATGGAGCATATGTATGAGGTCCTGGTTAATGCCGGGGCAGATGCCTGTTTGGCTGCTTCTATATTCCATTACGGAGAATATACCGTGGGGGATGTGAAGAAATATTTGAGCGGGAAAGGGATCGCGGTCAGGATATGAAAAAAAAGCAAAAATTCAAATTGGCAGATTTAAAATTTGGCAAGAATGGCTTAATCCCGGCTATAGTGCAGGATTATAAGAACAGAGAGGTCCTGATGCTGGCGTATATGAATAAGATCTCTTTGGCCAGGACATTAAAGCAGGGTAAGGCCTGTTTTTGGTCGCGTTCGCGCAAGGAATACTGGGTTAAGGGCGCTACCTCCGGGCATTACCAGTTTGTGAAATCCGTTTTTTATGATTGCGACCTGGATGCCTTATTGATCAAGGTCCATCAGGTGGGGGTGGCTTGTCATACCGGCAACCGTACTTGCTTCTTTCGCAAAATATAGAAGTAAAGGGGACGGTTCTATTTAATCCAATAGATGGCACTCCACCAGCTAAGCGCTGCGTTATTTCTTGAATTTGCCATCTTTTGCGTCCAGCAAATTCACCCCGATGCGTACGCACTCGAAGATTTATTCTAAATCTTCTTCGTGCGCTCGGGATTAATTCGCCTAAACAACTTATGTCGTTACGAACTGCCGCTATGCGGCAGTGAGTACTCCATGAGTTGTGGGCTCATTAATATATTGGACTTATAGATTAATTGAGTTACAATAGCTTTTGGTTGTCTGGTTTTTAAGAAGAGTAGCTGATAAAGACATGTTCGTAACCTATTAATGGATAGAAGGTAAGATGAAGGAGAACCGTCCCCTGGGGTTTGAGGAGTTTGTAAGGTTAGCCAGGAAGGCGAATGTGATTCCGGTGTATAAGGAGGTGCGGGCGGATTTGGATACGCCTGTCTCCGTTTTTCTTAAGATTAAAAAAACGGATTATTCTTTTCTGCTGGAATCCGTAGAGGGCCAGGAGAATATAGCGCGTTATTCTTTTATCGGCGCAGACCCCTGCCTCATTTTTAAAAGCCGGGGTAAGAATATTGAAATAAATTATTCTCCTTCCGCCAGACGCATGGGCCTGTGCACAGGGTATAAAAAATTCAACATACTGCATTTTACCACCAAAGATGACCCAGTAGAGGAATTAAAAAAGATTATGGCGGATTTTCATCCCGCGGTAATAAAAGGCCTGCCGCGTTTTTGCGGAGGCCTGGTGGGATGCCTGTCTTATGATATGGTCAGGTTTTTTGAGGATGTGCCGGATAAGAATGCGGATGAACTGAAACTACCGGATTCGGTTTTTATCCTTACGGATACTGTCCTTGCTTTTGACCATGTAAAACATACGATTAAAATCATTGCCAATGTTATTCTGCCTAAGGCAGGCCATGCGAGCTTGCCTCTTTTAAAGTTAAAAGGCCTTTACGCTGACGCGTTAAAGAAAATAGAAGGCATCCAGCGTCAACTCAGGCAGCCTCTGAGGGATGAGGCAGGCGGTAATAAAAAGGCTTTTCCAAGAGAAAAGATAAGGTCTAATCTTACCAGGAATGGATTCAAGGATATGGTCTTTAGGGCCAAAAAATATATAAGGAAGGGGGATATTATCCAGGTAGTTTTATCCCAGCGTTTCCACCTAAGGATTCATCAGCAGCCTTTTGAGATATACAGGAATTTACGCAGTCTGAATCCTTCACCTTATATGTTCTTTCTTAAGTTAGGGCAAGTTACCCTGGTGGGCTCTTCTCCTGAAATGCTTGTGCGCTGCGAAGACGGGGTTGCCCAAACGCGGCCAATCGCAGGGACCCGTCATAGGGGGGATACCGAGAAGGAAGACAAGAGGTTAGAAAAGGAGCTTTTGCATGATTCCAAGGAGAAGGCTGAGCATATAATGCTGGTAGATTTAGGCAGGAATGACTTGGGCCGGGTCTGTATGCCTGGTAAGGTCAAGGTTGGCGAGTTCATGGCAGTCGAAAGGTACTCGCACGTGATGCATATAGTAAGCGATATTTCAGGCGAGGTTAACCCCGGGTATGATTCTTATGACGTGCTGCGCGCCTGTTTTCCTGCCGGTACGGTCAGCGGCAGCCCGAAGATACGGGCGATGGAGATAATCGATGAACTGGAGAATACCAGGCGCAGCCTCTACGCCGGCTGCGTGGCTTATTTTAGTTTCTCCCGGAATATGGATACCTGCATTACCATACGCACGATAGTTATTAAAGGCAATACCGCTTATGTCCAGGCAGGCGCAGGAATAGTGGCTGATTCCATGCCTGAGAAGGAATATCAGGAGACAGTGAATAAGGCCAAGGCCTTACTTGAGGCAGCCGGAAATTAAAAACGTAAGTATCTGCAACAATACAATAAGAGGGAGGCAGGATAAGAATGGCTGTACATATACGATTAAGGAGAATAGGAAAGAATCCGAAGAAAAAGCCGCATTTTCGGGTTACGGTTTATGATGAGCGCAGGGGCCGCGACGGACGGTTTATAGAAGAAGTAGGTTTTTATAACCCCATAACCGGGGCGGCGAAGATAAAAAAAGAGCGCGTGGATTATTGGGTTAAAAACGGCGCCCAGGTCTCTGTCACCATAAAGAGCCTGCTTAAAAAAATCAAATAACCTTAAAGGAGGTTTACATGCAGCCTACGCCACAGGTCAGTCCCTTGTTGAATATATTGCCTTTTGTTTTTGTGCTGGTGGTCTTTTATTTTCTTCTCATCCGGCCGCAAAAGGCAAAAGAGCGTGAACATCAGAAGATGTTAGGCGGGTTAAATAAGAATGATGAGATAGTGACCGCAAGCGGTATCCACGGCACAGTATTGAACGTAAAGGAAAAGACGGTCATCCTGCGCGTTGACGATAATGTCAAGATAGAGATAGAGAAGAATTGCGTCGCTTACATTAAGAAGGCTTAACCAAAAGAAAATAGTATTTACCCCGTTTTAAAGGCTAAAGGGGATATCATAGGAAGAGGATATGGAACGGCGTTTAATCTATAAGTCGATTTTTATTTTTCTGCTTTTATCTGCCTGTGCTTATTTTGCTTTCCCCCTGGATAAAAGGATAAACTTAGGGCTGGATTTAAAAGGCGGCATGCATTTGGTATTGAAGATCGATACCAGCCATCTTTCCGCTAAGTCCAAGGAGGACGCGGCAGACAGGGCCCTTGAAGTCATCCGTAACCGTATTGATGAATTCGGGGTGAGGGAGCCAACCATCCAAAAGCAGGGCAATGACCAGATTATCGTGCAACTGCCCGGAGTAACCGACAGGGCGCGGGCAATAGAACTCCTGGGTAGGACCGCACTCCTGGAATTTAAGGTTGTATCTGCTGAGGCCGAAAAATTGCAGCAGGCCATGCAAGGCAATGTCCCGGAAGGTTACGAATTAAAACATAACCAGGATGATAATGAGCCTCTTTTGCTTGAGAAACAGGCGGCATTAACAGGGGATGCCCTGGCGCATGCAGAAATGCGTTTTAACCAGAGCCAATTTAACGAACCGTTGGTGGGGATTGAGTTTAACGCCGAAGGAGCCAAGAAATTCGCCCGGTTAACCGCTGATAACGTAGGAAAACGCCTGGCGATTGTGCTTGACGGTAAGATCCAGTCTGCCCCGCGCATACGCGAGGCCATACCTTCAGGTGAGGCAGTGATAACCGGACGTTTTACCGTTGAGCAAGCCAATGACTTAGCCATAGTCTTAAGGGCAGGCGCCTTGCCTGCCCCTATGTATATAGAGGAAGAGCGGACAATCGGTCCTCTTTTAGGCCAGGATTCCATAAATAAAGGCATAAAAGCCAGCATTGTCGGAGGCTTGTTCGTTCTCGGTTTTATGCTGGTTTATTACTTGATTTCCGGTATTGTTGCGGATATAGCTTTACTTATGAACTTCCTGATGATTTTAGGCGGTTTAGGCATGCTTCCGCTGCTTTTTCCGGGAGTTTCCGCTACCCTGACACTCCCAGGTATTGCCGGTATAGCCTTATCCATGGGTATGGCAGTGGATGCTAATGTTTTGATTAATGAACGTATCCGTGAAGAGATAAGTCAAGGCAGGAGCCTGCGCCAGGCTATTGCCAATGGTTATGGCAAGGCCTTTAGCGCTATCTTTGATTCCAACTTTACTACGCTGATTGCCGCATTTCTCCTTTTTCAGTTTGGCACCGGCCCTATCCGCGGATTTGCGGTTACCTTGACCCTGGGGCTTATGACAAGTATGTTTACGGCCATTGTGGTTACCCGCACTATATTAGAGTTGTGCCTGCATTTCGGTATTCTGAAAACCCTGCCTATGCTGCGTTTTATAAAAGAAACAAAACTGGATTTTATCGGTAAAAGGAAAATTTTCTATGCCATATCCCTGGTAGTGATTATTGTCGGCATGGCAGCATTGTTCAGTAAGGGTAAGCAGGCATATGGGATTGATTTCTCCGGAGGGCAGTTACAGGAGTACAGTTTTAAGAACCCTGTTGACTTAGACCGGGTACGGAATGTCCTTAAGGAGGCGGGGCTTGCGGATGCGACTATTCAGCAGTTTAAGGAGAACCCGCGGGTGGTGTTGATACGCACAGGCCTGGATAAGAGCCAGGTTTTAACAGACCAATTAAAGTCTGTCTTTCCGGATGAAGATATCCAGGTGCTGCGCATTGAGCATGTAGGGCCTTTAGCAGGCAAGCAGTTGAAGAATAAGGCAGTCCTGGCCATTTTATGGTCTATGGTAGGCATCCTGATTTATGTAGCCTTCAGGTTCAAACATGTCAATTTTGCCGTGGCCGGCGTAATCGCACTTTTTCATGATGTGCTGGTAACCCTGGGTTTTATGGCTCTTACCGGCAGGCAGATAGACCTCTTAAGTATTACTGCTTTTCTTACTATTGCCGGTTATTCCATTAATGACACCATTGTCATATATGATCGGGTCAGGGAAAATAGCCGCATGCTGCGTAAGGCAAGCCTTGCGGAATTAATAAATTTAAGCGTTAACCAGACCTTGGCTAGGACCCTGCTTACTTCCGGGGTAACTTTACTTGTGGTTATTGCCATTCTGGTTTATGGCGGAGAGGTGCTTGGCAACTTTGCCTTTGCGCTTTTAGTGGGTTTTATTTCCGGGGTTTATTCTACTGTTTACATCGCCTCGCCTTTAGTCCTTGCCTGGAGCCGTAAGGGTAGTATTAAGGAGTAGCTGAGATGATTTCAGAGTGGAGGTGTTTCTTATAAGGACAGGCCGTTGGTATGTATCGGGACAGGCTGCTTAGGTTTTGAGCTATGGTGCGGCCTGTCCTTTTTTATTGTTGATTAACTAAATCCTGATAGCAAAGCGCTGCAAAAGTTTGCTAAAACTTTTGCGCTGCTATCAGGATAATTCGCACAAATAACTAGGATCTAACCCCGCCAGCTAAACGCTGCGTGGATTTTTTGCGAAATCCACTTTGCAGCTGTCGGGGTTAATTCGGCCCCAATGTTTTGTCTTGCAAAACATGGCAATTTACGTTCATAGCGAGTGTAAACGAGCATTCCGTAAATTGTGGCCTCATTAAAGTTGTGGGCTCATTATGTTCAGCTCTCTAAAGATATATATAGGCGCAAGCGTAGACCAGGAGAAGATTGCTGTTTCCCTGATTGAGTTTGGTTATAAAAGGCAGGAACGCGTCAGCGAAGAAGGGGATTTTGCCTGCCGGGGTTCATTAATAGATATATTTCCCCATACCTTTGAGTTGCCTATCCGCATTGAGCTGGACATAAATACGGTTTCTTCCATCCGTACATTCAATCCTGCCACAGGAGAGCCGTTATGGGAACATCAGATAGCGATCATCCTGCCTTTTAAAAAAATACGCGCCGTAAAGGGCGAGTCTTTTAGCGAAGAATTCCCGCTGGAGAATTTTGTAGATATAAAATCCGGGGATTATGTAGTGCATAATCAGCATGGCATAGGAAAGTTCCTGGGGATACAAAAAATAAAAGCAGGAGATAAGGCCGCAGACCATTTAGTCATAGAATATGACCGCCAGGAGAAGCTTTATGTGCCGGTTGATTCTATGCACCTGGTGCAAAAGTATATTGCCTTTGCATCCAGGAAACCCAAACTTAGCCGGTTAGGGGCTCGGGAATGGCTGAGGGTAAAGGCCAGGACAAGAAAAGGTATACAAAGGATGGCCTGGGAGCTCCTGACGGTGCAGGCTATGCGCCAGAGCATAGAAGGCTTTATATTTTCAAAAGATGCTCCATGGCAGAAGGAATTCGAGGAGAAATTCCCTTATGAAGAAACGCCTGACCAGGTAAAGGCAGCGCAAGAGGTAAAGGGGGACATGGAATCCTCCAGGCCGATGGATAGGCTCCTTTGCGGAGATGTGGGCTATGGTAAGACAGAGGTGGCTATGCGTGCAGCCTTCAAGGCATTGATGGATAATAAGCAGGTGGCTTATCTGGTGCCAACCACCATACTTGCCGAGCAGCACTATCAAAACTTCCGTAAGAGGCTGCTGGATTTTCCGGTAAACATCCAGCTGCTCTGCCGTTTCAGGACTAAAGGCGAACAAGAGGCAATTGTCCGCGACGTAACCGAGGGCAGGGTAGATATTATTATCGGCACCCACAGACTGCTATCCAAAGATGTTAAGTTTAAAGATTTAGGGCTGGTGATTATCGATGAAGAGCAGCGTTTTGGCGTAAGAGCGAAAGAAAGACTTAAGGCATTAAGGCTTGCTACTGACGTACTTACGCTTACAGCTACCCCTATACCCCGCACCCTTTATATGAGCCTGATGGGCGCTAAGGACCTTTCTCTGATTAATACCCCGCCCCAAAATAGGTTGCCTATTCAGACTATTGTGATAGAATATGACGAAGATCTGATCCGTCAGGCTATTGTGCGGGAACTAGAAAGGCACGGCCAGGTTTATCTTGTGCACAACCGGGTTGAGGATATAGATAAATTGGCTGTTCAGATCGCAAGGAAATTACCTCAAGGGACCCGTATTGCTGTCGCCCACGGACAAATGCCGGCAAAAGAGCTGGAACGGGTTATGTCGGATTTCCTGGGCGGGGAAATGGATGTCCTGGTTTGCACGATGATTATAGAATCAGGCATAGATATCCCCAACGCCAATACCATTATTATTAATAATGCCCATCATTTTGGACTTTCGGACTTGCACCAGTTACGCGGCAGGGTGGGCAGATTTAACCGCCGCGCCTTCGCATATTTCATGGTACCTAAAGGTGAACTCCTGGATACTGATGCGCGTAAACGCCTTTGCGCTATTCAGGAATGCTGTGAACTGGGCGCGGGTTTTAAGATTGCCATGGAGGACCTGGAGATACGCGGGGCAGGAAACCTTCTTGGCACAGAGCAGCATGGTTTTATTGCCGCCATAGGTTTTGACCTTTACTGCCGGCTCCTTAAGGAGGCGGTGGCTAATTTTAAGAAAGCAGGTACGGGGAATGCGTAAGCACGGGTTGATGAAGATTTTTCTGCCATTGTTTTTGGCGGCAGGGGTATTTTGTATTTGGCAGGTCTTTACAGTTAGGGGTTATGCCCAGGAGAAAATCATTGCCGTGGTAAACAATGATGTAATTACCCAGAAGGACTTTGATGATTTTCTTACCTTTACGCGGATACAGCTTAGCAGTAAATATAACGATAAAGAGCTGGATGGAAAGATAGACGAGATGCGGACTAATCTCCTGGATAAGCTCATTGAGGATAAACTTATTCTCCAAGAGGCGAAGAAAAACAAGATTCAGGCTGATCCCAGCCGGATTAAAGGGAGGCTGGATGAGATTAAGAAAAACTACAGCACGGAAACGGGATTCCGTCTAGCCTTGTTGAAACAAGGCCTGTCAGAGGGGGATATAGAAAATAAGATCAAGGAACAAATATTGATGCATTCCGTTATTGAAATGCAGGTGCGTAGTAAAATCGTGGTATATCCGGGGGAAGTTACGGATTTCTACCAGTCTAATATTGAGAAATTCAAGTTAATGCCGCAGCGGGAGGTCTTTTCGCTGGTTACGGAAAAGGCGGATCTGGCGAGCCGTATTTTTTATGAAGCCAGGAGCGGAAGTTCTTTAGAAGACTTAGCGAAGAAATATGAGGTGGTTACGGATAAGCTTACCGTCGCGCAGGACGGGAGCCTGCGCAAAGAAATAGAGGAAATAGTTTTTATTTTAAAGCCAAACGAGGTATCCCGGCCGGTTAAGATGGAGGATAAATATTACCTGTTTAGATTAGATAACGTAATTCCTTCCCGCCAGCAAAGCCTTGCTGACGCCCAGAATGATATTTACGGTTTCCTGAGCAAGAAGATGCAGGAGGCCTTTGTGAAATGGCTAAATGAGCTCAGGAAGAATTCTTACATCAAAATCTCCCAGGGTTAGAGTCGGTTTGACCATAGGAGACCCCTCAGGCATAGGACCTGCAATCATACCTAAAGCCTTATCCTGCCTTAAGGGTAAGGCAGATTTTCTGGTTATCGGAGACAGGTGGGTGTTGGAGCGCCTTGCGAACGTCAGGTTTGGATTGCCAGCGGTAAAATTCATAGATTTACATAATGTAGGACGCAGGGATTTTCGGTTTGGGCAGATCAAAGGGGAATATGGCAGGGCCTCTATTGAATATATTGATAAGGCATTGGAGTTGATTACCGGGAAAGAAATTGACTGCCTGGTTACCTGCCCTATTTCTAAAGAGGCAGTAAATAAAGGAGGGGTATCCGGCTTCTTTGGACATACGGAATATCTGGCGGACGCAGTGAATACGCGCAATTTCGCGATGATGCTTTTGAATAAAAAGCTGCGTATAAGCCTGGCAACAAGGCATATCCCTCTTAAGGATGTATCGCATAGGCTTTCTAAAGGTTATATCCGCACGGTTATCGCTTTGACATACAGTTATTTAAAGGATTTTTTCGGTATTAGAAATCCACGTCTGGTAACTTGCGGGGTGAACCCGCACGCCTCAGATAATGGTCTTATAGGCAGGGAGGAAATAGAAATAATCCGGCCTGCTTTAAAGGCCGTGGCTAAAGAGGGGGCATTTATTGACGGGCCACTGCCGGCTGATACTGCTATCGCCAGGGCAGTTAAAGGGGATTATGATGCGGTTATAGCGATGTACCACGATCAGGCATTAATACCGCTTAAGTTATTGTCTAGATATCCAGGGGTAAATCTCACACTGGGCCTTCCTTTTGTGCGCACTTCTCCTTTACACGGCACTGCCTTTGACATTGCCGCAAAGCCGCAATCCGCCAATCCCGCCTCCTTAATTGAGGCTATCCGTCTTGCCATAGATTGTGTGCGCTGTCGAAGGACACAAGAAAGCGTAAAGCGAGGGGACGGTTCTCCTGCTTAGAACTAGCTCTTGTATATATGGTTATGAGCATGGTTTTATCAAGTGTCTGCTCATTATAAGTTGCAGGTTCCTTCGTTGATTGATGTTTCAGAGAAGTAGTTTGTTAATAAAGGCGCGTTTATAACCTATTGGTGAATAAAAGGTAAGATGCGGGAGAACCGTCCCCTGAGGCCAAAAAAAAGGCTTGGGCAAAACTTCCTGGTAGATAAGAATATCCGGCGTAAGATCGTGGATTCATGCGGCTTTAAGCCAGGAGATACGGTAATTGAAATAGGCGCAGGCAGGGGGGAATTGACCGGTCTTATAGCTAAAAGGGTTAAATTTATATATGCCCTGGAATTTGATACTGATCTCTGCGGTATTTTAAAAGAAGCATTGGCAGGCTACCCCAATATAAAAATAATTAATCAAGATATAATAAAGACCAATTTTAATATCTTTGCTGCCACGGCAAAAACAAAATTAATGGTAGTAGGCAATATCCCTTACTATATTACCACGCCTATTATTAAGCAATTGTTGTTTTACCGCAAGAAAATAAAAAATATATTCCTCACCGTGCAAAAAGAATTCGCCCGCAGGGTTACTGCTTCTGCCGGATCAAAAGAATATGGTTCCTTAACCTGTTTTTTGAATTATTATCTAGAGCCAAGAATACTTTTTATCATTAAGAAGTCGTCTTTTTTGCCTGCGCCTAAAGTGGATTCCTGTTTTCTGTCACTTTCACCCAGGAAACCACCGGTTAAAGTAAAGGACGAGGAGTTGTTTTTCAATATTATTCGCAGCTCATTCGCAAAACGCAGAAAGACGCTGCGTAACAGCCTGGAAGGCGTGGTGTCTGAGCAGGACTTAGATATGTTTTTTAAGAAATACGGCATAGACAGGAATATCCGTCCGGAAGACTTAAGGCTGGAAGACTTCGCCAGACTTACCAATCACATAAGTCACAAGGAAGGTCACCAGCCACATAAGTCACAAGAAAGTGCAAAGCGCAAAGCGGAAAACCAAGGTTACCAAAGCCTTGGGGTATCAGGACACAAGTTATAAGCTTAGAAGTAGCAAGAGGGAAAAAATAAGAAAAATCAGTTGACAAAACCCTTTTTATAATATATACTTACCTTTTCACAAAATTCCAAGCTGCAAGACACATTCCACCAAATAATACCAAATAGTAAATAAAGAATTTATAAAAATTCTTTAGGGTGGGTTTTTGTATCCAAAATTTCGGCATTTTTACGGGGGTTTTGATGAAGAATATCCCTGATATGCCGACGGAGGCGCTCCAGCAGGGAAATTAGATTTATAGCGGTATCTGTGCTGGAGTAGCTCAGTTGGTAGAGCACGTCCTTGGTAAGGACGGGGTCACGGGTTCAATTCCCGTCTCCAGCTTTTGATTAGAATCAAAGAAAAATCCTAAGAAGATGCGCGAGATCATAACTTTAGAGTGCACGGTCTGTAAAAACAGGAACTACACGACCACAAAAAATAAAAAACTGCATCAGGATAAACTTGCGTTAAGTAAGTTTTGCAGGACTTGCCGTAAACATACCCCGCACAAGGAAATAAAATAGATATTCTTGCGCGGGTTGTTTTTAATCAGCATCAAGTTGTTTTTTGAAAATGAAATGATAAAGCGTCCGGATACGGCAGGCCTTAAGAGAATCTCCAGCAGTAGCAGCCTTCGCAGTGATGCTTTTTACGGTTTACCGCTGCGGTATTAAGAGGGTTTCAAGGCAGCGTGAATAGTTAATAGGAGCGTCGGTTAATGGCAAACCAACGGTCTCCAAAACCGTTACTGCAGGTTCGACTCCTGCCGCTCCTGTAAAAATAGGATGCGTTTTAAATAGGGCTCAAGGCAGGGTAATAATGAATATAATTAAAAAGGCAACAGGCTTTGTTGGGGAAGTAAAGGTGGAGTTAAGCAAGGTATCCTGGTCAAGCCGCCAGGAATTGATCGGCTCTACCTATGTGGTTATCGTGATCACGGCTATAATTACTGTTTTTATCGGATTGTTTGACCTCCTGCTTACCAAGGGCTTGAGCATGGTGTTTAAATAATGAAGAATTGGTACGTGGTGCATACGCAGACAGGCTTGGAAGACAGGGTTAAATCTACCCTGGAGAAAAGAATCGTTTCCGAGGGCATGGTGGAATCGATCGGCAAGGTGATTATACCGACGGAACAAGTTTCGGAGATCCGTTCGGGGAAGAAGAAGATAACGCAGAGGAAGTTTTTTCCGGGTTATATCCTCGTAGAGATGGAATTAAACGAGCAGACTTATTTTCAGATTAAGACTACTCCCGGTGTAACCGGGTTTATCGGCCTGGGAAAGAAACCCATGCCCCTGCCGCAAAAAGAAGTGGATAATATTCTAAAGAGGACCCAGGATACCCAGGTTAAGCCCAGCCCTAAAATTGTCTTTGAAAGGGGAGAGCAGGTCAGGGTAAACGAGGGGCCATTTATGAATTTTAACGGCACTATTGAAGAAGTGCATCCGGAGAGGGGAAGGGTGAAGGTAAGCGTTTCTATTTTTGGCCGCTCTACCCCCGTGGAACTGGAATATTGGCAGGTAGAAAAGATATAAAAAGATGGCAAAGAAAGTCGTAGCGCAAATCAAGTTATATGTCCCGGCCGGTCAGGCAAACCCTGCCCCGCCAGTCGGCCCTGCATTAGGCCAGCACGGCGTCAACATTATGCAGTTCTGTAAACAATTCAACGAGCAGACTAAAGGACAGGAAGGGCTGATTTTGCCGGCAGTCATCAGTGTCTATGATGATCGCTCCTTCGGTTTTATAATTAAAAGCCCTCCGTCTTCGGTTTTATTGAAGCGCGCGGCTAATTTAGCCAAGGCCTCCGGGACAAGCGGCAAGGAGACCATAGGCAAGGTGACAAAGAAACAGATCGAAGAGATCGCCAGGCAAAAGATCAAGGACCTGAATACCTCGGATATAAAAAGCGCAATAAAAAGCATAGCTGGCACGGCCCGCAGTATGGGTATTGCCGTAGAGGAATAATTTTAAATAATGAATACCAGAAGCAAGAGATATAAGGAATCGGAAAAAGGCATAGACAGGGAGAAGGTCTATCAGTTGAAAGAGGCAATCGTCCTTTTAAAAAAACAGGCGCCCCCTAAATTTGACGCCTCGGTAGACCTGCATTTTTCTCTCAACGTCGATTCTAAGAAATCCGACCAGCTGGTGCGCGGGACAGTGGTTCTTCCCCACGGCACAGGCAGGAAGGTCAGGGTCGCGGTCTTCTGCAAGGGCGAGCACGAAAGACAGGCCAAGGATGCCCAGGCCGATTACGTGGGAGGCATTGAACTTATCGAGAAGGTATCCGCCGGGTTTATGGATTTTGACTGCGTTATTGCAACACCTGAAATGATGAAGGATTTAAGTAGGCTGGGCAAGGTGCTGGGGCCGCGCGGGCTTATGCCCAGTCCCAAGACAGGGACAGTGACCAATGATATAAAAAAGGCCATTGAAGACGTGCGCAAAGGAAAGGTAGAGTTTCGCACGGATAAACAGGGCGGGATACACCTCTCCGTTGGCAAGGTATCCTTTGATGAAGAAAAGATATGCGAGAATGCCTCCGTAATAATTGATGCCATAAACGATGCAAGGCCTGCTTCCGTAAAGGGCAAGTTTGTGAAGAATGTTTGTATATCCTCAACAATGAATCTGGGCTTAAGACTGGCATTTTAAAGGTAATCCCGATGGAAAAATTAGGCGTTTTATACAAAAAAAAGCTCCACGATGATGTTAAAAACAATATAGAGAATTCCGCGGGATTTTTTATTATAAGATATCCCAAGGTTTCCAGCGCTGATCTGTGTTCCTTGCGCCAGGCCCTTAAGCCGGCCGGAGGGCGCATTTTCGTAGTTAAGAACAGCATTACCCGCCGCGTATTGAAAGAGCGGGGGCTGGATGAATTAGCAAAGTCCGTGGATCAGCCTTGCGGGATATTGTTTATCAAGGATGACCCTATAATCATATCCAAGGCATTATATGATTTTTCTAAAGGGCATGATCAGTTTAAATTTGAGGGTGGCTTTCTGGATGATAAGGTTGTTTCCAGCAAGGACATAGAGACATTATCAAAGCTTCCGGCTAAAGAGGTTTTGCGTGCTCAAGCGGTAATGGCGATTAAATCGCCTTTGTCCGGCATAGTCGGCGTTTTGAACGCGGCTTTAAGGAAGTTTGTTTATTGCCTGGAGCAGGTCAAGAATACAAAGGGCGCAAAATAAGATATAAATTGGCATCCGGATATAAAACTGAGTTTTAAAATAGAAAAAGGGAGGAAGAGATGGCAAGCGAAAGATTAGAGGGATTGATAAAGTCAATCGAGGAAATGAGCGTTCTTGAACTTTCGGATTTAGTCAAGGCGCTGGAGGAGAAATTCGGGGTGCAGGCTAATATGCCGATGATGGCAGCCGCTGCAGCAGGCGGTGCCGCCGCGGCCGGGGCGCCTCAGGCAGAAGAGAAGAGTACCTTTACCGTAGTCCTGGCTAGCGCCGGGGCAAATAAGATCGCGGTAATCAAAGAGGTCAGGACAATGACCAATTTAGGCCTGAAGGAGGCCAAGGACCTCGTGGATGCCGCTCCCAAGCCTATCAAAGAAGGCGTCCCCAAGGAAGAGGCAGAAGAAATGAAGAAGAAGCTTGTGGCTGCCGGGGCTACCGTTGAGTTGAAATAGCTTTAAGAAATACCGTTTTTTCGTAAGGGTCATCGGATATAACTTGATCAGTTAAAGGCAGGGGCTTAGTAACCAGGGATAAGAAGGCCGCGCCAAAGACCAAAGAGAAGAGATGATTAAACGTAAAAACTTCGCAAAATTAAAAGAGATATATGGTCTGCCTGACCTCTTGGACCTGCAGTTGGTTTCTTACCAGGAGTTTCTACAGCAGGATGTTGCTCCTTCCGCAAGGAAGCCGCAAGGGTTACAGGAGGTTTTTGAAGAGTTATTCCCCATTGAAAACAAAGACCGTTCCGTTCGCCTTGAATTTATCAGTTATTCTTTTGGCAAGCCAAAGTATGATATGGCAGAGTCCAAAAGAAGGGCGTTTACATATGCCTTGCCGCTAAAAGTAAAATTCCGTATTATTACCCCTAAAGAAATAAAAGAACAAGAGGCCTATTTCGGCGAGTTGCCCCTGATGACTGATACCGGGACGTTTATTATTAACGGCGATGAGCGCGTGGTGGTAAGCCAGCTCCAGCGTTCACCAGGTGTTTCTTTTGAGGAAGAAGAGCATCCTACCGGTAAAAGCATATATTACGGGCGCGTCATACCTTACCGCGGCGCCTGGCTTGAATTTAAATACGACCTTACCGAGACCATCCTTGCCTACGTCGATAGGCGTAAAAATTTCCCGGCCACACAGATATTAAGAATACTTGGTTATTCCACGGATGCCGATATCATCGCTGCCTTTGGCAAAGAGCATACCGAGATAAATAATACCTTGAAGAAAGACTATACCAAGAATAAAGAAGAGGCTTATCTGGACTTTTACCGCAAGATGCGCCCGACTGAACCGGTAAACAAGGAATCTGCGGAGCTCCTGTTTTATCGCCTGTTCTTTGACCCGGCAAGATACGACCTGGAAAGGGCCGGCAGGTTCATCCTTAACCGTAAGCTGGGGATGGATGTTTCTCTGGATAAAAGGATCCTTGATTCCGCCACCATAATCAAGGTAATAGAATACCTGATTAAACTTAAAAGCGGGGAAGGCAAGATTGATGATATAGACCATTTAGGCAACCGTCGCATAAAGACTACCGGCGAACTGGTGCAGAATCAGGTGAGAATAGGCCTTTCGCGCATTGAACGTTCCATAAGAGAACGTCTGAGCATGCTGGGCAGCGTGGATAATTTAAGTATCCATTACCTGATCAATTCAAAGTTGTTATCTAACCAGATCCGCGATTTCTTTGCCCGCAGCCAGTTATCCCAGTTTATGGACCAGGTAAATCCCCTGGCTGAAATGACCCATAAACGCAGGCTCAGCGCCTTAGGCCCGGGAGGCTTGTCGCGTGAACGCGCTGGTTTTGAAGTAAGAGATATCCATCCTTCCCATTACGGAAGGATTTGTCCTATTGAGACCCCGGAAGGCCCGAATATCGGCTTGATCGCCTCCTTGAGTACTTATGCCCGGGTCAATCCCTTAGGCCTGTTAGAGACACCATACCGTAAAGTAGAAGACGGCCGGGTTACACGTAAGATTGACTACCTGACCGCGGATATAGAAGAAGAGAAGGTGATTGCCCAGGCAAACGTCCCCTTGGATAATGAAGGGTATTTCACAGAGAAAGAAATTTCCTGCCGTTATAAAGACGATTTCCCCAAAGTCCCGCCAAAGCAGGTGGAATATATGGATGTTTCTCCCAAGCAATTAGTTTCCGTAGCCGCCTCAATGATACCGTTCTTAGAGCATGATGACGCAAACCGCGCCTTGATGGGCTCAAATATGCAGCGTCAGGCAGTGCCTTTGATGATCACAGAGGCTCCTGTGGTTGGCACAATGATGGAAGGTAAAGTCGCTGTTGATTCCGGTACAGTGGTAATTGCAGAAGAAGCGGGGAAGGTGACCAGCGTAGATGCTTCTTCTATCAGTATCGGTAAGAAGATTTACCAGTTGAAGAAATTTCAGCGCACTAATGCCGATACCTGCCTTAACCAGAGGCCGATTGTAAGGTTAGGCGAACACGTGGAAAAGGGCCAGGCTATTGCCGATGGCACCAGCACTAAAAACGGCGAGCTGGCATTAGGAAAGAATTTATTGTGCGCCTTTATGCCTTGGAGGGGATATAATTTTGAGGATGCCATCCTTATCAGTGAAAAGGTGGTTAAAGAGGATACCTTTACCTCTATACATATAGAAAGGTTTGAGATCGAATCTACGGAGACCAGGCTCGGCAATGAAGAAATAACCCGGGATATACCCAATGTCAGCGAAGAATCCCTGGCTAACCTGGATGAAAACGGCATTATCCGTATCGGGGCCTCGGTTATCTCAGGAGGCATACTGGTGGGTAAGGTAACCCCTAAGACTGAATCAGAGCTTTCACCGGAAGAGAGGCTGCTCAGGGCTATATTCGGGGAAAAGGCAGGAGACGTGCGTGATACCTCCCTTACCGTCCCTCCGGGAGTGGAAGGCGTAGTTATTGACGTGCATGTTTTTGAGCGCAAAGACAGGGGCAGGAAATCAAAGGAAGATAAGACCAAGGAGCTGGCCAAAATCAGGGAATTAAAGGCTTATTATAAACAGGAGCTTGAGTTTATCCAGGTCGAGAAAACAGCCCGGCTAAGCGAACTTCTGGGGGTGGACAAGAAGAAAGTGGAGGGCATAGATATAAACGGTAACGAAGAGGCAAAGATCCTGGTTAATTCCTTTGACGAGCAGGTACAGAAATTGCTTTCCGAGCAGGCCCAGGAGATTGAAAAGGTCCGCCGGGGCGATGAACTTCCTCCCGGTGTCTTAAAAAGAGTGGTGGCTTATGTGGCGACTAAGCGTAAATTATCCGAAGGCGATAAATTAGCCGGAAGGCACGGCAATAAAGGTGTTGTGGCCAGGATATTGCCTGAAGAGGATATGCCTTATATGGCTGACGGAAAGCCCGTAGATATTGTCCTTAATCCTTTAGGCGTGCCTTCCAGGATGAATGTGGGACAGATACTGGAGACGCACTTGGGATGGGCAGCCAAGATTTTAGGGATGCATGTTACCAGCCCCGTGTTTGACGGAGCTACGGAGGCAGAGATTAAATTTATGCTAAAAGAGGCAGGGCTTCCCGAAGACGGAAAGACTGTGCTCTATGATGGATATACGGGAGATCCTTTTGAACAGAGGATAGCCGTAGGTTATATTTATATAATGAAACTCATCCATTTAGTGGATGAGAAGATACATGCCCGTTCCATCGGCCCGTATTCCCTGGTTACCCAGCAGCCGCTGGGAGGCAAAGCGCAATTTGGCGGCCAGAGGCTGGGCGAGATGGAGGTATGGGCACTTGAGGCTTACGGGGCTGCTTTCACCTTACAGGAGATGCTTACCGTAAAAAGCGATGATGTGGCCGGCAGGACGCGCATATACGAGGCAATAGTAAAGGGGGAACAGCGCCTTTCACACGGGACTCCGGAGTCATTTAATGTCTTGGTAAAAGAACTCCAGGGATTGGGGTTAGATATTACTATGGATAAAAAATAAACTATGGATGAGATAAACCAGTTTAACAGTATATCAATAAAGATAGCTTCTTCCCAGGTTATAAAATCCTGGTCGAGCGGAGAGGTAAAGAAGGCCGAGACCATCAATTACCGCACCCTGAAGCCGGAAAAGGACGGCCTTTTCTGCGAAAAGATCTTCGGCCCGGTGCGCGATTGGGAATGTAACTGCGGAAAATATAAAGGCATAAAGTTTAAAGGTATTACCTGCGACCGCTGCGGGGTAACTATTGACCGTTCTTCTGTCAGGCGCGAACGTATGGGGCATATTGATTTGGCGGCACCCGTGACCCATATCTGGTATTTTAAGACCGTGCCCAGCCGGCTTTCAGCGCTGCTGGATATATCACTGAGGGATATAGAAAAGATAATTTATTACGAGGAGTATGTAGTTGTTGATCCCGGCAAGAGCCCGCTTAAGAAAAAAGAGCTTTTAAGCGAAGAGAAATACCAGGAGGCTATGGAGAAATACGGCGTGGATTTGAAAGCCGAAATAGGGGCAGTGGCAATAAGGGATTTATTGAAGGAGCTTGACCTGGATGCCTATTGCCGGAAATTGCGCCGTGACTTGGAAAAGTCCAAAGAGACTCTGAATAACCGCAAGATTATCAAGACCCTTAAGATCGTCGAAGACTTTAAAAAATCAGGGAACAAGCCGGAGTGGATGGTTTTGGAAATACTGCCGGTGATACCGCCGGATTTAAGGCCCCTCGTTCCCTTAGACGGCGGAAGGTTTGCTACTTCTGACCTGAATGATTTATACCGCAGGGTCATTAACCGTAATAACCGCCTGAAGAAATTAATTGAATTGAGTGCCCCGGAAATAATCATCCGTAATGAGAAACGCATGCTGCAGGAAGCTGTGGATGCCCTATTGGATAACGGCAGGCACGGCCGGGCAGTAATGGGAGCGAATAACCGGCCATTGAAGTCCCTGGCGGATATGCTTAAGGGAAAACAGGGCCGTTTTAGGCAGAACCTTTTAGGTAAACGCGTGGATTATTCCGGGCGTTCGGTTATCGTGGTAGGGCCTGAGTTAAAATTGCATCAGTGCGGCCTGCCCAAGCAGATGGCCCTTGAGTTATTTGAGCCGTTTATTATCAAGAAACTGAGAGAAAAAGGTTTTGTCCATACCATTAAAGGCGCCCGCCGTATGGTGGAACACGGAAAGATCGAGGTCTGGGATATACTTGATGAGGTGATCCGTGACCACCCGGTGCTCTTAAACCGCGCCCCCACCTTGCACAGGTTAAGTATCCAGGCGTTTCAGCCGATATTAATAGAAGGTAAATCCATAAAGCTGCATCCTTTAGTCTGCACCGCCTTTAATGCGGATTTTGACGGGGACCAGATGGCAGTCCATGTGCCTTTGTCTCTGGAGTCACAGGTCGAAGCAAAGATCCTTATGCTTTCCGTAAACAATATGTTTTCTCCCGCAGACGGCAGGCCGATTGTTACGCCTACGCAGGATACTATCCTGGGAGCTGCTTATATTTCCAAGATAAAACTGGGGGCACTGGGAGAAGGCAAAATATTTGCGAATATAGAAGAGGCTGTTAGCGCTTACGAAGATAAAGAGCTCAGCCTGCACGCTAAAATAAAAATCAGGGTGCCTGCTGTTTTCAGCCTTGATGAATATAAATTGACCGAGAAAAGCCAGCTGGTTGAGACTACAGTAGGAAGGGCCATGTTTAACCAGGTATTGCCTGATGGTTTTGGTTTTGTAAACAATGAGCTGAACAAGCGCAATGTCGGCTTAATTGTGGCGGAATGCTACAAACGGTTCGGCCATAACCGCACCGTGCAATTACTGGATGATATTAAGCGTCTCGGTTTTGCCTTTGCTACCATCGGGGGGATTTCTATCGGTATTGATGACCTTAAGGTGCCTGAGGCAAAAGGGGAAGTATTAAAAGAGGCGCGCGCAGAAGTATCCAAGGTGGAAGAGCAATATCACCGCGGCATTATTACAGACAGGGAACGTAAGAGTAAGGTTATAGATATTTGGACGCATGCTACGGATAAGGTTTCAGACCTTCTTTTTAAAGGAATGGATTCTTTTAATCCTATATTCATGATGGCCGATTCAGGGGCTCGAGGCTCAAAATCACAGGTCAGGCAGCTGGCAGGGATGCGCGGTCTGATGGCTAAACCGTCGGGTGAAATTATTGAAAGCCCTATTACCGCTAACTTCCGCGAAGGCCTGACAGTCTTGGAGTATTTTATTTCTACCCACGGCGCGCGAAAAGGCCTGGCAGATACGGCCTTAAAGACCGCAGATGCCGGTTATCTTACCCGCAGGCTCGTGGATGTGGCCCAGGAGGTCATTGTTACTACGGATGACTGCGGCACCTTAAACGGGATCACAGTTTCTGCCATTATCGAGGGTGACGAAGAAGTAGTCGGCCTTAAGGACAGGATAGTGGGCAGGGTAGCTTTGGATAATATAGTGGATATTATTACTGATGCGGTCATAGTAGAGCAGGGTTCGGAGATTACCGAAGAAAAAGCGGATATGATCGAAAGGCTGGGTATAGAAAAGATACGTATCCGCAGCGTCCTGACTTGCGAGGCAGGCAGGGGCGTGTGTATTAAATGTTACGGCAGGAACCTGGCAACCGGCAGGCTGGTTGAGATGGGGGAGGCGGTCGGTGTAATTGCCGCGCAAAGCATAGGAGAACCAGGGACCCAGCTGACCATGAGGACCTTTCACATCGGAGGCACTGCTTCCCGTATCGTAGCCCAGTCTTTTGTAAAATCAAAGAATAAGGGGTCGGTTAAATACCATAATTTAAGGGTGGTTGCCAAAAAGAAAGAATTTGTGGCTTTAAACCGCAACGGATTTATTAGTATTAACGATAAACAGGGCAGGGAGCTTGAGCGTTACACCGTGCCGCAAGGCGCTTTTATTACTATTGCTGACGGGGAAGAGGTGGCAAAGGATATTTCTTTTATCCGTTGGGACCCCTATACCCTGCCTATCCTGACGGAAGTCAAAGGTTTTGCCAAATACGAAGACTTACGTGAAGGCGTTACGGTAAATGAAGAGCATAACCCGGTAACCAAACTGACCGAACGCGTAGTGGTGGAGCATAAGCAGGAGTATCATCCGCAGATAGTTGTCCTGGATGAATCCAAGGCAGTTATGGGTATATACCCTATTCCCGTGGGCGCCCATATCCTGGTCAAGGATAACCAGAATATTGATGCAGGCGACCTGTTGGCGAAGATACCGCGTTTAGTTGTAAAGACCAGGGATATCACCGGCGGCCTGACGCGCGTGGCTGAACTTTTTGAAGCGCGTAAACCAAAGGACCCGGCGGTTATCAGCGAAATAGACGGTTTTGTGGAGTTCGGAGAGACTAAAAAAGGCCAGCGCGTGATTGTAATCAAGTCTCCTACCGGAATGCAGCGCGAATATATTATACCGCACGGAAAGCATCCCAGCGTATACAAGGGCGATAAGGTAATGGCCGGACAGCAGTTGACTGACGGTCCGGTAGTGCTGCAGGATATATTGCGGGTATGCGGAGACAAGGTCCTGCAGGAATACCTGGTGAACGAAGTCCAGGAGGTTTACCGCCTGCAGGGGGTGCATATAAACGATAAACATATTGAGTTGATCATACGCCAGATGCTCAAAAAGGTGCGCATAGAAGAGCCAGGGGATACGGAATTCCTGGCGACACAGCAGGTGGATAAGTGGGTATTCCAGAAAGAGAATAGCCGGGTAATGAAGAAAAGCGGTAAGCCTTCGGTGGCAACACCGTTATTATTGGGTATTACCAAGGCAGCCTTGACTACAGAGAGCTTTATTTCTGCAGCGAGTTTCCAGGAGACTACGCGCGTCTTGACGGATGCCGCGGCCTCGGGAAAAATAGATGAGTTGTTTGGCCTTAAGGAGAACGTTATCGTCGGGCACCTCATACCTTCAGGCACCGGATTCCATACTCATTATAACATTGAAGTAGAAAAGAAAAGCGGGGAATAGATAAATGCCAACAATTACACAATTGATCAGGTTCGGCAGGGTTTTGAAAAAGAAGAAGACGAAATCGCCTGCGTTAAAGGCCTGCCCTCAGAGAAGGGGCGTTTGTGTGCAGGTGCGTACCATGACCCCGAAGAAGCCGAATTCAGCGCTGCGTAAGATTGCCAGGGTAAGGTTGACTACCGGTATAGAGGTTACCTCCTATATCCCGGGGGAAGGGCATAATTTACAGGAGCATTCTATAGTCTTAGTAAGAGGGGGGCGCGTTAAGGATTTGCCGGGTGTCAGGTATCATATTGTCAGGGGGACGCTTGATTCTTCCGGCGTGGCAAACCGCCGCAAATCACGTTCAAAGTACGGGGCCAAACGGCCGAAAGAGGCAGCCGCTAATAAAAAAGCTAATTAAATAACTAAAAAAAATGAGAAGACGAAGAGCACAAGAAAGAGAGATATTACCTGACCCTAAATTTAATAGCAAGGTAGTGGGGAAGTTTATCAACATGATAACCCTTGAAGGTAAGAAGTCTCTTGCGGAAAAAATAGTTTACGGCGCATTTGATATATTGATCAAGCAGCTTAATGAGCCGGATGCCATAAAAATCTTCAACAAGGCCATAGATAATGCCCGGCCGCGCCTTGAGGTTAAGCCGCGCCGTGTAGGAGGGGCGACTTACCAGGTGCCTATCGAGGTTAAGCAGGAACGGGGGACTTCCATAGCCCTGCGTTGGATGAGGGATTTCGCGCGTTCCAAAAAAGGCAAGACTATGCAGGAAAAACTGGCGGATGAAATCCTGGCTGCCTATAAAGGCGAGGGCGCAACCATTAAGAAGAGGGACGATACGCATAAGATGGCCGAATCCAACAAGGCCTTCGCGCACTTTAGATGGTAGGATCAGTTTAAGAGATGATAAGAAAAATTCCTTTAGATAAATTAAGAAACATAGGCATTATCGCCCATATAGACGCGGGTAAGACCACTACTACCGAGCGCATACTTTTTTATAGCGGTAAGACCTATAAGATCGGCGAGGTGGATGAAGGTACTGCTACCATGGATTGGATGGTCCAGGAGCAGGAAAGGGGCATTACTATTACCTCTGCCTGTACCACCTGCAGCTGGGGGGAATACACTATCAACGTTATTGATACACCTGGACACGTGGATTTTACCGTAGAGGTAGAGAGGTCCCTTAAGGTTTTGGACGGGGCAGTAGTGGTATTCTGCGGGGTGGGAGGGGTAGAGCCTCAGTCTGAGACAGTCTGGCGCCAGGCGGACCGTTATAATGTGCCGAGGATTGCCTTTGTGAATAAAATGGACAGGGTGGGGAGTAATTTTCTGGGGGTAGTATCCGAGATGCATAAAAAACTGGGGGCAAACGCCGCCGCGATCCAGTTACCCCTTGGCCAGGAAAATAATCTTAGCGGCGCAGTAGATTTGATCCAAAATAAGGCCATGGTTTATAACGACAACACCGGAAAAGAGTATGAAATTAAAGATGTGCCTGCACAGATGAAAGAGGAAGTCTTAAGGCAGCACGAGGTGCTTATTGAAAGGCTGGCTGAGGCAGACGAAGAAATCATGGATAAGTTTGTGCACGGTAAGGGAATCAGCCCTTCTGACATTAAAGCGGCAATACGCCGCGCAGTGATAAAAGGTAAATTTGTGCCGGTCTTATGCGGCAGTTCTTTGAAGAACAGAGGCATCCAGATGGTCTTGGATGCGATTTGCGATTATCTGCCTTCGCCCATGGATTTACCGGCGATAAAAGGCACTAACCCGGAAACTGGGGAGTTTGAAGAAATAACTACTTCGGATAAGGCCCCTTTTTGCGCGCTATGTTTTAAGATCATGACCGACCCCTATGTGGGAAAATTACATTATATCCGTGTTTATTCTGGCACTGTTGTAAGCGGTAGACATATTTATAACGCATCCCGCCGGACTGAGGAGAAGGTGACTAAATTATTAAAGATGCACGCTAACCGCCAGGAGATCATCCCTGAGGCGATTACCGGGGATATTGCCGCGGTAGTGGGGTTAAAAGATACTAGGACCGGCGATACTCTTTGTGATGAGAATAACCCCATACTTATAGAGGCAATGCGTTTTCCTGAGCCGGTTATCCAGCAGGCCATAGAGCCAAAGACCAAACAGGCCCAGGAGAAATTAGGCATGGCATTGCATAAGATGGCAGAGGAGGACCCGTCTTTTCGGGTCATCTATAATCAGGAAACGGGCCAGACGGTTATCGCCGGAATGGGTCAATTGCATCTTGAGGTGGTAATTGACCGCATACTGCGGGAATTCAATGTAGAGGCACAGGTGGGCATGCCGCAGGTTGCTTACCGCGAGACACTAACCAAGAAGGTCATATCTACGGGTAAATTTATACAGCAAAGCGGCGGCCATGGCCAGTATGGACATGTGGTGATAGAGATGGAGCCGCAGGAGATGCCCGGGACAGGCGTCACTTTTGAAGATAAGATTAAAAGCGGGGCAATACCGCGGGAATTTATCCCTTCTGTGAAACAGGGTATTATGGCTGCGGCAAAGAGCGGTGTGCTCGCCGGCTATCCCGTTACCGACGCCAAGGTCGTCCTGATTGACGGATCATTCCATGAGGTTGATTCCTCGGAAATGGCCTTTCAGATGGCTGCTTCTATTGCTTTTAACGACGGCTTAAGAAAGGCTCATCCTATCCTGCTTGAGCCGATTATGGATATGGAGGTGGTAGTGCCTGAGGAATATATGGGCCAGGTTATCGGCGACCTGAATTCCCGCCGGGCAAAGATAGTTTCGCTTGAACAACGGGCCAATGTGCGCGCCATACGGGCGTATGTCCCGTTGTCTGAAATATTTAATTATGCCACGGCATTAAGGTCCTTGACACAAGGCCGTGCATCCTATACAATGGAGCCCTCATTTTATTCTGAGGTGCCTTCACATATAGCAGAAAAAATTACCACCGGTTTTGCGGCTTCGGGTTCAAGGAGAGGTTCTTAATAACTATAGGAGGTGACGGAATGGCTAAAGAGAAGTTTGTCAGGAATAAACCGCATGTGAATATCGGCACCATCGGCCATATCGATCATGGTAAGACCACTCTGACCGCTGCTATTACAAAGGTGTTATCAATGTTGGGTAAGGCCCAGGTCAGGGAATATGCGGATATCGCTAAAGGCGGAACGGTCAGGGATGAAACTAAGGTAGTCACTATATCGGTCGCCCACGTGGAATATGAAACGGATAACCGGCATTACGCCCATATTGACTGCCCGGGTCATGCCGACTATATCAAGAATATGATCACCGGCGCTGCCCAGATGGACGGGGCAATACTGGTGGTTTCTGCTGCTGACGGCCCAATGCCTCAGACCAGAGAGCATATACTTTTGGCCAGACAGGTCAACGTCCCTTCCATAATCGTGTTTCTGAATAAGGTGGACCTGGTTTCCGATAAGGAATTGCTGGATTTAGTTGAGATGGAGGTCCGCGAGCTGCTTACCAAATACGGTTTTCCGGGTGAGAAGACCCCGATTATCAGAGGCAGCGCTTCCAAGGCGCTTCTTGCCACTGACCCAAAGAGTGCGGAATGTCAGCCTATCCTTGAGTTGCTTAAGGCAGCGGATGAATTTATTCCCATGCCGGAAAGGGCCCTGGATAAACCTTTATTGATGGCAGTAGAAGATGTGTTCAGTATTGAAGGCAGGGGCACGGTCGGCACAGGCAGGATAGAGCGCGGCAAGGTCAAGGTCAACGAGGAAGTGGAGATCGTAGGCTTAAGGCCCGAGGTGCAGAAGACCGTAGTTACCGGTATTGAGATGTTCAGAAAATTACTCGATGAGGGGCAGGCCGGAGATAACGTCGGATTGCTCTTAAGAGGAATAGACAAGAGTGCTATAGAACGCGGCATGGTTATAGCAGCCCCTAAGTCCATCACGCCGCATACCAAGTTTAAGGCCCAGGTTTACATCCTGACTAAAGAAGAGGGCGGAAGGCATACCCCGTTCTTTAAAGGATACAGGCCGCAGTTCTATTTTCGTACCACAGACGTTACCGGAAATGTTGCCCTCCCTGAAGGTGTAGAGATGGTTATGCCGGGGGATAACATTAACCTGGAAGTAGAGCTTATTACGCCTATCGCCATGGAAAAGGAATCGCGTTTTGCTATCCGTGAGGGAGGCCATACAGTAGGCGCAGGCGTAGTTACAGATATTATTGCCTAACCTATTTAGGCTCAATACCTTTTGCCCGGGCCATATAACCCGGGCAGAAGGTAAAAAACAGGCTAAAAGATGCAGAAGATAAGAATCAGGCTTAAGGCTTATGACCACCGGCTGCTGGATCAGGCAGTAGTGGAGATCGTAGAGACCGTCAAGCGCACGGGTGCGCGTATATCCGGGCCCATACCGCTTCCTACTAAAAGAGAGATTTACACGGTCCTGCGTTCTCCGGTTATCGATAAGAAGTCACGTGAACAATTTGACTTGTCTACCCATAAAAGGCTTATCGATATATTTGAACCGACTTCTAAGACTATTGATTCCTTGCGTAAATTAAATCTGCCTGCCGGGGTGGATGTGGAGATCAAGTAGAAGATGTCCGTAGGCATATTAGGTAAAAAGATTGGCATGACCCAGGTGTTTACCGATGACAGCCGTATGCTTGGGGTTACCGCTATTGAAGCAGGCCCCTGCGTTATCCTCTCGGTAAAGGATAAACACCTGCAGGTAGGTTTTGATACGGTGAAAGAGACGCATTTAAAAAAACCTATCTTAGGTTATTTTAAGAAGATAAATATCTCACCCCGCAAGGTTATACGCCAAATACTGAAGAACCCTGCGCTTGAATATCAGGCAGGCCAAGAGTTAAAGGTGGATTTATTTAAAGAAGGGGATTTTGTTGACGTTACCGGGACTTCCCTGGGCAAAGGGTTCCAGGGCGGTATGAAACGCTGGCATTGGAAAGGCGGCCCGATGACCCATGGTTCTACGTCGCGCAGGCGGGTAGGTTCTATCGGCTCTACCACTACCCCGGGCAGGGTTTGGAAGGGGCATCATATGCCCGGGCATATGGGCGCAGTTCAGGTTACCGTGCAAAACTTGAAGGTAGTTAAGGTGGATGTTGAGAAAAATATAATGCTGGTAGAGGGGGCTGTCCCCGGTTATAAAAACGGATACTTGTTTATCCGTAAGGCAAAAAAGAAGGCGGCGGCAGTTAAGAAAGAACCTGCTGCGGCAGGCAAGGCAAAGAAGAAATAATAATTTTTCAAGGATATAGCTACATGCAGACTTTATCAGTATATAATATTGAAGGCAAGGAAATAGACACCGTTAAACTTGACGCAGGGGTCTTTGACGGGGTAGTCAATGAATCGGTCATTCATCAGGTGGTAGTGGCATATCTCTCAGGCCAGAGAAAAGGCCTGGCCGCTACGAAAACCAGAGGGGAAGTATCCGGCGGAGGCCGTAAGCCATGGAAGCAGAAAGGGACAGGCCGGGCGAGGATAGGCTCTATACGTTCTCCTTTGTGGAGGCACGGAGGAGTTGTTTTTGGGCCGCACCCGAGGGATTTCTCATCTCCCATACCGCAAAAGATAAAGAAACTGGCGCTTAAATCAGCCTTAAATGCCAAGGTAAATGCCGGTGAAGTAACAGTTATTGACGCCTTAAGCCTGCCTTCATCCAAGACCAAAGAGGCAGCGAAGGTATTTACCCATCTAAAAATAAACACAAAAAAGAGGACTAAAGCAGACGCAGGGAAAAATAAGGGCGTACTTCTGTTAATGGATAAGATTGATGCGGGCCTGCGCCGCGCTTTAGCAAATATAAGTTTTTTAAAATTTGGCCTGGCTCGTGATACCCACACTTATGAGGTTATGTCTTGCGGCAGGCTCCTGATAACCCGGGAAAGCCTGAAGGCCGTAACAGAAAGATTAAAGAAATGATTATCGCGCAGGATATTGTTAAAGCCTTGATCAGGACGGAAAAATCCGGTTTGCATGAACCGGACGGAAAATATCTCTTTTTGGTAGGCATGCGCGCAAATAAAATACAGATTAAACGTGCCGTGGAAGATATATATAAAGTGAAGGTAAAGGATGTGAATACTTATATATCTTTGGGTAAAATGAAGAGGGTCAGGCATAAGCTGGGCCGCGCCCCGGATTTTAAAAAGGCGTTAGTTACTTTAAAGGAAGGCAGTAAGATAGATACCGCGCCTTAACCAGCGGGTATTACAGGTGATATTTCAGGGAGAACAATGGGAATAAAAAAATTTAAACCGACAATACCCACAAGGCGCTGGATGAGCGGCTTTGATTTCAAGGAGATAACAAAATCAACGCCTGAGAAATCACTGCTTAGGCCATTGAAAAAGACCGGAGGCAGGAATAACCGCGGGCGTATAACCGTGCGCCACATCGGCGGAGGGCATAAGCGGATGGTGCGCATAATCGATTTCAAGCGCGATTTATTCGAGATATCGGGAAAGGTCATTGCCGTTGAGTACGACCCTAACCGCACCTCCCGCCTGGCTTTAATAGAGTACCCCGGTAAAGAAAAAAGGTATATTATCTGCCCTAACGGGCTTAAGGTGGGGGATGAGATAGTTTCTTCTAATAACAAAGAAGCGGAGATTAAAACCGGCAACAATCTTCCCTTACGGCATATGCCTTCCGGTACATCAATACACAACATCGAGCTGGTCAAGGGCAAGGGCGGTCAGATCGTCCGCTCAGCCGGAGCCGCCGCGCAGATCATGGCTAAAGAAGGGGATACTGCCCATGTTAAACTGCCTTCCGGAGAGATAAGGCTGATAAGCCTTGATTGCCATGCTACTATCGGCCAGGTAGGCAATATAGAGCGGGAGGCAATAAGCATAGGCAAGGCCGGCAGGACACGTTGGATGGGCGTTAAACCTACGGTGAGGGGCGCTGCAATGAACCCCGTGGACCATCCGCACGGAGGCGGAGAAGGTAAATCCGGCCAGGGTAATCCTCATCCCGTAACCCCCTGGGGCAAGCCCACCAAAGGATATAAGACACGCAAGCGCAGGAAGTATTCGGATAAATTTATCTTAAAGAGAAGGAATTAATAATATGCCTAGATCACTTAAGAAGGGCCCGTATGTAGATGAAAAGTTGCTGGTGAAGGTAGACAGGGCCAGGCGTTCCGGCACCCGCCAGGCGATAAAGACCTGGTCGAGAAGGTCGACCATTACCCCGGATTTTGTAGGAATGACTTTTGCGGTGTATGACGGCAGGAAACATATACCGGTTTTTGTAACCGAGAATATGGTCGGGCATAAGCTGGGGGAATTTTCTCCTTCACGCATATTCCGCAAGCACGGCGGAGTAAAGGCGAAAAAGGCATTAGAGAAAACGTAATTTTATATATGTCATAATAAGGAAAAGAGATGCTGGTTAGAGCAAGGGGAAGTTTCTTAAGAATTTCGCCATCCAAGGTCAGGCAGGTAATCGATATGCTGCGCCAGAAAGATGTTACTGAGGCAGAGGCGATACTTGCCAATATAAATAAAAGGCCTAAGGAGTTCCTGGTGAAGATATTGAAACAGGCAGTGGCTAATGCCAAGGTAAAAGGTTTAAGCTCCCAGCAGCTATTTATATCAAAGATTATTTGCGATGTCGGCCCGACCTGGAAAAGGTTTAAGGCCGCAGCTTTTGGCCGGGCCGCTTCTATTAAGAAGAGGACATCCCATATTACCATAGAGCTGGATATGCGCGACATGGGGTTGGGGTATACGGCGCCTAAGGTGAAAACTCCTGTCGTTGCACGCAAGATTAAGGCCAAAGCGAAAGAGAAAGGCAGAAAATAATGGGTCATAAAGTTCATCCGTTTCTTTTGAGGATGGGTATTAACCGGGTATGGCATAGCCGGTGGTTTGCCAAGGCCAAGGATTACGCCAATTTTATTGAGGAAGACTACAGGATCAGGAAATTTATCAAAAACCGTTTTAAACAGGCGGCGATTTCTAAAATCATAGTTGAGCGCCTGGCAGAACGCCTGAAGATCAGGATATTGTCTGCCCGGCCAGGCCTGATAATCGGCCGCCACGGCTCTGATATCGAGCGTTTAAGGCAGGATTTGAATGCCCTGATCAAGCGGGAGATGTCCATAGATATAGAAGAAATAAAACAGCCGGCATTGGATGCCCAGTTGGTAGCGGAAAATGTAGCCTTGCAGTTAGAAAAACGTATAGCCTTTCGCAGGGCCATAAAACGCGCTATTGAGCAAAGCATGTCATCTGGTGCAAGGGGTATAAAGATAAGTTGTTCCGGCCGCCTGGGGGGGGCTGAAATGTCACGCACGGAGAATTTCAGGCAGGGCAAGATCCCTTTATCTACCCTGCGTGCGGATATAGATTATGGTTTCACGGAAAGCCTGACTACCTACGGGTTGATCGGGGTTAAGGTATGGCTTTATAAAGGGGATATACTTACAAAGCCTCGCGTGGAAGAGATAAAATCGGAAAAACTGGAAAAAGAAGTAGAGGTGTCCCTTGAATCCGGCCCTAAGCCGCAGATGCAGCCTGAGGCTAGGGGGGAGGTAAAATAATATGGTAATGATGCCCAAGAGAGTCAAATATCGTAAGACCCAGAGGGGCACTAAGCGCGGGGTAGCTACGCAAGGCGCAGACCTGGCTTTCGGGGAATTCGGGCTAAAGGCACTGGAGAATGTCTGGATTAAGAATACGCAGATAGAAGCAGTAAGGGTTATTCTGGCACGCCAATTACATCGGGGGGGTAAGCTCTGGATAAGGATCTTTCCGGATAAATCCATTACAAAAAAGCCCGCAGAAGTGCGTATGGGTAAAGGCAAGGGAGACCTTGACCATTGGGTATGTGTAGTAAAGAGGGGGCGCGTGCTTTTTGAATTAGGCGGGGTGCCCAAGGAGTATGCGCAGCGCTGTTTCAGGATGGCTGCCTATAAACTTCCCTTAAGGACGCGCTTTATCAGCCGCACGCATATTTAATATGAAGATTAAAGAATTGCGCAACCTTTCACAAGCGGAATTATTAGAGAAGGAAAAAAGCCTTAAGGAGGAGTTGTTTAAGCTTAATTTGCAGCGTTATAGCGGCAGAGTAGAACGGCCGCATTTGTTTTCTGTGATAAAAAAAGATATCGCAAGGGTCAAGACCCTTCTGCGGGATAAGGAAAAGAAAACCAATGGGTAGGCAGAAAGAGTTCAGCGGGATAGTTATCAGCGATAAGATGCAAAAGACCCTGATAGTCAGGGTGATGCATATGGCCAAGCACCCTAAATACGGCCGTATTGCCAAAAAATATAATAAATTTAAAGTGCACGATGAAAATAATACAGCCAAGATAGGGGATGCCGTGCGCATAAGAGAAACCCGGCCGCTTTCCAAAGAAAAGCATTTCCGTCTTATTGAGATTACAAAGAAGGCAAAGATAGCGGCAGTTACGCTTAAGGAATAGAGATGATCCAGTTAAGGACGATTCTTGATATTGCGGATAATACAGGGGCGAAGAGGGCTTCTTTTATTGCAGTTTTAGGCCAGAAGAACCGCCAGGACGCGGAGATAGGAGATGTGATAAACGTGAACATAAAAGAGTCATCTCCCGATGCGGTAGTGAAAAAAGGAGAGGTGGCTAAGGCGGTAATAGTTAGGACAAGACAGCCTATTCGCAGGAAAGACGGGACAGTATTGCGTTTTGACCACAACGCCATTGTTTTTATCGATGTCCAGTCTAACCCCCGGGGCACGCGGGTCTTTGGGCCTGTGGCAAGGGAATTAAGGGAGAAAAACTTCACCAAGATCATCTCCCTTGCGCCTGAGGTCATATAGTCATGAGAAAGATAAGAAAAGGGGATATAGTCCAGGTAACAAAGGGAAAAGACAGGGGTAAGAAGGCCAAGGTCTTGCGTATTTTCCTTGAGAAGGAGAGGGCGATCGTAGAGGGGATCAACCTGGTCAAGAAACATAAGCGCCCGACCCGCGACGACCAGAAGGGCGGTATTGTTCCTATTGAGGCATCTGTAAGCATAGCCAACCTGATGTATTTTTGCAAGAATTGCAACCGGCCGGTAAGGTTAGGCTTTATCATAGCCAAAGACGGCAGTAAATCGCGTATCTGTAAAGGCTGTAAAGAGACGGTGTAAATATGGTACCCAGACTATTGGAAAAATACAGGAATGAGATAGCACCGGAGTTGATGCGGCGCCATTCGCTTAAAAGCCGCATGGAGGCGCCGCGCATAGATAAGATCGTAGTAAATATGGGCGTAGGAGAGGCCCTGCAGGACGTGAAAATCCTGGAGAAGGCGATGGAGGAACTGGCTGTTATTACCGGGCAGAGGCCTATTATGCGCCGGGCAAAGAAAGCGATCGCAAACTTTAAGATAAAACAAGGCCAGCCGGTGGGCTGTAAGGTCACCTTGCGCCGGGCGATGATGTATGAGTTTCTGGATAGGTTCGTAAATATAGCCCTGCCGCGCATACGCGATTTTAGAGGTGTGCCCCTGGATTCTTTTGATAAGGCAGGGAATTACACATTAGGGATTACCGAACAGAACATATTCCCCGAAATGGAAGTAGACAGGATTACGCGGTCCCAAGGCATGGATGTGACTTTAGTGATAAAAAATGCCAAGACAAAAGAAAGGGCAGAGGAATTGTTGAGGCTATTCGGCATACCGTTTGAAATTAAAAGCTAAAAGGAGCAGCTGGGTAAATGGCGAAAAATTCACAGATTGCAAGATGGAAAAGGGCCCCCAAGTTTTCTACGCGCAAATACAACCGTTGCGCTATTTGTGGAAGGTCAGGCGGCTACTTGAGAAGGTTCAGGCTCTGCCGTATTTGTTTCAGGGAATTGGCCTGGCAGGGGCTGGTCCCGGGGGTTAAGAAGGCCAGTTGGTAGCGGCGTTAAATAAAAAATAGATAACTAATGAGGGAGAAATGTCCAGAACGGATTTAATTGCCGATGTCTTTACTATAATACGCAATGCGATAATGGCGCACAAGGATGACGTGGATATCCCTGCATCCACCATGGTCAAGGGTATCCTGGAAACCCTCAAACGCGAGAACTATATTGATAATTTTAAATTTGTCGAATATAAGCAGCAGGGTCGTTTTAAGGTCTATCTTAAATATTATTCAGGCAGGCCCGCTATCAGGCATATCCAGCGTGTATCAAAGCCGGGGCTGCGCGTTTATGCCAAGACTAAAAAAGTCCCGGCTGTGTTAAGGGGAAGGGGCCTGGCGATCGTCTCTACTTCCAGGGGCCTGCTTACGGATAAAGAGGCTAAGGCGGCAGGGATAGGTGGGGAGGTTATAGGATACATCTGGTAAAAGCAGGAGAGGGTCATTAAAAAATGTCGCGTATAGGCAAGAAACCAATAAATATACCAAAAGAAGCAAAGATCGAGATAAAGGAAGGGTCTGTCTTTGTGGAAGGGCCGAAGGGAAAGATCAATTGGCTTTTACCGGCGAGAATAAAGGTAGAAACAAAAGACGGCCAGGTATTTGTGGGCCGCAATACCAATACAAAGATTGACCGTTCTCTGCATGGGTTGACACGCGCCCTGATCGCAAATATGTTCCGTGGCGTTACCGAAGGGTATACCAAAGAACTTGAGATTATTGGCGTAGGTTTCAAGGCCCAGGCACAGGGCAATGCCTTAAATATGCATTTGGGTTTTTCTCATCCCGTTAATTTTTCTATCCCCTCAGGGATAGAAGTAACGACCCCTAAACCTACGCAGATTATTATCCGCGGAATTGATAAGGCCCTGGTAGGGGAGGTGTCTTCCGAAATACGCGCCATATTCCCGCCTGAGCCTTATAAAGGCAAAGGCATAAGGTATACGGGGGAAAAGGTAAAGAAAAAGATCGGCAAGGCGCAGGCCGCTACAAAATAAAGGAATATGAGCAATAAGAGAGAATTAGCAAGAATAAAAAGGCATAAACGTATAAGGAAAACCCTGTCTGGGACAACGGACCGGCCGCGCCTGGTGGTGCACCGTAGCCTGAAAAACATGCATGCGCAGGTCGTAGACGATACAAATAATTCCACGCTATACTCTCTTTCTACCCAGGATAAGGAAGTCAGGCAGAAATTCGGATACGCCGGCAATGTGAAGGCCGCGGAGTTTTTCGGCGAAGTTTTTGCCCGGCGGGCAAAAGAAAAGGGCATAACAAAGGTCAATTTTGACCGTGCAGGGTATCTTTATCACGGAAGGATTAAGGCTTTCGCAGACAGTGTACGCAAGGGCGGCCTTGAGTTTTAGGAGGATTTTAAATGCAGCAATTAAATATTGAGCAGGGTCCGGAACTTGTAGAAAAGGTCATCACTATTAACCGCGTAGCCAAGGTTACTAAAGGCGGCAAGAAGATGTCTTTTAGCGCTTTGGTGGTAGTAGGCGATACAAAGGGGCGCGTAGGATTTTCTTTAGGCAAAGCCAATGAAGTGGCTATTGCCATCCGTAAGGCCCTGACAAAGGCAAAGCGCGAACTTTTTAAGATTCCCATGGAGGGTTCAAGTATACCTCATGCGGTATTAGGCGAATACGGCGCTGCCAAGGTATTGCTTAAACCGGCATCGGAAGGAACAGGGGTTATCGCCGCCGGCCCGGTGCGGGCGATATGTGAGGCTTGCGGCATAAGGGATATACTCACTAAATGCCTTAAGTCTAATAACCCGTTAAATGTTATCAAGGCTACTATGGATGGTCTGCGTAGCTTAAAAGCTGAAATCCCCACAGTGAAGATTGATACGGCAGAAAAAGATAAAACCGCATCCTAAGCAAAAATGAAGACAAAGAAAACGCAAGAAAAGAAAAAAGAATCCGTTGCCGTTACATTGTACAATATCAAGCCTCCTAAGGGCAGCCATAAAAAAAGAAAGCTTTTGGGCCGCGGTTCCGGTTCCGGCCATGGCAAGACCTCTACGCGCGGAAGCAAAGGTCAGACCTCTCGTTCGGGCAGGGCTACGTATGAAGGCCATGAGGGGGGCCAGACACCTTTGATCCGCCGCATACCTAAGCGCGGCTTCCACAGCAAGTTTAAGAAAATATACCAGATAGTCAACATAGTGGATTTAAAAAGGATAAAGGAGGGCGAGATTACCCCTGAGGTTTTGCAGGATAAAGGATTGATCAGGGACAGAAGCAAGCCGGTTAAGATTCTGAGCACAGGGGAGATAAAGCACCCTTTTAAGATTTCAGCCCATGCCTTTTCTGCGAAGGCCGTAGAAAAGATTAAGGCTATTGGCGGCGAGGCAAAGATTATAAATGCTTAGTGCGTTAGTTAATTCGTTCCGTATACCGGATTTAAAAAGGCGGCTTATCATAACCGGGCTTTTACTGGGTGTTTACCGGATCGGGTGTTACCTGCCTATACCCGGTATTGACGGAGCCAGCCTTGCAGAATTTTTCAGCCGTGTAGCTAAAACCCAGGGTGGGGCGCTCTTTGGCATAATAAATATGTTCTCCGGAGGCGCTATGGAGAGGCTGACTATTTTTGCCTTGGGTATTATGCCTTATATTTCTGCCTCTATTATTCTGCAGCTCTTGACGGCAGTAATACCGAGTCTAGAAAAATTAGCCAAGGAAGGCCGCGCAGGGCATGAAAAGATAAATCAATATACGCGCTACGGTACGGTGGCACTTTCCCTGATCCAGTCTTTCTTTATCGCCCTGTGGCTGGAGAATCCGGCGCGTTTTGAGGGCCTGCGTATAGTCGTTGAGCCGGGATGGGGCTTTCGGATATTGACCGTCCTCACCCTAACTACCGGCACCATATTCATTATGTGGTTGGGAGAGCAGATACAGGAACGCGGTATAGGAAACGGGATATCGTTAGTTATTACTGCCGGTATTGTTTCCCGCATTCCGGCAGCAGTAAATCAGCTCTTTATCCTGATTTCTCCTTTTTCCCCCGCTCACAGGCAGATACAGCCTTTTGTTTTATTGATTATGGCTGCGTTCCTGGTATTCGTGGTTTTCTCCGTTATTTTAATTACCCAGGGGCAGAGAAAGATACCTGTGCAATACGCCCGCCGGGTGGTAGGCAGGAAAATATTCGGCGGACAGTCTACCTATATACCATTAAAGGTGGATACGGCAGGGGTTATTGCCATTATATTTGCCCAGTCCATAATCCTGTTTCCGGCGACACTGGCTTCTTTTGTTCCTAATCAGGCATTCCAAAGATGGGCCCAAGGGTTAGTCAGGGGGCATCTTCTTTATACGGTTATTTACGCTTTTCTTATTATATTTTTCTGTTATTTTTATACCGCTATTGTTTTTAACCCCGTGGATATTTCAGAGAATATGAAAAAATACGGAGGTTTTATCCCGGGGGTAAGGCCGGGTAAACCTACCGTTGATTTCCTTGATTATGCCGTAACCAGATTGACTCTGGCCGGGGCGGTATTTATTGCCTTCATCGCCATATTCCCGGATTTTATCATGGCCTGGCTTAAAGTGCCGTATCTGGTAGCTTCTTTTTTCGGTGGCACAGGTATACTGATCATCGTCGGGGTTGTCCTGGATACGGTAAAGCAAATGGAGTCGCACCTGCTTATGCATCACTATGAAGGATTTATAAAGTCCGGCAGGATAAGAGGCAGGAGATAAATGCGCATAATATTGTTAGGGCCGCCGGGGGCAGGTAAAGGCACACAGGCAAAGGTGTTAGCCGGGAGGCTTAGCCTTTCTCATATTTCCACGGGGGATATCCTGAGAGTGAATGTTTCCGAAGGGACAAGGCTTGGCCTTGAGGCCAAGGATTTTATGGATCGCGGCGGATTGGTCCCTGATAGCCTGGTCAATAAGATGCTGGATGAGAGACTTGATAAGGCAGATGCAAAGATGGGTTTTATCTTAGACGGATACCCCCGCACCATCAACCAGGCAGAGGCATTATCAGGTATGCTTAAAAAAAGAAACCTGGATATAGATTTTGTATTTTACCTGGATACCACAGAATCCGTGATCATACAGAGGCTTACCGGCAGGCTTGTCTGTAGGCTCTGCGGGGCAAATTTCCATATTAAGAATATGCCGCCCAAGTTAACAATGGTTTGCGACAACTGCGGTGGGGCACTTTATCAGAGGCAGGATGATAAAGAAGAGACTATCCGCAGGCGCCTGGAAGTTTATATCAAGGAATCCTTACCGTTAATCCGCTATTATCAGGAACAAAATAAATTACACCGGATTTCGGCGGATGGCGACCCGGAATCTGTCCTTGATGTAGTTATCCGGCTGGTAAAGGCGCGCAATGATACCAATAAAGTCTAAAGAAGAGCTGGAGAAGTTAAGGGGTTCCGGCAAGATCCTGGCAAAGATACTAAAACAGCTTGAGGCAACGGTCAGGGCGGGGATTTCAACCGAAGAAATAGACCGCCTGGCGGAGAGGTTGGTATTTGAAGAGCATGCGCTTCCCGCATTCAAGGGGTACAGGGGGTTTCCGGCAAGCATCTGTACGTCTATAAACGAAGAAATAGTGCATGGTATCCCCGGCAGGCGCAGGCTTAATCCGGGCGATATTCTAAGTATAGACCTGGGTGTAAATTATGAAGGTTATTTCTGCGATGCAGCAATAACCGTAGGTGTGGGCGATATTGATGCAGATACTAAGCGGTTAATCGCAGTCGCCCGCCAGGCCTTATATCAGGGCATAGAAAAGGCCAGGCCCAATAACCGCCTCTATGATATATCGCATGCCATTCAGGAACACGTGGAGAAAGATGGTTTTGCGGTAGTAAGACAGTTTGTAGGCCACGGGATAGGCGTTGATTTGCATGAAGAGCCGGAAATCCCCAATTTTGGCCTTCCCCATAAAGGTACATTATTAAAAGAAGGTATGGTTTTGGCAATTGAACCAATGGTAAATATGGGGACATGGGAGTGTGAAATAGAGAAAAACGGCTGGACCGCCATAACCAAAGACAGGCTTTTCTCGGCCCATTTTGAACATACGGTAGCAATAACAGAAGACGGCCCGGAGATACTTACCGGTTGATTTCCGTCGCAACCCCAGAGACGAGGCAGGATATGGCTAAAGAAGAATTAATTGAGACAGAAGGCAAGGTAATAGAGGCCCTGCCTAATGCCATGTTCAGGGTAGAGTTGGAAAACGGCTATAAGGTGCTCGCCCATGTATCCGGAAAGATGCGGATGAATTTCATCCGTATACTTCCGGGAGATAAAGTCAAGCTTGAGCTTTCCCCGTATGACTTAAGCCGGGGGAGGATTACCTTCAGGGTAAAACAGTAGGGTTTTTAGGAAGGAAGGTCTTTGTGAAAGTAAAGGCATCGGTTAAAAAGATATGTGACAGGTGTAAAATTATTAAAAGAAGGCGCGTTGTCCGGGTCATATGCACGAACCCGAAACATAAACAGCGCCAGGGATAACTTTTTCGTAAGTATCCAGGAGGAGGTCAAAGAGTGCCAAGAATTACAGGGGTAGACATACCTAAGGAAAAACGCATTGAGATATCTCTGACTTATTTATTCGGCATAGGCAGGTTTTTGTCTAATAAGATACTTAAAGAAACGGGGATAAGCCCGGATAAAAGGGCAAAGGACCTGACCGAAGAAGAAGTCTCCAAAATCACCAATACTATTCAAAAGGGCGGTTATAAAGTAGAGGGGGACTTGCGCAGGGAGATCTCCCAGAATATAAAGCGTTTAATGGAAATAGGCTCCTGGCGCGGTATGCGTCATAAGAAGGGCCTTCCGGTAAGGGGCCAGCGCACCCGCACAAATGCCAGGACGCGCAAAGGGCCGCGTAAGGGAGGAGCTATTGTCATGAAGAAAGAAACTACGGCCGCTCCTGCTAAGCCAAAAGGGGGAGGATAATTAATGGCCACTAAAGAAAAAGCAAAAAAGAAGAAGATAGCCAAGGGTATAACCTCAGGTATCGCGCATATCCTGGCAAGTTTTAATAATACTATAATCACCATAGCAGACAGGCAGGGTAATGTCCTTGTTTGGTCTGCCCCGGGGATAGTCGGCTATGGCGGCTCAAAGAAGGCGACTCCTTTTGCGGCCCAGGTGGCTGCCACTGACGCTGCCCGCAAGGCCAAGGAGATCGGGATTAAAGAGCTGGACGTGCATGTCAAAGGCCCGGGTTCAGGCAGAGAATCAGCAATCAGGGCCCTGCAGGCAGCAGGCATAACCATAACTTCCATAAAAGATGTGACGCCTATACCGCATAACGGTTGCCGGGCAAAGAAGAGAAGGAGAGTATAAAACAGATGGCTCGTTATATAAATGCAGTCTGCAGGCTTTGTCGGCGCGAAGGGGAGAAATTGTTCCTCAAAGGGCCCAGGTGTTTGACCCCTAAATGCGCCTTAGCCCGCCGTTCATACGCACCCGGCCAACACGGCCAGATGAGGACCAAGATATCCAATTATGGGCTGCAGTTGCGTGAAAAGCAAAAGGTAAAACGCACATACGGGGTCCTTGAGAGACAGTTCAGGAAATATTTCAAGCTTGCCTCGCACTCAAAGGGCGTAACCGGCAAGATCCTGTTACAGTTTCTGGAGCGCCGTCTGGATAATGTAATATTCAGGCTGGGGGTAGGGGTTTCCCGCGCCCAGAGCCGCCAGGTAGTGCGGCATAATTTCGTCTTTGTCAATTCCCACAGGGTTAATATACCGTCTTATTTGATATCCACAGGTGATATTATCCAGATAAAGGCAAAGGAGAAGGCCGAGAAGAAGCTCAGGGATAATTTAGAGCTATCTAAGGAGCGCAGCGTGCCTTCCTGGCTTGAATTTGATGCCGCAGGACTTAAGGCGAAGGTAGTGCGCCTGCCGGAAAAAGAGGATATCCAGCAGCCCATAGAAGAGCAATTGATCGTCGAATTATATTCCAAGTAACTATAAAGATTAACCGAAATCCGCTTGTTGATTTTAAGGAGGTAAGATGGGTATAAAATGGCGTAATTTTCAGTTGCCGAAAAGGCTGGAATGCGACGAATCGACATACACCCAGGCCTACGGCAAATTTCAGGCTTCTCCTTTTGAGAGGGGCTACGGCGTAACCCTTGGCTCGTCGTTGAGGCGGGTATTGCTTTCTTCCATAGAGGGAAGCGCAGTTACTTCTATCAAGATAGCCGGCGTAGAACATGAGTTCGCTACTATTGCAGGGGTGCTGGAAGACGTTACCGAGATAGTCTTGAATGTAAAAAACCTCATTTTAAATTCGCACTCTAAAATCCCCAAGACCATATATATCAAAAAAGACAAGAAAGGCCCGATAACGGCAGGGGATATACAGGCGGATGAGACCATTGAAATAATCAATCCGGATTTACATATAGCTACCCTTACCAAGGATACCAAGTTTAATATGGAGATGGAAGTTGCCCGGGGCAGGGGCTATGTCCCCGCAGAATCAAATAAGAAAGACAGCAATGTCTTAGGGGTTATACCGATTGATTCCATATTTACCCCGGTAAAAAAGGTTAATTTCTTCGTGGAAAATGCCCGCGTGGGTCAGCGTACGGATTACGATAAATTGATCCTGGAGATATGGACCAGCGGCGCCATCAGCCCCAAAGACGCCCTTCTCTACGCCTCAAATATATTGCAGAGGCACCTGGATATATTCGTAAATTTCGGCCAGTTGCCGGAGGAGGCAGAAGAAGAGCCGGAGATGACCAAGGAGGAATCAGCCCTTTATGAGAAATTAAAACTTCCTATTTCCGAACTGGAACTATCTGTGAGAAGTTCAAATTGCCTAAGGGAAGCCAATATCAAGACTATATCGGAACTGGTAAAGAAGACCGAAGAAGAGATGCTGTCTTTTAAGAATTTCGGAAAAAAGTCTCTTACTGAGATTAAAGAACTCCTGGTAGGCATGGGGTTAAGTTTAGGTATGCAGTTTGACCCCAAGAAATTAAAGAAATCCTAACGATTATAAGGATTAAAAGGATAAAAGATGAGGCATAAGAAGACAAGATTGCAGTTTAACCGTTTTACCAGCTGGCGCAAGCTTACCCTGCGCAGTCTAGTCAGGGCCATTTTATTGAACCAGAGCATAAAGACTACCCAGACCAAGGCTAAGGCAGTAAAACCCCTGGTGGATAAACTTATTACCCTGGGCAAAGAGAACTCTCTTTTTGCCAGAAGGCAGGCATATAAAATACTCTGCGACCATAAATTAGTAACCCTTTTGTTTAATGATATATCCCCGCGTTTCACTGAGCGCAAGGGCGGATATACGCGCCTGATAAATTTCGGCAACAGAAGGGGGGATAATGCGCGTTTAGCGGTGATTGAGTTAAGCGAGATAAAAAAGAAGGAGCCTAGGGCCCCCAAGAAGGCCAAAGCTAAAGAAGGCTCAGAGGGCCCGTCAGAGGCAATCAGAACCAGCGGTGTTATTGCCCCAGAAAAGCCACAGGAAGGAAAATCCGTCCCTGGAAAGGCCGTTAAAACTCCTGAGACAGAGACTAAAGACAGGCCGCCGATTTCCCGAAAACCGCACAAGAAATTTCTGGGCGGATTAAGGGGTATATTTAAAAAAGAGCGGGATTCGCTTTGAAAAAAATAGCGCCATGCGGATAGAAACGCGGGTTGCAGAACGCCTAAAAAAGATACACCCTTCTTTAACCCTTGCCATTACTGCCAAGGCAAAGCAATTAAAATCCGAAGGTTACGATGTGGTAAGCCTGGCAGCAGGCGAGCCTGATTTTGATACTCCGGATTTTATCAAGGCCGCCGGCATAGAAGCCATAAATTCCGGATTTACCAAATATACCCCTTCAACCGGTATCCTAGAGTTAAGGCAGGCAATCGCCGCGAAATTAGTAAAAGATAATTGCCTGGAATACAACCCCAGCCAGATAGTTGTTTCCTGCGGGGCAAAACATAGCATATTCAACGCCATCTTTGCCCTGGTAGGCCATTCTGACGAAGTGCTTATACCCTCTCCCTATTGGGTAAGTTACCCTGAGATGGTTAATCTTTGTCAGGGCAGAACACGTTTTATAAAGACATCTGCCCGTAATAGTTTTAAACTTACCTCAGAAGAACTCAGCCAGCATATAACCCCCAAGACAAAATTATTGATATTAAACAGCCCCTCTAATCCTTCGGGATGCGTATATTCTAGAAAGGAGTTGGAGGAAATCGCTGTGGTCTGCATAGAGAAGAAGATCTTTGTGATCAGCGATGAAATATACGAAAAACTTACCTATGATAACTTAAAACACGTATCCCTGGGGAGCCTGAATAAGGATATTTATGACCAGACGATTACCGTAAACGGCTTATCCAAGAGTTTTTCTATGACCGGTTGGCGCATAGGTTATTTAGCCGGGCCACAAGATATTGTAGACGCGGTATCCAAGATACAGGACCATACTACCTCTAACCCTGTTTCTATTTCCCAGAAGGCTGCCTTAGCCGCCTTTAGTGCGCAGGAAGATTTTGTAAAAGACATGCTGAAGGAATTTCAGAAGCGCAGGGATTATGCCGTAAAGATGCTCTCCGGTATTAAAAAAATAGATTTTATCAAACCGCAAGGCGCATTTTATATATTCTGCGGTATTGTCAATACGGGCCTGGGCTCCGCTGATTTTGCCAGCCGCCTTCTGGAAGAGGCATTAGTGGGGCTTATACCGGGGGAAGGGTTTGGCAGGGATGATTATGTGCGTATCAGTTTTGCCACCAGCCTCAGCCAGCTGGAAAAAGGAATGGACAGGCTCAAGGAATGGATTGATAAATTATGAATCCGGCGCAGACAATAGCAGAGAAAATATTAAGCAGTCATTCAGGCAGGAAAGTGCAGGCAGGAGATTTCTGCGTATGTGCGATAGATTTTGCGTTCGGGCAAGACGGGACTTCGGCCATTATCATGGACAGGTTAAAAGACCTGGCCGTGGATAAGCTGAAGACTAAATTCTGCATGGTGATCGACCATAGCGCGCCTTCTCCCAGTGAAGGCGTATCAGGCGTGCATAAAAGGATGCGCGATTTTAGCCTCACCCATAAAAGCCGCCTTTATGATATCGGCTGCGGCGTCTGTCATCAGGTCATTCCTGAATCAGGGGAGATATTGCCTGGCAGTCTCGTATTAGGCGCAGATTCCCATACCTGCACCTATGGGGCGCTGGGGGCATTTTCTACCGGGGTAGGCTCTACGGACCTGGCCATTGCCTTGGCTAGCGGTAAAAACTGGTTTAAGGTCCCGGGAACCATCAAGATAATCTTAAAAGGCAAGCTCCCTAAGGGTGTATTTGCCAAAGATATTATACTTTATATTATAAGCGACATAGGCGCAAACGGCGCCACTTACCAGGCGGTTGAATTTAGCGGGCCTATAATCAAGGCCCTGGATATGGATAGCCGTTTTACTATTTGTAATATGGTAGTGGAAATGGGGGCAAAGGCAGGTTTTATGCCTCAGGACCGGCAGGTATTCTCTTGGTTAGAATCCAGGGGGGTAAAACACAAGAGTATAAAACCCGTAGAGGCAGATAAGGCAGCTTGTTATGACAAGGTCTTGGAGTATGACCTTTCAAAGCTTATTCCTCAGGTTTCCCGTCCACACAGCGTAGATTCGGCAGTAGGAGTTTCGCAATTAAAGGACACCATGATAAACCAGGCTTTCCTGGGCACGTGTACTAACGGCAGGCTCAATGATTTGAAGATTGCCGCTTCAATCTTAAAGTCGCGCAAGGTGCATCCAGGGGTAAGGCTTATTGTTGCCCCGGCGTCACGTGGGATCTTTCTTAAGGCTATGCAGCTGGGACTTATTGATACATTTGTAAAAGCCGGGGCGGCGGTGGTATCTTGCGGTTGCGGTCCTTGCGTGGGCACGCATAACGGTATTCCTGCCGATGAAGAAGCGGTAATATCCACGGCCAACAGGAATTTTAAAGGCAGGATGGGTAATCCCCGCGCTTTTATCTATCTGGCTTCACCGGCAACCGTGGCTGCTTCGGCCATCGCAGGCAAAATCTGCGACCCGAGAAAATATATATAGAGGCCGCAAGGCGTTTAAAAGGTTATTATAAGGAGGTCTTCATGCCGGAAATATGCGATTTACTTACGATGTGTTATGATAAAAACGCCTCTGACCTGCACCTTACGGAAAAAGAACCGCCTATACTTCGTATTGACGGAAAGCTTATCCGTATGGAATATAAGCCTATGACCCGGGATGAATTAAAGCGTATGATTTACGGCTTATTGACCAATCCGCAGAAAGAAATACTGGAGAAGGACCTGGAATTGGATCTTTCTATTGCCCTGCCTAAGTTAGACAGGTTCCGCGTAAATGTGCATTTGCAAAAAGGCTCAGTCGAAGCGGCGTTTAGGCGTGTGCCGCTTGAGATACCCACCCTGGATGAACTGGGGCTGCCTGCGGTAGTTACGGAATTGGCGCGTAAGCCCAACGGCCTGCTTTTGGTTACCGGTCCTACGGGGGTCGGCAAGACTACGACCCTGGCTGCGATTATTGACTTGATCAATAACGAGCGGGAAAGCCTGGTGGTTTGTATTGAAGACCCCATTGAGTTTATGCATATGAATAAGAAAAGCGTGATTAAACAACGGGAGGTTTTTTCCGATACCCGTTCTTTTGCCCAGGCCTTACGCCATGCCCTGAGGCAGGACCCTAACGTTATTGTAGTAGGCGAGATGAGGGATTTAGAGACTATTGCCACTACCCTTACGGCAGCTGAGACCGGTCATCTTGTCCTGGCTACTTTGCATACGCCCGATGCGCCGCAGACTATTGAGAGGATCATAGATGTTTTTCCTCCTTATCAGCAACAGCAGGTAAGGCTGCAGCTTGCCGATAGCCTTTTGGCTGTAGTTTCACAACTGCTTCTTCCTAAGGCTTCAGGCACAGGCAGGGTGTTGGCTGCGGAGATTATGGTGGCTACCCCAGGTATCCGTAACCTTATCCGTGAACAGCAGATTGCGCAAATGTCTACGCTTATGCAGACCGGGGCGCAGTACGGTATGCGCACTATGGATAAATCGTTAAAAGATTTATATGAAAAAGGGGTCATTACATTAGATGCGGCTATGTCCAAAGTGAAAAATTCGGAGGAGTTTAAGCAATTATGAAATTAGAGGGACAGGCAATCTGCCTGGGGGATAATATAAATACGGATTTTATCATATCCGGCAGGTATAAATTCTCTATAACCGATATGAAAGAGTTAGCGAGGCATATCATGGAAGACATAGACCCGGATTTTCCTAAGAGGATTATTCCGGGTAAATCTATTTTGGTTGCCGGAGATAATTTTGGCATGGGTTCTTCGCGGGAACAGGCACCCCTGGTAATCAAAGAGGCTGGGGTCATTGCGGTAATGGCTGGTTCTTTTGCGCGCATATTCTACCGTAACGCCTTTAATATCGGTTTGCCCCTCGTTGAGGTAGATACAAAAGGAATAGCAGAAGGAGATTCGCTTTCCCTGGACCTTAAAGAAGGCAGGGTTATTGACCGTACACGGCAGAAAACTTTTAACATAAAACCGCTTTCGGCTTTTATGCAGGATTTATTAAGTGAAGGCGGTATAGTGAATTATTATAAAAAATACGCAAGGTTAAAGGTGTAGGATGTCTTACAGAGTGACTTTGATCCCAGGGGATGGGATAGGCCCGGAAGTAGCCGAGGCAGCCAGAAGATGTATTGAGGCTACGGGGGTGGATATAAAATGGGAGGAGGCCCTTGCCGGTTCCGATGCCCTGGATCAATACGGAGAATTATTGCCCGAGGCTACACTGGATTCAATACGCAAAAACCGCATTGCCCTTAAAGGCCCCATTATTACTCCGATAGGGGGGGGGTTTCGTTCGGTGAATGTAGCTATAAGGCAGGCATTGGGGCTTTACGCCTGTCTTAGGCCGGCAAAATATTATCCGGGGGTACGAAGCCTTTATAAAGATGTAGACCTGGTGATTATCCGCGAGAACAGCGAGGATTTATATGCGGGGATAGAGTTTGAAGAGGGCAAACCAGAGACCTTGAAGGTCATTGAGTGTATTGAGTCCGGCAGCGGCAAGAATATACGCAGGGATTCCGGGATTTCCATAAAGCCCATATCCGGCTATGCCTCAGAAAGGATAGTGAAGTTTGCCTTTGATTATGCCCTTAAGTCTAAACGCAAGAAGGTTACGGCGGTGCATAAGGCGAACATCATGAAGTTTACCGACGGGCTATTCCTGAAGGCAGCCCGTAAAGTGGCCGACGAATACGCCGGGAAGATAATATTTGAAGAGGCAATAGTAGATAATATGTGCATGCAGTTAGTCCAGAAGCCGCAAAACTATGACGTCCTGGTTCTGCCTAACCTTTACGGAGATATCATTTCTGACTTATGCGCTGGATTAGTAGGGGGCTTAGGTATAGCCCCGGGGGCAAATATCGGGGATAATATAGCTGTGTTTGAGGCTGTGCATGGTTCGGCGCCGAAATATAAAGGCCTGAATAAAGTGAACCCCACGGCAATGATCTTATCTGGGGTGATGATGCTGCGTTATATAAAAGAGGATGCTGCCGCAGAAACGCTTGAGGCGGCAATCAAAAGGGTCATCCGCCAGGGCAAACAGGTGACATACGATTTAAAACCCGAGCGTAATGATCCGTCTTGCGTGGGCACGCGGGAAATGGCGGATGCAATTATCCAGAATATAAAAGGGGCTTATTAATGAAGATCAGTGTGATCGGCGCAGGCAACGTAGGCAGTCTTACAGCAATGCGCATAGCCCATGATGGCCTGGGTGAAATCATACTTTTGGATGTGGTAACCGGGCTTGCCCGGGGCAAGGCCTTGGATATGGATGATGCCAGGGCTATAATCAAGCAAAATTACAATATCCAGGGCACGCAGGAAATAAGTGATATAGCCGGCTCCGATATCGTAGTAATTACTGCCGGCCTCCCCCGTAAACCGGGCATGACCAGGGAAGAATTACTGAGCAAGAATTCCGGTATCCTTAAAGGCATATGTCAGAAGGTCAAAGAGTTATCTCCCCAGGCAATCGTTATTGTGGTCACCAATCCTTTGGATCTGATGACCTTTTTTGCCTTGAAGGTCCTGGGTTTTAATTCTTCTAAGGTATTGGGTATGGGTCCAAGCCTGGATGCAGCCAGGTTTGCCAATGCCATAAGCGGCATATCAGGGGTAGCGGCTGAGGATATTGAGGCTGTGGTAATCGGAAGCCACGGGGAAGGCATGCTGCCTTTACCCCGGCTTACTACTATTAAAGGTATATCGCTCCTGGAATTTCTTGACGATAAAAAGACGGCTTTAGCGGTTAAAAATACAATCTTACGTGGGCAGGAGATAGTTTCTCTTTTAGGCAGCGGCAGCGCCTTTTTTGCCCCTTCCGCAGCAATAGCCTATCTGGTCAAAGCGATAGCCAGAGATGAAAAACGCATTGTGGGTGCTTGCGCATATTTAAACGGGGAATACGGCCTAAAGGATATTTGTATCGGGGTCCCTTGCCGTCTGGGAAAAAACGGGATTGAGAAGATCATTGAGCTGGACTTAGACCAGGAAGAGAAGGCAGCATTTTATAAATCCGCACAAAACATCCATAACTTGTGCCAGCAGTTGACGCAATAACGCAATGTATGAGCTGGTAATAATAGGGGCAGGTTGGGCAGGTTTTAATGCCGCAATAAAGGCAAAAGAACTCGGCCTGAAGACCATTTTGATAGAGAAGTCCCGGATCGGCGGGACCTGCTTAAACCACGGATGCATTCCTACCAAAGCGCTAATTCAATCCGCAAAAGTCCTGCATACTATCCGTAAGTCTTCTGACTTCGGCATCAAAACTGAATCCGCCCAGCCTGATTTTATTAAAATACAGGAACGTAAGGACTTACTTATCCGTCAATTGGCCAGCGGCATGAATTTCATGCTTAAAGGTATAGATTATCTTCAGGCTGAGGCGCAAATCGTCTCTGCCCAGCTGGTTTTAGCTGGAGAAAAAGAAATACCTGCCCGGGCAATACTTATTGCCAGCGGTTCGTATCCGGCAGAATTAAGCAATATCAAATTTGACCATAGGCGGATTATTTCCAGCGACGAGATATTAGAATATAAAAGTATACCCCGCGACCTTTTAATAATAGGGGCAGGGGCAGTGGGTTGTGAATTTGCCAGTTTCTTTTCCAGTATGGGTTCTGCGGTTACCATCGCAGAGAAGATGCCTCAGTTATTACCGGGGTTTGACCAGGAATTATCCCGCCGCCTTCTTTTGATTTTTAAGAAGGCCGGTATCCAGGTTGAATTAGGCGCTGATGCCGCTTCTTTATTGTCCCGCCCGTATGAATTGGTCTTATTATGCGTGGGCAGATCCCCTGTTATCAAAGGTTTAGGGTTAGAAGGCTTAAGTATAGGGTGTCAAGGCAAGGCCATAGTAACGGATGATTATTTAAGGACCAAGATCCCTGGTATTTTTGCCGCAGGGGACTGCACGGCTAAAATTATGCTTGCTCATTTTGCGGCATATCAGGGCAGTCTTGCTGCGATGAATATAGCTTATCCGGATTCCATGAAACCGGTGGATCCTATGGCCGTTCCGGGGTGCGTATTTACTGACCCGGAAATCGCATATGTGGGCATAGGAGAAGAAGAAGCGCGTGCCAAAGGCATAGGCATCAAGGTGCACAGATTCGATTTTTTATCTTCGGCAATGGCGCGTATATTAGATGAAACAGGAGGTTTTATCAAAATAATAGAGGACACCGGATGCGCTAAGATCTTAGGGGCTTCTATTATTGGGCCGCGGGCAACTGAACTTATCGGCATATTATCTTTGGCAGTTGAGTCAGGCCTTTCAGTCAATCAGGTTAAGCAGGCGATATTTGCCCATCCGACATTATCGGAAGGGATAGGTGAGGCGTTAAGATAGGTTTATGGGATTTAAAGTATTTGACTTAGGATTGGTTGATTTTATGCAGGCCTTGAGTATTCAAAAAAAAATATTACAGGAGGTAGTTGTAGGCATCCTGCCTTCGGCGCTTATATTATGCCGTCATTACCCGGTAATTACTCTCGGCAGGCTCGCCTCTAGCGCAAATATAAAATTAAATCAGGAAGCCCTCCTGAAAAATGGTATTGTTGTTTATCGGGTGGAAAGAGGGGGGGATGTTACTTATCACGGCCCCGGGCAGCTCGTTGTTTATCCCATAATTAACTTAAATTATCTTACCAGAGACATACATTATTTTCTGCGTAGATTAGAGGAAGTGGCTGTTAGTTTTCTTTCCGGGTTTGGTTTGTCCGCCAGCAAGATCCCGGGTAAAACAGGGGTTTGGCTGGGTGGAAAAAAGATTGTTTCCGTAGGCATAGCGGTAAAAAAATGGGTTACCTTTCACGGTATGAGCATTAATATAAGCGGCCAGGATATGGCCAATTTCTCATTCATACGGCCCTGCGGCATGGATATAGAGATGGTTTCTCTTGAACAGGCGCTGGGTGAGAAGGTGGCTTTCGAAAAAATTAAAGATAGGCTGGTGAGTGAATTCAAGGAGTATTTCCCGTCAGCCCTTACTATGGGAGGATAATAAATGGTTAAGGTAGCTATACCGGAATTAGGAGAAGGTATTACGCAGGTAACGGTTTCTTACTGGTATTTTAAGGCAGGAGATAAGGTAAAAAAAGACGACGACCTTATGGAGCTGGTGACGGATAAAGCAACCTTCAACCTCCCCAGTCCCTCTTCCGGCTTGCTTTCAGAGGTCTTTTTCCATGAAGGAGATACGGCAAAGGTGGGGGATGTTGTAGCTATTATTGCAGAGGACGCAGGTTAAAGCTTAAGGCATCATTGCGTTAGTATGCGTTTGTTCGCTTTAGATATCCTAGATATTACTTGAAATATTGTTTTAAGGCCGGTATTATTAATCCAGGCGGCGGCATTGAAGTTTCACAAAAAATAACCGAATAAAAGGACTCATTTTATGCAGGCAAAGCCAAAACGTATAATCCTGATGTATATCTCGGAAGTGTCCGGCCATCATAGCGCGACCCTGGCTATTGAAAAGGCTATAAAAATACTACAGCCGCAGGCACAGGTATTAAATATAAACACCTTTAATTACACCAATCCTATTTCCGAGAAAATCGTTAATCGCATTTATATGGGGATTATCAAAAGGACCCCCAAGATCTGGGAGTATCTTTATGATAATCCTAAGATAGCCAGGAAGGTGGCTAAGATAAAAGATGCCATACACAGGGTCAATGCGGTGAAGTTAAAAAACCTCTTCGATAAATTTAAGCCGGATGTAGTGGCCTGTGCCCAGGCCTTCCCCTGCGGTATGGTCGCAGATTTTAAGAATATATATAATTCAAATATCGGTTTGGTGGCGGTATTGACGGATTATATCCCGCATTCCTACTGGGTTTACGACAGCGTTGATTGTTATATAGCCCCTTCGGATGAGGTGGCTATGCGCTTGATTAAGAAAGGCGTAGAGAAGGAAAAAATAAGGCCTTTTGGTATTCCTTTTGACCCGAAGTTCAAACAGGGCGTAGATAAAACTAAGGTCATTCAGAAATTGAAATTAGATGTTGGTGTCCCTACCTTACTTATTATGGGAGGCGGCCAGGGCATAGGGCCGATAAAAACCATTGTTACGTCCCTGGATAAGGCAGGTGCGCAGTTCCAGGAAATAGTGGTGGCTGGGACCAATAAGAAGCTCTATAAAAGCCTGAAGGGAAAGATCAGAAAACAAAAAAGGAAAATAGCGCTTTTGGGTTATGTGGATAACATACATGAACTTATGGATGTTTCCGATGTCATTATCACCAAGCCAGGGGGAGTGACTACGGCAGAGGCCTTGGCAAAGAACCTGGCTATGATTATCATAAATCCGATTCCCGGACAGGAGGCAAGTAATACTGCATATTTGACTTCTCAAAAGGCAGCCATTAAAGTGGATGACCCAAAACAGATAAAGGAAGTAATTAATGATCTATTCTCTAACCATATTAAATTGAAGAGGTTACGCGAACAGGCCGCACTCCTTAGTAAACCTAATGCCAGCTTTGATATAGCCAAGTTCCTGCTGGCTTTTCCTCGCCATTATGTTTAATTATTTTTTATACAGGATAGGGCAGTTTATCGCCTTAAGCCTGCCTTTAAAATTAGCTTATTGGGTAGCGGTTATTATTGCCGATGTGCATTATTGTTTATCCCGTAAGGACAGGCAGACGATAACGGAAAATCTTCTTGTCATATTCCCGGACAAACCGTGGGATGAGATTAAAAAGATACGGATAAATGTATTCCGTAATTTTGCTAAATACCTGGTAGATTTTTTCCGTTTTTCATTATTAGACAGCGAATATATAAAGAAATATATCAAGGTATACAATACCCACTATATAGACGAGGCCCTGGCCAAAGGCAGGGGCATAGTACTTTTGACTGCGCATCTGGGGAATTGGGAATTGGGTGGAGTGATTATTGCTCTTTTGGGGTATCCTTTTTGGGCGGTAGTGTTGCCGCATAAACATAAATATGTAGATAAGTTCTTTAATTCTCAGCGGGAAAATAAAGGCATGAAAGTGATCGCCTGGGGCAGGGCAGCAAGGCAATCTATTTGGGTGTTAAAGAATAACCAGATCCTTGCTTTGGTAGCAGACAGGAATTTTTCCGATAAGGGCATAGCCGCGGATTTTTTTGGCAGGCCTGCCCTTTTTCCGCGCGGGCCGGCTGTGCTTTCATTAAAGACAAAAGCGGAAGTCTTGACCGGCTGTATGGTGCGCGAAAAGGATGATTCTTTTTCTCTGAGGTTTGACAGGTTGCCGGAATTTAGCCCTTCCGGAGACGAAGAACAGGACATGATAGATATCACCGTACGTTACAAGACGGTAATAGAAGAGTATATCCTTAAAAATCCTGACCAATGGTATATGTTTAGAAAATTCTGGTCTACCTGATGGATATCTGCGTAATAATCCCTACCTATAACGAAGCCGCTTCTATCGCTGACTTAGTAAAGAGCATACGCGGATATAGCCTTGATGTGCTGGTTATTGATGACGGTTCTTTAGATGATACCTCTGTGCTTGCCGAGAAAAACGGCGCTACAGTGATCATAAACCCTTTTAACCAGGGCAAGGGGGCATCGCTTATAAAGGGGTTTCAATATGCCATGGATAAAGACTACGATGCGGTAATTACTATGGACGGGGACGGGCAGCATTCGGTCTCCGACATACCGTATTTTATACGGCTGGCGGGTTATTCCGATAGCGGGGTATTAATCGGAAACCGGATGATCAACACTAAAAACATGCCCCTTATACGCTTTGCAACCAACAAGTTTCTTTCTTTTCTTATTTCTTTTACCGCGCGGCAGTTGATACCGGATACGCAATGCGGATTCAGACTGATTAAAAGAGAGGTCTTGGAGAAAATAAATCTTACGACTTACAAATATGAAACAGAAACAGAGATTTTACTGCAGGCTTCTTCTCTGGGGTTTAAAATAGAATCTATTCCGGTTAAGACAATATACGAAGGCCAGGCCAGCCGTATAAACCCTTTAGTAGATACCTGGCGTTTTATTTGTTTTATCTCTAAAAAGCTATGGCTGCGCCGATATCCGTTTAGGTAGTATTTTTTGATGATGGACTATTTGTCTTTACGCAAAAAGATGGTGGAGGAGCAGCTTATACGGCGGGGCATATCCGATAAAAAGGTGATTGCCGCCTTTCTTAAAGTAGAACGCCATAAATTCATACCTTTGCAATTAGAAGACAGTGCTTATGATGATTATCCTTTGCCCATAGGAGAGAACCAGACTATTTCTCAACCCTATATAGTTGCTTTGATGACAGAGTGCCTCTGCCTGACAGGAAAAGAGGTTGTCTTGGAGATCGGAACAGGCTCAGGTTATCAGGCAGCAATCCTGGCGGAATTGTCCAAAACAGTATATACCATAGAAAGGATCGTTCCTTTAGCACAGAGGGCTGCCGGGTTGTTTAAGTCTTTGGGTTACAGCAATATATACCTGAAGATAGATGACGGGGCTTTGGGGTGGCAGGAATATTCCCCGTTTGACAGGATCGTGGTTACCGCAGCTTGTCCCCAGATACCGCCCCCGATCACTGCCCAGTTAAAGACAGGGGGCAGATTAGTCTTACCTGTGGGTGATTCTGTAGGTCAAGAGCTGCTGTCAGTCAGGAAGACAGGAAACGGCGGTATTGAGGCCGATAAGATTTGCGGGTGCGTATTTGTGCCATTATTAGGAGAATACGGATTCAAGGGTAACTAGAACAAACTTACGGGATAATAGAATATGATACAGGTTTATACTGGAGATGGTAAAGGTAAGACTACGGCGGCACTGGGGCTAGCGTTGAGGGCCAGTGGAGCAGGCCTTAAGATATATTTCGGGCAGTTTCTTAAAAAAGGCTGTTACAGCGAAATAAAGGCGCTTCTAGGTTTTAAATCTATTACCTTGGAACAATTTGGCCGCGGATGTTTTGTAAAAGGACCTCTTTCGCCAAAAGACTTTCAATTAGCGGCTAAGGGGCTTAAGAAGGCCAAAAAAGCTGTTTCTTGCGGTAAGTATGACATGATAATACTTGATGAAATAAATGTAGCAGTCAGCCTTGGATTGATCAAGGCCTGCGAGGTTGTATCTTTAATCCGCAGCACGCCCAAAAAGACAGAATTAATCCTTACCGGACGCAATGCGCATCATGCCGTTATAAAATCCGCAGATTTAGTAAGCCATATAAAAGATGTAAAGCACTATTACCGCTATAACAGGAAGGCTAGAAGAGGGCTTGAGTTTTAACTTCAGAAGGCGTATTTAAGCGCCAGGACCCCTCCTATCAAAAGCAGGGTAAATATAATCGAGAAGATGTCGAAATATTTCTCAATTGATTCTGATATCTTCTTGCCGAATATGCGCAGTGCCCCGGAGACCAGGAAGAACCTTCCTGCCCGGCCGATGACCGAGGCAAAGATAAGCATGGTCAGGGGTATTCTAAAGAGCCCTGCGGTTATGGTTATTGCTTTGTAGGGTATAGGAGTGAAGGCCGCGGTAAAAATAGTAAGGAAGGCGTTTTCCTGGTATTTGTTTCTGATTATCTCTACCACGTTTTTTAAGTTGTAGGTGTTGATAATTGCTTTGCCTATAGTCTCATAGAAGGCCCATCCAATAAGATACCCCAGCAGGGCGCCGCATGCCGAGCCTATCGTGCAGATGGCCGCGTACCGTAGCCATTTCTTGCGGTTGGCTATCACCATGGCGATTAATAATACGTCCGGGGGGATGGGGAAAAATGAGCTTTCGATAAAAGATATGGCAAAAAGGGCATAGGGGGCCTGTTTTTTCTTAGACCAGTGGATGGTCCAGTCATAAAGCCTGCGTATCCAGCGCAGGGGCGCTCTTATAATAAATAATATTTTATTTTCTGTTTTATCCATAATGCCCTACATTATAACAGTTGAAAAAGATATGTCTACATTTTTCTATTTAAAAAAAGAGAAATCCCTTGACATCTTCTGGTATTTTTAATATCATCAAAGGTGAAGATTGGCAAGTAAAATAGATATAGGTCAAGGGAAGCCTGTGTAAATCAGGCACAGTCCCGCTGCTGTATTGGAGGCGAAAGCCGCGAAAAAAGGCCACTGTCCATATTAGAGACGGGAAGGCGCGGTGAGTAGAGACCTCTTAAGTCAGAAGACCTGCCTATATTTTATGCCTCGTGGACCAGGGCCAAGTAAATTTTGGGTGCGACCCTTGACGAAACAGCGTCAAGGGTTTTTTAATGAGGCCACAATTTACGGAATACTCGTTTACATTCGCTATGAACGTAAATTGCCAATGTTTTGCAAGACAAAACATTGGGGCCGAATTAATCCCGCCGAATACGCTAAAATTATGGAACAGAATTTTAGCGTGGTTTATGAGGCGGGGAAACTACCATAACTTACGAGCACGTAGTGCGAGTAAGTTATATGCGCGAATTATCCCGAAGCCTGCGAAGAAAATTACTGAGCATAGCGAAAGGAATTTTCAAGCGCTTAGGCAAGGGAAGGTTATCTTTTAGCTGACGGGTGTTAACCGATTTTTATGAAAAGAATAATCTTAATATTATTTTTTCTTTCCATGGCAGGGATAACCCATGCAGCAGGGCCCCGGTATATCTCCCTTGCGCCATCCACTACAGAAATCCTTTTTGCTTTAGGGCTTGATGAAGAGATTGTAGGGGTGAGTTCTTATTGCAATTATCCTGCAAAGGTTAAAACTAAGGCCAAGGTAGGGGATTTCAGCCATCCGAATATGGAACAAATATTTGCCTTAAAACCGGATTATATTTTTTGCACAGGCTTAGAGCAGGCCCCGGTTATTGCGGAATTGAAGCATCTGGGTCTTCGGGCATATGTTGCCGATCCCATAAATATAGAGGAGTTGTTTGATACAATTGACGATATAGGAAGAATCACAAAGAAGGCTAAAGAGGCCGCGGCATTAATAAAAAGGATGAGGGATGATGTGCAAAAAATAAGTTCCCGGGCCAGGCTTATCCCGCAGAAAGATAGAGTCAAGGTCTTCGTGGAAATCTGGCACGAACCTCTGATGACTGCGGGCGAGGGTTCGTTCATCGATGAATTGATCGTTCTTGCAGGCGGGATCAATATCGCGCATGACCTCAGGCGTCCTTACAGTATTTTTAGCGCAGAGAAAGTAATAAATTCTAATCCGGACTGTATTATCCTGACGTATATGGATAAGAATGCCCCTTTGGAACTAATTGAGCTGCGTTTTGGCTGGGGGAATATTAGCGCGGTAAAAAACAGGCGTGTATTTAATGACATTGACCCGGATACCCTGCTCAGGCCGGGTCCGAGAATAACCGAAGGTTTAAAAGAAATTCATAAGAGGCTCTATCTTTAAGGGATGGTTATGAATTTAAAAAGAAGGCTGGGGTTATTATTTCTATTACTTTTTGCCGTTATTCTTTTCGGACTGGTGAAAGGAGCGGTGCGTATCCCCTTGGCGGAGATTCTATCTGTAGAGAACCGCGTCATTTTTGACATGCGTTTACTCAGGATATTTACGGCGATCCTCGCAGGCAGCGGCCTGGCAGTTTCCGGCATAGCCTTGCAGGCGATCCTAAGGAACCCGCTTGCTGAGCCGTATTTGTTGGGGACCTCAAGCGGCGCAGGACTGGCAGCAGTAACAGCCGTGATCCTGGGCGTCTCAAGAATCTATATGCCCCTGGCAGCGTTCCTGGGAGCGCTGGCAAGCATTCTTTTGGTCTATAACCTCGCCCGCAAAGGCAGCAGGATCATGGATCAATCCCTCATTCTCTCCGGGGTGATTGTCTCTATTGCATTATCTGCGGTGATAGTTTTTCTGGTTTTTATATCCGGTAACGCGGCGTTGCATGAGATGTCCTGGTGGCTGTGGGGAAGCCTCGGGGTTTATGATTGGCGTCTTATTTTTCCTGTGTCAATGCTGGTAATATCGGGGATAATTGTTATTTATATCTTTGCCCAGGATTTAAATGCTATCAGCATAGGAGAAGAGGAGGCCGTGCATTTAGGCATAGACACCCAGAGTATTAAGAAGATCATGATCCTTATAACGGCATTAATTACCGCCAGCTTGATATGTATTTGCGGGATAATCGGGTTTGTGGGCCTGATTGTCCCTCATATGATGCGCCTGGTGGTTGGGCCTAATCACAGGGTGCTTATTCCCATGACATGCCTGGCGGCCTGCGTATTCATGATAATCTGTGATATTTTGTCCCGTACGCTTTTTTCACCCGTTGAGATACCTATTGGCGTAATTACGGCTATAATAGGCGCTCCGGTATTTATTCTTCTCTTAAAGAAAGGCAAGAGGTTCTGATGGATTGTTTGTTAAGTATAAATAAGGTAAGCGGCGGGTATTATCAAGAGCTGATCATCAATGATATTTCCCTGTATATAAACCAGGGTGATTTTCTAGGATTATCGGGCCAAACGGCTGCGGTAAGACTACGCTTCTTCGCCTGGCGAGCCGGATACTGCATCCTGTGAAAGGAGAAGTTTGTTTCAGAAAAGAGAATATCTTGCGGATGGGCTTGAAAGAATTCTGCCGCAAGGTGGCATTTGTTTCCCAGGATGTCGGGACTGATTTTTCGTTTACCGTCATGGAGATTGTATTAATGGGGAGGATCCCGCATTTAAAAAGGATGCAGTTTGAGACGAAAAAAGATATTGAGATTGTCCGGGAGGCGCTCTCACTGACTGATGTCCTGGGATTAGAAGGCAAACGCATTGATGAGTTAAGTTCCGGGGAGCGCCAGAGGGTAGTCATCGCCCGGGCATTGGCGCAGGAACCGGTCTTGTTGCTTTTGGATGAACCGACTGCGCATCTGGATATAGGCCATCAGATACAGGTCCTGGACTTGCTTAAAAGACTGAACCGCAAAAATAACCTTACGATAGTAATAGTCTTGCATGATTTAAACCTTGCCAGTGCGTATTGTAACCGTATCGCCTTGATGAATAAGGGCGCTATTTTTAAGGAAGGCAGCCCCCGAGAGGTGTTGACTTATCAGAATATTGAGACAGTCTATAAGACCGTGGTCTTGGTAAATGATAATAGTGTAACCGGCAGGCCAAACGTGATTTTAGTCCCCTCGCAGATCCCGGGAGAAAAATAATGCCCACCAGGCTTATCTTGATCCGCCATGGGGTAACCGATTGGAACATACAGAACAGATACTGCGGTTCTAAGGATATATCCTTGAGCAAGGAGGGCATTGCCCAGGCAGGGAAATTACGCAAGAGGTTAAACGTTATAAAGTGTGACCGGGTTTATTCCAGTGATAGAAAACGCGCAACTCAGACCGCCGGTATAATCTTTAGAGGCGTCAGAATAACCAGGGCGAGAGGTTTAAGGGAGATTGATTTTGGCGTATTTGAAGGTTTGAGCTACAAAGAAATTATGAAGAAATACCCGGGTATATATAAGAAATGGCTGATAAGTCCTTTTAAGACCCGTATCCCACAGGCAGAGGCTATGGGGCCTTTTAGAAAAAGAGTAGAGCTTGCCATTAAAAATATCGCCCGCCTTAACCTCGGGAAAACAATTGCAGTGGTTTGTCACGGGGGGGTAATAAGCGTATTTATTACCGGCATATTAAAGAACAGGGATTTCTGGCACTGTATACCTTCCGCAGGCAGTATAACGGTAGTAGAATATTGCAAGAATAAGCCAAAGATAAAATCATTTAACGAGACAGCGCATTTAAGGTAGATGCTATGGCTAAAATAACTTTGATCTTAGGCGGGGCAAGAAGCGGAAAAAGTGTGTATGCTTTGAGCCTGGCGAAAACATGCAAGAAGGTAGCTTTTATCGCGACCTGTGAGGCAAAGGACAAGGAGATGCAGGAGCGTATCCGGGTGCACCGGAAAGTGAGGCCTGAGACCTGGAAGACTTTTGAGGAGCCCAGGGATCTGGTACCTATATTAAACAAGATGGGCAGCGGCTTTGAATGCATCGTTGTTGACTGTCTGACTCTCTTGGTCTCAAATCTTATTCTGGGCGGTTATAAAGAGCAGGAGATTCTCAGGAAGGCCAGAGCTATCCTGGATAATCTAAAGAAAAAGAAAGCAAGGGTAATTTTGGTTTCCAATGAAGTGGGCCTGGGCCTGGTTCCGGCGAACAGGCTGGGCAGGGATTTTCGGGATACCGCCGGCAAGGTAAATCAACTGTTGGCCCGCGAGGCTGATGAGGCATTCTTCATTGTCTGCGGGATACCGTTAAGATTAAAATGAATAAGATCGAAGATATAACCAAAAATATTCCAGGGATTGACCGGATCATGATAGAGAAGACTCAACAGAGGCTTAATAATTTGACCAAACCTCAGGGGAGTTTAGGCAGGCTTGAGGAACTGGCAAAGCAGATTTGCGGGATTACCGGTAAAGATAATCCTCAGTTAACTAACAAGGTTATTTTTACTCTTGCTTCAGACCACGGGGTTACCGAGGAAGGGGTAAGCGCTTTCCCTAAAGAAGTAACCGCGCAAATGGTATATAATTTTCTTTCCGGGGGCGCAGGTATAAATGTGCTGGCCAATCATGTAGGCGCAAGGGTGGTAGTGGTTGATATAGGGGTAGCTTCTGACCTTAAGCCTCACCCGAGGCTACGGGTGAAAAAAATAAATTACGGGACAAAAAATATGGCAAAAGGACCTGCTATGACCAGAGACGAAGCGATAAGATCGCTTCTTGCCGGAATTGAAATATTTGAAGAGGAATTTAAGCGCGGGATTGATATTGCCGCAACAGGAGAGATGGGCATTGGGAATACCACCTCCGCAAGCGCGATCACCGCTTGTTTTACTAAAAAAGAGGTTGAAGAAATCACCGGCAGAGGGGCAGGCTTAAACGACGAGGGGTTAAAAAACAAGATTAATATTATCAAGAAGTCAATTTCTCTGAATAAGCCTGACCCGCAAGACCCCGTTGATGTATTATCCAAAGTGGGAGGGTTTGAAATCGGAGGGTTGGCCGGGGTAATCTTAGCAGCTGCCTGCCGCAAGGTCCCTATAGTTATTGACGGGTTTATTTCAGGGGCTGCGGCATTGCTTGCCTTTCGTATTGAACCAAAGGTAAAAGAGTATATGATCGCAGGGCATAAATCCGTGGAAGGCGGGCATCAGGTTATTTTGGAACATATCGGTTTAAAACCGCTCTTAGAGTTAGAGTTCAGGCTGGGGGAAGGCACAGGTGCGGCATTGGGCATAGGGATGGCAGAAGCCGCAGTTAAAATCCTGACCCAGATGGCGACTTTTAAAAAGGCAGGTGTTTGCGAGAGGAAAAAATAATGAGTAGTTTTTTATTGGCGGTGCAGTTTTTGACCATCATACCTCTTGAGATAAAAGAAGCAGGCGAAGATAAGATAGCCAAGGCAATGATATATTTTCCTCTCGTCGGGTTGCTTTTGGGGATAGCCCTCTCAGGGATAAATGCCATATTTTCCGTCATGAATTTTCCTTCCTTAGTTGTAAGTATAATCCTGGTAGTCACTTTAATTGCTATTACCGGCGGGATGCACTTAGACGGTCTTTCTGATACCGCGGATGCTTTTTTAAGCGGTAAGCCAAAAGAGGATATGCTTAATATCATGCGTGATTCACATATAGGGGTAATGGGGGTTTTAAGCCTGATAAGTATTTTGTTCCTTGAAACCGGCCTGCTTTTTTCACTTAGCGCTGCGGTGAAGACAGCTGCGTTGGTTTTGATGTGCGTTTTAAGCAGGTGGTCTGCGGTATTATCTATGTTTTTATTTCCATATGCCCGGACTGAAGGCAAGGCCAAGGTATTTATCCGGGGCATGAATCCAAAGATTTTTATTTTTTCTACCCTCATAGCTATTTCTTGTGTGATTGCGGCCTGGGGGGTAAAAGGATTGGTCCTGCTGTTGGCCGTTACAGTCTGTGTCTATTTAAGCGGTAAATCTATCAGCAGGAGAATAGGCGGAATAACCGGTGATACGCTGGGGGCGACAATAGAGCTGTCAGAGGTCATTATCCTATTTGGCATCTGTTTAATGGAAAGGAGCGGTGGTATATGGATAAGGTAGCGGCAATATCATCATGGAGCGGCGGAAAAGACAGTTGCCTGGCCTGTTATAGGGCAATGCAGCAAGGTTATGATGTAAAACTGCTTTTAAACTTTATTTCCCGGGAATCAAAACGCGGGTGCTTCCACGGAATTGAAGGAAGGTTATTGAAATTTCAGGCGGATTTAGTCGGAATACCCCTCGTGCAGAAAGAAGTAAGCCCGGATATGCAAAAATATGAGGAGGAATTCAAGGCGGCGGTTACGGAGCTTCGGGGTAAGGATATCGGGTCGATGGTTTTTGGCGATATATATCTACTGGAGCATGAAAGCTGGATTGAACGCGTCTGCGGAGATTTAAATATTAATGCCCTGGAGCCGCTCTGGAATAATTCTCCCGACAGCATTATTGATGAATTCATTAAAGCAGGATTTAAGGCAATTATTGTCAGCTGTAAAGCAGACATCATGGGTCGAGAGTTTCTCGGCCGTTCTGTGGATAAAAGTTTAGTCGCAGAACTCAAGAAGAAAGATATCTGTCCCTGCGGGGAGAAAGGAGAGTTCCATACCTTGGTGGTTGATGGGCCGATATTCAGCAATCCGATTAAAATAGTCGAGGCTGAACCTATAATCAAGGAAGGTTTCTGGAAACACTGGTTTTTGGATATTAAAAAATACGCTTAGGCTTCTAAAGAAGAAAAGCCGGATAGGCGAAGGAAGTCCCGGTGTGATTCCGGGCGCTGTCCCGCAACGGTAAACTCTTGATACAAGGGTAGTCCGGTCGATCGCCTGTTTTGGCAAGTACTCTCGTAGGAAGAGAAAGGGATTTAAAATGGAAAATGCTTACAAGGTATCTGTTGTAGTAGGATTATTGACTTTTGTTTTTTTTGGTATTGCCCGGGCAGAAGATATTGACTTGGAAAGAATCGTGGTTACTCCTTCAAGAATAGAAGAGTCTTCCGGAGATGTTGGTCGTGCCGTAGATGTAATTACTTCGAAGAATATAGAAAAAGGCGGCGCACAGAATCTAGCCGATGTGCTCACCGATTTTACTTCTGTTAATATAAGCAATTACGGGGGTCCAGGTAGTGATAAAAACATCAGGATGCGCGGTTCAACTGCCGCTCAAGTATTGGTATTGATGGATGGTCGGCCGATAAATAATCCGCGTGACGGACAGGTAGACCTAAGTACCATTCCTCTTGATAATATAGATAGGGTTGAGGTTTTGCATGGTCCCGCTTCAAGTCTTTATGGCAGCTCAGCAATGGGCGGAGTAGTTAATGTTATAACCAAAAGTCCACCTAAAGAAGGCCAGCAAGCCGAAATTTATTCAAGTTTTGGCACTGCCAGAACTTATATTGAACGTATGGCGTATGGGGCAAAAATCTCAAAATTCGGTTATCTTATAAACGCAGGATACCAAAGCTCTCAAGGATTTAGGGAGAATTCTGAATTTAACAATGAAGATTGTAATCTTAAGTTGAAATACGAGCTTAATGGCGAGAATAATTTAAGCCTAAACTCAGGTTTTTATAAAAGCAAGGCAGGGGCGCCGGGGTCAACAAGTTGGCCCGATACAGACGATAAGCAAAACATGCTGAAACGCTTCTTTGATTTTGATTGGAGTTTTAAACCGGATGAGCAAACCGGGTTATCAGTTAGGTCTTATCAAAATTGCGATCGGTTGGAATTTATGGAGAACTCTTCCGACGGATGGAATCCTGACAATAAAAAAGACATTCATACTACTACAGTAAGGGGGCTTGACCTGCAGTTAGATAAGCAATTATTGGATGCGTACAGGCTGGTGGTCGGCTTTAATTACGTGGACAACATGAATGATAGTACTACGAGCGCAAAACATGAATATAATGTGACTGCTGGTTACCTAGAAAACCGTTTGGATTTATTTGATAAGAAATTGAATGTTAATTTTAGTGCACGTCTTGACGATTACTCTAATTTTAACACGGAAATCAATCCTAGCTTAAGTATGCTCTACAAGCTTAGTGAGGGTATAAAATTTCACGGTTTAATCAGCCGTTCTTACCGTGTTCCTACTTTTAATGATTTATACAACTCCATTCCTGGAATGGGAAAAAGTAATCCTAACTTAGTACCTGAAGAAGGAATAACTAGCGAGTTGGGCATTGAAACAAGAATAAATAAATATGTCACCTCAGGGTTAACTTATTACCGTAGTGATTATAAGCAGCTCATACAGTGGGTTGAAGCTGTGCCGGAGTGGCAGGTAATGAATGTTAGCTCTGCCGTAATTAATGGTCTAGAATTTGAGAATAAAATATTTATTTCTGATAATCTCGATCTAAATGTCAATTATACTTATTTGATGGCAAGGGATGAAGATACTCATAAATATCTTGTTTACCAGCCGAGAAATAAACTGGATACCTGTCTGAAATATCACGACTATAATGGATTGACATTTGAATTGAAAGGTCAATTTACTGGCCACAGGTTTGCTGACGAAAATAATAATACCAAAGTAAAAAGTTTTTTTATTCTGGGCCTTAGCGTATCAAAGAAATTTAAACCTGGCTTTACCTGTTTTGCCTCTATTGATAACCTTCTGAATAGGACATATCAGGTTATCAGCGGATATCCCATGCCCGGGTTTTCTTTGACCGGCGGCCTGAAGGCGGAATTTTAGTTATAAAATAAAGGCACCTTTATAAGATTATACAGGGTAATAGGTTGAGCAAAGGAGAACCGTCCCTATACGTTTAAACTTGCATAGCCAGGCCTTTATGCTAATATAAACTTATGTCTTCTGCCAATACCTTTCAGATTGCGCTCATTTCTTCTTTTATTGTGCATGGGATTATTTTGTTTTTTCAGCCTAATTTAAACCCCACTGTCTCCAAAGATAAGGAGAATAAGCAACAGATCGAGGTAAGCTATATAAAAAAGGACCCAAAGGAGGCGCCTAAACCTCTAAAATCCCCTCCTTTGAAAAAAGACCCCTTACTTTTAAGACTACCTCCCCAGATAACCGCCGATAAGAAGTTCCCGCCTCCGTTTATTGAAAAAGGGGATGCCCCTAACGCTGGAAATAAGGCGGTGTCTTCTCCTGTATTCTTAAGGAAGCCTCAGTTTACCAAGCCCGATATCATTGCCATAAAGAAGAAGATAACCCTTCCGCCGATAGGGGTTGATAAAAATACCAGCCCTTCTTACATAAGCTACTATCAGCTTGTGCGGGAAAAGATCAAGCGTACTGCTTATCAGAATTACGCACGGGAAGAAGCGGGGGAGGTATACCTTACTTTTGTTATTCTTGCCAATGGCACTTTAGAGGACGTGCGGCTGGTGAAAGAGAAATCATCATCCAGCCTTTATCTGCAGTCTATTGCCTTGCGCAGCGTAAGAGAGGCCGCATCTTTTCCTGCGTTTCCCAAAGAACTGCCTTACCCCAAGCTCTCTTTTAATACGGTCATATCCTTTGAAATAGAATAATAAAGAAGTGGCCCGTTAAACCCTTGAGACCCCTTAAAGAGCGGATGATTCTGCTGACAGACAAAAATAATTGACAGGGCTTTTAATCGATGTTATTATCATTAGAAAAGGAGATGATGTAAATGTCTGAAATTGAGATTAAGAAGGATGAATCCTTTGAGTCGGCCTTGCGCCGTTTCAAGAGAAAGATTGAGCAGGAAGGGATATTAAGGGAACTGCGTGACCGTAAACACTACGAGAAGCCCAGTGAACGCAAGCGAAAGAAGGCCAGGGGAAGACGTTAAAAGATGGGTCTGGTCCTTTCTACTTCCTGGAATGCCTCCCGTTATACTCGGGGCAAAGGCCTGGTCTTTGAAATAAAGAAACTGGGGTTTGAAGAGATAGAGCTGAGTTTTAACCTTACCGCGGCCATGGTCGATGATATAGCGTTATTAGCGCGTAATGGCCAGATCAAGGTCAGCAGCGTCCATAACTTCTGTCCTATACCAAATGGGGTCCGCCGGCAAGAGGCTTTGCCGGATTATTTTTCTCTGGCATCTACGGATGAATGCGAGCGTAAAAAAGCGGTTGCCCTGGTTAAAATAAGCGTAGATACCGCTTTAAGGCTTAATGCAAAGGCAGTTGTCCTGCATTGCGGCCGGGTAGAAGTCCCTGACAGGACCAGGGATTTGATTTGCCTTTATGCCCGCGGGCAAAAAGACAGCAGTCTTTTCCGGCGCATAAGAAATGAGGCTATCCAGCAAAGGCGGTTAAAATGCCGGGCCTTCTTTCAAAAGGCGTTAAAAAGCCTGGAGGCCTTAGGCCGTTACGCTGTGGCAAGAGGTATATCCTTAGGAATAGAGACGCGTTTTTACTACCGGGAAATCCCCTCTTTTGAAGAAATAGGGGTTATACTAAAGAAGTTAAGAGGGGGGAATATGTTTTATTGGCATGATACCGGACATGCCCAGATAATGGAGAATCTGGGGTATTGCCGGCATAAAGATTACCTGAGGGCCTATTCTCAAAGAATGCTGGGTATCCATCTGCACGGTATAATAGGCTGTGTTGACCACCAGGCGCCCACTAAAAGCGATTTTGATTTTAGGATGCTTAAGGGATATCTTAAGCCAGCGACGATTAAGGTCATAGAAGCGCACCGCTCGGCGAGCCATAAGGAAATAAAAGCCAGCGGTAAATTCCTTAAGGCCTTATTAGGTTAACTCTATGGGAAAGCCTGATATCCGCATGGCAGTAGCAGCAGGTTATTTTTATCCTGCTTCACCCGGTGAATTAAATAGACAGATACGTAGTTTTATTCCTGATCAGGTTCATTCTAAGCATACTGCCTTAGCCTGTTTGTTGCCTCACGCAGGGTATACTTATTCCGGAAACGTAGCAGTAAAGACCCTTTCGCGTATTAATATCAGAGAGAAAATAATTCTTATCGGACCAAACCACACTGGCAGAGGCCTTCCTTTTAGTATTATGGCCGAAGGCCTTTGGCAGACCCCGTTGGGGGAGGTTGAGATAGATTCTGCGTTAGCAAAGGAAATACTTTCCGGATGCCGTTATTTGAAAACCGATAAGGCGGCACACGCGGATGAACATTCCCTGGAAGTAGAGCTGCCTTTACTGCAATACTTCAGGAAAGATTTTACGATTGTGCCTATTTCGGTAATGCATCAGCAGGCGGATATTCTTAAGGAAATCGGAAAAGATATAGCCGCTGCGATTAAACGCAGGAAAGAAGAAAATTCGGTATTGATTATTGCCAGCTCCGACCTTACGCATTATGAACCCCAGGTTGCGGCAGAAAAGAAGGACGATGCTGTAATAGGGGCTATACTCAAGCTTGATGCGGATAAATTGATGGAACGCGTGCTTGGCCTGAACATCAGCATGTGCGGTTTAGCGCCGGCAGTAATTATGCTTTCTGCGGCCTTAGAATTAGGCGCATCCCGCGCAGAGTTAGTAAAATACCAGACCAGCGGCGATGTGACCAAAGATAAAGACAGTGTAGTGGGTTACGCAGGGATCACTATAAACTGAACATAATCAGCCCCGGAGGGGATTAAAAATGGATGAGCAGAAGAAAGATATTGATGAGGGATGGAAAGAGGCCGTAGAAAAGGAAAAACAGGGGCTTGAGAAAGAGGGGAAATTTGCGCCTGAGGCCCCTGACTTCAGTTTCTTTATAACTACCCTTTCCCTGCAGGCAGCAGTTGCCCTGGGGGTCATGCCTAACCCGGCCACAAATAAGATCGAAGAAAACACACAGCAGGCGCAATTTATCATAGATACCATAACTATGCTTAAAGATAAGACCAAGGGCAATCTTACGGCCGAGGAAGAAAAATTAGTGGATAATATACTTTATGAATTGCGGGTGCAATATATCGCAAAAACACAAGGGGGTGCGAAGTGATCGATAAAGAGCTTCTGGATATATTGGCTTGTCCTGATTGTAAGGGGGATGTGGAGTTAAAAGAGAATAAAATAGTCTGTAAAAAATGCGGAAAGAAATATCCGATACGCGACGGTATCCCCATAATGCTTATTGATGAAGCGGAACAATAAAAAGAGGGACCCCTTAAATGAAGAAGATATTGGTCATACACGGACCCAACCTTAACCTGCTGGGGAGCCGTGAGCCGGGCATATACGGCAGGATTACCCTTGTCCAGATTAATACTGCGTTAAAAAAGATTGCCCGTAAAAACAAGGTGGCCCTGGTTATAGCCCAGTCTAACCACGAAGGAAAAATAGTCGACCTCATAGGCAAAAGCAGCAGGAAATATTCCGGTATCCTTATAAACCCGGCAGCTTATACCCATACCAGCGTAGCTATCCGCGATGCCATATCTGCCTGTAATATACCTGCGGTTGAGGTGCATATCTCCAATATTTACTCCAGGGAAGAGTTCAGGCAGAGGTCATTAATCAGCCCCGTGGTAAAAGGCACTGTAGCAGGGTTTGGCTTACAAAGTTACCTCCTTGGCTTGCAAGCCCTTTTAGATTTAATGAGCGCATAACTTACGGAGGGCAAAGCCCGGCGTAAGTTATATGCGCGAATTATCCCGAGAAGCGTACGTAGAAATTTTCTGGCGCTTGCGCCAGGAAATTTCAAGTGCTTACGCGAGGGATACTTTGACAGCTGCAAAGTGGATTTCGTGAGAAATCCACGCAGCGCTTAGCTGGCGGGAATAGATGCTAATTATCCAGAGGTAATAAAATAGTTGTGTTAAACGAGGTATAAATGCCCAAAGAACAAATACTTATAATCGAAGACGATAAACACATATCAAAGCTTGTAAAATATAACGTAGAGAAGGCCGGTTATGGTTGTACGGTTGCGGAGGACGGCGAAGAGGCGTTAGATATTTTAGGCAAGCAAGGCATGGATTTGATTATTTTAGACATTATGCTTCCTAAAATGGATGGTTTTGAAGTCTGTCGATTAATTAAACAAAATCCAAAACTTAAAAGTGTCCCTATCATAATGCTTACTGCTAAGGGTGAAGAAGTGGATAGAATTGTTGGCTTAGAGCTTGGGGCGGATGATTATGTGGTGAAGCCCTTTAGCCCCCGGGAACTGGTTCTACGCATAAAAGCAATTTTAAAAAGAGGCAAGATAGAAGAATCGCCAAAAGAGATTATTGAAAGAGGGGGCCTTGTTATTAATGTGCCGAAGCACCAGGTTACAGTAAATAATAAAGAAATTGGGCTTACGCCTATAGAGTTTAAACTTCTAGTTACTCTAATCGAGAGAAAAGGCCGCATCCAGTCGCGAGACCAATTACTTTCGGATGTATGGGATATGCATACAGATGTGTTTACCCGTACTGTTGATACCCATATCAAGCGTCTTAGAGAGAAACTCGGTAAGATAGGCGGACAAATCGAGACAGCCAGAGGCTTAGGCTATAGATTTAAAGAAGAGAATGAAGATTAAGCTTCATTGGAAACTTACCTTTATCCTCTGTTTTGTAGTTATATTTGCCATTTCGACCGGCTATATTTATCTGGATTCCCACCTTAAATCCTACGTTGAAAGTAACCTCAAAAACAACGTTCAACGCCAGCTTAAACTCGGTAAAGACCTATTAGAAACTCACCTGGAAGATAAAACAAACCCCATGGATTTTCAGGAGCTTGCGTTAAACATAGGAAACACTCTTGGTCTGCGTGTGACCATTATCGCTCTTGACGGAAAGGTGCTGGGTGATACGGATTTAACAAGGGAGAGGTTAATTACCGTTGAAAACCATGCTAATAGGCCTGAGGTAAAGGAAGCCATTAAGAGCGGATTGGGAGTAAGCAAGCGTTTCAGTTATACGGTTAAGAAAGATATGCTTTATACAGCCATTCCTTTTGGCAAAGAAAAGGCTGCAGGGGTATTAAGATTTTCCGTTCCCCTGTATGATATAGCAATATTACAGGCAAAGATGCATAGGCTGGTAGGAGTAAGCATAACCGGAATTTTGTTACTGAGCCTTGGCCTGACTTTCTTAGTGTCAGTGTTCGTTTCGCGTCCCCTTACTAAGATGTCGGAGATTGCAAAATCTATGGCGCAAGGCGATTTCTCAAAGAAGGCAGCCATTTATGCACAAGATGAGATTGGCGAGCTTGCGCATTCCCTGAACTTAATGTCCGAGGAGATAAAAGATAAGATAGGAAAAATAAGTTCCGAACGGGCAAAGCTCGACCTTGTCTTATCAAGCATGTTTGAGGGAGTAATAGTTACTGATGACAAGGAAAAAATTATCCTTATGAATCCTTCCTTAAGGAAGATGTTCCTTGTTGATACTAATCCCGAAGGGAAAAAACCGCTTGAAGTTATTAGAAACACCGCAGTGCAAGATATAGTAGACAGGATTATTCAAGGAAGGCAGAGTCTTGCTACCGAAGAAATCACTATTAGTGTCCCTGAAGCAAAGATACTGAAAGTAAATGGCGTGCCGATAGTCCGTAATGATAAATTTGAAGGGGCGATACTGGTTTTTCATGATATCACGGAGCTAAGGCGTCTTGAGCAGATAAGACAAGATTTTGTCGCTAATGTCTCGCACGAGTTACGCACGCCCATATCTAGTATAAAGGGTTATGCGGAAACGCTTCTGGAAGGCGCACTTGAAGATAAGGATAATGTAAAAGAGTTTATAAGTATTATTTATCAGGATTCCGACCGCCTTGCTAACTTAATCAATGACCTTTTGGACTTATCCAAGATAGAATCCGGTAAAATGAAAATGAACTTTGTCCCGCTTGATCCCGTTTCGGCAATAAAGCGTGCAGTAACTGTTATCGAAAATCAAGCCAAGGCAAAATCAATCGCGCTTAAACTTGATCTTCCGCTTGATCTTCCCAGGATAAAGGCCGATGAAACAAGGTTTACTCAGGTTATGATTAATCTTCTTGATAATGCCATAAAATATTCATCTGAAGGAGGCTCGGCAACCATTTCTGTCAAGGTGGTCAACAATGCTCTACAAATTGACATCTCGGACACCGGAATAGGCATATCAGAAAAAGACCTTCCTCGCATATTTGAACGGTTCTACCGGGTAGACAAGGCCCGTTCCCGCGAGCTCGGTGGTACAGGCCTTGGCCTTTCCATCGTCAAGCATATCGTTTCCGCCCACGGCAGTCAGGTCTGGGTAAAATCAAAATTAGGGCTTGGCTCCACTTTTAGCTTTACCATTCCCCTGGCTTAACAGCCTCTAGCAGTAAACTTCTCCCTAAAACTAATCAAAATAATTCACAGAAAGTTCACGTTGCCTTAATGATATCGTAACCTTGATTTTATATACTTTCTTTGAGAAGCAGAAAACACCCGGCCTTATCAGATAGGCCGGTGTTCCGTCTTCTACGGAAGGAGAGCATATGGTTACGAAAAGAAAAATACTGATCGTTGACGATGAGAAGGATCTCGTGAAGTTAATTGCTTTTCATATGACGATAGCCGGATACGAGGCGTTTTCCGCAAAGAACGGCATTGAAGCGCTGGAAATCTCCGAACAAGAAAACCCCGATTTAATCATTCTTGACATCATGCTTCCCAGAATTGACGGCTGGGAGGTATGCCGGCGTCTGAGACAAAATCCCCACTTAAACAATATACCTATTATTATGCTCAGCGCTCTTTCCGGGGTTGAAGATAAACTCAGAGGTTTTGACCTTGGAATTGATGATTATGTCACCAAACCGTTTAGCCCAAGAGAATTGGTAGTAAGAGTAAAAAGAGTCTTAGCTAGATCCAAAAATAAGAATTCTATCCCAAAAACTATCAGAATCGGATCTTTAGAGATAGATGGAGAAAATTTAGCAGTAAAACGCAACAGTCAAGAAATAACCTTTACCACACGAGAAAGGGGTATCCTCAAATTTTTTATCAATAATCCCGGGAGAGTTTTAAGCCATAGCGAAATTCTGGACGCGGTTTGGGGCCAAGACAATATCGTTGAATACGGTAACATCGATGTCCATGTAAGACACCTTAGGGAAAAGATAGAGGAAGACCCTGATAATCCGCAGTTGATTAAGACGGTTAAGAGTGAAGGATACAAATTTGATGTTTCGATTTAACTTAAATATCAATATTGTGTGAAGGCGAACCATTGAGCTCTAAAAAAAGTTCACAAGAAGTTCACAATGCTTTAAGGATTTTGTAACATGAGTATTATAGACTTAAGGTGAGAAGAAAGGATAGATAAAACATTATGAGAAAAATTGTGAGAAACATGGTAAGAAAGATCACGGAATATCTGGAAGAAATCGTCAATGACGAGTTAAAGATTATGGACGTTCTATATCGGAAATTTTCTTAACACCCGGACCTATTGGGGGTGCCGGTGTGCACTTGGTATGCAGGGAGTATAAACAATGGATGTAGGCACGATAAGAAAAGAAAAAAGAATAATGGTTGTTGAAGATGATAAAAGCATTAGCAGGCTTATTTCCTATAATCTCTCCAAAAACGGTTTTAGTTCGGAATCTATCTACGATGGATTAGAAGCACAAAATAGGCTCGCTAAGGAAGTATTCGATATAGTGATTCTCGATATTATGCTCCCCGGTATTGACGGATTCCATATCTGTAAAGCCATCAAGGAAAACCCCGCTGCTTATAAGACGTTCGTAGTCATGTTGACTGCTAGAGCTGAATCTCAAGATAAGATCTACGGCAATCTTGTAGGAGCGGATTACTACATTACTAAGCCTTTCAGCGTTTCAAAGTTAATGGAAGTCATTAAGGATTTAATTACTATTCGGGACAGGGATTATTTTGTTAAGAGCGAAAACGCAATACGCCAAGATATACAAGGAAAGGCTAACTAAAATGTGCCCTTGTTTAAGCTCAAGAAGTAATTATGCAACTTGCAGCCGTTTTACCGATGGCTTAATGGTACCGTCAGTTTTTGAAAGAGAAAATTATTGTCTTGCGCTTTATAAACTTTGCCCGCTGTTTACCTATTACATTAAGCTTGAAGGCGCCAATATTAAAGAGAGGGAATGCGAGCTTGCAGGGGTTGGAGTATGAAAAAAATCTTTAAGAAAATAATCAGCGCGATAAAAAATTTCTTCAACAGAATGGCAGATCAAAAGGCAGAAAGGGTTATTGACTTATACAGCCAGATTTTTGAAGCTAAGGCAAAAGGAGGTGGAAAATCAAGGAGTCAGTCAATATGGTTCAAGAATTCACATTAATTAAAAGGAGGAAAAACAAATGAAGAGAGTTTTGACAGTTGTTGTTTTAATCGGGTCCATGGCATTAAATTTAGGTATACGTCCATCTTACGCGGGTGAAATAGATATCTTGCTTCAAAAACTGGTGGACAAAGGCGTTTTAACTCCCGGCGAAGCCCAGCAAATCGGTACTGAAACCAAAGAGCAGGTGAAGTCAGAGATTGCCGCAGGCAAATATTCATCTTTACCGGCTTGGGTACAGAATACGAAGCTGAAGGGTGATTTTAGGCTAAGGTTTCAGAATCTTCACGAAAAAAACACCAACGATATCAGTAAGAATACCACTATAGGTCGTATTCGTATGCGCCTCGGTTTGGAAAACAAGGTAAATGATAAAATTAAGGTGGGTATTGGTATAGCTACTGGAAGCGGAGACCCTCGTTCTACGAACATAACCCTTGGCGGATCACAGGCTAAGAAAACAATTATTCTTGATTATGCCTATGGTAAATATGACCCTCTATCGTGGTTAAGTTTCACTGGTGGGAAGATGCTTTTAAATGACGTGCTTTGGGAGCCTACTGATTTGATTTGGGATACGGATATAACTCCGGAAGGCGCCGCTATCGGAATTAACAAAACTTTAAGTCCTAAGACATCCGTATTTCTGACCGCCGCGCCCTTGGTAATCGTGGATGATACAAGCACCACCTCAGGCGCTATGGCGTACCTTGTTCAGCCTGGGATAAACTATGCAATTAATGATAATCTCTCATTAAAAGGCGCTGTCACCTACGAATACTTTGAAACTAAAGACACGGCTGCCTCAAGCTATTCTAAGGGGCAAAATACTAAAAATGGCACAAGCTATGAATATAATTATAGCAACCTCAATCCTGCTTTAGAGTTTTCAATAAGGGAGCCCTTTAAGGCTTTAGGGTTAAATATTGAGAATCTGAAATTCTTTGGCGAATATGTGAACAACTTGCAAGTTTCAGATAAAAACAATGGTTTTTCAACAGGTTTTCAGTTTGGAAATGCAAAGATTGAGAAGTGGGGAGACTGGCAGTTTAGATACATATACGCCATGCTTGAAAAAGACGCTGTGCTTGATATCTTGCCTGATTCTGATCGTTATAGCGGTAAAACCGGCATAAGAAGCCATGAAGGTATTTTAACCTTTGGTTTAGGCAAGAATACAAATCTAGGGATAGACGTATACCGTTCCTGGAATATTGTAGGAACATCTGCAAAAGCTCCTGAGACTTTACTGCAAGTTGACTGGAATATGAAGTTTTAGATTTAACAAAACATAGGAGGAAAGAAGATGAAAGTTTTTAGTAAGTTGTGGGTTTTTGGGTTACTTATACTTGGTTTAGCAGTTCCTTGTTACGCAGAGAAAATAGTTGTTGAAGGATCAACTACAGTATTGCCTATTGCCCAGAAGGCAGCCGAGGTATTTATGAATAGTAATCCCGGAGCAGACATATCAGTGCGCGGTGGCGGCTCAGGCGTAGGTATCGCTTCTTTAATTGATGGCACTTGCAATATTGCAGATTCTTCGCGCCCGATTAAAGACACTGAGCTCGATAAAGCAGTAACAAACGGAAGAAGCCCTAAGGCCAATGTTGTTGCAATGGATGGAATTTGCGTTATAGTGCATCCCTTAAATACTGTTGAGGCATTAACAGGTAAACAGGTCAAGGGTATCTATACCGGCAAAATTTCAAATTGGAAAGATGTTGGTGGTTCTGATGAGAAAATCGTGGTTATTTCGCGTGACAGCTCAAGCGGGACATTTGAGGCATTTGGGGAATTGGCATTAAAAGGGGAAAAGGTTCGCCCAGATGCTTTATTACAGGCTTCCAATCAGGCAGTTGCCTCTACAGTATCCAGGACGCCCGGGGCAATCGGTTACGTTGGGTTGGGTTATTTGACGTCTTCGGTCAAAGCAGTTGATGTCGATGGCGTAAAGGCGTCAAAAGAAACTGTTCTCACCGGCAAATATTCTATCGGCAGGCCATTGTTTATGTATACCAACGGAGCGCCGAAAGGTTTAGTTAAGCAGTTTATTGATTATATTTTAAGCCCGGAAGGCCAGAAATTAGTCGAGGAAGAGGGATTTGTAGGGTTAAAGTAGAGATCAAGCGTTTACTCATTAACCCTTTAAACCGCGGCAGGCGCAGAGCCTGCCGCGGCCTCCTTGCGCAGAAGGCGCAACACCAACCCATCCTTTTGGGTTGGGTGTAGCAGAAGGCGGATATGAAAGAAAAGTTATATAAATGGATTTTTATGATCTTGGCTTTTTCTTCTCTGATATTTTTAATAGGGATTGTTATTGTCCTTTTTAAAGAGGCATTGCCTATCTTTCAAAAGGTCAAGCCGTTGGAATTCATTTTAGGAAAAGCCTGGTATCCGACATATTCAACTCCTGAGTTTGGGATTCTACCTTTGATTTTGGCGTCTATTTGGGTGACTTTTGGCGCGATACTTGTTTGTGTCCCTTTAGGTGTGGGGAGCGCGCTTTATCTGCATGAACTGGCCGGACATAAGCAAAGGGCAATACTTAAACCTTTAATTGAGATACTGGCCAGTATTCCTTCGGTGGTGTATGGTTTTTTCGGTATGGTGATACTTACGCCGTTACTGCAGAATCTATTTCATCTTCCTACTGGCCTGACCGCACTGAATGCAAGTTTAGTTTTAGGAATTATGGCGACACCTACGGTTTGTAGCCTTGCTGATGATGCGCTCAATTATGTTCCAAAATCATTCCGTGAGGCATCCTTTGCCGTAGGCGCAAACAGGTGGCAGACTTTGACACAGGTGGTAATACCAGCAGCAGGTTCAGGGATCTCAACGGCTATAATTTTAGGAATGAGCCGGGCTATAGGTGAAACCATGACGGTTTTAATGGTTGCCGGAGGGGCAGCAGTTATTCCCCATTCATTTTTAGAGCCGGTAAGGCCAATGACTGCAGCTATTGCCGCGGAGATGGGTGAGGCGCCCATGGGGGGCTGGCACTACCATGCCTTATTTGCTATCGCGCTTATTTTATTTCTGACCACATTTGTCTTTAATATTATAGCTGAAATGATTAGCAGGCGTTTTAGAATAAAATTGGGGTTAAGCGGATGAAAAAAGATATTATTCAAAATTTGGGTTTCTTTGCGCTAATCCTTTCTGTAGCCACTACGCTTATTTTTTTAGGTTCTATTATATATTTCATTAGTATAAGGGGTTTTAAGGTTATTTCTTGGGAGTTTTTAACTCAGGGGCCAAGATTAGGCATGACGCAGGGTGGGATTGCGCCGGCTATTATAGGCACATTCTATTTGACTTTAGGAGCCATGCTTTTTGCTTTACCTTTAGGAATAGCTTGCGCGATTTATTTATGCGAATATTCTCCCAAAGGTTTTATAGTCAATCTTATCAGAATAAGTATTAACAACTTGGCAGGAGTGCCTTCGGTGGTATTCGGACTTTTTGGCTTGGCGGTTTTTGTCAAATTCTTCTGCCTAGGCGTCTCGGTACTCTCAGGAAGCCTAACCTTAGGCATCTTAACCTTACCTTTAATAATTTCTTCCGCCCAGGAAGCATTATTAGCCGTTCCGCAATCGATAAGGGAAGCGTCGCTTTCCCTTGGTGCAACGAGATGGGGGACAATAAAAAATATAGTTTTACCTACGGCATTGCCTGGGATTTTAACTGGGGTAATCTTAAGCATAGGTAGAGTTGCAGGCGAGACTGCGCCGATTCTTTTTACCGCAGCAACTTTCTATACCCGTGGATATCCTAAGTCCGTTTTCTCTGAAGTGATGGCGCTGCCATACCATATTTATGCCCTAATGACCGAAGGGACTCATCCTGATAAACAAACAGCAATTGCCTATGGGGCGAGCCTCACGCTTTTATTTATAGTGTTAATGATTTCCGGAATAGCTATTTTTATCCGCCAGAGACAGAGGGGAATTTATGGATAGCGAAACAAGAATCAAGTCAGAGAATGTTGATTTCTTCTACGGCAGGACCCAGGCATTAAAAAATATAAATCTCGATATCTACAAGAATCAGGTTACGGCAATCATTGGGCCTTCAGGGTGCGGTAAATCAACATTCATAAGGCTATTAAACCGTATGAATGAGCTGGTACCTAACACTGTGCTTATCGGTAAGATATATCTGGACGGCATGGATATTTTTGGTCCTTCTGTTGATGCAGTTGAAATTAGAAGGCAGGTGGGGATGGTCTTTCAGAAACCCAATCCTTTTCCCAAGAGCATTTTTGATAATATCAGCTACGGCCTTAAGGCGAACGGAATTAAAGATAGGTCATTTATTGAAGAAAGAGTGGAATGGTCATTAAAAAAAGCAGCATTATGGCCGGAAGTAAAGGATAGGCTCAGCGAGAGCGCGTTAAGGCTTTCCGGTGGCCAACAACAGAGATTATGCATTGCTAGAAGCCTTGCAGTTGAATCTAAAGTAATTTTATTTGATGAGCCCTGCGCAAGTCTTGATCCTATATCAACCGCAAAAATAGAAGAACTTATTACGGAGTTGAAAAAAGAATACACTATTGTAATCGTTACACATAATATGCAGCAGGCAGCAAGGGTTTCAGATTATACGGCATTTTTTTTAATGGGAGAACTCATTGAGTTTGGTAAGACACAAGATATTTTTACCAAGCCCAAAGATCCTAAAACTGAGGCTTATATTACAGGTAGATTCGGTTAGTGCATGCGAAAAGGAGTAGACAATGGAAAGGCATTTAGATCAGGAAGAAGCCGACCTAAAGGAAGATTTACTAAAAATGGGCACTTTAGTGGAAAACGCAATCTTTGAATCGGTAGAGTCCCTTAAAGAACTCAGCGCGGGTAAAGCCAATGAAGTGATTAGCGATGATAAAGCTATTGATGAGTTTGAAAATATGATTGATGAAAAGTGTCTTGATTTACTAGCCTTGAGGCAACCAATGGCTTTTGATTTACGTTTCATTGCGATGATAATGAAGATCTCCACTGATTTAGAGAGGATAGCGGATTTAGCGGTTGACATTGCTCAGCGTGTACTGGATCTTGTTGGTAAACCATTACTTAAGCCACTTATTGATATTCCTAAATTAACTAGTCTTGCTCAGCAGATGGTAAAAGACGCCTTAGATTCTTTTGTGAATAAGGATGCGGATTTGGCTGGAAAGGTTATTTTGCTTGATAGTGAGGCAGATAAGCTGCGCAACCTAGTCCAAAAAGAATTGGTTGAAGACTATATGGGCAAAGACTCATCTACAGTGCCGCGCGCCGTGTCGCTTCTTCTGATTGCCCGTCACCTTGAGCGCATCTGCGATCATACCACTAATATTGCAGAAGATGTTATTTATATGGTGAATGCCAAAGTTGTTAAACATCACCCTGAAGAAATAAATTAACACCCCGCGCTTAGCTGTATTACGCGGGTATTACCCTGGCGGGCAAGGAGATGTTTACATGAAAAAGGTCCTATTTGTTTGTGTGCATAATTCAGCTAGGTCTCAAATGGCAGAAGCGTTACTAAAGCATTTATCAAGGGGCAGATTCGAAGTTGAAAGTGCTGGCCTTGAACCGGGAAAACTTAATCCTTTGGCTATTGAAGTTATGAAGGAGATAGGCATTGATATCTCTCAGAATAACACCAAAAGCGTTTTTGATTTTTATAAACAAGGGAAACGCTATGACTATGTAATTACGGTTTGCGATGAATCCCAGGCACAAAGGTGTCCGGTGTTTCCCGGGACTACCGCTACTAGAAGAATCCACTGGAGTTTTGATGACCCAGCAAGCTTTCAAGGGGTTTGGGAAGATAAGCTGGATCAGGCGCGCCAGGTAAGGGATAAGATAAAGCAGCAAATTGAACAGTGGCTCAAGACAGTTTAATCCCATCCGCAGAAATACCTAGAACTTTAGTCTTGGAATGAACGCATAGCAAAGATTTGTTTCTGCTTCAGGGAGAGAACCCTTTAGCCTAAAGGTTGAGGGGGCTCCATTAGCATTATCAATTTTATCCCAGTCTCTTAATTCCTCGAATAGTTACGCAATTTCCAGCCAAACAAGACCGGACACAACGGATCCCTTCCAAGCGTCCTTGTGCTCATTTAAAAGTCTCGCTCAGGATTTCGCTAGACAAAAGCTTAATGTGCTTAAAATTACGCGAGGGAATAACCTCCATAAGTCCCGAATTTGCTTGATAATATCTATATTCGGGATATAATTAATTCCTGCTATATAACAAGAGGTTCCTTCAGTCAATACGAGAGGGACATCTCGGCAGCTACGCAAGAAGTTTAGCAAATTTTTGCAGCGTTTAGCTGACGGGGATAGATTAACCTTGAAAATGAGCGATAGAATACGCCATATCTATAAGGAACTGGAAAGGCTTGGCCTTGACGGGCTCCTGGTATCTTATTCTCCTAACATATCCTACCTGACTAGAATCCACAGCCGTGATGCTTACCTGATAGTCTCAAAGAAGAAAAATGTATACCTTACGGATTTCCGTTATGCCCAGGAGACAAGGGCTGATTTAAAAGGGATGAAAGTTGAAATAATCAAGGGTGGCGCCGCAGACCATATCAGGGATGCCTGCAGTAATCTTAAGATAAAACGTATCGGTTTTGAAGAGCGCCATATGTCTTTTTTTGCTTATAAGAAAATTATTTCTTTGTTTCCTAAAAAGACGGAATTTTTGCCTGTTGCCGGCTTGATCGAGGGTATGCGCCAGGTCAAAGATAGTTGCGAGGTCCATAAGATAAGGAAGGCCGTAGAAATAACCATACAATCATTCAGGTTTATCAAAGAATTTATCCGTCCAGGCATAAAAGAGATAGAGGTAGCCGGAGAAATGGAGCGTTTCATAAGGCAGCAAGGGGCGCAAGAGGCGGCTTTTGACATAATCGTAGCCTGCGGGCCTAATTCCAGCCGTCCCCACCACCTTACTTCGCAGGAGATGATTACGGCTGATCAACCGGTGTTGATCGATATAGGGGTAAGTTATCAGGGGTATAAATCTGACTTGACAAGGGTATTCTTTTTGGGTAAAATAACATCTCTATTTAGAAGGACTTACGCAATTGTCCTGAAGGCGCAAGAGAGGGCTATAAAGAAAATAAAGCCCGGGGTCAAGATAAAAGAGGTAGATGCAAGCGCCCGCCAATACATAATCGCAAAAGGATACGGCGGTTTTTTTGGCCATGCCTTAGGCCACGGGATAGGCCTGGAAACACACGAATCTCCCAGTATAACTGGCGGCCAGGAACATGTGCTTAAGAAGGGGATGGTCTTTACCCTTGAGCCGGCCGTATATATTCCGGGTAAATTCGGCATAAGGATAGAGGATATGGTTTTGGTGACTGATAAAGGATGCGAGGTCTTAAGTGGCGCTCTCCATAAATGATATTAAATCAGGCGTAACTGTTTTAGTCGACGGTATTGTTTATCAGGTCGTGGAAACTCAGCATGTAAAGCCCGGCAAGGGCGCAGCCTTTGTGCGCACGAAATTGCGCAACCTCAAGAATAGCAATATACAAGAGATGACCTTTCGGGGGGATGAAAAGGTTGAAGAGGCCTGGGTCGAAGAGAGGAAGCTGCAATATTTGTATTCTTCGGGTGATATGTTCCATTTTATGGACCAGGATAATTTTGAAGAAATAGCGGTGGCTAAGGATAATCTGGGTGATAAGGCAAAATTTCTTAAAGACAATTTAGATGTCCTGGGTTATTTCTATAAGAGTGAGACTTTGAATATTAACCTCCCGAATTTTATTGAATTTACCATAACCCATACCGAGCCCGGTATCAAGGGGGATACCGCTAAAAGCGGGACAAAGCCGGCTCAGGTAGAAACCGGCGCCGTCATCCAGGTGCCGCTGTTTATCGATGTGGGAGATAAAATAAAAGTAGATACGCGCACAGCAGGATACGTAGAAAGGGTTTCCTGATACTTTAAGAGGCCGAAGATGAACATAAAAGAGATCAAAGAAATGATCAACCTGATGAACGAAAATAACCTTATGGAACTGGAAATAGAAAAAGAGGGTATGCGTATAAGGCTGAAGAAGACGGGCGCCATAGAAAGCGCTTCTGGCAGCCGGATAATCGTGGAGAAGGAAACGGTTACAGGGGCTGGGCAAGGCAGCCCTAATGCGGCCGAACCTAATGATGCAATAGCGAAGACATTTGAGATTAAGGCGCCCATGGTAGGGACTTTTTACCGCGCACCAGCTCCGGAGGCCCCTCCTTATGCAGAGGCAGGCCAGGTTATCGAGCCGGGGCAGGTAATATGCATAATAGAAGCGATGAAGCTGATGAATGAGATAAAGTCCGAAGTTAAAGGTAAGATTTTAGAGATCTTGGTTGAAAACAGCGAACCGGTTGAGTTCGGGCAAGCAATGTTTTTGATCGAGCCGTTATAGCATAAGCTTTATCCTTTCAGTCCCAGAATAATTCTTAACCGAGCAGAAATCCTTTAGGTTTCATAAAACATGTTTTCTAAAATCCTGATTGCAAACCGGGGAGAAATTGCCCTGCGTATAATACGCGCCTGCCGTGAGTTGAACATAAAGACAGTCGCAGTCTATTCAGAAGTAGACCGCGAATCCCTGCATGTGCGCCTGGCGGATGAGGCGATATGCATAGGCAAGGCCCAGAGCAGCAGCAGTTACCTTAATATCCCTGCTATTATCAGCGCCGCAGAAATAACCGACGTAGAGGCGATCCATCCCGGTTACGGCTTCTTGGCGGAGAACCCGCATTTTGCGGAAATATGTGAATCCTGCCAGATCACCTTTATCGGTCCTACCTCAGAAAATATCCGTTTAATGGGTGATAAAATGGCTGCCAGGGCGAATATGCAAAAGGCAGGATTACCCATAGTCCCAGGCAGTCTTTCTATTGTCCAGAATAAAGAAGAAGCGCTTAAAACAGCCAGAAGGATAGGTTACCCTGTGATTATCAAGGCTGCGGCAGGCGGCGGAGGCAAAGGCATGAGGATTTGCCATAATGATATCCGCCTGGTGAGCAGCCTGATGACTGCACAGGCAGAGGCAGAGGCAAACTTCGGCAATCCAAGCGTATATATCGAAAAATACATAGAAAAACCACGCCATATAGAGATACAGGTTTTGGCTGACCGCCATGGCCATATCATACACCTGGGAGAAAGAGACTGCAGTATCCAGCGCCGCCATCAAAAATTGCTCGAGGAATCCCCTTCGCCGGTAGTAGACAATAGACTACGGAAACGTTTAGGCGAAATGGCGACGAGGGGCGTTAAGTCGATAAACTATGTCGGGGTAGGGACGGTTGAGTTCCTGCTTGACCAGGAGAATAATTTCTATTTCATGGAGATGAATACGCGCATACAGGTAGAGCATCCGGTTACGGAGGAGGTTACCGGCATCGATTTGATAAAAGAACAGATCCGTGTCGCCACAGGCCATAGGCTTAGCCTGCATCAGGAGGAGGTAAATATAAAGGGAACGGCTATAGAATGCCGTATTAACGCAGAAGATTTTGAAAATAGTTTTCTGCCCTGCCCGGGGAAGATTGAAACCCTGATTTTCCCGGGAGGCCCCGGGGTGCGCATAGACACGCATATTTACCAGGGGTATGAGGTTTCCCCGTATTACGATTCACTGCTGGCAAAATTGATTGTCCATGCCTCCAGTCGTCAGGAGGCGATCACCATCATGCGCAGGGCATTAGCCGAGTTTATTATTTCTCCCATTAAAACGACCATCCAATTTCATCAGCGGCTTTTGGATAATCCATTATTTATAAAAGGAGAGATATCTACCCATTTCGTTCAGGAGATGTTGAAAGACGAATATAAGGAGCAGGTGCAAAATGAATAAAGGAGATTTTTGGCTTAGCAATATACAACAAAAGATGCTGTCTAGGGATGAATCGCGCAATGACCTGGGGACAATACGCATACACAAAAATGTGATCGCCTCTGTCGCCGCATTGGCTGCATGTGAAATCGAAGGGGTAAAAGGCATAGGTAGAAACGCAGTCTTAAGCTTATTTGGGTTATTGGGCAGGAAGAATGCGGGCAGTATAGGGGTTGAAATTGACAAGAACGAAGAGGTGCGCATTAATATACCCCTGATTATCAAATACGGCTTTAATATCCCCGATGTGGCCAATCGTGTCCAGGAAAATATAAGTAGCGCTTTAGATAAAACGACCAGTCTGCCGGTAAAATATATAAACATAAATGTACAAGGCATAGAGAGGGGGTAGCAGATGCGCATATTTACGGTTTTTGGCATACTATTTTACGCGGGGGTAACAATCCTTATAGGCATAGTGCTTATAGTGTTCTCTTTGAACCTTCTGCAGCCCCAGGATATAGCGGATATGATGATGTTTGCCCGGGACAGTATTAATTCCCGTATAATTGTGGGGCTTTCCGGCCTGCTTTTAATACTGATAAGTTTTTCTTTCGCCCAATTGATACTTGGGCGTTTTCAGAGGGAAAAGACCATAGCCTTTAATACCTCATCAGGCGAGGTGACGGTTGCGCTTTCGGCGGTTGAAGATTTGATAAAACGCCTCAGCGGCATCATACCGGAAATCAGAGAGCTGCGTCCGGATGTCATTGCTACCAAGAAAGGGATTATCGTCGATTTGAGGGTGGTGTTAAAATCGGAAGCGAATATACCGGATCTGACTTCCCGGCTCCAGGAAATCACCCGGGCTAAGATACAGGATATGCTGGGTATTGAAGAACAGATTATTATACGTATACATGTGGTTAAGATTATTGCCCAGGAAGATAAAGAACGCAGAAAAAAAGATACAGATAAGGAAGAATCTGCTATCCCCTTTGGCGGATACGGCAGGGTATAAGTTAAGCTATTATAACCATAAAATCACAGGGAGGGTTTTCTTATGGCAGTTATAGGTATTCTTACCGGCGGCGGTGATTGCCCGGGGTTAAATCCGGTTATCCGGGCAGCAATAAGGAAAGGTGTTAATCTGGGGTATCAATTTATCGGTATTAAAAACGGATGGAAGGGGTTGATTGAGAAGGACTGTATCCCCCTTACTTTAGAGACTATTTCCGGTATATTGCCTAAAGGAGGGACAATCTTAGGAACCAGCCGTACTAATCCCTACAATAAGGAGGGTGGCTTAGACAAAGTAAAAGATACTTACGCTAAATTAGGACTGGATGCTTTAATCGCCGTAGGAGGGGAAGATACCCTGGGGGTGGCCTCGAGGTTGACTAAAGACGGCATACCGAATATTGTCGGTGTCCCCAAGACGATAGATAACGATCTTTCCTGCACGGATTATACCTTTGGTTTTGATACGGCAGTTAATACGGCCATGGAATGCATAGATAAGCTGCATACTACTGCTGAGAGTCACCACCGTATTATAGTTGTGGAAGTCATGGGCAGGCACGCGGGGTGGATTGCGATAGAGGCCGGCTTAGCCGGAGGTGCGGATGTTATCCTGATCCCGGAGATACCTATTGACATAGAAGAGACGTGCAGCCTTATAAAAAAGAGACATGCCCGCGGTAAGACTTTCAGTATCGTGGTAGTAGCAGAGGGCGCTGAATTCAAAAAGGGCACGATAGTCACTCAGGAAGAAAAGCTCGATGAATTTGGCCATGTCCGTCTGGGAGGCATAGGCGAGATCCTGGCGAAAGAAATAGAAAAACGCACCCGATACGAAACCCGCGTGAGCGTACTGGGGCATATTCAAAGAGGCGGCACCCCTACAGCTTTTGACCGTATCCTGGGCACGCGCTTTGGGGTAAAAGCGGTAGAGTTGATCCAGAATAAAAAATTCGCAAGAATGGTCGCGTTATCCGGGAATCGCATTATAGATGTGCCTTTGGAAGACGCGGTCAAGGAACTCAAAACCGTGGATATGGAGCTTTTTGAAATGGCTAAGGTATTCTTCGGATAAAAAGGAGAGATATGCGCGAAAAAATAAAAGAAATAATCCTTGAGAGCATCCAGGTTAAGGAAGAGCTCTTGCGTACATCCATAGGCGATATAGTCGATATCACTAGTCTCATAATCAACTGTGTAAAAAAAGAAGGCAAGGTGATTTTATTCGGCAACGGTGGATCTGCCAGTGACAGCCAGCATATCGCAGCAGAACTTGTGGGCAGGTTTAAAAAAGACAGGCAGGCCCTTGCGGCCATAGCCTTGACTACCAATACATCAATATTGACTGCCATAGCCAATGATTATGGTTATGAGATGGTTTTTGCCAAGCAGATAGAAGGCCTGGCAAAAAAGAACGATGTTGCCATCGGCATATCAACCAGCGGAAAGGCACGCAGCGTCCTTATGGGTATCCGCCAGGCTAAGAAGATGGGGGTTAAGACCGTCGCGCTTACCGGCGGTGACGGCGGAGAATTGGCGAAGACAGCCGATATTACTTTTATAGCCCCGTCTTCAGTGACCGCCAGGATACAGGAGGCCCATATTATGGTAGGGCATGCTATTTGCGAATTGGTGGAACAGGAAGTGTGTTAGAAGACAAGATAATCAGCGTAAATAAACTGGCACGTCTCTTACCCGCCCTAAAGAAAAGCGGCAAAAGGATAGTCTTTACCAACGGCTGCTTTGATCTTCTGCATTATGGCCACGTAAAATACCTGCAGGAAGCCAGGAGAAAAGGCGACATACTTATAGTAGGACTGAATTCAGATTCCTCTATAAGAAAGATCAAGGGCCCTAAGAGGCCGCTTGTCGGTGAAAAAGAGAGGCTGCGGGTATTGGCAGGGCTTGAGAGTGTTACTTACGCGGTTCTTTTCAGTCAGGCTACACCTTTGAACATTATAAGCGTATTAAAGCCGGATATCCTCATTAAGGGTGCTGATTGGCATAAAGATAGAATAGTAGGAAGTGATATCGTAAAGAGTTACGGCGGGAAGGTGTTGCGGATAAAAGTGGTAAAAGGGCTATCTTCTACAAACCTGATTAAGAAAATTGCCAAGTCATTCTCAAGAAACAGGGATTAATCGGATCATAGACGCTAATATCAACCGCGCCAAAGAAGGCCTGAGGGTGTGCGAGGAAGTGACGCGTTTTATGCTTAACAGCCGTTCTTTGACCGCAGCCTTAAAACATATCCGGCATTCACTGGACATAATATTCAAGGGACTGGCCCACAAGATACTTCTCTTAAACGGCAGGCAGAGCTTATCCGATGTAGGCAGGCATACTTGCGTTATAGAGCTGAAAAGAAAAAATATCCAGGATATATTCTTCGCGAACATGCAGCGTGTCAAAGAATCCATAAGGGTGCTGGAAGAGTTTTCAAAACTGAAAGACGCGCGCAGGGCAGTAGAGTTTAAAAGGATACGTTACCGAATTTATGAACTGGAAAAAAAGATTGCTCAGCGGCTTTAGGCTTTACGTTGTCATTGACACAAAAATACTGGGCGCAAGGAATTTATCTCTTGTTGCCCGGTCGCTAGCCTTAAACGGCGCAGGGATAATCCAGCTGAGAGATAAGGATTGCAGCAGGTACCAATTACTTGAATATGCCCGGGATTTGCGTAAAGCGGTTGACGGCCTTCCAGTTATTTCTATAATAAACGATTATACGGATATAGCATCTATCGCAGAATGTGACGGCATACACCTGGGGCAAGAGGATACATCCATTGAATCAGCCAGGGACATCTTAGGTAAAGATAAGATCATAGGCATATCCTGCCATAACCTCAAGGAAGCAGAGGAGGCGCAAGACAAGGGCGCAGACTATATAGGCCTAGGGCCGGTATTCAATACTACGACAAAACCCGGATGCCCTCCCATAAACCAGGAAATTATCGCTAAAGTAATACGTAAGATCAAAGTGCCGGTATTTGTTATAGGCGGTATAAACAGGTGCAATATCGGCAGGTTGATTCAGATGGGCGCACAGCGCCTGGCATTATGCCAGGCGATATTAGGCGGGGGTAATATAGTTGAGAATACCAGGTATTTTAGAGGATTGACCAAAGGCCCGGTTTCCTGCAGTTTAAATTTAAATTAAGAGATGACCCAGATTGAATATGCCGCAGCAAACATAGCCACCCCCTTGATGAGAAGAATAGCCGTCCGGGAGGGCCTTGAGACTGGCGTAGTCTTAGAGGGCGTAAAGGAGGGAAGAGTAGTCATCCTGAATAACCTTAAACATAAAGTAAAAAGGCCCTGCGGGATAGGTCATGGTCTGAGTACGAAGATAAATGCTAACATCGGTACTTCTACCGATAAGCAGAGCCTGCATAAAGAGCTAAAGAAGCTGTGCATAGCAGTAAAATACGGCGCGGATACGGTAATGGACTTAAGTGTAGGAGAAGATATAGCGTTAATACGCAGAAAGATATTAGCGCATTCCCCTATCCCGGTGGGGACGGTCCCCGTATATGAAATTGCCGTCAGGGCCAAGAAAGAAAGAGGTGATTTATTAAAATTTGATATCAATGATATCCTGGATGTTTTAGAGAGCCAGGCAAAGGACGGCGTAGATTTTTTTACCATACATGCCGGCGTAACCCGCAAGAGCATAGGATGCCTGAAACATAAAGGGAGGGTTTTAGGCATAGTTTCCCGCGGCGGGGCAATACTCTCCAGGTGGATAGCCTGCCATAAGAAAGAAAACCCATTTTATGAATATTTTGACCGGATTTTAGATATCGCTTATCGCTATGATATTACTCTTAGCCTGGGGGACGGATTAAGGCCGGGGTCCATACTTGATGCTAATGACCAGGCGCAGATATCCGAATTAAAAATCCTGGGTGCATTAGCTAAGCAGGCGCGTAAACACAAAGTCCAGGTAATAATAGAAGGCCCGGGCCACGTGCCAATGAATAAAATCAAGGAAAATGTAGTTTTAGAGAAAAGGATCTGCCATGGCGCGCCTTTTTATGTCTTAGGGCCGCTGGTTACTGATGTAGCCGCCGGTTATGACCATATTAATGCCTCTATTGGAGGGGCAATTGCCGCAAGCGAAGGCGCAGACTTTCTTTGTTATGTAACGCCGGCAGAGCACCTGAGGCATCCTTCCCTGGAAGATGTGCGTGAGGGGGTGATCGCTTCCAGGATATCTGCGCATGCCGCAGACATAGTAAAAAGACGCAAAAAATCGATAGGATGGGATGCGGCGATGTCCGATGCCAGGAGGACAAGGGACTGGAAGAAACAGGTCGATCTGGGAATAGATAAAGATAAGGCAAGGGATTACAGGGGGTCTTCCCGTCCAAGGCTTTCTGACGTCTGCACTATGTGCGGAGAATATTGCTCTATTAAAATGAATGAGAAAAATATGCGGGCGTAGTTCATCGGTAGAACACCAGCTTCCCAAGCTGGATAGGAGGGTTCAATTCCCTTCGCCCGCTCTTAAGATATGTACAAATATGCGCGGATTTAAAAAACAGGTATTTATTTATGTGCTGATGTGGTGGATAAGCGGTTGCGCCACTCTCCCCTATCCATCAAGGCCCCCAGGTTCTTCAGGTGCCCCCGGAATATATCATAAGGTTGAGAGGGGGGAGACCATCTGGCGTATTTCCAGGATTTATAATATAGAGATGGAAGAGCTTGTTTCGGTAAACCGTATATCCGATGCCGCAAGTATTGAAGTAGGACAGATGATTTTTATCCCTAACCGCAGGCAGCCGCAGCCTGTGAATATCAGTCCTTCCTCTGAAGATTTCGCCTGGCCGTTAAAGGGCAAGGTGGTTTCGACTTACGGGCAGACTTTTAACGAAGTGCGTAACAAGGGGATAAATATACAACCATCCCGGGATGCCCAGATAGTTGCCGCGCGCAGCGGCAAAGTCGTGTTTTCCGCGGATAAATTCCATCCTTACGGAAAGACAATAATCATAGACCATGGCGACGGATTGTCTACTGTTTATTCCGGCATTTCTCAAATATCAGTTAAGCCCGGTGAGAGGGTAGAGAAGAATTCTGCCATCGCCTCAATAAAGAGCGCGCCTCTGGATGCAGGCCCCGGGTGCAATTGTTTGCATTTTGAGATACGCAAAGGACATCTTTCTCGCAACCCCTATTTCTATCTGCCATGACAAAAGATAAATTTTTCGGCCGCAGGGAACAGCTAAATATACTCTTAAAGCGTATCGGCGATTTAAAAGACGGCTACCGTCAGAATATCGCGATACTGGGAGATGAGCTGGTGGGCAAGACTTCCCTTATATATAAATTGCTCGGTACACTTTGGGATAACCGTACGATCGTATTGTATCTAGAGGTAAGGCCGCAGGCCCTGGAGTCTTTTGCCAAGAGATATATGAGCGTATTGTTTTACAATTTTCTTTCTAATAGCGGGATTACCCTGCGTGAAGACCTGGTGTTCCTTATTTCTAAATCAGAGAGATTCATACCGCGCACAGCCGCGAAGGCAAGGTCGATCCTCTCTTCTCTGGAAAAGAGGAAGACATCCGATATTTTTCCCGTTTTGTTATCCCTGCCTGACTTGATCCATCAGGAAACGGGTAAGTTTTGCGTAGTAATATTAGACGAATTCCATAATTTGGAAAAAATGGGCATAAAAAAACTATATGCCGAATGGTCTAAGCTTCTTATACTCCATAAATCCACTATGTATGTTATTATCAGCTCTATGAAATTCAGGGCCCAACAGGTACTTGCGCGCAACTTATCTTTGTTATTCGGGAACTTTGAAGTAATTAATATCGAGCCTTTCGATGTGAAGATAAGCGAAGACTATCTTAATAATCATTTCCGAGAGCGGGGGATGGCGGTAAATAAAGGAATGATAAATTTTATTGTCCATTTTACGGGAGGATACCCATTTTATCTTGAAACTATATCCCGGCAATTAACTAACCCCGGGATAGAGGGATTAGTAGATGCCTTGGAGGAGCTGCTTTTTTCTTCTGCAGGCATGCTTAACCAGAGATTTTCCCATTACCTCAAACGTTTCTTGGACCTTCCGCAGAGCAGGGATTTTATAGAGGTACTCTACCTTATTTCCAATGGGCATAATAAACTTAGAGATATATCCCATATATTGCACAGGCAGCAAAAAGACCTAAGGTTCAAAGTGGGACAGATGGTTGAACTTGATATGATCAGCCGTAACGGTGATTTCCTGAAGATCAACGACCGGGTTTTTAGTTTCTGGCTTAAATTTGTTTACCAGGAGAAGGCGCATGCGTTTACCTTTGATGCCAAAAGCCAAAAGGAACTTTTCAGGGAGAAAATATTTTCCATGGTTAAAGAGTTTGTTACGGCAGAACAGAAACCGATCTCTGAACGGTTAATAGAGCTGCTTAGGCTCTTTGATGATGACATGGTCCAACTCGACCGTAAGAAAATACGCCTTTCGCATTTTCGCGAGATCAAGCCTCTGGAGCTAAACGGCAGGTTTCTAAAGGACGGTATTATAGGCCGTTCCAGCGAAAACGTCTGGATAATGGGCTTGAAAAAGGAGGCGATTACCGAAGAAGATATAGTTGATTTTTCCCGGGAATGCAAGAAATACCGCCATGGGGAACAAAAGAAAATCATAATTACCTTGAAGGATATAGACATGAATACCCGCCTGAAGGCGCTGAATGATAAAGTCATTACCTGGGATGTGAACATCCTGAATCAGATCTTGGATCTTTTTGCAAAACCCAGGATAATAGTATGAGAATAGGCGTAATATCGGATACCCATATACCTGAACAGGCCCAAGAAATACCCCGGCAGATACTTGAGGCCTTTAAAAGCGTAGATATGATTGTGCATGCCGGAGACCTGGTGGATTTAGGGGTCTTGCGATTACTTGAGGCTTGCTGCAGTAATGTAAAGGCGGTCTGGGGCAATATGGACCCGCAGCCTGTAAGGGATGTCCTTTTAGAAAGAGAGATTTTTATGGCCGCAGGTTTTAAGGTCGGCCTGACCCATGGCTGTGGGCGTCCGGCTAAACTTCTAGAATTAATTAAGGAGGACTTTAAGAAAGATAAGCCTGATTTGGTAATATTCGGGCATTCCCATACCGCTGTCAATATTACGCAAGACCGTACCATATATTTTAATCCCGGCAGCCCTACGGATAAGGTCTTTGCTGCATATAATTCATACGGGATCATTGAAATACGAGATAAGATCGAGCCGCAGATTTTTAAAATCTAGATAAAGCTATGGACAAATTATGGGCCCCCTGGAGGGCTCAATATATAACTGCAAAGAAACAAAAAGGCTGTATATTCTGCCTTGCCTTTAAGGCAGGAAAGAATAAATACGTAATAGCCAGGAATCGCTTTGCCTTTGCCATGCTCAATACCTTTCCTTACAATAACGGCCATATAATGATCGCGCCCTTAAGGCATACGGCTGAGATTTCTTCACTGAAAAAAGAAGAGATCCTGGGTATGTTTTCTCTGTTATCCGAAACAAAGCGTCTTTTAAAAGAAGTGCTCAATGCCCAAGGGTATAATATAGGCATCAATATATCCGATATTGCCGGGGCAGGAGTCAAGGGGCACTTACATATGCATATTGTCCCCCGCTGGAAAGGGGATACGAATTTTATGCCGGTTCTATACGGGACAAAGATTGTATCTCAGTCGCTGGGAGAATTATACAAACGGCTTAAAGATGCTAAATCAAAAACAGATAAAAGAATACGAAGATAAGGTACTTGCCCCTTATGCAATGAAGAGTTCAGACAGCCGGGGCAGGGTATATAAAGAAGCGGAGCATTCATACCGCTCTGCTTACCAGAGGGACCGCGACCGGATAATACATTCGGCGGCCTTTCGCAGGCTGGAATATAAGACCCAGGTGTTCGTCAACCATGAAGGAGATTATTACCGCACAAGGCTGACCCATACCCTGGAAGTCGCCCAGATAGCCAGGACAATCGCTTCGGCGCTCAGGTTGAACATAGACCTGGCAGAGGCCATATCCCTTGCCCATGATTTGGGGCATACCCCTTTTGGCCATTCCGGAGAAGACGCCCTGAATGAGTTAATGGCGGAATTCGGCGGGTTTGAACATAACCGCCACGGCCTGCGTGTAGTTGATATACTGGAGGAAAAATATCCGTCTTTTCCCGGGCTTAATCTGACCTGGGAGGTAAGGGAAGGCATTGCGAAACATTCTACCCCTTTTGATAAACAGGCTGATATTGTTATCCAGGAGCTTGCCCCGGATGAGACGCCTACATTGGAGACGCAAATAGTAGATATTGCCGATGAAATTGCCTATGATAATCATGATTTAGACGACGGGATGACTTCGGGGCTGTTAAGAGAACCGGACCTGGAAAAGATACCTCTTTGGGGCAATATAAGTAAAGAAATTTACTCAAAATATGCTAAAATAGATAATGACAGGCGTAAATACCTGATTATCAGTTCCTTGATAAATATGCAGGTTACCGACCTTATACAGGAGGTAGAGGCAAAGATAGCAAAACTAAAACCGAAGAACGCTCTAGATATAAAACATGTGCAGGCTAAAATAGCCTCTTTTAGCCCGGGGATGCAGGAATTACGCCTTTCTCTGCGCGAATTCCTCAAAGAGCAGTTATACCATAATTACCGAGTTACCAGAATGGCGCATAAGGCTAAGCGTTTTATAAAAGAATTATTCGAGGTATATATAGATAACCCCCGGCAGCTTCCGCCGCGCATACAAAAGCATATCGCGCAGGATGGCGTAAGGCGTGCGGTTTGCGATTATATTGCCGGTATGACCGATAGGTATGCCCTAGATGAATACAAAAAGCTATTTGACCCCTACGAAAAAGTATAAGCTGCTTATTTCTTCTATACACGGGATTTACCGCCTGGTTAATTCCACTTTTGAACTGAAAGATATGGTGGCGCGCCTGGCCAAGCTTATCTGCCAGATATTTAATGCCAGGTATTGCCTGATCATCCTGCTTGATCCGACTAAAGATTATTCTTTATTAAGATATACCATCAATGGGAAAGACAGGACTGTCGTTGAGAAAAAGACCAAGATCGTAAACCGTATCGAAAAGCGCATCATCCGCAGGCTCTCTGCGATACGCCTGCAGAACCTGATAGGGATCCCCTTGGTCAGCGAAGATATTGCGGGAATAATCATTATCAAGCGTGATGTAGATTCTCCTGCTTTTGAGTATACGGATCAGGAGATATTGATGACCATCGGCGAGCAGGCCATAATCGGGATAAAGAACCTCCAGCTTTACGAAGAACAGCAGAGGATAGTCTTGGGGAGTATAAAGTCACTGGTAACATTCCTGGATACGCGGGTACCCCAAGAATATACCCATTCTCCATATTTTAGCCGCCTGGTTATGGCCCTCGGTCAACAGATGCGCCTGGATGAAAAACAGATTGAGAGCCTTAAATATGCCAGCATGCTTCACGATGCCGGTAAGATCGATATACCTGTTGAAATACTGACTAAACGTACCAAGCTTACGGCTGATGAGTATAAGATTATTAAAAGGCATCCCTTAAAAGGGGCCCAGATATTACGTCCGCTGCAGATCTTAAGGCCGGCAATACCGATAATTATGCACCATCATGAAAAATACAACGGGACAGGCTATCCTTCCAGGCTTAAGAAGGGGCAGATTCCTTTGGGGGCACGGATTATGTCTGTAGCTGATGCCTTTGAGGCAATGGTTTACGGCCGGCCATACAGAGAGAGAAAGAATATCAATGCCGCTCTAAAAGAGATAAAAAAGAAAAGCGGGACACAGTTTGACCCTAAGGTAGTCGAAGCCTTTTTAAAGATAGTAAGGAAGATAAGGACGAAAATATATTGCTAATAATGCAATGGAAAACAAAGGCACCGATCAGCTTGAGCTATTTTCGCAAGGGGACAAAAGGAGGAGCGCTGTCTTTTCTAATTCCCCGTCTTTTATGCGGCGTATCCGGGGGTATGAAAGGCTCATACTTACAATAATTGCGTTCTTGATTACTTCTGCTATTTCATTCTCTCTGGGTGTAGAAAAAGGCAGGAGAATATCCGGATTAAAGAATAGTGTTAGCCAGGCAGGGATAGGATTAAAAACAAGACCCGCCTCCCCTGTAAAACCTTATAAACAACTCCCGGTTCAGGGGGTAGCTTCCAATAAGCCGCAAAAATCAAGCATATCCCTGCAAAACTGGACGATCCAGGTGGCGACTTATTCTTCATATGCAAGGGCCAAGAAAGAGGCGGAGATCTTAAGAAAAAAAGGATTCACCTCTTTGATATTAAACAAAGGGCGGATGTGCATAATATGCGTGGGGTCATTTGCGACACAGGAGGCGGCACGGCCGTTATGGATACAGTTAAAAAAACAATATCAGGATTGCTGGATAAGGAGGTTATAAACATATGTCTATACACCCATCTTTAAAGATTTCGGAGAAAGACAAGAAACCCCGTTCTGTGCTAAAACGCACCGAACGCCTACGAACGATGCTGGAGAAGAATCAGTGGAAGCCTGGAGATGCTGTCTGCGGTCTGCCTAAAATAAAGACTGTAAGGATCAAGATAAAGAAAGAAAAGGCTGCTGAAAAGGTAGAAGGCGCTGCGGAAGGCGCGGCTCCTGTAGCCGCAGCGGGCAAGGAACAGGCCCAAGCTAAGGCTCAGGAGAAGAAGTAATCCTTCATAAGAATACAAAAGATAACTTTAAGGGGGATCAGTGGATATTCTGGGTTTTATAGCATCTTTTGCGCTGTTGATCATTGCTATGACTGTGCATGAATTTGCGCACGGATGGGTAGCGTATAAATTAGGGGATCCTACCGCTAAATATCTGGGGCGGCTTACACTTAATCCCCTGGCTCATATTGACTTATTAGGCACAATAATAATGCCTTTGATGCTTTTTATCGCGACTTCAGGAAGATTTGTCTTTGGTGCTGCAAAGCCAGTGCCTATTGATTACCGCGCCTTGAGAAACCCTAAGCGCGATATTATCTGGATAGGCATAAGCGGACCTTTGGCTAATTTTATCTTTGCCTTTCTGTTAAGTATTTTAATAAGGTTTATTCCCCTGGCATTATTTGCCCACCTTATTTTGATCAACGTGGTATTGGGGGTATTTAATCTTTTGCCGATACCACCCCTGGATGGCTCCCGTATTGTAGAGGGGCTCCTGCCTTTAAACCTGGCTTACCGTTATATGCGCATAGAACCTTACGGTTTTATTATTTTAATGGCATTGATTTGGCTGGGTGCATTAGATTTCTTAATCTGGCCGACGGTGATACTTATAATAAGGTTATTAGGTATAAATATTTAAAGATATGAGGAAAATCAGGCTTAACCTGGGGCTGCGTTCATACCCAATAATCGTAGGGAATAGAATACTGCCTGTTTTAGGTAAATATCTCCAGCAGTTAGGTGTAGGCGATGATGCCTATGTGATTACCAATGCCTGGCTAAAAAAAAGATACGGCAGACACCTCACTCAGGCGCTTAAGAGATACTCCAGGTCAATAAAATTTGAGGTTATTCCCGATACCGAAAAAAGCAAGTCCATGGAAAGAGCGCAGATCATCCTTAAGAATATCGCGCGCTACGATAAAAAGAAAAGTATTTTTATCTTAGCTTTTGGCGGCGGGGTGGTCGGAGATGTATCCGGTTTTGTATCTGCCATTTATAAGCGCGGCATACCTTATGTGCAGGTCCCTACTACTTTCCTGGCACAGGTGGATTCGGCAATCGGAGGAAAAACTGCAGTGGACCTGCCGGAGGGTAAAAATCTCATCGGGGCATTCTATCAGCCCCGCCTGGTATTTAGCGATGTATCCCTGCTTAATTCTTTAGACCTGAGGCAGTTGCGCAGTGGTTTGGCGGAGGCAGTAAAATACGGGCTTATCAGCGATAAAAAGCTTTTTACCTACCTGGAAAGTAATTATATGAACATCCTATCCCTAAAACCCGCTAACTTAGAGTATATCGTAGAGCGTTCAAGCGCCATCAAGGCAAAATTTGTGGCAAGGGATGAAAGGGATGAGAAGGGGGTAAGGGCGCTTTTGAACCTTGGACACACCATTGGCCATGCCTTGGAGGCAGCATCGGGATATGAACGTTATACCCATGGCGAGGCAGTGGCCTTAGGCATATCCGCGGCAGCAAAAATAAGCAGAAAGATGCAGCTTATAGACTCAAATAAGTACCGGCGCATAGAGGCATTATTATTGAACATGGGCCTGCCTGTTACTATAAAGAATATTTCTATTCCTTCCATAATAAAGGCACACTACCGTGATAAGAAATTCATCGCAGGGCATAACCGCCTCATCCTTCTTAAAGATATCGGCAAGGCTGCTTTATTTGAGGATATCCCATTAAGAACAATAACAGAGGCCTTGAAGAAATAATCCTACCGGGAACCCCAAGAATAAGAAGTGCCCTGTAAATACAGGCATATTGACAGGCATATAAATATATGCTATATTGTTTAAATCTGGTAAAAATAAAGAAAGAAGGCAGGTGAAAGATGGCAACGGAGGCAACAAAACCGCAGGCACAGGCACAAACAGCAGAGGTAAAACCGGTTGTGGAAAAACAAACTAACTGCCCGGCCTGCAATAAACCCTTGAAAAAGATAAAGCGTTATTACCGTAACGGGAAATTTTATTGCAATAAGCGTTGCTGGATAAAGGCTACCAAGGCAAATGAGAAAAAAGAAGATAACGCGAAGTAAACCTAAGGTCAGCAGGCATAAAAAAAACATGCCCTCTAAGCATGAGAGAAGGCGGCACCCCCGTATAAACCAGGAGCTTCCTTTTAACGTGCTGGCTAATGGCTATGATTTGACTACTACGACTAAGAATATCAGCTGTCTGGGGGCATATTGCCATCTTGACAAATATATACCTCCCTTTACAAAAATATCCATACGCATGGCTTTGCCTCTATTATCCCGCGATAAAAAGGAACAGGCAAAAGTCGAATGCGGCGGCGTCATCGTCAGGGCAGAAGATGCTGTTTCAGGCGGCTTTAATGTCGCTATTTTCTTTAATAATATCAAAGAAAGCCAAAAACAAAAAATTTCCCGCTATATACAGCAAATCTTATCTTTGCAATCCGTCGCCCAGGTCTAAGGCATCCGTAAACCTTAATCCCCAGGCACCTTCTCCTTCCAGGGGGTTAAATAAAATAAAAATGGCAGCGTAACGTGGGTAAAATAATAAGGCCGAACCCGGTGAAATTGATCATCGGGGCTATATTTAAAGAAGAAGAGATAATTAGGAATGCAGAACGCAGGCTTGTCAGGCATTTCGGGACGATAGATTACTCAAGCCGGGTAATGCCCTTTTACCATACCGAATATTACCAGAAGGAGTTTGGCAGCGACTTAAAAAGAAAGTTCATAAGCTTCTCCTCTCTAATCCCGCCAGAAGATTTAGCGCGTATCAAGATACTTACTAACCGTATTGAGCGTAAATTCTCCCTTAAAAACAGGCGGTTGATCAATATAGACCCCGGGTACCTTGATCTAGCCAGGCTGATATTGGCATCTACCAAGGACTTTATGCACCGCATATATTTAGGCAGGGGGATATATGCAGAGACAACTCTTTTTTATCAGAATAATACCTTTGGGCCACGGGAATGGACATATCCTGATTACAGGACAGCTGACTATATAGAGGTCTTTAACCAGATCCGGAAAATATACCATGGCCAAATCAAATGAAATCTTCTTATCTAGATGCCTATCGCAGCGGTAGGTTGAAGAATATGGCGCAAAAGGCATTTGCCATGCTAAATCTATGCTGTCTTTGCCCGCGCAATTGCCGCGTAGACCGCCTAAACGAAAAGGCGGGGTTTTGTTTGATTAAAGACAAACCGATGATTTATAGTTTTATGCCTCATCATGGAGAAGAACCGGGTATTTCCGGTAAAAATGGCTCCGGGACTATTTTTTTCTCCGGGTGCAATATGCGCTGTGTTTATTGCCAGAATTATGAATTCAGCCAGAAGGCCAAAGGCAGGGAAGTAGGGCCTGAAGAATTAGCGGGTATTATGCTTAACCTGCAGGAAAAAGGTTGTCATAATATCAACCTGGTAACGCCTACCCACGTTATGCCCATGATTTTAAAAGCCTTGCTTTTGGCTATCCCCAGGGGGCTGTATATACCCTTAGTCTATAATACTTCAGGGTATGAGAGTTTTGGGATACTAAAGATGCTTGAGGGAATAGTAGATATATATCTGGTGGATATGCGTTATGCAGATAACCAGGCGGCAGCTAAATATTCAAATGCCCGGGATTACCCTCATTATAACCGTTTGGCAGTCAAAGAGATGCACCGGCAGATAAGCGATACAAAGATAAATTCCGACGGAATAATAGAAAGAGGCATCATTATACGCCACCTGGTCCTGCCAAATGGCATTTCTCATACCGCAGAAATAATGCAATTTATAGCCGGGGATATTTCAAAAGATACCTATATAAGTCTGATGAGTCAGTATTTTCCTTTTTATAAAGCTAAGTTATATCCTGAAATCAGGCGCCGCATTAACAGGCCCGAATACGCAAAGGCACAAGAGGCGATGGATAAGAACGGATTGTATAACGGATGGCTGCAGGATTCCGGGGATTTAGAAAGGTTTGCCGGGACCAATATCAAGCCGGGATAATACCGAGGTATTTAAAAAATGGGGAGTTGCAGGGTTATACAGTCTATATACCGCAAGATTTTTCTTATTAATGATACCCCGCAGAAGGTATCATTGGGCCTGGGTATAGGGGTATTTCTAGGCATTGTGCCGGGGACAGGGCCGTTAGCTGCCGTATTTGTTGCCTTTATTCTGGGGCTTAACCGGTTCGCCGCATTCCTCGGAGGGATTATAGTAAATACCTGGTTTACTATTGCTGCTTTTCCTGTTGCTATAAAGATAGGGGCGTCTTTGTTAGGTGTAGATGGCAGGGCTGTTTATCAGGAAGCCCTGTCTTTGGTAAAAAACTTCCATTTAGCAGATTTATTCAGGGTTTCTGTGTTAAAGATTATTCTGCCGCTTTCCCTGGGTTATCTTATAATTGCCTTCTCTTGCGGGCTAACCGCTTACCTGCTTTGCCTTGTTATCCTCCTTGGCGCAAAGAAAAGAAAGGACAGGGGAGAAGAAAAGGATAATGGCTGCCGTGAAAGCCAATAAAAAGGCTGTTATTTTTATCGTATTGTTTGTCTTCTTCCTGGGGGCTTTTTTTGCCCATAAATCACGCGCCCCTAAACGGGGGTATTCTGATTTTCATTGCTACTATACCGCAGGCAAAAGAATACTGGCAGGCGATAATATATATGTTATAAAGGACAGCCAGGTGGCGGAATTCCGCTATTCCCCATTATTTGCGGTGATCATGTCTGGCCTGGCTATCCTGGATGAGGACAGCGCAGATTCTTTATGGTTTACCTTGAATTATTTACTTTTGGCTGTAACATTCTTTTTTGCCTTCAAGTTAGCAGGTTTCTTTGAGTTATCGGCCGGTAATAAGGCGCTGTTTTCTTTACTTGCCCTGCTGGGAGCGGGGCGGTTCATATTCCATAATTTTGATACCGGCCAGGCTAATATTCTGATGTTGGCCAGCCTGATCTGCGGGTTAAATTACGCTAAAGAAAATAAATGCCTGCCGGCTGCGTCCCTGATGGCATTGGCGGTTATGATAAAATATACCCCGGTAATATTCCTTCCATATTTTATCCTGCGCAAAAGAATAAAACTGGCTGTTTTTTTTGCTATATTTATTGCTGTTTATCTGCTCCTGCCGGCTGTATGTATCGGCTTAGAAAATAATGCCTCCTATATCAAGAATATGTTTTCATTCTTGACTCAAAGCAGCATACTGGAGAAGACTACGCTCCTTGACCCTAAGAACCAATCGCTTCTTAGCCTTGTACACAGGGCCTGTTCATACTACACCATGCTAGGGCATTATTCCATTCCCCCTATGCCTTTTAAGATCAACTTAAGCGACAGCGCCATAAATATGATATTTTCTGTCTTTGCCTTGATTATGTACCTTTCAATACTCTGGAAGCCTAAAAGGAGCCAGTTTAATGCTGCTAAAGACCATTCATTTTATGAAAACATTGATTATTCGCTGCTATTCATATGCGTTATCCTCTTCAACCTTAATGCCTGGATACATAATTATATCTTTTTGTTATTACCTTACTTAATATTAATCTTCTATTTGATAAAAACAAGATTCTCAGACCCTATTGCTTTGGGCATATTGTTATGTTCTTACCTGTTAAATAGCCTGACTCTGAAGGCCTGCTTAGGAAAGGCTATATCCTATAAGGCCCATTTTTATTCGCCGCACACCTTTGCTGCCCTTATTTTGTTTTTTCTGCTTCTGAGGATTAAATTCTCTCGGCGGAAATATTCTTATGACCAAGAAAGGCAGGGATATAAGTGAAGAAAGAAATGGCCGTAAATACCTTAGTTTTATTAATCTCTATACTCGCCGTCTTTTTTCTGGCTGAAGTAATCATGCGTTTTAACTGGGAAATGGGAGGGTGGGTGAAACGGCCGATATATCAGAAGAGCATGAACCCGTACCTTCGCTATGAACTTGTGCCCGGGGCTAAAACCACCAACATGTCTATAAATAGCGCCGGTTTCCGCGGTCCGGAATGCCCCCTTATAAAGCCTAAGGGTACCTTTCGCGTTATTATGCTGGGTGACTCTGAAACATTTTCTATAATGCTGGATGAGAACCAGACGCTCCCCCGTCAACTGGAAAGTTTATTAAACAGCCGCTCGGAGCGTTTACGTTATGAAGTCCTGAATTTCGGGGTCGAGGGGTATGGCACGCTCCAGGAGTTGGAGCAGTTAAAGACCAAAGGGATGAAATATGACCCCGACCTGATTATATTGAACTACGTTTTGAATGACCCTGAGCCCGGGGAGTATTATTTTAATAAGAGTTTTTTTATGCGCCATAGCTGCCTGGTGCGCTATTTATCTTATCGTATAAAAAAAACAATGATAAAAAAAGAGAGAAAGAAGCTAAAGATAAAAGATGAGATTGATAATTACTACTATTACCATCAGATGAAATATTTCTTGCATGTTCAGGATGCGATATCGGATATGGCGCGTATTTCTAAAAGGCAAAGCAGGAAACTGGCTGTAGTTATATTTCCTGTCTCAAGTATTATGGTAAAGGACTTTCGTGACAACTATCCGTATAAGGCCTTACATACCCTCGTGAAAAATATAGGCAAAGAGAACAATAATATTGTATTCATTGATTTAATCGATGAATTCAACCGCCTGGGGTTGACCCCGCAAAATGTGGCCATTAACTATATTTATGACGAAAGCCATAAAAACGCCATGGCCCTGGGGGTATGCGCTGAATATATCTATTCAATCTTAAAAACAGAGAATCTTATTCCCGGATAAAACCCTCGAATAGCAAAATCTTATTTCTGCTTTAGAGGGGTAATCCCATTTTTTAGAGCGAGGGGGTTCCACTTGACTTAGGGCTTTGATGGTGGTATTATTGGATATGTTTTTATATTGACCCTTAAATATTTTTCAGCAGGGGGGAGGCATTTTAAAATGCGTAAGATCGTGCTTTTGAGGCATGGAGAAAGTACATGGAACCAAGAAAACAGGTTTACCGGATGGACGGACGTAGACCTATCTTCTAAAGGCCTTGAAGAAGCCAGGAATTGCGGAAAGATATTAAAGCAGGAGGGCTTTGTCTTTGATTCTGCTTTTACCTCAGTGCTAAAGAGGGCTATCCGGACCTTATGGATCGTGCTTGAAGAAATGGACCTGATGTGGATACCCGTATATAACTCCTGGAGGCTTAATGAAAGGCATTACGGGGCTTTACAGGGCCTGAATAAATCCGAAATGGCGCAGAAATACGGGGAAAAACAAGTCCTGATATGGCGCAGGAGCTATGATATCCAGCCCCCGGCATTAGAGAAAAAAGACGTGCGTTATCCGGGTAAAGACCCCCGTTATTCCTCTTTGAGGGCAGATGAAATACCAATGACTGAATGCCTTAAAGATACCGTAGCACGTTTTATGCCCTACTGGAAGGATGCCATTGTCCCGGAAATATTATCGGGAAAAAGAATAATTATTGCCGCTCATGGCAACAGCCTCAGGGCCCTGGTCAAACACCTGGATAATATATCGGATGAAGCAATCGTGGAATTGAATATACCTACCGGCATACCTCTTGTGTATGAATTAGGAGATGACCTTAAGCCCATAAAACACTACTATCTTGGCGACAGCAAGCAGGTAGAAGAAGCAATGGCTAAAGTTGCAGGCCAGGGCAAGGCAAAGAAGTAATAAAAATATGTATAATACGATGTATAATACGAATAATAGATACCTGGTTATCGTTTTAATTGTGCTTATCCCGCTTTTGGTCCTGCTTGTTTTTTTAAAGGTCAACCTGGATAAATTTGTGGAGAGTTCTAAGGTCAAGGCATCAAGCGTAACCGCCGCTATGCCTGCAGGATCGCATAATATAGGTGAAGAGATAACCTATGACATAAAAATAGGCAGTATTAACTTAGGCACTTCTAAATTTACCCACCTCAATCAGGTGACCAGAAACGGCAGGGTCCTAAACGTGATGACTGTCAATACCAATATGGCGCGTTTCAGGGATACTGAGCTTATTTACAGCGACCCTAATACATGCCTGCCGGTAAGGATTGAGAGGGATATTTCTAACTGGATATTCAAAGAGAGGATTGTTGAGGACTACGACCAGGAACGCTTTACCGTTACTATCGAAAAGAAGAAGGGTAGGAGGCAGGAGAGCATGATCATCAAAAAAGACAGCCCTATCCATAACTCAATACTGCTTCCGCAATATGTCCGCCGCATACCCAGGATACTCAAGGGCGGGATAATTATCGCCAATCTTCCAAATCATCGTTTTGAGATAGAGATGGTTTCAATTGAAGAAATCAAGACATCCGCCGGCACTTTTAAGGCGTATCATTTTGCAAGCAAGCCGCCACAGATTCAAATATGGTTGAGCGCAGATAAAAACCGCATTCCTTTAAAAATACAAGGTACGGGGGTAATAGGGTATACCCTGGTGATGCGTGAATACAGCCGCGGCGGAAACAACCAATATACTGATAAAAATGGAAAATAACACAGAATTACCTAACAACGGTTACAACGGCGTTGAAAGGCGCAAGGCCAGGCGTATTAGGGTCAGCTTGCAGGCGATTTACCGCATTGATAAGCCTATTTCCCTGCGTATGGTTACTGCTGATAAGGAAGTTGAGGCAGTAATGCTTGATTTAAGCGAAATGGGGATGGCTGTGGTAACTAAATACGATATACCTGTTTCTACCATTCTTTTGCTTAGGTTTACCCTGTTTAATTACGGGAAATACGGAGGGGGCTTTTACGGACCGATGTCTATAACCGCAGAGGTGCGTTCACGCCTAAAGGTAGAAAATGATTTATACCGTATAGGCGTATATTTTACACAGGTTAGCGAGAAAGACAGGCAGGCTATTAGCGACTTCGTTAAAACCGCAGGACAAGCCATAGAATCGAAACGGCAGCAGCCAAGCCCATAAAAACCTTCCATTTTACCATTTTACCATCTTTTTTAAATAATTTCCGCGTATTATTACCTGCAAATAAACCGTATAATCCTGTCCTTGAGTGCATAATACAAAAAGAATAGGTAAGGAAAGGTAAGTCAAAAACGGCTTATCCACAGATAAATACCAGCCTAACTTAAACCATTATATACCAATGCTTTATGACTATTTACACTAAATCGCATAGTTAACATAAGATATATTATAGGAAGGTAAAAGAGTTGACTGGAAGGTTGAACTATGATAAAATAAGCCAATCTCTGGGGCCAAAAACGGAGTTATAAAATGCGTAGGCTTTTAAGAATTGTGGTAATTATTCTTATTTTGCTTTTGGTGTTATTTCCTGCGCTGAATCTTGGCGGGAACTGATTACATATTGGCCGCCCTGTATCCTGATCACTTTGCCGTGGACTATGGCGTCAGCGATGTTTTTATGTGCTCTTTTAAGGATCCGGCTAAAGGTCTGTTGGGAGATATGCATGGATTTGGCTGCCTCTTTCTGTGTCAGGCCCATAAAATCAGCCAATCTAAGGGCTTCAAATTGGTCCATATTTAAGTCAATTTCATCCGGCCTTCCGGGCTTCCCCCTTGGGCTGAATTGGCTTATTCGCGGGTCAAGCTTTACCAATCTATACTTCTTTGGTCTTCCTCTAGGTCTCATTTTACTTAAGTTTACTTACTTTTAACGCCCAGGTTATTTTGAGTATATACTCATTATTCACCACTGTCAAGTAAAATGTTCATCATGATTCGCAACCGCTTTCTTTAAAGGCCTAATTTAGATGGTTTTTGGCATAATTTTTAGGTATAATCTATGTATATGGACCTTAAACAAAAGCTTGAATTAAGACACCTTCTTTTACCCCAGCTAAGGCAATCCTTAAAGATTTTGGCACTGCCTCTGCTTGATCTTAAGAACCTGCTTGAGCAAGAGCTGGTCAATAACCCCTTTTTAGAAGAAATCCCGGAAGCCCCCAGCCTCCCCCCTGCTACCTTCAGTGAGATAAAGAGGGAGTCTAAGACCCCTGATTTGGAGCTCAGGATAAGCTTTATGACCAGGGAAACAACCCTTCAAGACGTTCTCCTGCGTCAGCTTGGGATGTTTACCAGCACTGATGAAGAGTTGAAAATTGGCCAGGAAATCATTGGGAATATTGATGAAAACGGTTATTTAACAGTCACTATTGAAGAATTAGCTGCAAGCCTCGGTTTGAGCCTGGATAAGGTAGAATGCGTGTTAAGGCTCATTCAGCAATTTGAGCCTGCTGGCGTGGCTGCCAGGGGGCCTGCTGAGTGCCTTTTAATACAGCTTGGGCTTTCCCGGGAAAAAGACCCCCTCGTCATTAAAATAGTAGAATCTCACCTGGAAGACGTGGCCAAAAAGAACTTTACTCATATCGCAAAGTGCCTGAAAGAGCCTCTTAATAATATTGAGTCCTGCGTTAAAAAAATCCTCAAACTTGATCCTAAGCCCGGCCGTAACTATGCTGCTGATGAACATAACCGCGTGGTGCCGGATATTTTTATTGAGGAAGATGAAGATGATCTCGCTATAACCATCAATAAAGAAGATACGCCTACGGTCAAGATAAACCAGGACTACAAGGCTATGCTTAAGAACCCTAAAATTGACCCCCAGACAAAAGAGTTTCTTAAGGAAAAACTGCAGAATGCCCTTGAGCTTTTAAGGGCGATCAACAAAAGGCGTGATACCCTGCGCAAGGTCGTGGAAGTAATCGCGGAAATCCAGCAGGATGCAATCAGGCATGGCCTTAGCCGCCTCAAACCTTTTACCTTTAAAGATGTGGCGCAGAGAATCGGCATGCATGAAACAACCATCTGCCGTGTGGTGATGAATAAATACGCCCAGACCCCCCACCAGGGTATCATAGCCCTGAAAGACTTCTTCTCAAGCCACGTACATGACCAAAACGGCCAAGCCATATCATCCAGCCTGGTGAAACGCAGGATTAAAGAACTTACTGATGGGGAAGATAGGAAACACCCTTTAAGCGATGAAGATATAGTGGGTATTCTTTTAAAGGAAGATAATCTCAAGGTGGCCCGCCGCACTGTCGCCAAATACCGCGAAGAGCTCAAAATCCTCTCCTCTGCCTACCGCAGAGAACATTAAGGGGACGTTCCCCCTGCTCCCAATTTCTTACGCTTCATATGGTTAGAGAAGGTCATTTTCCTCCTGATTATTTCATCGGTTATCATCTTTCTATAAGATGCCTGTCGCTCTTGTGCTGTTTTGCCAAAATCAGAATAAAGCGGATTTTCATCCAGTAGAATATCCTTCTTCCCATAGGCGTAATATTCATAACTTGAGAAGGCATACTCTTCAGGCAATGTGCAGAGTCCTTTCCTTACTGGATTCAACTCGATGTACTTTCCGCATTGAATAAAATAATCATCCTTTTCAATGAGTTTGCTTTTAAATCTCCCTTGCCAGAGATGTCCGACATATGCGCGTTTCCTGCGGTAATGGAAGAAATAACTCAAATTCAGGCGTTTCATAAAATTGGCTAGATCGCTTTCCGGGGTTACCTTAACTAAAAAATGCACATGATTCGGCATGAGGCAATAATGCGCAATATTTATTCGTTCCTCCTTTTTATATTCTGCTATA